>Ga0207716_100551_pt1 | contig 12197 bp, 27 predicted proteins | sample TtaePargueraPR_FD_187739 | JGI IMG/M metagenome (GOLD analysis project Ga0207716, IMG submission 187739) | Aerobic enrichment media microbial communities from Bioluminiscent Bay, La Parguera, Puerto Rico - Tt and P2 (5) (SPAdes) | ecosystem: Environmental > Aquatic > Marine > Unclassified ... | reverse complement strand
CCAGTCAGCCAGGAAGTGCTCATCTGGGCCAAAAAAGGTCGCGGCTTGCTTGACGTATTGGCCGCCAATCTGACCCTTGGCTCGGCAGAATCGAGCATATCGGCGCACGCCTTCGATCAAATCCTCCACGCTGTGACCGTTATTCAGTCGAGCATTCCAGGCCTTGAACGCGGATCCTTTCGGGTTGTTGCCTTCGCGCTTCGGGTATTCCGTCCATGCTGCCTCAAAATCATCCGTGTAATTATTCTTACCCTTCTTACCCTTCTTCTCTTGTGTACCGTTTGGTGTACCGTTTGGTGTTCTACCCGCTGTACCGTCTGCTGTACCGTCTGTCTGGAATTTCTCGTAATTACAGATAGTTATGAGAGACGTATGCTGTACCGTTTGCTGTGTTATTTTTTCGTCGTTTTTGAGCAGCTTTAGGAAGCGTCTAACCTTGCCTCTGGACCACCCCCAGCGCTTGGAAAGAGTGACCTCCGACCATGCCAATTGACCCCGTTTTATAGGCACTTGCTGGCCTGAAATGTAGGCTGTCCGGTCGCGGAAGTTGGCGTTCAGAATGAGGTCTGCCCAGGCTTGTCCTTTGGTGAATGGTTCGGCCAACCAAAGGTCGCTTTCAGCCAGGGCTCGGTAAAGTTTCACGTACCCTACGCTCACACCAACCCCTCCCGGCGCTCAACCAGGCGGCGCTCTTCCGGTGTCAGCAGATCGGCCCGCAGGCGGCAGAGAACCGTGTGAGTCCGTGCGTGATACTTCCAGGTTCGGGTGACGCCTTTCTCTGCATCCATAGCGATCCGGTGGTATTTGATTCTGAGGGTGAGCCAGAGGATTCGGGCCTTGCGGTGTAGGGTGTTCATGGGTAAACTTCCTCTATCTGTAGTGAAAAACCCCGGGGCTGTGGCGGCCATTAACCGGGGTTTTGTTTTTTAGGCAGCCCTCAGCTGCCCCTTGCCGTCATACTTGTTGTTCAAGCCATAAAACCGGCTGACCTTCTTGTGCGCCCGAAGTTGTGCCGTAGCACGGATCTCGTTGGCCTGCTCCTGCTTCATAACTCCCGAGGCCAGCTGCGGTGCCAGCATGGCGTTTACTTGCTGGTCGAGTCTTTGGAAGTATTCCGGTGTACCAAATTTGATAGCCATGGCGGCCTCCGTTTAAATGCGTGTCAGGCCAGTTTCAAGCCATGGCCCAGGGCTACAAGTTCACTGCTTTGATGCGGAGGCCGGAGGCGACAGTTACCCGGCCTAACGCCTGTTTTCCGCATCCAGAAGCCCTCTCACCCGACGCGGCAGTGTCCTGCCAGGTCATCCTTGGTCAGAAGGAAGCAAGAGGGCTTCCGGATGCCCTCTCCGTGGAGAGCAAATAAGTTCCGACTCCTATCTTTTGGGTAACCGAAAAGTCCTGACTTCGCCTTTTGTGCGACGAAAGCGCAGACGGTTGCGCAGATTGCCGTGATACAGATCCTTCAACGCCTGCTCTGGCGTGATGCCGTTTTGCTCGGCGTATTCCTCAATTAGCTCGGCTTCCTTAGCTGATAGGTTCACCGTTGTCTCTGGCATGTTTGCTCCAGTGATCTTTGAGTTACCGCAAGGTGAATTTCTATCAGGCAGATTGCCGGTTATCGTCTCTCTGCAAGGCCAGGCATTCGCGCAGCCGCTCCATGGCCAGCTCGCGGATAAAGGCAGATGGCTGCTCACCGGCTGCCATGGCTGCGCTTTCCAGCAACGCCTGCTCCTGATCGTTCAGGCTGACCTTGTAGGGGTGCTTCTTGATGAACTTTGGATCTGCGTACATAGCGTTTCCCTCACGCTGCCTTCTTTTGCTGCGGCTGCTGACTGGCTTTTGTCGGCCTCCAGCCTTTGGACCTCGCATACTTCAAGATCCTTTCAGTTCTCAGAACGCCAGGGTCTTTGATGCGACCGCTCATCACCTTGTAGGGCCAGGAGCTATCGACATCGCAATCCTTGGCAATGGTCTGCCACTCCCCTTTCGCGGAGAGCAGGTAAGCCTTGAGTTGGTCGTACAGTGATTTATTCATAACGCTCACTTTAGGACTTTATTCCTAGCTTAGTCAACAACAAATTCCTACGCAATAGGAATAAAATCACCGTCATGAAAAAGCCACTAAATGAAATTGTTGCAAAAAACATCTTTCGCCTTCTGGAAGAACGCGGCGAAACAACTGTCAGCGCGAAGAAGAAAGCGAAGATGGATCAGAAAACCGTCTGGAACATGGCGCACGCAGAGCACTGCAACCCGACGCTGAAAAACGTGGAGAAGTTGGCTGCAACTCTTTCCGTCCACCCCTCGCTTCTAATGATCGACTCTGCATTGGACAATGGTATACCCGAGCCAAATACCGTAGACCTCCTGGAGCGTATAGCTCGCCTGTCTCCGACGGCCCAGCGCCAGGTTTCTGAATTCATTGATATGTGGGAGCGCCCCAATACGGGGCAATAATTTGCCTGTGTCGCTTGCAATTACACTGTGGTTTTGTACAGTTATTGTTCCATTGGAAGGGATAACGCTGTATGAGCCACGAAAAACCTCAAGATCACGCCTTCGTTATTGATACCCTTGCGCACCTGCTCGACCACATTAATCAGTCCGACGAGCACGAAACCGGCAATAAAGAAATCCTCTATTCGCTGATCGCAAAAGAGCTGCGCTACAGGTCAGAGCAACTTCTAAAAAGTTAAAACCTAATTCCAACTCAATCTAAATGATGGTTTGCGATTAGGATTTTATTCCTTTATCTTTGTTCGTAGATAGGATTTTATTCCTTCTCACAACAAATATGGAGATGCGAAATGACCACTACCACACCAGTTTCAGTTGAGCGCCAACCACTGCCTTTGTGCGCAGCAGATCACCTGTCAGATGAGCGCTGGGCCAGAAACTTCCTTCGCCGGTTTGACTTTGAGTACAAGCAAAACCGTTACCCCGTTACTCATCAAGGCGCGCCAATAACCCTGGGTCAATCAATGCAGCGCCAATCGGTAGGGCTGAATTTCAAGGTCTGGTCCGGTCGCATGTGCGAAATCACGCAGCATGGCCGGATCTTGTTCAAAGGCAAGATTGCCGACTTCGATCCGAAGTTAGCTTACGCGGAGATGGACTAATGGACGCCTTTGAGCAGCAAGACATACCGAAAGAATTGATCCATAGCCTTGTCAGCTTTGCCTATTGCGAAGGTCTGCTGCAAGGCATGGGGGAAGCTTCCGGCGAACGAACGTGGAAAAGCCGGCCCACCACATCCGAGCAAATTGATGACCTTGTGCATAGATGGTTCAAGGTCGAGGAGATCAGCAATGACTAAGAGTTGCACACGCCATGGAGGCCAGGCCCCACGCGGGGCGACTACGGTGCGTGAGTCTACCGCACCGCTTTTTATTCCCACGCTCACCAGCCTGGAGCCAAAGTCGAACGCACAGCGGCTGGCTGAGTATCGAATGCGCAAGGAGCGAAGCATGAAACATCAAGGCAACGAGATCACCCGGCTTCTGGCCACGATCAAATGCATCAACGAGAACTTCGCGGCCAAGGCTGAAGATTGGGTTAATTGGAAGCAGCGCTATTGGGTGGTCTACGTGGAGCAAGGCGGGAAAGCTGTTTATGCAGCCTCGCTGAAAATGGATAGCCCCGCCTTTGAGGCCGAAGTACGCCTGGTGCGGCAAGAACTGGAACAGATGACCGTGGCGGCCTTGAGCGGCCTGGAGGTTGCAGCATGAACGAGATACGGAAAGAGAAGTTGCGGATCTTGAATCTGGTTGACCAGATCAACGAGAAAAAAATCGCAAAGTTGGCGCTCGACTTTGGTTCGCCTGGAGCTACACCGGTCTCTATTTACCAATACGGGCCTTCAGGAAAAATAACGGCTCACTGGACGGCTCACGGCGTAACAGATGGCGGGCTGCTCGTTGATCTTAAAAAGGTTAGCTGCGAACTCAGAAAAATGTACAGGGAGGCGCTGGTTGGGCGTCAGGAGGCTGTGGCGTGAGCAACGCAAACGAACCAGCCAAGCCATGCAGGGCAACGATTAACCGCGATACTGGCGAGTTGCAGCCCTACCAGTTTGGCAACAACGACTTTGAGTGTCTGGGCCTGACCAAGCGCGAATACTTTGCTGGATTGGCTTTGCAGGCCGTAATCATGGGGCGGCCAAACATTGATTATGACGAGGCAGCCGATCACGCAATTAATCATGCAGACATTCTTTTGGCCGAGCTGGAGAGCGCGAAATGAAAATCCAACCGCACAAGCTGGAAGCCTTCAGCGAAAAGTGGTTTCAGTCTAACCGCGAGGAATTTGCCGCGATGCTGGCAGCCGGTGAAGAACTGCTGGCGTTCGGCAAGAAATATCTGAATTTCGAGAACGTCGAAGATCGTCTTTACAAGTATCACGAAGCCGAGCACTCAGCGGCCCTGAAGCTCTGCGCAATCAGCCCAGAGGTAGGCGGCAAGCACATGAAGAAGCTGCTGGAAACCGTAGCGCTGGAGCTTGTGGACGCCTTTGAGGGCGGGTTCAGGGCGAGTTATGAGGAAGAAATTAACAGGAGTGAGGCAGCATGAACCAGGTAGCGAAACACAACGGAAGCGGCTTTGACCTTCAGCCGCGCGATATGGACCAGGCCATGCGCCTTGCCGATATGTTGGCGAACAGCGGCATGGTTCCGAAGCAGTACATCAAGAACCCGCAAGGTACGCTGGTGGCGATGATGATGGGCAATGAGATCGGCCTGAACCCGCTGCAGTCACTGCAGAACATCGCGGTCATCAATGGCAAGCCGTCCATCTACGCCGATGCCCTGCTGGCTCTGGTACAGAACCATCCGAAGTTTGGCGGGCATGAAGAATCGTTCGATGAGCAGACCATGACCGCGTACTGCACAGTCTGGCGCAAAGGCGACGAGAAAAAGCACACCGTTTCATTCAGCCGTGCTGACGCCGAGCAGGCGGGTCTTTGGGGTAAGCAGGGGCCCTGGGTGACCTATCCCAAGCGCATGCTCATGTGGCGGGCCAGAGGCTACGCATTGCGCGACAAGTTCGCGGACGCCCTGGGTGGCCTGATTACCGTCGAGGAAGCCCGAGATATTCCGGAGCAGGATATGGGCGTTGCGCAGCGGTATGAAGCGCCGAAGCAGTCGGAGCCAGCTCGCCCGGCCTTGCCTGAGTATCCGCAGGAGCGCCTTAACAAAAAGCTGCCGGACTTCAAGGTGAACGTCGAAGAAGGCACGGCACCGCAGGATATTGTCGATTTCCTCGAATCCAAATACACCCTTTCTGATGAGCAGCGCCAGCAGATCCTTGGCTTGGCTGCCGAAGGAGCAGAAGCATGAAATTCAACCTTGGCAAGATCGTAAACGTACCGCAGGGCTCCGATCTCTGGCACGCCCTTCGCGCCAAGCGCCGGACAGCCAGTGAAGCACCGGCAGCGGCTGGCAAATCCAAGTACCAGAGCCGCAACGCCCTACTTGACCAGAAAGCCACCGGCCTTGTACCGGAAGTAAGCAGCCACCAGCAGCGCATCTATGATGACGGCCATCGCGCCGAAGCAGCGGCCAGGCCGCACGCTGAAAATCTGATTGACGATGAATTGTATCCGGTGGTCCTGGATGATGAGGAGGGCGGCTTTCTGGCATCCATGGACGGCCTCACCATGGACCGCAAGATCGGGTTTGAGCACAAGTTGCTGTCCGATGGACTGGCCAAACAGATCGACGCCGGGGAACTGGAAGAACACTACAGACTGCAACTGGATCAGCAATTTGCGCTGTCCGGTGCCGAGAAGATCCTGTTTGTTGCCTCTGACGGCACTGAAGAAAACTTCAAGTATCTCTGGATAGATCGCGACGAGTCCCGGTTCCCGGCTCTGTTGTCTACCTGGGAGCAATTCGACAAGGATCTGGCCAACCACAAGCCTGCCGAAGCCGAGCAGCCGAAAGCCGAAGGCAAAGCCCCGGACGCCCTGCCCTCTTTAGTGGTTCGTGCATCCGGCATGGTGGAATCGTCCAACCTGGCGGAATTTGAAGCCAGCGCCCGGGCTACCCTGGCGAAGATCAAAACCGATCTGCAAACCGATCAGGATTTCTCAGACGCAGAGAAGGCGGTGAAGTTCTGCAAGGAAGTCGAGCAACGCCTGAACGCAACCCTTGAGCAAGTCATGGGGCAGATGTCGTCTGTGGATGAAGTGGTCCGCTCAATCAAGGGTATCGGTGAGGAATTCCGCCAGAAGCGCCTGAAGCTGGATAAGGACGTGAAGGCGCAGAAAGAGCAGCGCAAGGTGGAAATTCTTTCCGAGTACAGGGAAGCGTTCAGCAACTACACGCGCACCACGCTTGCCGATGTTGCTCAGTACATGCCTGCAATCAATGCCGACTTTGCTGGCGCCATGAAGAGCCTAAAAACCATGACCAGCATTCGTTCGGCGTGCGATGACGAACTGGCTCGCGCCAAGATCGACGCAAATGAGATTGCCGGCATCGTTCGCGGCAACCTGCAGCAGATGAACGAACACGCTGGCCAGTACAAATTCCTGTTCAACGACTTCGCCCAGATCTGCCATAAGCCCGCCGACGATTTCGCCGCCATCGTGAAGTCGCGCATTGCCGACTACCAGGCAGAGCAGGCGAAGCGTGAAGCCGACGAGAAGGCGAAGCAGGAAGCTGTCGCCAAAACCGAACCTGCGGCTGACCCCGCACCCAGCGTTACTGGCCAAGGCCGCGAGAACCAAGAAGGTGCCGAGGTTCCGCGCAACATGGAGGAGTTGGCCAGCCCATCCATGCCAAGCCCGAATGAAATAATCAACGTGCTGGCAGCGCACTACGGTGTCAGCTTCCAGAAAGCGGCCTCTTGGCTTGCCAGCGTGGAATGGAGGGTTGCCGCATGAGCATCTACGCCCCCGGCAACCCAAACCGCAAGCTCTTTGATCTGACCAAAGACCGGATCGCGCACCTGAATGCGTGCGCTGCGCAGAACCTGAGCATGGCAGCGGCTTGCAAGGAATTGGGCATTGATCCGAAAACGCTGAAGAACGCCGCCGAGCGCCAGGGTCTGACCGCCTGGCTCAAGCGGAAATTCCCGGGCTCTGGCTATGCGGTAGATCGCAGCAAGCCAGCCGCCCAGCCTGCGCGGGAGTCGTTGCACTTTCGGGCGGCAACGATGCCATGGAGGAAGTGCGCGTGAAAATTGATGACCGCTGGAGTATCGAGCAAGGCAATGACTGCTTTGTTGTGATTGAACGCCGCAATGGCCGCAACCCAAAGACCGGCGAGGCCACGCAAACAGAGTCGAGAACATATCACCCAACCCTTGGTCAGTGCGCAAAGAAGATCGTCAGAACGCACACGCTGGATGCGGTGGATGAAGAAAACCTGTGGGATGCGCTCATCGGAATTCAGGGCTCTACAGAGCGGCTAATTAAAGCCTTAGAGGGGTGTAATCCATGAACATCCACGACAAAGACCAATTCGCCAAGGTGTTCACCGAACTGGACGCCACCACCGAACCCGAGCAGATCCGCAACATCCTCGACGAGGACGAGCGGATAGAGCTGACCAGCAAGCAGACCGGGAAGTGGCTGTATATCGAGAAGGGCGAGATTAAGCAGGAGGAGGCGTGAGCAAAAAGCCCCGGAAGAAGAAACACAACGCCACCAGGCGCGCCCAGAACTTCTTTGGCCACCGAACCCGCGTGTCCACGTTCGAGGCCGACCGGGATCATTCGGGTGCCGACCAGAACGCCTACGCCCGCAAGCACATGGGCACCTTCTGGAAAGACCTGCGCCCGGACGTGGTGGCCGCTGTCTTGAAGTACCCGCAGAACTGGGCGGTCTGTGTCCGTGCCGTCTGCTGGACTGGCACCGGTGATTGGTGGGTGGAGGAACAGACCGTGATCGCCCGGGATATCGCACTGCAGGATCTGGAGCAATACGACCTGTACACCAACGCCCGGGCCGATGTCCTGGCCGAGGTCCAGCACCGGCACGTCTACGACTGCGGCTGGATGGCCGAGACCTACCTGGGGCGAAACCCTGCGGACTGGAATCCCCGGTGGCCTTACGCGGAAATCGATCAACACAAGATCCTGACACCGGAACGGCAAGCACTGTGGCGCCTGGTGGATGAGGATTTCAGGAAGGAGCGGAAAGCGGCATGAGCATGAAAGATGAAGAGGGTGCTTAATATGACACGAACAGTACGCGCCGTTCGAATTGAGGGAGATATTGCTTACGTTACTTTGACGAAGGGTTATACAGCAATAATTGACGCCTGTGATGCCGAGCTGATCGGGCAATACAACTGGTGCGCGAAAGTTAGAGATCACACGGTTTATGCCCACCGAAGCTACAAAACAAAGAATCGCAAGGTTTACATGCTTATGCATAGGCTCATTGTTAGCCCAGGCGTAGATCAGGAAGTAGATCACATCGACCATAACGGCCTCAATAACACGCGATCAAATCTGAGGGTATGTGATCGAGGTGAAAATTCCAGAAACATGAGAAAGGCCAGAAAAGGAAAATCCAAATTAAAGGGCATTACTTGGAACAAAAGGTGGGGTAAGTGGTACGCCCAAATAATGCACGATGGCAAATATATATTTCTCGGCAGTTATGACTGCGAACACAAAGCGCACGAAGCATACCGAGAGGCTTGCAAAAGGCTTCATAAAGAATACGGATTTCCGGGAGATTTAAGATGACAAACAAGATTCAGAAAAGAGGCTCTGAGAGTGCGGAGGCGGTGGCTTGGGATGATCCAGCCGTTGATCCCATCGTGTCGAAGCTATACCGGAAATTCAAAGAGTGGAGCCAGCGCGGATTCACTGCCGATGATGTTACGTGGTGCGAGGTTCGCGGATACGTTGCTGAATTGCTGAACACAACCCCACCCACCACCGGGGCAGGCGGGGTGCCGGAACCCTGCGACCACGAAAACACTTACAGGACCGGACTTGGTTACATCATCTGTTATCAGTGCAATAAAAACTGGCATCCAGAAGATGAACTTCCAGATCACTTAAAGCACATGAGGTCACGCAATGGCTAAGTCAGTTATTCAGAAAGCAAGAGAGGCGCTATCTACGCTTGAGTCAGAGGCTCACAGCTTAGGTATGCGCTCGGAATATCGGCATCAGCTGGCCGCCGATATACGGGCTGGGTTGGAGCTATCCACCACCCCCGGCAATGGGGAGTGGGTAAAGTGCAGCGACAAAATGCCGCCCGACCGCAAAGCGGTGATTGTCTGGTGCTATGCAAGTGGCTGTACTGGCTATGCCCATTATAGCTACCAGAAAGGAGAGTGGATCATGCCAGAGCCTCAACCAGCGGGGTACAACCATATTTCGCACTGGATGCCTCTGCCACAGCCACCAGTTCAGGGAGGTGATGAAAGTGAGTGATTTAGAAAAACGCATTGAGCGGTCTCGCAAGGCTATGGCTGTAATTAGCAATCCCGTTGCTGCTGCCGACGAAATCACCTCCCTCCGGCAGCAGCTCCGCGAGAGTGAGGCGCGGGCTGAGATGCTGAGACAGGCAGGAAATCGCGTCATCAATTATCAAGCGCACTCTAGCGAATGGGCACGGGCAGTTGAATCTGCAAGCACTGAATCTTTCATCAAGCGGGTGCAGGCTGAGGCGGTGGAGGATATACGCGAAGGGGCGGCAGGGTTTGAGACTGATGAAGATGGGGATGGTTTTGTGTGGGCGCTAGACATTAATAAATACGCCCAGCGCCTCAGATCAGAAGCCGATCAACTGGAGAGGGGAGAGGGTGATGAGTGACGTTATCCAGAGACTGCACCGAGAGCGGGCCGCCTTGGAGGTTAAAACCGACAAGCTCTGCAAATTCATTGCATCGCCACGGCACAGCGAATTGCCAGACTTCCAGCGCGAAATGCTGGTGGCTCAGTATCACGCGATGCAGAGCTATCTGCACATCCTGAAGTTGCGGATTTCGGATCTGATGACGCCGGAGCGAGGGGGGCAGCTTGTGAATATCCAGCAGAGACTAACCGGCGCACTGCGTCAATATCGGCACAACAATGATAACACCGACCCCGCTCACAAGCCGGAGCATGGCTTTGTTTTTGGCTACGACAAGGCAGAGATCGATTCTTTGGCCGCCGAAGCCCGCCAGATCATTGAAACGCTGGTCGAGTACGCCGAATGCAACGACCCTGGCAATCCGCATCTGGGGAGAGCGAAGGGGTTTTTGAGTGGGGGTGGAAGCGATGTATAAAGCAATGGCGAAATCTCATCCGAAACTGGAGCGCGGACAGGTGTGGTGCACGGTTTGCGGTAGATCAGAAAGCGTTAAGGCTTCAGGCGCACTGCAGAACGGCTGGCCTAAATGCTGCGGCTACACCATGACGATTGATTCGCCGGATGAGCGGAGGAAGGCATGAAACTGATGAAAGCCACCAAGTTCCGAACCGAACACTTCGCTCCGGGCAGCGAACCCAGCATGAACACGCTGAAAAAGCTGATCGATGAAGGCGAATTGCCAGGGCAAAAAATGGGGTCTATCTATTACGTGGATCTGGACCGCTTGAACCAATCCAAAAATCCACTGGTTAACCGGGTACTTGCTGCATGAGCCCACGACCACGCCGCCCAAAGAATCGGCCATTGCCAACGAACCTGTACCCAACCAACGGCGGGCGCTCGTTCATCTATAAGCACCCGGTAACCGGAAGCTGGACTGGCATGGGCTCGAACAAGTCGCTGGCCATCGAGGCGGCAAAGGAATTGAACGCCCTCCTAATGCCGGAGAATGATCTGGTTTCAAAGGTGCTGGGCCAGGTCACAGTCACCAAACACGTTGAATGGTTTTTCCAGAACGTGGCGCCAGAGCGGGAATACAAGCCGAGCACGCTGGAAATGTACCAGGTGCAGTCCCGGAAATTGGTAGCGGCCATGGGCGATGTACCGGTGGAAGAAATCAGCGTTCAGGATGTGGCGGAACTGCTGGAGAAGTATTCAGCCCGATCCGCCAACCAGATCCGGCAGGTGGCCGTGGATATTTTCAGGGTGGCGGTGAGCCGAGGTCTGCGCATGGATAACCCGGCAGAGGCCACACTGAAGCGCCGGGAGAAGAAGGCCCGAAAGCGGCTGACACAGGAACAGTACGACGCCATTCACGCCCTGGGTGAACCGTGGCTGCAGAACGCCATGGATCTGGCTCTGATTACCCTGCAGCGCCGGGGCGATGTGTCGCGCATGAAATTTGAGAACGTTCGGGAAGGTAAGCTGTACGTGGTGCAGGAGAAAACCGAGAAGTACGATACTGGCTATCTGGCCATTGCCGTGGGTCCGAAGCTGAAGGCGATCATTAAGCGGTGCCGGGATGACCTCGCCAGCCCCTACCTGGTGCATAGGCGACCAGAGCGGAAGGTGAAAGAGCGGGCCGGGATGGATCACTGGACGCAGGTGAAGCCCCAGATGCTGACGCGGGCATTTGCCGAAGCCCGGGAAAAGACCGGCCTGTTTGATGGCTTTCCGGAAAACGAACTGCCCACCTTCCACGAAATCCGGGCCCTGGGTATCAAGCGCTGCAAAGATCGCGGGGAAGATCCGCAGAAGCTGGCCGGACACGCCACAGCGAAGATGACGAGCAACTATGATTCGGGGCATGATGAGATAAGATGGGTACAGACTTCATCTGAATAGGTGGGATAGAGGAAAGGTAATGAGCGAGTGGATCAGCGTTCAAGAGGAAATGGCAAAAGACTCTGCTGCCGGCGGAAGAAAAGCATTCATTAAGTGGATCGATGTTAACGAAAGGTTGCCTGAGTCGAATCCTGATACTTGGTCCGATCCAGTCATAGCTCTGGCAGATAACATGGAGATTTTCCAGCTGTCCTGCATGGGCACCTACTGGCAAAGAAGTGAGGCGTTCGTGAAGTCCGGAGCGCAAAAGGTGATTGCTTGGATTCCGTTCCCGCTTCTGCCTGACTGAAGGAAATCCAACTCAAAACTAGGGCGTAAGATTTTGATTTATATAGGCCGATTTTGACGATTTTGAACAGGGTGAAAACAGGTGATTTCCGAATCAGATCATATCGTTACAGACCGTGCCAGCCTTATATGGGGTGCAAGGGGTCGTAGGTTCAAATCCTACCGTCCCGACCAGATTCCGATAAAAAGCCCGGGCCGAAAGGTCCGGGCTTTTTGTTTCCTGGCGGCGTCCATACGATTCC
>Ga0207716_100549_pt1 | contig 12237 bp, 12 predicted proteins | sample TtaePargueraPR_FD_187739 | JGI IMG/M metagenome (GOLD analysis project Ga0207716, IMG submission 187739) | Aerobic enrichment media microbial communities from Bioluminiscent Bay, La Parguera, Puerto Rico - Tt and P2 (5) (SPAdes) | ecosystem: Environmental > Aquatic > Marine > Unclassified ... | reverse complement strand
TGACCGTTGATGACAGCGACCATACTCTCGCTACCAAGCTGTATCAGAACAACGCCCGACTGCACTTTGATGATTTGATGATGCAGCAAAGTGCCTTCGGCAAACGGCTGATGTATGGCGGCCATGTCATATCGGTCTGCCGGGCGCTCAGCTATGACGGCCTGGAGAATGCCCTGTTTATCGCCGCAATTAATGCTGGGACCCATGCCAACCCCAGTTTCGGCGGCGATACTTTTTATACCTGGACCGAAGTGCTGGAAAAATGGTCCCTGCCCGGTCGCTCAGATCTGGGCGCACTTCGGCTGAGAATGGTCGGCCTGAAGAACCAGACGGCTGACAGTCTCGACTCCACCCACATCGATATTGATGGCAAACGTCAGTATCACCCTAATGTCGTGCTTGATCTCGACTACACCGTGTTAATGCCGCGTAAGGCATAAGGAAGAAGCAGGCTATGAATATGACTAAACTGACTCATCCCAGCGAAGCGCTGTTTGAAGGCGAACGCGCGTTCCCGATTATTCCCAGTTGTGAGCATTTTGCCGGCAGTGAAAAGCTGATCACCAAGGCTTTAGGCCTGCAGGACAGTATCGGCCCGGTATTTGATATCACCTGTGACTGTGAAGATGGCGCCGCCGCGGGTACTGAAAAAGCGCATGCCGAGATGATCGTGCGCGTGCTTAACTCGGACCTCAATAAACATAAAATGGCCGGTGCCCGTATCCACGACTATACCCACCCCTGCTGGCAGCAGGATATCGAGATTCTGGTGCCGGGTGCCGGAAATGTCCTCAGCTACATCACGATTCCTAAAGCAACCTCGGTCAACCAGGTTGCAGAGATGATTGGCTTCATCCAGAAAGTTGCCCGTCAGCACGGTATCGAACGCGAAATTCCGGTTCATGTGTTGATCGAAACCCACGGCGCTTTGAGAGACGTGCATCAGATCGCCGCCCTGGACTGGATTCAGGTACTGGATTTCGGTCTGATGGATTTTGTCAGCGCTCACCACGGCGCTATTTCTGCTACCGCTATGCGCAGCCCCGGCCAGTTTGATCACCGTCTGCTTGCCAGAGCCAAGGCGGAGGTGGTTGCCGCTGCCCTCGCTAATGGGGTCGTGCCCGCCCATAACGTGACACTGGACCTGAAAAACGAAGAAGTGACTCACTCAGATGCCTCCCGTGCCCGTCATGAATTCGGCTTTCTACGGATGTGGAGTATTTACCCGACACAGATTAAAGCGATAGTGGATGCGATGAAACCGGATTACAGCGAAGTGCTTGCCGCCGCGTATATCCTGCTCAACGCACAACAGGCTGACTGGGGACCGATTCAGTATGAAGGCGAGCTGCACGACCGCGCGACCTACCGCTATTTCTGGGAATTACTGCAGCGTGCCAAACAAACCGGTGTTGACCTGCCTGCTGAGGCGGATAAAGCCTTTTTCGGATAAGGACGGATTATGACAAACATTTCAGCTGGTGCCCGTTTCAGACAGGCGGTCGCCGAAGAACATCCCTTACAGGTCATCGGTGCGATTAATGCCTACCACGCCCGTATGGCTGACAAGGTCGGTTACCGCGCGCTTTATGTTTCAGGCGGTGGTGTCGCGGCCGGCTCGCTGGGCTTGCCGGATCTGGGCATCTCCACGATGGATGATGTGGCCACAGACGTCGAGCGCATCACCAATGTCACCGACAAACCGGTACTGGTTGATATTGATACCGGCTTTGGCGGCGCTTTTAATATCGCCCGTACGGTGAAAACCATGATTCGTGCCGGCGCAGGCGCTGTACATATTGAAGATCAGGTACAGAATAAACGCTGTGGTCATCGGCCTAACAAGGCGATTGTCAGCCAGCAGGAAATGGTCGACCGTATCAAGGCCGCAGTGGATGCCAAAACCGATGATGATTTCGTGATTATGGCCCGCACCGATGCCCTGGCCGTGGAAGGACTGCAGTCAGCTATAGATCGTGCCTGTGCCTGTGTTGAAGCTGGTGCGGATATGATTTTTCCTGAAGCCATGACTGAACTGGGCATGTATCAACAGTTCGCCCGGGCAGTGAAGGTACCGGTACTTGCCAATATCACGGAATTCGGCAGTACGCCTTTATTCACAGTCGATGAACTGGCCGCCCATGACGTCAGTATCGTGCTTTATCCCCTTTCCGCTTTCCGGGCAATGAATGCCGCCGCGCTCAAGGTCTATCAATCTGTTCGTGAGCACGGTACGCAGCAGCATGTCGTCGATTTGATGCAAACCCGTAGTGAACTCTACGACTACCTGGATTACCACGCTTTCGAACAGAAGCTGGATGATCTTTTTAACAACGATAAATAAATGCAAGCAATGATTTAACAGGCAGCTCGGCTGCCGGGAGAAGACCATGACTCAAGTTCAGAAAAAGAAAAAAGGCGTTGCCCTGGCGGGTGTATCAGCCGGTACGACGGCAGTCTGTACCGTCGGCCACAGCGGCAATGATCTCCATTACCGTGGTTATGACATTCTGGATTTGGCGGCCAAGGCCAGTTTTGAAGAAGTCGCCTTTCTGCTGATTCATGGACAGTTACCCAACCAGGCTGAGCTTGATGCCTATCACGCTAAACTGAAAAAACTCAGAAATATCCCTGATGCACTGAAAGTCGTGCTGGAACAATTGCCTCCGACCGCCCACCCGATGGATGTGATGCGCACAGCCACCTCCATGCTGGGTACGCTGGAACCGGAACAGGCCGATCACAGTGCCGAAGGCGCACGCAATATTGCAGACCGTCTGATCGCCTGTCTCGGCTCGGCCCTGCTTTACTGGCATCATTTCAGTTTGCATGGCAAGCGAATTGAACTCGATACTGATGATGATTCGATAGCCGCGCACTTCCTGCACTTATTGCACGGCCAGTCACCGTCTGATTTACATATTGCCGCCATGAATGAATCACTGGTGCTTTATGCGGAACATGAATTCAATGCGTCGACCTTCACCGCCAGGGTGATTGCCGGCACGCTGGCGGATTTTTACTCCTCTATCACCGGGGCTATCGGTGCCCTGAGCGGGCCAAAGCATGGTGGTGCCAATGAGGCCGCGATGGAAATCATTCAACGATATGCCAGCCCGGATGAGGCAGAAACCGACATCATGCGACGCATGGCCAATAAGGAAATCATTATTGGCTTTGGCCACCCGGTTTATACCATTTCCGATCCGCGCAATGTCGCCATCAAAGAAGTTTCCAGAAGGCTCTGTGAGGATGGGGACAATATGAATCTGTTCAATATCTCCGAACGGATCGAACAGGTTATGTGGCGGGAGAAAAACATGTTCCCTAACCTGGACTGGTACAGTGCCTCCAGCTACCACATGATGGGCATTCCCACCGCCTTTTTCACGCCGATCTTCGTGATTTCACGGGTCACAGGATGGGCCGCTCATATTATCGAACAGCGGATTGATAACAAGATCATCCGTCCCAACGCCGAGTATACCGGCCCGGCCGACCGGCCATTTACCCCTATTAGCGAACGCGGCTGAGCCCGTTTTAGACTGAGGAAATTTTTATGACCGCTGCTTTTTCCAATGTTCGCCCGGCACCTGACAAGGTCCTGGTTGAAATCGCCGACTACGTCAGTGACTATCTGGTCACCAGTAAGGAAGCTCTGGATACCGCCCGTTATTGCCTGATGGATACTTTGGGCTGTGGCTTTGAAGCCCTTTCTTACCCTGCCTGTACCAAATTACTGGGTCCGATCGTGCCTGGCACGATTGTCCCCAATGGCAGTAAAGTACCGGGCACCCAGTTTCAACTGGATCCGGTTCAGGCTGCCTTCAATATCGGCGCCATGGTGCGCTGGCTGGATTTTAACGACACCTGGCTGGCGGCCGAGTGGGGTCACCCGTCGGATAATCTGGGCGGCATTCTGGCTATTGCTGACTTTCTGTCACGTAATCGCAGCGATGAGGAGCCCCAAATCACCATGCGTGATGTGTTGATTGCGATGATTAAAGCCCATGAAATTCAGGGTGTACTGGCGCTGGAAAACAGCTTTAACCGGGTTGGCCTGGATCATGTGGTGCTGGTGAAAATCGCCTCCACCGCCGTAGTCACCGGTCTGTTGGGTGGCAGCAAGGACGATATTATCAATGCCGTTTCCAATGCCTGGGTCGATGGTCAGAGTCTGCGTACCTATCGTCACAGCCCCAATACCGGCTCGCGTAAATCCTGGGCGGCGGGTGATGCGACCAGTCGTGCCGTTCGCCTGGCTCTGATGTCGATGAAAGGAGAAATGGGTTATCCCACCGCACTGACCGCCAAAACCTGGGGCTTTTATGATGTCTTTTTCAAAGGTCAGCCATTTAAATTCCAGCGGCCCTACGGCAGTTATGTGATGGAGAATGTCTTATTCAAAATCTCCTTCCCTGCCGAATTTCATGCCCAGACCGCGGTCGAGTGTGCCTTCCAGTTACATCCCGAAGTGGCAGATAAAATCGATACACTGAAGAAAATCGAGCAAATCGACAAGATTGTACTGACCACTCATGAGTCTGCAATTCGCATTATCGACAAACAGGGACCGCTCAATAACCCGGCCGATCGGGATCACTGCCTGCAGTATATGACGGCAGTAGGACTACTGAAAGGCAGCCTCACAGCGGCGGATTACGAAGATGCGGTTGCCGCTGATCCACGTATTGATGCCCTGCGCGACAAGATGGTCTGTATTGAAAACCCGGAGTACACCAAAGATTATCTGGACCCTGAGAAACGCTCGATTGCCAATGCAGTACAGGTGTTTTTCAAGGATGGTTCACACTCCGAACAAATCGCAGTGGAATATCCTATTGGCCATCGCCGTCGGCGTGCTGAAGGGATTCCGGAACTGGTGCGGAAATATAAAACCAATCTGGCGCGTCGCTTCCCCGAACGTCAACAAAAAGCGATTCTCGATGTGTGCATGGATGAAGCCAAGCTCTCGGCCATGCCGGTGAATGAATTTGTCGATCTGTTTATGATTTGAGTGTTGCCATGGTTTTAGTTGCCATCAACGGTGGGCCGTATTAGCATCAGCTTGTGCTAACCCTTACCTGTTTCCACTAACATGGCTTCGATTACCCGGCTTATTTACTGGCTGTGTATCGGCATTGTCGTCATCACGGCCTTGAGTATTCTGCTCACGGCCTGGTGGCTTGGTCAACGTTACAGTCACCAGGTCGCCAGTCAGCAGATCCAACGCGCCGATTATTTCCTCAATGCCTACCTGCAATCTGAGGAAACGCTGCACACCACAGCGGTGATGGGGGTGATTACCGATTTCGGTTTCCGTAGAACGGTCGCAGATGGCGACCCGGCCACAATCACCAGCATGCTCGACAATCATGCCCAACGGGTCAACCTGGATTTGTTGATGATTGCTGATCGTGATGGTAAAGGGCTCGCAGCCTATGGAACTTCGATAGACAGACAACACATCAGCAGGCTCTATGAGCTGATGAAAGCAACACCGGAGAGCCCCAGACTTATCGCTCTTGAGCATGGTTTTTACTGGCTCTACTTGTCAGCGATTAAAGCGCCACATACGGTTGGATACGCGATTGCAGGTACAGCGCTGGACAGAACAACACTAAGCCATATAAAAACGATCACCGGTCTAGATTTGCTGATTCATTCCCGGTTGCGGGGGTATAGTCTTGGCTCCGACAGTCAGCTACAGCAAATTGTCGATCCGCGTCTGGTGCACAATGATCTGCCCTCGCTCTGGCAACGACAGCCGTTTATCCATCGTCAGCTGGACATTGCTTCCCTGCCTGCTGATGATATTTCAGTGGTCATTAGCGCCGACCTCTCTGCCTTCCATCAACAGTTTGATCGCTTTAGTCGTACCCTGCTGATCGTCACTGCGATCCTGGTTTTCATCATTACCCTCATCAGCCTGACGGTATCTCGCCGCATGTTTATGCCGCTGGAAAGCCTACATAAAAAACTGCTTTATCGCGCCAGTCATGATCCAATGACCGGTCTGTCCAACCGGATTACGGCAAATGAAAATTTCCATCGGCAGTTAAATCAGGCTCAGCGTACCGAAAAACCGCTCATGGTCGCCTTGCTGGATATTGATCACTTTAAACAGATTAATGACTCGCTGGGTCATGCAGCGGGTGACCAGGTACTGACGGAAGTGGCGCATCGTCTCAAGCGTTGTTTAAGGCAATATGATGTGCTGGGACGGTTTGGCGGTGAGGAATTCATTGTGGTCACCAGCCTGCCACAGGGTGACAGTGAAGGTCAGTTACAGCGACTGAAAAACACCATTGCAGATGGCGAGTTTATCTACAAAGGCAACGCCCTCTCGCTCACTATCAGCATAGGAGCCTGTTTTGTGGATTTTGCCAGCTACAAAGACCCGCTCTCACCTGGCAAGCTGCTGGAATGGGCCGATCAGAGCCTCTATGAGGCTAAGAATAAAGGTCGCAACAAGATTGTAATCAAACACTGTCTTCAGAATACCACTCGGAGCACGACGCTGGACTAGCGATAAATGATGTCTTTCCTCAGTGGTGCCAGTCTCGCCAGTAACTGATTCTGAACCGGGTGTGGGACATCGGCCTGATACATTGCATCGATCAGCAGATCGACAAGGTGATTAAAATCGCGTTCTGTTATCGCCATACCATCGTGAATCTGCTGCATGCTGTCACCGCTGTATGTACAGGGCCCATCACTGATATCACATAAATGCCAGGCTAGATGTTCTCTGAAACGCTTGACGTTGGCTTCGGCAAAATAGTGGAAGATTTGCTCATCCCGACCAATGTTCTGCACAAGATTATTAACAATTTTATCGACTCCGGCCTCGCCGCCCAGCTTGTCATAGAGCGTGGTTTGCTCAGTTCCTGCACAGGCAGTGAGGCACAGCATCATAATGGCCATCAGTGTTTTGAGTTTGGTCATCAGAAGTTACCCATAATGGATAGATAGAGGCCGTCCTGATCGTCGATACCGGCAATTTCACCGAGATCGATATAACCAGCGGTGAGACTGATTGTTTTATTAGGTACCCAAGCAATAAACGCGCTCTTCCAGTCATCTTCCTGCAGGCCAAGGTTATCCGGTTTATGGCGGTACTCAACACCAACAGCGACATGTCTGCCCAGCAACAGGGCGGTGGATGCTTCAAACTGCCATTCATACCCTGCGCCCTCGGCACCGAAACCCAGCAGTCCGATCTGATTCGCCTCGGTATAACGGCCGGTCACATTCCATAGCCAGTTCAGACCGGCCACCGCGCCCAGGTGCAGTTTCGAGGCTGCCAGGTAATAATCAGTACCGGAATCATCTTTGGCCCCCAACAGATTGGCGACCAGGGGATCATGCAATTTCTTGTACTGAATGCCCATACTCAGTTGCGGAAACCGGCTGTAAACAATATCACCATAGAGGCGCATTTTGGCTCCAAGCACCCGTTGACGGATATTCAGATTCAATGATTCAACGTGAAATTCCTGCTCAGCCAAGGACAACTCAAGCCGGTCGTAGAGGTTAAGCTGAGCGCCAAACACATCAAGGCTATAATCATCCAGCGTACCTCGGCTGGCAAACGCATTGACCGCGATTTCATCACGACTGGCATAGCCGGCCAGTTGTGCCCAAGGCACCAATCCGCCGCCAGCAGCGCCCTCTATCTGGGAAACACCCGGTGTGGCGATCAATTTGCCATCCGCCGCGAGAGCGATACCCGGTAACAGGCTAAGAAGGAGAAAGATTGTTTTCATTAACATAATCTCTTTGCCACGGCACGACGGCTTCTGCTGCCAGTGGTCTACTTATATAGTAGCCTTGGATGTAATCACAGCGCATCTGCTTCAGCAAGGTCAGTGAGGCTTCATTTTCCACCCCCTCAGCCACCACCAGAAAGCCGAGTCCGTGCGCCAGTTCAATGGTGGAGCACACTATCAGCTGATCCTTGGGGGACTGCTGCAGGTTCATGATGAAGCTCTTATCAAGCTTGATTTCGTCAACCGGCAGGCCTTTCAGCTTCGACAGTGATGACTGGCCAATCCCGTAGTCATCGATGGCAACACTGAAACCGGCCTGCCTCAGGCTTCTGAGCGAAACCACGACAGAGGCTTCATCATGCATGATGTCGCGTTCTGTCAATTCCAGTGTGATAAAGCTGGGCGATACCTGATATTTTTCACTGCAGGACAAGACAAAAGATTCGAATTCGGGATGCGCCAGATCCTGAGCCGACACATTGATAGCAGCACCGATCAGATAACCTTTCTGATGCCACGCCTGCAATTGTGACATCACATTCTCAAACACCCAGTAGGTCAAATCAATAATCAATGAGGCTTCTTCAGCCAGATTAACGAACAGCTCGGGCGAGACAAAGTGTTTGTTATCACGCTGCCAACGAATCAGCGCTTCCATTTTGGGTTGTTCCTGGTAATCCAGACTGATCTTAGGCTGGTACATCATAAACAACTGATCATTGCCACCGGCGAGGATCACCTGTCGCAGTGACTCGATCATGGCGAGACGCTGCATATGCGCTTCATCCTCGCCGTCTTCATAGTAATGAATTCGCTGCTTGTTCTGACGCGCGAGATCCAGTGCGATATCAGTACGGCGCAGCATGGTTTCTGGTTGTATTCCATCATGCGGATACAGGGTCACCCCAGCATGCAGATCCAGCTTAATGGTCAGCTCAGACACTTTGAAGGCATGTTCCAGTTCAGTAAGAAACCGGTCTACCACATAGACCTGTGTACCATCGGGATCTGCTGGCAGAACAGTGAAGAACTCAGCCCCTTCCAATCTGCCGGAAAACAGTGTGGCCTCGTTCATTGTGCGTAAGCGTTCAGCGAGTGCCTGTAGACAGGCATCAGCAATATCAGCACCGAGCCGATCATTAATCTGGCGGAAATTGTGAATACTGAATGCCACCAGGATCAGCGGCGTATCCCCGGAAAAATGTTCAAATAGTAACTGTCTGACAGTGCCACTGTTAGGTAAGCCGGTGAGTACATCGTGGGTCGCCTGATAGCGTATTTTGTCTTCACGCAGTTTTATCTGCTGCCCCATCTCATTGAAATGGCTGGCAAGCGTATCGACCTCCTCGCCGGCATGCAATTCCAGCGATTTACTATATTGCCCCCGCGCGTAATCCTGAGCCAGGCCACCCAGTTTTTTCAACGGCTCGGTCAGACTTCTTGCAAACAGAATACTCAACAGTGAAGCGGCGATTGCCAACAGCATCGATAGCAGAAAATTTTTCGCCAGTGTTTCATCAAACTGTTTGTAAAATGGCGCCAGGCTACTGACGAGCATGACACTGACCGGTTCATTACCCGCTGATGTTAATGCCATTTCTTCGCTAAAAAAGGCTGGCCGTTCAAAAATCAGCCAACTGGATTTCTGCTGCGCTAAAGCTTTGCGGAAATCATCAAAGCGTTCCAATCTGACACTGGTGCTCAGCAGATGCTCATTGTCCTGAAAGAAACTGATATCAAGTCCTGTCAGATTTTTCAGCTCTGTTACCGAGGCCTGCTCAATCTCGAATCCGACAATGGTGTAGGCCATGATATGCGGCGCTCTGACCGGCAACAGCATCAACTGATAGATGTGTTTATCCAGCGTAGCGAACATCACTGTATTTGGATTGGCGATGAGCCTTGCCACCGCCTCATCGTCCAGGCGTGTCTGAATCGACATTTTCTCTGTGCTGGAGCTGATTACCCGACCTGACATGTCGGTCAGCACCATAACATCGGCATTAATTCGATCCCCGTGATTGTCGAGGGCACTCTGAATCGTGGCTTCATCGGAAGTCGCCACCGCACGCTTGAAACCAAAATCAGCTGTCAACACCTTGCTGGCAGTTACAAGAAGCGAAGCCTGGGCATTGAGGTATTGCGAAAGGATCGCTTTGGCTTTGCTGACATCTTCCTGAAGCAGTTTTTCATTAACCCGGTTAGCGCTCCACCAGGTATTGGCCTGGATCACGATAGCGGTGAGAAAAACCAGGGTGGCGCAGAGCAGGAAAATCTTGTTTCGAAGCTTAATCTGCTGAAGAAACTGCACCAAAAGTATCCTCAAAACTACCGGTCGGTGCCGGTTCTACAGTTTCAATTCGTATGCTAAAGCGTCCTGAAGTATCACGCTGCAATTGTGTCAAATCCAGGCTTTGAATTGTTTCGGGTCCCCGGGCCTGGTGTTTGTGCCAGACATTGACATGGCTGATAGCGGACTGACTTTGAATCGTCGCCTGTCCGGTCTCATCGGTCATCACGGTCTGGTCACTCTCCGACACGTAGATGTAGGCAATCATTGTGTCATGGATATTACAGCCCAATACCACGACCCCATGGCGGGGGAAATTAATGGGATGCTCCGGGGTATCAGCATAAAGTTTCAGTTCAAAGGTCTTGGCCTCGGAAAAAGAGTAAACATGGTGGCGTATATTGTCGCTGTTGGGAAAGTCCACTGACTGGCCAGCGTTTATGATCAGTTGTTCGGGCACAAAACGCTTGTTCACTTGATCAATCACTGCCACCGGCCGAGATTCATCCGCTGTGGCCATTGGGCGATCTGGCTCAATCACCACATCTGAAAGCGGTTTTCCCGTTTCGTCTGTGACCATGAATTGCAATTGCTCAGCTGAAGCATTGAAAGTCGATAACAGCAACAGGCTGAAAAAGGCGGACCGCATTGTCCCGCTCAGGGACGGGTGAAGAATGAACAGCATAAAATAATTTGCCTCTATGGAATCACCATACTAGGTTTCAGGCTATGCTAGCGCAAGTGCAAACGGCAACATTCCAGTCCTTCAGCCAGGGGGTGTTTGCCAGTCTGGTTGTTCAGCGTATCCATGCTGTCGCTATGGGATAAAAAAAGCCGCTGCATCGGTATCGATGCGCGGCTTACTCTTAGTCATTAGTAATGGGCTTTAGTTCAGTAATGTTTTTAAATCTTCCAGCTCTCTCAGCAGTTCCCGAACCAGTTCTTTCTGATCCTGCTTATTGGTGGTAACCGTTTTCACTTCACCCGATGGTGTCAGTTGCTGACGGGCACCGCCGATAGTGAAACCCTGTTCATAGAGCAAAGCGCGGATTTCTCGAATCAGAATCACGTCATGACGCTGGTAATAACGACGATTACCACGGCGCTTGACCGGTTTGAGTTGGCTAAATTCCTGTTCCCAGTAGCGCAGCACGTGGGGCTTCACGCCACACAGTTCACTCACTTCACCGATGGTGAAATAGCGCTTACTCGGAATGGGCGGTAATTCGTTGTTGTTACTCGCTTCCAGCATAACTGTCCACCCTCGCTTTCAGTTTTTGGCCGGGTCTGAAAGTCACCACACGACGGGCAGAGATGGGGATTTCTTCACCGGTTTTAGGGTTACGACCAGGCCGTTCACTCTTGTCTCTGAGCTCAAAGTTACCGAAACCGGATAATTTAACCTGCTCACCTTTTTCCAGTGCGGTACGAATCTCTTCGAAAAACATTTCAACCAGCTCTTTGGCTTCACGTTTGTTAAAACCCAGCTCATCGTAGAGTTGTTCCGTCATATCGGCCTTAGTCAGTGCCATGTATACCTCTAAATTCTTCTTTTAATAATACTAATCAGGATCTTATCGTTGCACCGACAGACTGTTCCAGTGTGTCAGTCACAGTTTTGATCAGCGCATCAACTTCGTCATCTTTGAGCGTACGTTCACCGTGCTGGAGGTGGAATGCCATGGCGAGACTCTTCTTGCCGAGCTCGACTCCATCTCCAGTATAGACGTCAAATAGTTGAAATGACTTAAGAATATCAGAATCAATTGCGCTCAGGCAATCTTCTATTTGACCGGCGGTGACCGCCTCGTCAACCACCAGGGCCAAATCCCGGCGTATTGCAGGATATTTGGATAAGGCAGTAAATTCAGGGATTTGGGCCAGCAATACCGCAGGCAGACTCAATTCGAACAAATACACCCGGCCATTCACATCAAGCGGCTTCTGCAGTTTTGGATGCAGGGCACCGAGCCAGCCGATGGCTTCTCCGTTCTTGTAGATTCTGGCTGTCTGGCCCGGGTGCAGCGCAGGATGCGTTTCAGCTTGGAAGCGAATGTCGCCACCGGTGACATCGAGTAATGCTTCAACATCGGCCTTGGCATCGAAAAAGTCGACTTCACGGGCTTTTTCAGACCATTGTTCAGCATCTTGATCACCATATATCAGGCCGCCGAT
>Ga0207716_100548_pt1 | contig 12264 bp, 6 predicted proteins | sample TtaePargueraPR_FD_187739 | JGI IMG/M metagenome (GOLD analysis project Ga0207716, IMG submission 187739) | Aerobic enrichment media microbial communities from Bioluminiscent Bay, La Parguera, Puerto Rico - Tt and P2 (5) (SPAdes) | ecosystem: Environmental > Aquatic > Marine > Unclassified ... | reverse complement strand
TTGGAGGTATAGTCGTAGACCGTCTCCGGATCGTCCGCGATCGCCCGCACCGGCGCGGCCACGCCCGGCGAATAGGCCAGTGCCAGGTCGCGCTGGGTTGCCATCGGCTTGGTCGGCGCCACCCCCAGCTTGCCCGGCACGGGCTTCATGTGGAAAGCCAGCGCATCGGCATCGAGCTGCTGGTCGGGGCGAAGGGTGGATTCAGAGGCCATGGGGGAGACTCGCGGGTAAGGAATGCGGTTCACGAATGCGGGCGAACATGTACCGCGCCGCCGCCGGAGCCAAGCCCCGGCAAACGCTTAGCTCTCATGCACGAGGAGATGGCCCAGCGCCCGGCGGCGCCGCTGCTCGCGGTGCAGGGCCTGCAGACGGGCCGGCAGCGCCTCGATCAGGTCTTCCGCGATCAGCCCGGCGCCGAGGTGAAGCGCCGCATCGCCGTGCAGCCAGGCGGACACGCAGGCCGCATGGAAACCGCTGACGCCCTGGGCGGCGATCCCGCCGATCAGTCCGGCCAGAACATCGCCGCTGCCCGCCGTCGCCAGGGCCGGCGAGGCATGACGGCTGACCACGGGCGTGCAGCCCGGCGCCGCGATGACCGTGTCCGGTCCCTTGAGCAGCACGGTGCACCCGGCCCGCTCGGCCGCCGCGCGGGCCTGTTCGATCCGGTTGCCGGCGGCGGTTTCGGCGAGGTCGGGAAAGAGGCGCCGGAATTCGCCGGGATGGGGCGTGAGCACATCGCCGGGCCGCAGGGCCGCGAAGAGATCCTCCGGCGACGCCTCGAAACTCGTCAGCGCGTCGGCGTCCAGGACCAGCATGCCGGGATGCTCAAACGCCGACAGAACCGCCTCGCGCGTTCCCTCGCCCACACCCATGGCCGGTCCCATCACCGCCGCGTCGGCCCGCAACTCGCCGAGCAGGCCGGCGCTCCCGGCCGGATCGGGCCAGCGGCGCACCATCACCGCCGTCGAGGCGGCTGCATTGACCATCAGCGCGGATGGCGGGCTGGCCAGCGTGACCAGGCCGGCGCCGGCGCGCAGACCTGCCCGGGCCGCCAGCCGGGCCGCGCCGGTCGAGCTGGCCCCACCGGTGAAGACCGCCAGGCGTCCGCGGGCATGCTTGTGATCGCCGGCACGGGCCGTGGGCAGGACCTGGTACCAGTGCCCGGGCCGGTTCTCGACGGCACAGGGCGTCACGGCACTGCGCCAGCTGGCGGGAATGCCGATATCGGCCAGCACGACATCGCCGCACAGGCTGGCCGCCGGTTCGAGCAGATGGGCCGGCTTGCGGCGATGAAAGGTGACGGTCAGCGCCGCCGGTGAGACCGCCCCGTCGGCGGCGGCCCGGTCGCCATCGATACCGGAGGGCAGGTCCACCGCGACGACCGGCACGGCGCACAGCGCCATCGCGGCGATGAGATCGGCTGCCATCCCGTCCGGCGCCCGGTTGAGCCCGGCACCGAAGAGCGCGTCGACGATCAGCCCGGCGCCGTCGAGACAGCCCGGCTCCGCCGCTTCGATCCCGCCGTCCCACTGACCGGCCGCCCAGGCCGCATCGCCGCTCAGCCTGGCGCGATCGCCCAGCAGCGCGACACGCACCGGCCAGCCCGCCTCGCGCAGGGCGGCGGCGCACACGAAACCATCCCCGCCATTATTGCCCGGGCCGCACAGGATCAGCGCCGGCCGCGGCGCCCAGCGGCCCCGAATCGCGTCGGCGACGGCGCGGCCGGCCTCTGCCATAAGGCGTTCACCGGAAACGCCGTTTTCCGCAGCATGCCGGTCACAGACACCACAGTCCTTGGTCAAAAGGATGTCATCGTGCATGGTCGCTCCATTGTGTAGCATGCATGCCTGATTGTGAGGCATTTCCCGCTGCGGCTGTCTGAGAGTCCGGATTGAACCTTGTCACGTTTCGGACCGGGTCTAGCGTCGCGACAAGATCATGGAGTCGGTGATGAAGAAAATCGAAGCCATCATAAAACCCTTCAAGCTCGACGACGTGAAGGAGGCCCTGCAGGAAATTGGCGTGCAGGGACTGACCGTCATCGAAGCCAAGGGATTTGGTCGGCAAAAAGGGCATACGGAACTCTATCGCGGCGCCGAGTACGTCGTCGACTTCCTGCCCAAGATCAAAATCGAACTCGTTCTGCCGGCCGATCGCGTCGATGCAGCCATCGAGGCGATCCAGAACGCGGCCCAGACGGGCCGGATCGGCGACGGCAAGATCTTTGTCAGCCCGATCGAAAGCGTCATCCGCATCCGGACCGGCGAGACCGGCCGCGATGCCCTCTAACCACACGTCAACGACCCCACTATCCGGAGCTCCGTCATGTCCGATGAAATCCTGAAGAAACTCAAAGACGAAGAGATCAATTACGTCGATCTGCGCTTTACCGACCCGCGCGGCAAGCTGCAGCACGTTACCTTCGACCGGTCCCAGGTCGACGAGGACTTCTTCGAAGACGGCGTCATGTTCGACGGCTCGTCGATCGCCGGCTGGAAGGCCATCAACGAGTCCGACATGGTGCTCAAGCCCGATCCGAGCATGGCCCAGATCGACCCGTTCTACCAGCAGCCCACCCTGGTCATGCTGTGCGACATTCTCGAGCCAGGCACGGGCCAGGCCTACAATCGCGACCCGCGCACCACGGCCAAGAAGGCGGAAGCCTATCTGAAGTCGTCCGGCATCGGCGACACGGCCTTCTTCGGTCCGGAAGCGGAATTCTTCGTCTTCGACGACGTGCGCTGGAAGACCTCCCAGGAAGAGACGGGCTACAAGCTGGACAGCGAGGAAGGTCCGTACAATTCCGCCAGCGACTTCGAGGGTGGAAACATGGGTCACCGTCCGGGTCCCAAGGGCGGCTACTTCCCGGTGAACCCGGTCGACAGCGGCCAGGACATGCGGACCGAGATGCTGGCCGTGCTCGAGGAGCTGGGCTGCGAGCCGGAGAAGCACCACCACGAGGTGGCGCCGTCCCAGCACGAGCTGGGCATGAAGTTCTCGTCCCTGACGACGATGGCCGACCGCATGCAGCTCTATAAGTACACCGTGCACATGGTGGCGCACGCCTATGGCAAGACCGCGACCTTCATGCCCAAGCCGGTCTGGAACGACAACGGCACCGGCATGCACGTCCACCAGTCGATCTGGAAGGACGGCAATCCGATGTTCGCAGGCGACCAGTATGCGGACCTGTCGGAGACCTGCCTCCACTATATCGGCGGCATCATCAAGCACGCCCGCTCGATCAACGCCTTCGCCAACGCCTCGACCAATTCCTACAAGCGTCTGGTGCCGGGCTTCGAAGCTCCGGTCCTGCTGGCCTACTCGGCCCGCAACCGCTCCGCCTCGGTCCGTATCCCGTGGGTCAGCTCGCCCAAGGCCAAGCGCCTGGAAACGCGCTTCCCGGACCCGGCCGGCAACCCCTACCTGACCTTCGCCGCGCTCCTCATGGCCGGCCTCGACGGGATCGAGAACAAGATCCATCCGGGCGATCCGATGGACAAGGACCTCTACGATCTGCCGCCGGAAGAGCTGCAGGACATCCCGACGGTCTGCCGTTCGCTGCGCGAAGCCCTGGAATCGCTCGACGCCGACCGCGACTTCCTCAAGAAGGGCGGCGTGATGGACGACGACCAGATCGACGCCTACATCGAACTGAAGATGGAAGAGGTGCTGCGCTTCGAGATGCACCCGCACCCGGTCGAGTTCGACATGTACTATTCCTGCTAGGCCCGGGCCCAGCAGGCAGACACGACCAGCAAGACGGCCGGGCGTTCGCCCGGCCGTTTTCATTCTGCACCGGGGCGTTCACCAAGGTCGACGCGGCGCAAACCATTCGCTACAAATCCTCTTCCATCCGGCCCGACCGTTTCGGGACAAGTCTCGTCAGGAGTTCGCATGCGTCGCCGTCTCATGTTTGCCAGCGCCCTCGCCACGCTGACCGTCGCAGCCCCGTCTGCGTTCGCCGACCGCGAAATCGACGACGAGATCACCACGCCCCTCGCCACCTCCACGGCGGGCAGCGGCGGCGGTGCCGACAATATCGTGATCAACGCCAGCGGCCGCGTCTCCCTGTCCTCGCCGGACACGGCGATCACGCTGGACAGCGACAATGACGTGACGGTCGACGGCGCGATCGACGTCATCACCGACGAGGATGGCGGCGTAGGCGTCCATGTCGTCGGCGGCAATACCGGCGACCTCACCATCACCGGGCCGATCACCGTCGAATCGGAAACCGATCCGGAAGACGATGACGACGATGGCGACGAGGACTTCCCGAATGATGACGGCCCCTCGGCCATCGGCGGCAATCGCGTCGGCGTGCTGGTCGATGGCTCCGGCGATTTCGTCGGCGACATCTACATGGATTCCACCGGCTCCATCGTGGTGCGCGGCAATGATTCCGCCGCCCTGCGCGTGCTGACCGGGATCGACGGCGAGGTGCGCCTGGAAGGCGCGGCGTCCGTGATCGGCGATCGTTCGGTGGGGATCGACATCCAGGCCCCGATCAGCGGCGACCTGGCCATTTCCGGCAATACGAGCGTGCGCGGCGAAGGCACTTCCGCGATCGTCGTGGCCGGCGATGTGGGCGGCAGCTTCTATCTGAACTCGGGCATCAACTCGACCGGCTACCGCTTCTCCAGCTATTCCAATGTCGACGAGTATCTCGACACGCTGGACGATGACGACAAGTTCCAGGGTGGACCGGCCGTGCGGGTCGAGGCCAGCATCGACGGCGGTATCCTTCTGGATGCCCCGACCGAGGACAACCGGGTCGGCCGTGCGGGCTCGATCACCCAGCGCGGCGAAGCGCCGGCGCTCGAGATCGTCGCCTCCTCCGGCAATATCGTGATCGGCGAGGCGATCCAGCCGGCTGTCGAGGACGACGAGGACACCGAGGATACTGACGAGAGCCTGCCGGAAACCCCGCTGGGCTATTCCGTGGTCAATCGCGGCAGCATCGCGGCTACCTCGGATCTCAACGACACGTCCTCCACCGGCATCCTGATCTCCGGTGCCGATGACGGTGCCGGTTCGCTCTACACGGCGGAGCTCAGCATGGGCCTGCTCAATGCGGGCACGATCAGCTCGACCGCCTATTCAGACACCATCGCGGCCACGGCCGTCGCCCTGCATCTGGACGACGGCGCCATGCTGCCCATCATCACCAATGACGGCACGATCAGCGCGACATCGAGCAACACGGTCGACGCCACGGCCTTCGGTTCCGCCTACGCCATCATGATCGAGGACGACGCGGTGATGGAAGAGCTGGTCAATTCCGGCCAGATCGTCGCCAATGGCCGTCAGGGCGGCAGCGGCTACGCCATCATCGACCGCTCCGGCACGCTGCGCTCGATCGAGAATACCGGCCGCATCTCGGCGACGCACACCGTGCGTCAGGACTATTTCGACGACGACGGCAACCTGGTCGAGCCGGACGACAATCCGGACCACGAGACCGTCGCGCTCGACGTCTCGAACAACACGACCGGCGTCACCTACCGCCAGTACTGGGAACCGGTGCCGGACGATGGCGACGAGGACACGACCGAGCCGACGCTTCTGGAAACCCCGATCTACATGGTCGGCGATGTCCGCTTCGGCAGCGGCGACGACGTGCTGACCGTCGAGGCCGGCCGGGTCGCCGGCGCGATCTCCTTCGGCGACGGCCAGGACGCCCTGGCGATCGACGGTGCGACCGTCTATGCGGAAATCCAGCGCCTCATCGACGAAGGCATCGTCGAGGAGATGACCGAGGAAGAGATCTGGGCCGCGCTTCCGCACGTCACCAGCGCGGTCTCCGACAGCGACGGAAACCTGTCCATCGCCGTCGACTTCGCCACGCTGGAACTGATCGAGAGCGGCGATCTGGAAATCACCGATGCGCGCTTCGGCGACGGCTCCGTCCTGATGCTGCAGGTCGATGCGGAGAACAATGACGTGCGCCGCATCGTGTCGTCCGGCGACATCACCTTCGAGAGCGGTTCGCGCCTGTCCGTCTCGCTGTCCAACCTGATCGGCGGCGGCGGCGAGTTCGAGCTGATCCGGGCCGGCAGCCTGACCATCGAGGAAGACCTCGAGACGCTGAACGATTCGCCCTCGCCCTTCCTCTACAATGCGTCGCTGGAGCGCGACCCGGACGACGACAACGTCATCCTGCTCACCCTGGAGCGCAAGGACGCCGACGCGCTCGGCATGAACGGCAACCAGGCCGCCGCCTATTCCAGCGCCTTCGAGAGCTGGGCCGACAATGACGCCCTGGGCGCCGCCATCGCCTCGCTGACCAATCAGGACGAGTTCTTCGCGGCCTACGACCAGCTGCTGCCGGAATACGCCGCCAGCGCCATCCAGTTCGCCCTGGCCAGCAATGACAGCGCCGTCGGCGCGCTGGCCAACCGGCTGGAAGCCGTGCGCCGCAGCCCCGAGGAGAGCGGCGGCCTGTGGGTCCAGGAATTCGGTTATTTCGCCGATCGCGCCGGTTCCGCCTTCGGTCCGGGCTATCGCGGCCAGGGGCTCGGCGTGGCCGTCGGCTATGACCGTCCGGCGGGCCCCTTCTATGCCGTCGGCGTGAACTTCGTCGGCTCGGCCAGCGAGATCTCCGAAGTCGACGGTGTCGACGATCCGATGACGGCGATCACCGGCCAGATCGGCACCTATGCCGGCACGCGTTTCTCCGGCCTCGACCTGGATCTCTATGCCGGCGCCGGCTTCGACAGTTTCGAGCACAATCGCCGCGTTCTGATCGGCGAGTTCGACGCCAGCCCGTCCGCCGAATGGACCGGCTATCACGTCACCGGCTCGGCGCGCCTGTCGCGCAGTTTCGAATTCGGCGGCCGCTACTATGTCCGTCCGGCTGTCGCAGTGGATTATCTGCGCCTGTTCGAGGAAGGCTATACCGAGACCGGCGGCGGCATCGGCGTCGACCTGTCGGTGTCGGACCGCGAGTCCACGAGCTTTACCGGATCGGCCCTGATGACGTTCGGTGCGCTGTACGAGAACAATAACCGCTGGTGGTCGCCCGTCTTCCGCCTCGGCTATCGCAGCGAGTTTTCCAACGACGTGCTGGAAACCGAAGCGCGCTTCGCGGACTATGACGACACCTTCATCCTGCGTTCCCAGCAACTGCCGGGATCGGGCTTCCTCTTCGGCTTCGGCGTGAGCGCGGGTTCGGGCTACTCCACCTTCGCGCTCGACTACGATGCGGACGTGCGCGACGACTTCATCCGTCACACGGCCCGCCTGGTGATGCGCCTGGTCTTCTAGCGACGCCCTTCTGGCAATCGGCCGGACGGCAACCGTCGGTTAACCATGATGAGCGAGGCTCGTGCGCATGATGCGTGCGAGCCTCCTCCTTTTGTGCGCCCTCGTCGGCCTTTCCGCCTGCGGACACCGTCCGCCGGAACAGACCACCGATGCCTGCCTGATCCTGGAAGACAATCGCGCCTGGTGGCGGGCCCTGCAGCGCACCGAGGACCGGTGGGGCATTCCGCCCGGCGTGCAGATGGCCATCCTGCGCCGCGAATCCAGCTTCAACGCCCATGCGCGCCCGGCCCGCAACCGCCTTCTGGGCATCATTCCCACGGGCCGCCCGACCAGCGCCTACGGCTATGCCCAGGCACTGGACGGGACCTGGGACTGGTATCGCGAAGACACCGGCCGCCGCCGCGCCGACCGCGACGATTTCGAGGACGCCGTCGACTTCATCGGCTGGTATTCCTCCAAGAGCCGCCAGCTCTCCGGCGTGCAGCCGCACCAGGCGCGCGAACTCTACCTGACCTATCACGAGGGCCATGGCGGCTATAATCGCGGCTCCTACCGCTCCAAGGGCTGGCTGATGAATGCCGCCAACACGGTCGCCCGCGATGCCGCGCGCTACCAGGCCCAGATCGACCGCTGCGAACGCCGTCTGTCGCGCCGCTTCTGGCTGCTCTGAAAAATACCCGAATCGCTGCGCCTGGTGCATGCTGGGCGCATGTCTTCGCAGAACTCTCACAACGACCTGTTCGGCGGGGCGCCCGCCCCGACACCAGAAAAAGCCCCGGCGCCGGGATATTCGGCGGCCCATATCGAGGTTCTTGAAGGGCTGGAGGCCGTGCGCCGCCGCCCGGGCATGTATATCGGCGGCACCGACGAGCGCGCCTTCCACCACCTCTTTGCCGAAATCCTCGACAACTCGATGGACGAGGCCGTGGCCGGCTGGGCCGACCGCATCGAGGTCGTGGTGGACGAGGACGGTTTCATCACCGTCACTGACAATGGCCGCGGCATCCCGGTCGATCCGCACCCGAAATATCCCGACAAATCGGCGCTGGAAGTCGTGCTGACCGTGCTGCACGCCGGCGGCAAGTTCTCCGACAGCGCCTACAAGACATCCGGCGGCCTGCACGGCGTGGGCATCTCGGTGGTGAACGCACTGTCCGAAATCGTCGAGGTCGAGGTCGCCCGCGAAAAGACGCTCTGGCGCCAGACCTTCTCGCGCGGCCTGCCCCAGGGCAAGCTGGAAAAGGTCGGCCCGGCCCCCAATCGCCGTGGCACCAGGATCCGCTTCCGCCCCGACCCGGAGATCTTCGGCGAGAAGGCGCGCGTCAAGCCGGCCCGCGTCTACGCCATGGCCCGCTCGAAAGCCTTCCTGCGCCGCGGCGTGAAAATCCAGTGGCGCTGCGCGCCCTCGCTGGTGGAGGGCACCGACACGCCGGACGAGGACATCCTCTGCTTTCCCGGCGGCCTGGCCGACCGGATGGCCGAACTGGCCGCCAAGAGCGCGCTGATCACCTCGGAGATCTTCTCCGGCAAGGTCGAGCGCGAGGATGGCGGCGGTGGAGTGGAATGGGCCGTCACCTGGTCGGACAATGGCTATGGCAGCGAGGCGGACGGTTTCTGCCAGTCCTACTGCAACACCGTGCCCACGCCCCAGGGCGGCACACACGAGCAGGGCCTGCGCGCGGCGCTGACCAAGGGCCTGCGCGCCTATGCCGAGCACACCCACGCCAAGAAGGCGGCCAACATCACGCCGGACGACGTACTGGGCGGCGCCGGCGCGCTGGTCTCGGTCTTCATCGGCGATCCAGAATTCCAGGGCCAGACCAAGGAACGTCTTGCCACGCCGGAGGCCGCCAAGCTGGTGGAAACCGCCGTGCGCGACCAGTTCGACCACTGGCTCGCCGGCTCGCCCAAGGAAGCGGCCAAGCTGGTCGAATTCGTCATCGAGCGCGCCGACGACCGGATGCGCCGCCGCAAGGAAAAGAACGTCAAGCGCCAGACCGCCTCGCGGCGCCTGCGCCTGCCGGGCAAGCTGGCGGACTGTTCGCGCTCCGGCGCCGACGGCACCGAGCTCTTCATCGTCGAGGGCGACTCGGCCGGCGGTTCCGCCAAACAGGCCCGCTCGCGCCAGACCCAGGCCATCCTGCCCCTGCGCGGGAAAATCCTGAACGTGGCCTCCGCGACGGCCGACAAGATCGCCGCCAACCAGGAAATCTCCGACCTGTTGCAGGCGCTGGGCTGTCAGACCGGAAGCCGTTTCCAGCTTGACGATCTGCGCTATGAGCGCGTCGTGATCATGACCGACGCCGATGTCGACGGCGCCCATATCGCAGCCCTCCTGATCACCTTCTTCTACCGCTCCATGCCGGAACTCATCCATTCCGGCCGGCTTTTCCTGGCCCAGCCGCCGCTCTACCGGATGACCCAGGGCAGCCGTACCCTCTACGCGCGCGACGAGGCCCATCGCGACCAGATCCTGGCCGACGAGTTCAAGCCGAACGCCAAGGTCGAGATCGGCCGCTTCAAGGGTCTCGGCGAAATGACCCCGTCGCAGCTCAAGGAAACCACGATGGATCCGGACAAGCGCACGCTGGCCCGGGTGGTGATCGACGCCGAGGAGCTGCCGACGCTGGAGAAGCTCGTGGAAACGCTGATGGGCAAGAAGCCGGAAGCGCGCTTCAAGTTCATTCAGGACAATGCCGCCTTCGTCGACGAGGCCGAGCTGGACCTCTAGGTCGCAGGCCTGTTTTCGGCAGTCGCACCAGGCAACTTCTGTCAGGGGCATTGGCCTCGCGCCATGGTGGAGCTAGCTTTCCTCCCGGAGACACCAAAAAGGGGAAACGCATGGCTCGACTGACTGCCCTGGCCGGGGCGCTGGCCGTTCTGACATCCGCTGGCGCACAGGCCGAACCGATCGAATTCTTCCAGCTCGAGGCCACGCCCTACGACGAGAGCATCCCCGCACCGGAGGACCGTTTCGGCTTCGGCGTTGGCGACCGGCCCGTCCGCCACGACCAGATGGTGGCCTATCTCACCGAGCTGGCGGAGATTTCCGACCGCATCACCGTGGAGACGATCGGCTATTCCCATGAAGGCCGGCCCATCCTCTTCTTCACCGTCACCTCGCCGGAAAACCACGAACGGATCGACGAGATCCGCGAGGCCCATCTGGCCAGTCTCGAGCCCGGCGCCGAGAACGATCCGGACGCCCCCGCCGTCGTCTGGCTCAATTACGGCGTTCACGGCGCCGAGTCGGCCGGCATGGATGCGGCCATCCCGACCCTCTACCACTATGCCGCCGCAGAAGGCCTGGAAGTCGAGGCGGACCTGCGCGAGAGCGTCATCCTGATCACCGCCATCTTCAATCCGGACGGGCATTCGCGCCGGATCAACCATGTCGAGACCTTCGGCGGCGATGTCGCGGTCACCGATCCGGATCACGAACAGCACAATCTGTGGACCACGGCGCGGACCAATCACTACTGGTTCGACCTCAACCGGCAATGGCTGCTGCAGACACAGCCGGAAAGCCAGGCCTGGCTGACCCAGTGGCATCGCTGGAAGCCGATGGTCTCGGCCGATTTCCACGAAATGGGCACGGAAGGCACATTCTACTTCCACCCGGGCGAACCGCGGCGCCTTAACCCGCTCATCCCCGAGCGCGCCCGCGAGCTGACCCAGGGCATCGCCCAGCATCACATCTCCTTCCTGGACAGCGAGGCGCGCCTCTACACCTCCGAGGAAGGCTTCGACAATTTCTATGTCGGCAAGGGCTCGACCTATCCCCAGGTCAACGGCTCGCTGGGCATATTGTTCGAGATCGGCGCCGCGCGCGGCGGGCTGATCGAGAGCGATCACGGCCTGGTCAGCCATGGCGACAATGTGCGCACCCATTTCCGCACATCCCTGACCACCGTGTCCGGCGCCCTCGCCCAGCACCGCGAGATCGCCGAATACCAGCGCCAATTCTTCGCCGATGCGATGGATGCCGCCCGCAGTGACAGCGACCGGGCCTTCGTCTTCTCCGCCGAAGGCGATCCCATGCGCGCCGACCTCTTCGTCGACCTCCTGGAACGCCATGACATCCGGGTGAATGCACTCGCCCGCGACGTCACGGTGGACGGCACGGACTACCGCGCCGGCGAGGCCTTCGTGGTCGAGCTTGCCCAGCCGCAATACTCGATGATCCGCTCGCTCTTCGACCGGGTCACCGAGTTCGAGGAAAACGTCTTCTACGACGTATCCGGCTGGACGCTGCCGCTGGCCTACGACCTGGAATACGGCGCGCTCGGCCGCAGCTTCAATGCGAACCTGCTCGGCGATGCGGTCGAGCCGGGCCATGTCGAACAGCCCGCCCCGCCGGCCTCGACCTATGGCTATGTGCTGCGCTGGTCCGACTACTACGCGCCGCGCGCCCTCTATCGCCTGCTCGATGCGGACATCCGCGTGCGCGTTGCCACCGAACCGGCGACGATCTCGACCAGCGAAGGCGATGTCGAATTCGCCCCCGGCTCGGTCTTCGTGCCTCTGGTCGGTCAGGACAGCGACCGCGAAGCGATCCATGCGCTGGTCAGCGAGATCGCGGCGGAAGACGGCGTGCCGGTCTATTCGGTCGCCTCCGGCTCCACGGCCGGCGGCACGCCGGATATCGGCGACCGCAGCGGTTTCCGCGCTGTGGAACGGCCGGAAGTGCTGGTTCTCTTCGAGGACGGGCTGGCCAGTTATGATGCCGGCGAGGTCTGGCACCAGCTCGACCATCGCATGAACATCCCGGTCACCCTGCGCCGCAAGGACCAGCTCTCGGGGCTGGACTGGTCGCGCTACACCCACCTCGTCATCGTCGGCGGGCGCAATACCGGCCTTGCCGAGGGCGCCCGCGAGCGCATTGAGCAATGGGTGCGCGAGGATGGGGGCACGATCATCGCCACCCGCCAGGCCGCGGAAATGGTCGAAACGGCCTTCTTCGACATCGAGGCGAGCGAGGACGAGGAGGACGCG
>Ga0207716_100545_pt1 | contig 12302 bp, 16 predicted proteins | sample TtaePargueraPR_FD_187739 | JGI IMG/M metagenome (GOLD analysis project Ga0207716, IMG submission 187739) | Aerobic enrichment media microbial communities from Bioluminiscent Bay, La Parguera, Puerto Rico - Tt and P2 (5) (SPAdes) | ecosystem: Environmental > Aquatic > Marine > Unclassified ... | reverse complement strand
TTCTGCTACTAACATTTTTTACTACAGGGCCAGCAGATAATATCAACTGGGTTTATGGGCCGGGTGAGCCACAATCGATTTTGCCACCTTTGGTGTACTTGTTCGTGTTTTTCCTGGCGCTTGTGATGCTGATCTACTGGCCATCACATCTTTTATTCAGTCATTATTTCAACGGAAACAGGCGTAGAACGAGATGAACGAGTGGATTCAGCTCACATTATTAACACTGATGGCCGGTTTAATGATGCCCGTAGGTGCCTTACTGGCCAGTGTTGAGCGGATCCGTCCGCGTTGGCTGGAAAATGAGCTCAGACATGCTGTGATCGCCTTTGGCGGTGGTGCACTACTGGCGGCTGTGGCCCTGGTGCTTGTTCCGGAGGGAAGCAAATACTTATCGGTGGGGCTGGTCTGTGTCTGTTTTGGCGGTGGCGGCCTCGTTTTCATGGTGCTCGACATCTATCTCTCATCCAGGGGCACTTCAGCCAGTCAACTGGTTGCCATGCTGACTGATTTTGTGCCTGAAGCACTGGCAATGGGGGCGACCTTCACCATCTCGCCTGAAGCAGGCTTATTGCTGGCCCTGATTATCGCCCTGCAGAATCTGCCAGAGGGGTTTAATGCATACCGGGAGCTGGCGGCCTCGACTCAGAGTAGACCTACGTATCTCATTTCTGCATTCCTGCTAATGGCTTTGCTGGGGCCTGCTGCCGGCCTCATGGGCCACTTTCTACTCGCAGAGTTTAGCCAGCTGGTGGCTGGCATTATGTTGTTTGCGGCGGGCGGTATTTTGTACCTGATATTTCAGGATATTGCGCCACAAGCCAGACTGAAAAATCACTATGCGCCGCCCTTGGCTGCGCTGGCAGGGTTTCTATTGGGTCTGATTGGCCATATGCAATTGACCTCCTGAATCGTCCCTGTAGGACAAGGTTAATTTTTATTGTCCTGAAGCAGATTATGAACGAAACCTTTCCCTGTCTGTCTGAAGCTTTTGATTAAGCTAATTGTGCTGTGTTAGCTTAGTTAATTGTGTTGAAAACATGGCTGCGAGAGGTGAGGGGCCTGACAGTCGCAACTTTCAGCCAAAGAGAGAGTTAAATCCATCAATAACAACGAGAGGACAGGTGCTGTATGGTGTCTGAAGGATTAAATAACAATACCCCTTCGTGGGCCAGCATCCTTGGTGTGGTGGCTATCATGCTGGGGGTTTTTCTTACTGCCGTTCATGGCAACGAAGCAATGAAACAGTCTGTGATCGTCAACAACATGCCAGCAAGTGGCGTGATGCCGGAAGCAGACTGCCCGGAAGAGGAGCTTGAAGAAGAAGGAATCACTGTCGCTGAGTGTGAATACCTGATTGACCATGTCGCGGGTATCGCATTGTCCGCCCCTGACTGGTTCCCCGCTGCACAAATGACCTTGTCTGGTATCGGTGCGGTACTGGCGTTTATTTCCATCATCATCGGTGGTGCTCTGGTGAATTACACGCCATGGGCCTCTAAAGCCGCTGTCACCGTGTTCGGTGGATTGGCTGCTGTCGACTTACTGCAGTTTGCTGCGGTTGTAAATACCGGTCCGACACTGCGTGAGATGTACCTGGGGGGTATTCTGCTCTGGTTCATCCTGCACCTGATGCTGGTTGTCGGCGCACTGGCCGGCAGACACACCGAAGCCGAAGCTTAATGCTTCAATCATTGCAACGAAAATAAACGGAAGCTGTTATGCAAAGACAAGGTTTTAACAGAACGGCGGTAATCCTGCACTGGTTGCTGGCTGTTTCGATTTTCTTCTTATTCATTTCCAGTTGGTGGATGATGGGGCTGCCGCTGCCATCACCGGAATTACAGTTCCGGGCATTCCCGTTCCAACTTCATAAAAACATTGGTATCACCCTGGTGATTATCATTCTGATGCTGCTCTACGTTCGCTTACGGCATCGTCCGGCACCGGTGGATTCAACGCATATGACAGGATGGATGCACTGGTTGGCGATCCTCGCTCATGTTGCCATCTACGGTCTGGTTCTGGCTGTATGTGTCACCGGTTATCTGTCATCAGCGCACACACGCTGGGATACCGTCTGGTGGTGGACTATTGAGTTCCCGCGCATCGCGGCGCCGGATGAAGAGATGAACGAGTTCTGGGGTGAACTGCATACCTATGCAGCCTGGGCATTGCTCGGCATCGTCGCTGTTCACGTCAGTGGTGCGATATACCACGCATTCAGAAACGACGGCATTGTGCGTCGGATGATGCGCTGGTAAAAGCAGTATAAATAATGAAAAATGGGTCGCTAAGCGGCCCATTTTTTTGTCTGATAAAAATGTGTAGCGTCTGCTTCACTCAACCATTTTCCAAGGAGAGATTAATGCAAATCATGGATGTTACCTGGCGCAGAGCGGCTAGAGTCTGGTGGAGTATTTTCTGGCGTACTTTTCTCATTACTGCTTTGCTGGCTGTTGTATTCGGCTTTATGACCGGCTTTCTGCTGGCTTTAGCGGGGCTCGAAGAAAAGACGCTACTCTGGTCTCAGCTGGTAGGCATTGCTTGTGCGATTGTTGGTGGGGTCTGGGCTGTTAAGAGCGTATTGCAAAAGGAATATCGGGACTATCGTCTGGCCCTGATTCCATCGACTGAAGCTCAAATGCAGCAGAGCCTCGATAACTGAGAGCGCACAATGATGAGGAACAGATATTATGGAAGATCCCAGAGTCTTTTTTGCTGCTGAACGCACGTTGCTGGCCTGGCAACGCACAGGCATGGTGTTGATAGCATTTGGTTTCGTTGTCGAGCGTGCTGGCCTTCTGCTAAAAGTGCTTGGACAGCTGAGCCCAGTTCATGATCTGACTTTGTTCTGGCTGGGTGTGGTATTTATGCTGCTTGGTGTTCTGACGATTGTTATCGCAGTGTTTCAGTTTTCCCGGCTTTTACCTTCCTTTTCTGAACTGGAGAGGCCAGCGGGGTATCGAGTTGGTGTCAGCCTGGGGTTGAATCTGCTGGTCGCCACAGCGGGGCTGGTCATGGTTTTATTGCTGCTGTTCCTGCGCTTTTGAACTGGTCGCTTGCTTCGCCAAAGCGCTTAGAGGCATACTCGGGCACTGAAAAGATGACAAGGAGGAAAACATGACTATCTCTCTAACACCGCTTATTTCCCTTATTGCCGGCATACTTGTTCTGCTGGTACCGCGTTTGCTGAACTATATCGTTGCTGTTTACCTGATTGTTATCGGTCTGGTGGGTTTGTTTGGCGGTAACATCAACATCACGCCATAAGGCTTATATTTTCTGAAAACGCCCCGGTTCCGGGGCGTTTTTTTATGCAAATTAGTCGTTGCCGGCGCGCAGCAAAGGCAAGATTTCACGCAGCGGTTGTGCGGGCAGTTCAATTAAGCGGGCGTCATTACCTGCTTCAATCCTGAGTAGACTGATGAGACCATTGAGTGCATGACAGACAGCATCAGTTCTGACTGTCCAGGTATTGAAGTTGGTAATCATGCCGCCATGGGCTCTGGCAGGATTGGCAATGTCATAACTGTTTTGCGGTGTATAGGCGTTCTGCACCAACCAGCGACTGGTTCGGCGCATCGCCTCTCGATATGGCTGACAGTCTGTTAGTTTTTGCATTGAACAGAATTCATACCAGTCGCCCATAACTTCATTAATCCAACCGTTACCGCTGGTTGTCATCGCATCCAGATAACGTCCGTGACTGAATAAATCACTCTGACTGACAATCTGACGCTCTAACAAGGTATTTGCAATCTGGATGATGGTTCTCCGGTACACCGGCTTGGGATCGACTTTAGCCAGATCGATCAAAGACATCATCACCCAACTGGATGAGATCGAATTGGCCGGGCGATAATCATCAGCCACCAACGGCCCCTGTTCATCGACCTCTTTCAGCAGCAAAGCTGCAATCCTGCGGGCGCCATCAAGGTAGCTGGTTTCATCTGTGTCGGCATACAGCCGTGACAGCGCAGACAGGACCTGACCGGTGTAAAGAAATGACTGCTTATCCTTGAGTGTCCATTCGCCATCCTTGCATCTGGCTATCGGAATGACATTACCATCTTCTTTGATCATGCTCAGTAACCAGTCCCCGGCCGCTTTGGCAGCATTCAGATACACCGGATTATCCGGATATAGTTGGTTCATTAACAAAAGGGTATAGATCGTTTTGGAGGTGGTGCCGACGACGATTCGGCAGGTGCCTTTGCCGGTATCAGGGTTATAGCCGTAGTCGAAGCCTCCGGCATGAGGGCCGGTTTTCAATTGCCTGGCGAGTAGAAAATCAGCAATGTCAGCAAAGCGCGATTCAATAGCTGCATCCGGCTGTAAGTTGTTGAGCTTAATGAGGGTATAGAGTGCGGTGGCGGAGTAGGTTGTTCTTAACAGGCTTTCGGCTTCATCTTTATCTGCGTTATAGAATTTGAAAAAGCCTTTGAGCTGCGGGTCCTGCTGTCGCAGCAGATAGGCGAGACTGGCATCAATCTGATTCTGAATGACTGTGGTATCGACACTTCGAACCGCCACACGATGACCCAGAGATTCAAGGCCATTACCCTCAAAATCAATGATGCTGTAACGGCGAGACGGGTGAAAATCAAAGTCGATTTTAAAGCGGTAATTAGCCATCGTGGCATCGTCAACATCCGGGTTGCTTTGCATGGCTTTGAGCGTTGACTGTCGCAGTGTTGAAGTTAAGTCCTTGCCATCAGCATAGCCCTTACCAACCAAATCGCCCTGATAATATGCGCTGACAGTGATTTGCCAGTTAGTCCGCTGATAGTGATTATCCCAGTGGCGCTCCAGCTGATTCAGCTCTGCCAGGGGAGACTGCTGAATATGCTCTTCAGCTGAGGCGCGAACAAATTCAACAATCCGGTCACGAAACACCTGGTGGGTGACATCAGGCACGAATAGCTGCCTTTCGGCGGTGAGCGTTGGGGATAAAAAATAAAGAAAGCAGAACAAGACCCAATACTTATTCATAGGAGCCTCCATGAGGAGATCAGATTCTAGCACTGGCAATCTGGGCTGTGCTGAATATAAAGTCTAAAACTCACGTTAGCACGGGCCACGGCAGGCGCCTGTGGTTAGTGTCACAAAAGACGATACTGTGGCTTGCTGGATAAAAGAGGATAAAGGATGAACCCGACTGAGATGCTTGGACTGAGCCTGGTGCTGATGTCTGCTGCGGTGCTCCCTGGTTTGAGTAGCATGATGGTGATTTCAAACACCATGATTACTGGCGTTCGCTCAGGTGTGTTGACGGTGGCAGGAGTCGTGCTTGGCGATCTGATCTGGTTGTCGTTGGCACTATCAGGTCTGGGTTTGATCTATCCTTTTCTGGAAAGTCACTGGTTTATAGTCAGGCTGCTGGCAGCGATTTTCCTTTTGTTTCTCGTATTACAGCTTTGTATAAACCATCAGCAAAGTCCTGACAGGTCAGAGACAGTACCCAGAAAAAGGCACTATTCCGGATGGTTGAGTGGTTTCATCGTGACCATGACCGACTTGAAGGCAGTGATGTTTTACCTGGCCATTCTGCCGGCGTTTGTCGACCTGGCAAGCTTATCTACTTCAGGTATGGTGGCTGTGATGATTATTACCGTGGTCAGTGTGGGCCTGGGTAAACTGGCCTATGTGCTGCTGACACTCAGGCTGGGGTCGATGCTGACAGGCAGGTGGGTGCGATTGGTGCGTTATTGTTCAGCAATGCTGCTTTTTCTGGTAGCGGCTTCTCTGTTATTTCAAAGCTGAATGGGTCAAATGATTCCATTTCAGGAAGAACCCCGGGGTGAGAAAACAGGTCATTTAAGCGATAATAGATATATCGAAAGTACTATCAAAAGCTATGAGTGAAACCAATCAGGCCGAGCTGGATGAAGTGATTTGTGATTGCAGCGGCACCACCCGCGGCAAAATCCTGAGTCTGGTAGAACAGGGCATTATTGACCCAGACACTATTTCCCGTAAAACCGGTGCGATATCCGGCTGCGGTTCCTGTGAGTGGGATATCGAAACCATCCTCGACGAGGCGATCGCCAAACTCTGATCAGGGCTGCTTCAGGTTCTCCAGGTACAGTACCGTGGCACCGGCCACGGCGGCTGGTATGACCAGAAAATTTACTATTGGAATCATGGTCGCCAGCATGGTGGCACCACCAAAGCCTAGTGCCAGCCCTCGATTGTTTCTCAGAATACTGCGTTGCTGACGAAAATCGAGCTGATGATTCCCCATCGGATAATCATGATAATCCAAGGCCAGCGTCCAGCTGGTGAAAAACAGCCACAGTGCCGGGGCGAATAAATTCAGCCCCGGAATCCACGACAGAATAAAGAGCGGGATGATCCAGATAAGCAGGTAGCCAGTTTTACGAAGTTCATTAAAGATCATCTTGGGGCTGTCTTTGATCATCTGTGACCAGGGCATATCCGGCGGCGGTGTACCGGCTACATTTTTCTCGACCATCTCAGCCAGAATGCCGTTAAATGGCGCTGCAAGGATATTAGCGACTACCGAGAAGGTGAAAAACACGATAATCACCAGCAGCAATACAAACAACGGCCAGATAATCCAGGTCAGTACACTTTCCAGCCAGGCTGGCAGCCAGTTCGGCATCAGTGTATCCAGCCAGCCGCCGAAATTGGAGAGTCCGAACCAGATTGCGACACTGAACAGGATGGTATTAATCAGCATAGGCAGATAGGCAAAGCGTCGAACGCCGGGCTGATTAATCAAAGAAAAGCCTTGTAACAGGTAACGTGCGCCTCGGACAATGTTCTGCATGATCACCTCGGATAGTATTGATTCATTTCCAGCTTTGCGAAATGAACAAAAGTCGCTAAAAAATCTGTCGCTTAGTTTGCCACATAGCGCGAACTATGCCAGCTTTGCAGCGGTTGAAGTGATTTGAATAGCCTATGCATCGACTAGATGAAAATGAGGGAATGATAAGCGAGGGTGTAGCAGGATCAGCAAACCACCGGCACCTGATGGTGCCGGTAGCCACAAGGTTATATTGATTAAGGCAGGTGAACCGGGGTGGGGGGAATCCAGCCTTCTTTGCGATGCTCAGCGACCACCGTGGTATAAACACCGCCGCGCACATTGAAAATACCGGTGACACGCATAAAACGCGGGTCGCAGGCCGCGACCAGATCGTTCAGAATAGTGTTGGTCACTTTTTCGTGAAACGCACCCTCGTCACGATAAGACCACATATAGAGTTTGAAGGATTTCAGCTCGACGCATTTCTCGTCGGGTACATAATCAAGCTTAATCGTGGCAAAATCGGGCTGGCCGGTTTTAGGACAGAGACAGGTAAATTCAGGTGTCTCAATGTGAATGGTATAATCACGCTCGGGCGTGGCATTATCAAAGGTTTCCAGATGTTTGCTTGGTTGAGTGGACATGGACAATCTCAAATTGAAGTTAAACGACTATTATCTCTTAACTAAAAGATTAAATTAAGTGTTAGAAATCATCGTCCTCACTCTCATTGTTATTCTCGCTTTCATCGCGACCAGCTGGTATGCACATCAGCGCAGCCAGGAGCGTGCCAGAGCGTTCGAAAGAGAGTTGGAAATTGATGAGTCCCGCGAGGACGATTCTTTCCAGCAGCGCTTTGACGCACTTTTCGAGCAAGAGTTGCATGATGATGAGCAAACTTTTTCAGAACAGGAAAAAACGCGCCTGACTGACACTCCGGAAAGAGAACCCGATCTGTTCGATGAGCCGTCACCGAAAGTAGACGAATCCGCCCCTGCAGTGCAGCCTGAGAGAGAAGCTGAAGAAGAAAAACCCGACTGTGAAATGGTGGTCGCTTTCACTATTATGGCGCCGGAAGGCAGAGCCTTTACCGGCCGGGCGGTAAAAGCCGCGCTGGAAAAGCATGATATGCACTTTGGTGATATGCAGATCTTCCACAAGCATGTCGCCGGCTCACGCAAGCAAATCCTGTTCAGCGTGGCCAATATTCTGGATCCAGGCACTTTACTGCCGGATAAATTCGTCTCTATGACAACGCCCGGTCTGCTGATTTTTACCCGTCTACCGGGGCCGGTGAATGGACTTGCGCTGTTTGATGACTTGCTGGATACCGCGAAAGGCATCAACGATCAGCTGGGCGGCATACTGTGCGATGAAGCCAGGCAGCCTGTCAGCGACGATGCACTGGAAGCCACCCGTAGCAAAATCCTCAATTACCAGATGTCAGCACAGGCAGAGAGCAGCCAATTTTCGAATGACTACTACAACTGAGTTTGAGCAACGCGCCGCAGAGTTGCGCGAGCTTATTAATCACTACAATTATCTTTACTACGTCGCTGACAACCCGGAAGTTCCGGATGCAGAATATGACCGGCTGTTTCGTGAACTGCAGGAACTGGAACAGGCCAACCCTGAGCTGCTAACAGCGGACTCGCCAACTCAGCGTGTCGGCGGCGAGGTGTTGCAGAAGTTCGCCGAAGTCGAGCATGCGATGCCGATGTTATCTCTGGATAATGTCTTTGATCAGGACGAGCTGACCGCTTTTGATAAACGTGTGCGTGACTGGTTGAACACGGACCAGCCACAAACTTATGCGGCTGAACCCAAGCTGGACGGGCTAGCTATCAGTATTCGCTATGAGAATGGGCTACTGGTGCAGGCCGCCACCCGAGGTGATGGCAGCCGTGGTGAGGATGTGACAGCCAATGTCCGCACCATCAAATCGGTGCCATTGAGGTTACAGGGCGACAACATCCCGGCAGTGATTGAGATCCGTGGCGAAATTTTCATGCCCAAAGCCGGCTTTGAAAAGCTCAATCAAACTCAGCTCGAAAACAATAAAAAAGCCTTTGTGAATCCGAGGAACGCCGCCGCCGGCTCTTTACGGCAATTGGATTCACGAATTACGGCCCAACGACCGCTCGATATCTATTGCTATGGCATCGGTTATCTTGAAGGCATGGAGCGCCCGGATAGTCATTCAGCCTCGATGCGTCTGATTGAAAAAATGGGCTGCCGGATATCGCCTGAGCTCAGAACACTCACAGGTCTGGCCGAATGTCAGGACTACATCAACTGGTTGGGCGAGCGCCGAGACAGTCTGCCTTATGATATTGACGGCGTGGTGTTTAAAGTTGACAGCACCAGGCTTCAGGAAAGACTTGGTTTTGTCTCCCGCGCGCCACGCTGGGCGATTGCCTATAAATTCCCGGCGCAGGAAGAAATGACGGTGGTCGAAGACATCGAAGTTCAGGTGGGACGCACCGGTGCCTTGACCCCGGTCGCCCGCTTGAAACCGGTGTTTGTCGGAGGCGTCACGGTCTCCAATGCAACCCTGCATAATGAAGATGAGATCCGACGCAAAGATGTGCATATCGGTGATACGGTGATTGTCCGCCGCGCCGGTGATGTCATCCCAGAAATTGTCAAAGTCATTGAGTCAAAGCGTCCTGAGTCAGTGCGTGAATTTGTGATGCCGACACAATGTCCGATTTGTGGCTCTGATGTGGAGCGCGAAGACGGCGAGGCAGTGTCACGTTGCAGCGGCGGTCTGTTCTGCGCTGCCCAGCGCAAGGAAGCGATCAAACATTTTGCTTCCCGCAAGGCGATGGATATTGATGGGCTTGGCGATAAACTGGTCGAGCAAATGGTCGACAGTGGCATGATCAAAAATCCGGCAGACCTGTTTCTGCTCAGTGCAGAAGAAATTGCCGGCCTGGAAAGAATGGGGCAAAAGTCTGCCGAGAACCTGGTCAATGCCCTGCGGGCAGCCAGGGAAACTCGCTTCCCACGGTTTTTATATGCATTAGGTATCCGTGAGGTCGGTGAAGCGACGGCACGTTCACTGGCCATGCATTTCCACGATCTGGATTCGCTGATGCAGGCCAATGAGGAAGCGCTGGTCGAGATTGAAGATGTCGGGCCGGTTGTAGCGCATCATATCGAGACCTTTTTCCAGCAGGAACATAACCGTGAGGTCATCGAACGCCTGCTGGAAGTCGGTGTCAACTGGCCTCAGGAAGAGCAGGGCAGTACCAGCTCGGTCGTGAGTGGTAAAACTATCGTGCTCACCGGGACGCTGGATAAAATGTCACGCAGTGAAGCCAAAGAAAAGCTACTGGCGCTTGGCGCCAAGGTGGCAGGCAGCGTCTCGAAAAAAACCGACTACGTCGTAGCGGGTGCCGAAGCCGGCTCCAAGCTGACAAAAGCTGAATCTCTGGGTGTGCCGGTTGTCGATGAAGACACCCTGATTGAATGGTTAACACAGGAATAATCTATGACAGCTGTTGCTGATGCGATCAAGAAAGTCGCCACGGGACCGCATTTAAATAAAGATCTGAGCCAGGAAGAGGCCTATGCCGCGACCATGGAAATTTTGTCCGGTGAAGCGGATCCGGTGAGAGCGGCAATCTTCTTTATTGCGATGCGCATGAAGCGCGAAACCAACGAAGAAAATCTCGGCATTCTGCAGGCGCTGCAGGCAAATACCGAGCAGCAACAGGCAGATGTAGATGATTTGTTGATTTTTGCTGATCCCTTTAACGGCTTTAACCGCCACTGTCCGGTAACGGCTTTCCTGCCGGCAGTATTGGCGTCAGCAGGTTTGCCGACTGCCTCCCAGGGCGTGTATGAAATGGGGCCCAAGTTCGGCGTTACTCATGCCCAGGTGCTGAAACTGGCTGGTTACAACAATATTATTCAGGTGCCTGAAGCCACACAGGCGGTTAATCATCCCGATATCGGTTGGGCTTACCTGGATCAATCGGCTGCCAGCCCCCTGGTTTATGCCTTGCAGGCGCTACGCACACAGATGATTAAACGTCCCAGTATCGCGACGTTGGAAAAAATGGTGATGCCGATAAAAGCCAAAGCCAGAACCCATCTTGCTATTGGCTTTGTTCATAAGGAGTACCCGGCCATTCTGGGCTGGCTGGCCAAGGCATTTGGTTACGATTCGGCCTTTATTGCCCGCGGTCTTGAGGGCGGTATTGTGCCAACCCTGCGAGAGGCTTCCAATAATCACCGCATGCTTGATGGTGACATGCAGGAATGTCGACTGGACCCGGCTGACTTTGGGATTGAACAGGACACCCGCGGTGTTAAAGTGGATGACGAAGTCACGGCTGAAAGAACGCTGGAAGAAGGGATGCAGGCCCTGAGAGGTCAGACCGGTCCGGCATATGACAGTCTGGTTTATGGTGCCGCCATTGCTTTGTGGCATACCGGGCTGCAACCTTCACAACGTCAGGCGGCTGACCACGTTCGCACTATCATCAATAACGGCAATGCCAAAGCACATTTCGAGGCTGCTATTCAATCATGATTTATCAACACACACTCACCTATAACAACCAGGGTCGCAGTACCAGCAACATCACCCGCGATGTGCAGCAACTGGTGTCAGAATCCGGTATTCAGACCGGTACCTGTCACGTTTTTGTGCAGCACACCAGCGCGTCGCTGATGCTCTGCGAGAACGCCGATCCGGATGTCCGCTATGATCTGGAAACCTTTATGCAGCATATCGTGCCGGATGGTGATCCCATGTTTCGTCATCAGGATGAAGGGCCTGATGATATGAGTGCTCATGTGCGCACTGTGCTGACAAATCCGGATCTGACTGTACCTGTCAGTGGCGGGCAGTGTGACCTCGGTGTCTGGCAGGGCATTTATCTGTGGGAACACCGCACCCATCCTCAGCGCCGTCGCGTGATTGTCACGGTGCAGGGTGAATAAAGATGAGTGAATTTGAAGACGGCAGTGAAGAAAACTGGCCTCAGGACTGGGATAACGAGAAAAGTAAGACCCAGGTCAAAAAGGAGCTTCAGGCTCTCAGAGAACTGGGTAAACAATTGATTAATTTGCCAAAAAGAGATCTGGACAAGCTGGATCTGCCTGAGGAGCTGCGTGAAGCCGTTGATGATGCGGGTGCAATGAGTAAAGGGGCTTTGAAACGCCAGACCGGCTTTATCGGTGGGCTGATTGCCGAACTTGATCATGCCTCGATTGAACGTCAGCTTAATCAGTTGAAACAACCGCATCAGGGTCAGGTGAAACAGTTTCATCAATTGGAAAACTGGCGGGACCGGCTTTTAGCTGGAGATGATGACGTTTATGGTGAACTGATCAACGAGTTTGATGCTATTGATGTCCAGCATGTTCGCCAACTGGTCAGAAATGCAACTCGTGAAGCCAAACAGAATAAACCGCCGAAATCAGCAAGACAGGTTTTTCAGTATCTGCAGGAATTGCAGCAGAATCACTGACGCGGCAGTTCGATGACAAAGCTCGCGCCGCCCAGGCG
>Ga0207716_100543_pt1 | contig 12353 bp, 10 predicted proteins | sample TtaePargueraPR_FD_187739 | JGI IMG/M metagenome (GOLD analysis project Ga0207716, IMG submission 187739) | Aerobic enrichment media microbial communities from Bioluminiscent Bay, La Parguera, Puerto Rico - Tt and P2 (5) (SPAdes) | ecosystem: Environmental > Aquatic > Marine > Unclassified ... | reverse complement strand
ACGAGATTCGAACTCGCGACCCCAACCTTGGCAAGGTTGTGCTCTACCAACTGAGCTATTCCCGCTAAGCAGTAATAATTGGAGGCTGGGGTCGGAATCGAACCGGCGTACACGGAGTTGCAGTCCTTATTTTTTGCAATTGATTCAATCACTTGCAAAACAATTTCCGCTTGGACACCCAAACCAAGAAATTATTATACCTTTTTCATCGAAAAATACCACCAAAGTTTGTCATTTGCGCAAAATTGCCCTTAACGCGTGTTCTGAGTTATCCAGCAAATGAAAACACTCAATCAGATCGCCGAACGCAATTTCCAATGCCACAGTTAGTTTCGTGATGAAATGTGCGATTGTCGAAAATCCATCAAGCACTAGAGCCTACATTAAAATAAACTTCCCTGCTTCTGTGGGCGCTCTGGAAGAGCATCATGGTCAGATAATATCCTGAGAAATGACTCTTTATTTTTTAATGCAGTATGCAGAATGTTGCGCTTCCTCAAGGATTGAAACAAAGCAACGGAATAGGCCTGACAATTAATCGACTTCTGAGGATTGAACTCAATATCGGTAAAAGCATCAAAGTCGTCCAAATGTTCTACAGCCCATGAATTTTTTACAAGTGCGTTTAAATAGAGCCAATCATAAAATGCTGTCTTTGGTTCTAGCTGCCATTCTTCCCCAAAAAATTTAAACCTGATTAACTCCCCTGAATTTTTGATTCTAGGATCTTTCTTTGCTGCTAATGAAGAACCGAATAAAAGATCCTCATAAGGTCCTCCAAACTCAAACACTTTGCTAGATTGAAAGGCCGTCTCCACTGTAAAAGAACGGTTATGCTTTTCTGTTTCCACAGTTAAGTTGAACGCACTTAACTCAGAGCCAAGCACATCAACAGACTTGGTAGAGACTTCAAGTGGACGGATGCACAATCCCTGTTTCTTTGCAGCCTCATGCAAGGAGGCTGCCGATTTTTTCCTCTGGGAGGCGGCCATTCCTGCATACCAAGTAAACTCAACAGTGCTTGTTCGCACTAATTGGTCTGGGTCAAAAGAAGGGATGAAGACAGGTCTGGTTGCCAACTAATATTCCTAGAATTTAAAGTCACGAAGATATGGGTTTTCTTGATTAGATTTCAAAATCTCATCTTGAACAGCCCAGTGTTGATAGTCTCGTCGAGGTGAAAACATCAATGGCTCATGAACAAAGTTTACAGTCTTCAGGTATGGGTTGATGACACTTGCCACTTTGGGGAAATTATTTATTTTCACTTTTTCATTTAGACTTATGCTGAGAATGTATTTCGGATCTACAGCCTCTAGGACAAGTACCTCTGCTTGGGGATCTGTCGTGTAATTATCAGGAATGTTTAGCCGCTGCCTTGTTACATCTGCAATGTTTTCATCAAACATTTTTTCAAAAGATTCGGGACTGCGTCTACGGTCTAATGGAACTGTCCTATTAGCTCTTCCTGCAGCATTGCTGTAACAAAAAGCACAATCAAGTTCCCAAAGTATCGATGGGTTAATTTTTATCACAGCCCAGTCAGCAGTTGAGTTTTGCTTTTGTAGACTGAAAAACATCCTGTAATTGGGAAAAGAGATTGATGTGGAGACTGCATCGTTAATATTATCCAGTCTAAGATTGTCATTTATCAGAGTATCAACTTTATTTAACTCTAATAAACTTCGACCTACCAAACCTTTTTCAATAATACTCGGTATGTTTTCTATTCGGGTGAAATGAACCAAAGCTTCAATATTTCTCATTGCGACAAAAGCTTTTATTTTTTGCTTTCGAATTTCTGCATCTGACACAGACTTATGCTCATTCAAATGGTGAGCACGGTCCTTTCCTGCAAACAATCTAAGGGGCTCTTTATTAGAATTTAGTGGCCAGCTAACAGTAATTTTTTTGTCTGAACTTTGTTGTGGTATATCAAGACTGTCATTCACATTATCTTGTGAGTGAGCTTGAAGCATTCCTGCCAAGATGCCTTTCTGTAGAATTACATAATTAATAAACGAGCTTTGATCAGTTTCTTGCTCAAGAATTTTTATTAGCGTGTCATTACCGAAAACGTCTCTTTCAATTTTATTGATCAATGCTAAGCAATCATGGATTTTTTCTTTTCTCTGAGATAGGGCCAGTGATGACTTCCTTACATCTGGATTCACGAAAACAGGCTGAAGTCTTACTAATTTAATTTTTTCATCAACAGCAAGTTTTTTTTCCGTTAGGTAATTGTCAAAAAATTCCGTGTGGTCAGATGATACTTTTCTGAATTTGTTGATTTCATTTGTGTAAGCGGCTGTATCAACAGCACGATTAAGACTGTCTATAAATGAATCTAGCCCTGACAAAAAGTTTTTATTGAATTTCTCTGCCTCTCGCGATGTGTTAATGCTTTCATTCAATGCGTCCAATGAATCACTGAATTGGCCGAGTCCTTTCTTTAATACGTTCCATAGTTTTTTCATTGCATTCAGCTTTGTTTTTTAACTTTCGCTTTCAAAAGAAAAGGCGAGAGAATTTGCAGTTCTGATCTTTATTGATATTGGTCAGGGACGATACGTAAAATCTAGCTCTCCCTCACTATCAAGAACAAGTTCAAGCCTTCCCAAAAAACCAGGCCATTCCTCTAGTGATAAAGGGTTCGGAGATAACCTGCTCGCCAATGGTGCGAGTATCGTGTCATGAGTAACCCATACATGGGAACCAGACCGACTGCTTGTCAGTGTGCAGCTAATCCAGGATTGCATTTCCATTATGGCCATATCGAAATCAACAAACCCAGGCCATTTCTCGTTTCCGCTCAGTAAATACTGATTGACTGCCTTTGCCCCCTTTTCAAGCCAGTTTTGCCAAGCCAACTCGGAATCACTGATAAAAAACCCTGGATCCCCCAATTTATTACAGCTTTTAACTTCAGATAGTGGGTAACCCCAGTTATTAGCCATGATATGTGCAGTTTGAACACACCTAGCGATAGGACTTGTTCGAATTGAAATAACATCAGATCCGAAATTTTGAGCATACGCTAATGTGTCTGCTTTACCTTTTTCTGTAAGAGAAAGCTCATCACCAACAGTACCATCTGTAATGTCTGGCCTTTCAGCATGCCTAATGATGATTAACTTTCTATCAGACTGATGCATTCTTGGCCCTCAATATGCTGACATGTTCGGGACCTGAAATGACTTCTTCCAAGCATAGGCCAACGCAATTGAGCAAGGACTCATAATGCTCTGTAGTTCGCTCTTGTCCACCTGTAGTCACCATCAAATGAAGGTCACACAATGCTCCAGAGAAAGTATCTTTTGACAGCAGCATTTCAAATAAGATCACTTCCCCTTCTGGTTCCAATGCATCTTTTGCATTTTGCAGAATGTTAATTGCCTGGTCGTCATTCCAATCATGTATTACTCTCGCGAGAATCACTTTATTCGCTGAGAGTGGCCAGGGATTGAATAAATCAAAAATTAAGGTCTCAATGTCATCAGGCAGCTTGGAAACAACACCTTTTTTGTCTCCAGAAATGACGCGAGACTGGGGGTGACGTTGTGCAATCAGACGAGCCAGAGTCCCATCTCCACCACCAGCGTCGAAGATTACATCACTTTCTTGAACATTTATCTTGTCAATGAGGGCAGGATAATCTTGGATTGCATAGCTGGATAACATCTTGTGATGTTCAATAGAGCGAGTCCTATCAGCTACAACAGCCTCGAATATATCCTGAGGAATATCTTCACCACGGATAATATCGGTTAACTTGAACCACCTATGAAGCAGATCACCAGCATACTCTTTTGCTGCTGTAGCTAGACTTTTTGGATGGTCTTTAGCGAGATACTGCCCTTTGTCCGTCAAAAACCATATACCTTCAGATGCCTTCAGAATACCGAGCTCTCCCAATGCACAAAGTAATCTATGTAAACGCATAGGATCAGCTTGAACAGACACTGCCAACTTGTCTGTCATCGATGGCAAATGGTCAATAATTCCCAGTTGACTCGCAGCAGCTAACGTCAGTGTTTTCCAATACCCCACCATATCGGCAGACAAGCTGTGAAAGTTCGACGTGACTGAATCTGGCCTCAATTGACGAATCATTGCTCCAGATTCGTCTATGATTAACAATCCCCCATTGAGACTCTCTACTCTGGCACACCCGTTGTAGTATGGCTCAACACTGGCATATCTATCTTCATATATAGGCTCTCCATGTATATCAATGTGGTGCCAGCCTTTTGCGTCACGTGCCCTCGCATAGCTTTTATGATAAACATCCAGATCCTTAAACCAGCGGCCATGGACAAGACGCCCGCCTGTATCAATGTGTGAGCTACAACCATCAACACGTTGAACAACAGCCATTCCCTCACGAAAGTCTCCACAATACTTCCAATTGTCCGGATAAATACGGTTGCCATTGAGATCGATGTGGAAGTAGTTACCGTCCTGATCGCAGACCACACAGAGGTCACTTTGATAATTACCTGTGAATGCATAGCGTGCATCGTATAGAGGTGTACCATCGCTGTTGATGTGAAACCATTCCCCATTTAGGCAGACTGAAGCGAGGCCACAATAAAACCCAAAGCTTTTCTCAAACCGGTGAGGATATGCATCATTTCCATCTAGACGTATATGCCATGCATTACCACGCAGCGTAACTGGTGCAAGCCCTGGAGCATGGAAAGGTAAAACACTATCAAAGCGGCGTGAATAGAGAGGCATACCATCAACAGAATGATGGGTATGACACTCACTAACTTGTGCCTTGAAAACCCCACTGTTCATTGTGGCCTCCGCATATTGCAACTTTTGCATAGAGGCTGCTCACGATAGTTCTCAACTAATCTCTGGTAGGCATCACCTTCAATAATATCTTTTACGTTAGTGGTCTTAAGGTTGCCGAAATCCCCCAGCGCTCTTCGCTCTTGATCAGGTGCACAACAGACATTAAACCTGCCAGTTGGATCAACCCAGATTTCTTTATTCAAAAATGGACACGTACCTGCGGGCGATATGTCTTCGAGGTTCTCTAGCTCAAGCTTCAGGAAGTTATCAAGGCGAAGCTTACGATTACTGGACGCATTATGCCGCCTTACAATCTCCTCACATTCATCTACAACCACATTCCAACGCCTAGCAAAGTAACTATCATTTCTAAGGCTCTGGTCTTTGAGTTCAGGAAAATGCGTCCATAGCTGATGGCCTTTGACTCTATCAAATCCTAAATCACTGGCCATTCGAACCATTGCTGGGATTTCATCAAGGTTCACCCGCATAAAGGTCAACTGCATGGTTAACGAACAATAATTCATGTGCGCCATTTCATCTCTTACAGCAATAAACCTTTTGGCGTTACTGATGTGCTCGTTAAGTGTGGCGCCTAACATGATGTCTTTTTGCACATTCGCAGAAGCACCATTCCATGAAATTTTGACATCACTAGCAATCGGGATAATTCGTTTTGCCCAATATTCCACATTTTGATGTTTACTAGGACTGGGGAAAGTACCATTGGTGGTCAGGTTTAGCTTAAGCCCGAGCTCATGACATAGATCAAGAAAGGTATCGAAATGTGGGTACAGAAGTGGTTCACCCATCGTTGATGGAATAATTTCCTTGAAGCCAAGTTCTGCCACTTCCCTAATGATGCGCTCAAGTAAAGCCACATCCATAGTAGGCCTTAAACGTCCCTGCTGCTTTCGAGTGGCTCGATCATCGCCATAAGGCGAATGATCTTCACACATAATGCAATTCAGGTTACAAAAATCAGGGTTAGTATCTAGCGTGGCGCGCCAAAAATGTCGTTCAATTGTCACGACATCACCCTGGTATAGTGTGCTTCAAGCTCCTGGATATGCTGATCAATATGAGGAATATTGCCATCCTCACTGTATAGGTAACCTCTTTGTCCTAACTCAATGGCAAATTCAGGCGAATCGACCAATCGCTGCATTTGTTCTGCAAGACTCGCCACATTGCGGTGTTCGAATAAAAGCCCATTCTCCTCATGGCCCACATATTCCTGCATTCCTCCAGCATCAGCTGTGATTACTGGCACCCCAGCCTGTTGAGCCTCATGGATAACTAAGGGGGAATTTTCGACCCAAATCGATGGGGTTACGATGGCATCTGTGTAATTAAACACATCCCGCGTTATCTGCTGATTTTTATACTCCGGCATCCACATGATGCTTTGCCGTCTGTCTTCAGGCAAAGAGTTGGCGATAGCTCGCAAGGCGCGACTATCCTGCCCACGGTCACGCCCCCATATACGTAATTGACACTCCCCTTTCAGCAAGCCAAACGCTTCGATTAAGTGATGTATGCCCTTTGCAGGTATATGTGTTCCTATATAACCGAAGGTAAATGGTTCACCTTGAACGCGCTCACGATTATCCATCCGGCTTCTGTCAAAGCCATAGTCAAGATAGATACTCTTGGACGCCGGAAGCCCGAATTCATTTTCATAGCGTGATTTCAAGTAACGGGCCGGTGAGATAAACAAATCAACTTGATCGACAACATCACGGATGTGGGTCATTCTTCGACTTACCCAGTTTTGCCAGTAAGCCAGATCCTGCTCCTTTTCCTTGTCATCACCAGAGAAGTAGCGTGCATAGCATTGTGTCGCACACTTTCTGTCTTCTTGGCCATCGCAAGCCGCCCAGAGGTTGTGATCTGCAGAATGCATCTGCATGAACTGGCCTCTTGGACACATCAACCAGTAGTCATGGAGCGTATAAACAATCGGCAGAGATCGTTTCTTTGCTTCGAACACAAGTGAAGTTGATAAGTGATTTAAATGACCAATATGAACAAGATCCGGGTTAACTTCATCAAGTAATTGTCCGAATTGTTGGTCAATAACATCTAATCTATATCGATCACGGTGCCGAGGATTATTAACTAGATGAACCTTAACCGCAGGCTCATCACTATCAAATTCTTGCCTGTAAGCCCCATCAGGCCGAAAAGAATCCTCTTCCCTTGTAAAAACATGGACTTCATGACCACGCCTTGCTAGGCCATGACAAATAGTCTGGGAATAGACTTCTGAGCCTGCGTTATAGAGCATGGGATACCCATGAATAACTTTTATAATTTTCATGCGACCCGACTGCCTTTTAATTTTTCTGAGAAGGCACCAACTAATAATCCAATACCTTGTTCAGTTCTCACCTTCGCCTCCCAACCAAGGATCGATTTGGCTCGTGAAGGATCGCCGACAAATCGGCTAACATCATAGTGGCGTGATGGCGCAGAAATGATCTCAGAACTTGATTTTGCCGCATTAACTGCCATTTCAGCAGCTTCTAGCAATGTCGTACCAATTCCAGGTAAAAGGTGAATTGGCGGAATCCTCTTTTCTCCAGTTTCCAGCATCTGAACCAGTCGCCATATCCCGTCGACGGTATCGCTGACATGAGTGAAATCAAACACATGATGAAAGCCATCGACTCGTAAAGTTTTACCCTCTACAGCCCGGCGACAGAATGCAGGCAATACACGATCAGCATGATCGTAGGTATCTCCATATACATTGGATAACCTGAGGATTGCAGTATTAAGGCCAGCTTCTCTAACTGAAAGCGAGGCCTGCTCCATAGCCAGCTTGGCTTCACCATAAATATTCACTGGTAATAATGGTGAGTCTTCAGAGACAGGAGAGCTTGATGGTTCTCCATACACCTCTCTGCTACTTGTCATAATGACCCATGGCTTTGCCATACTCTCCAGGGCTACTTTCAAAAGCTGTTCACTTGCTACAGCATTTGTTTGCCAACACTTTGTTGGGTTTTGCTCTCCCCAAACCACCCGAGATATGGCCGCAAGGTGGATGATGCCACTACAACCTTCGATTGCTCTGTATATATCAGAGTTATTGCAGATGTCACCACTTTGATCAATCAGGTCTAGCCCCTTAATTGAGAATCCCTGACTATTTAATATTGGAATAATATGACGACCAATTAATCCACGATGCCCTGTAACTAATAACTTATTACTGCTGCTGCCTTTCAAATTTATCATCCTGAATTGTTAAATATCCATATATGAATCGCCACAAGGCATCAGTCAGTTTGGGTAGCTTTTGCCGTAGGTATTCAGCCAGCTCACCTGTTGCACGATGGAGCAAATCATTCATCAACATCAGCTTCCACCTGATTGAAACCGTAAGATGCTCGCAGCGTATTCAAAACCTTATGATGATTAGCCTTCAACTCCACAGGCGTCCACTTGGAGTTCTGCAGCACCCGCAAAGAATTGGGGCAGGTTGTCACACGCTTCTCAAAATAACTGGTTTTCTTGTCCTGATAGTCACGATTACTCTGTGCGGTATTTTTGCGAGTGGTGATCAACACCAGATTTCCCAGCCGATGAGTCCACTGTTCCCGTTCTGTGTCGGTAAAGTCTCTGCACCACTGGCTGTCTGGTTTGGGATTTTGCGGCAGGATGTGTTCTACAGACAAGTATTCCAGTGACATGCGGTTGGAATGATCCGCATAGAGATAATCCAGTTTCAAAAGCAGGTAGCGGGTGAAACGACGACCATAAACCGCTCCTTCAATCGCGCGGTTGAAGCCGTCTTCATCGAACTTGAATCCTTTATCGTCGACAAATACGTCATCGGCACTGTCAGCCGACTCGATGACACGAATAAGATCGTTCATTCGCTCGATGCGTGCGGTGGGACTATATTGGGCAATCCAATCCGACGACAACTGATTATCCAGTTGGATCAGAAAATCCAGCAGTCGCTCATAGCGGAAGCGACAGAAATAGCGCATCAACGGCGGCAGCCAATCGGTGGAAGGCAGGCCTGTTAACATCACCTTGACCAGGTTATCGAACTGAAAACTGCCGGCCGTCTGGTCGAAGTTATTGCCGCCCAGCAACTGGTTGTAGTGTTTCAGGTATCGCTCCACCAGCTCGAAGGTCTCCTTGCCCTTCTTTAGCAGGGACGGCTTCATCAGGCCGGTAGCTTTTTCTTTTTCCCGAGGGTTATAGATCTTGTGCTCGAACTCATCGAGTAGGTTCAGCCGTGCCTTGTCTTTCAACAGAATAGTGCGGATATGATTCAGGAATCGGTCAAAATCGTCGCCAAGTTCTCCTTCCGCCTCTTCCCATAGTTTTGCGTACTTCTTCTTGTCATTTTCATCATCCACTGCACCCAGGTTCTGCGATTTTAGAATATCGCTGTTGCGCAGTGGCACGCCACGATCATTGAGAATGGTAAACAAACGAAACGCATCATCCAGATCTTCCGTGGCCACATAGATCAACAGTAAGCGGGTACGGATAAACTTAATAAAACTATCCAGATCTAGCTGAACATCAGAGTCGTCCCCCATCATCCGATACAGGTCGGTACGGATTTTCAACACAGCGTACGCCATATTCCGGACGGATGGATCGTCCGCTTTGTTGGCTAGCTCCGCCAATTCTGTTGTCTTTGCTGTGCCACCATCGGCCTTGAGAAAGCGGTCCACAAAGTCCTGCACCTCCTGACGAATCGCAAAAGCGATGCGGGTACGTTCAGGAATATCGTCGATCTCATCACCTTCCTGAAAAATCGACCGTTGGCAACTGGCTTTGACTTTTGGGTTATTGGACAAATCCCTGATACAGGCGAACAGCATAAGCAAAGTCGACATGCGCTGCTGCCCATCGAGCAGGTCATTCTCATCAAATTTCTGCCCGGGCACACTCCCAGCCCGTTTACTCTGATAGACGAACGAACCCATGAAGTATTCCTGATTGGGTTTTTCCATGTGAGCGAAAACTAGATCGTCTAAGAGATCATCGATTTCATCGCTGCCCCATATGTAGGGACGCTGATATTCAGGGATACGGAACCAGAGGTTGGAGAAAATTTCCTTGACCAGAATTTTCTCACTTTTTATTTCATGTTCACTAGCCACTTAAAACTCCATGTAATGATAGCCCCCAATTTTCCTGCAACTCCAATAAAGCGTCAGGACAAGTCGGCCCAGGCTCTGTGTGGGGGAATATGCCAAGCTATATTAGGCCATTTATAGCTGCAAGTTCAAAGCCGACGACCTGAAAACAGACCTATCCAGCTATTCAATGAAGACAAAAAAAGCTAATCGCCACTTAACCATATAGCCTCTTGCTCAAGTGCAAGACCATTGCGTTGCATGAACTCAACCAGTAGACACAACTCAAGCTCATCCTGAATCATAGGGAGCAACCCCGGCAACGCTGCGTTAAACTCACGTGCGGTGTCCTGCCATAGCTTGTTATTACCGTATCGCAGCAGGCGCTTTCCCCAGTCTGGCATCAACCAAAAATTGACCTGGCTACCAAGCACCTGCTTGATTCTCAGGTAATTTGACAAGCCAACACCGTCATAGTCGGGAAAAAGCCAGATTCGTGGCGCCCTTTTGCGCAAGGCCAGCCAGTCAATCAATTGTTTCCGCATCTGACCGCTGTAATAGGCGACCGTGGCATTGCAGTCCTGTGGTAGCCAGTCAAGTCGGTCAAACAAAGCCTGATTTTCTACCAGCCATAACTCGCCCTGGGTATGCCAATTTTGCTCACAGTCTCCATCTATCGCTAATACAGCAGCACCGAACTTTTGTGTGACATCTTGCAGATCAAGGCTGTCACCGTTGTCCGAATACCAGGTTGCATTACCCACGGCGCGTAACATCAAGTAATAGCACTCATGTCCATGCGCTGCACTCTTACTCATTCTACTTTGTGCAATATTAGCTGCGCGCTTCGGCAAGTCCGCATCAAGTTCATCGCCAGCTGACGGTGAGATCTCTCGCCAATGTCGTTCGACCGTAACAGGGTCTTTGATCCGGTAGATCACCCCCCTCCCGCTTGTTTGATGGGTAATAGCAGCGGTCTGCCGCATGAATTGCTCCAAAGCATTCTTCTGCGCCGCTGTCAGTCTTGAACCAGCCAACTGGCCATCTTGTGAATCAATGATCTTGCCCAGGGCTGCTCGTAGTGCACTGCTCATGCCATGTGCTCCAAGGGCTCCAGAATCTGCCAGCTATCGCGAGCAATGTGATTTTTTCCATTCTGATGATGAATGGGCACACAATAACGCACTGTCGACAGCGGCGCCGGCGATGCGAAGATGAGTGAGAAACCGAATTCACGGGCTGTCTCAATGAGACTGCGTTGGTTGCGCGCATCCAGCGCCAGGGCTTCATCGAGGTAACAGATACCGCGAACCTGATGACGTTTGTCCTGCATGAGATACAGCATGGCCAATCCGGTGACGAGCTTTGCCATCAATACCGTGCCATTCGACGCGGCGCTATCGATGTCCTCAAATGTCTCCGGTGCGTGCTCATCCTTGGCCACAATGAAAACCAGCCGAAATAGATCAGCGACTCTCAAGCCCTGACGCACATTGCCCTCCTCGATCAGCACCTGTTTGGCTCTCTCCAGCTGTTCATCATCGAGCACGCTGTCATGGTTGAACAGCTCGAAGCTATCGCCTGTGTCTACTTTAGAAGCAGTACTGATGAGGGTGTTGATGGCCTCTACCAGATGCGTCTCATCCTCAGCTTCAATCTTGAAGGTTTTCAGATCCGAGAGTTGCCGATGGCCGATGAGTCGGTTGAACTCCCTGATCTTGCCCTGAAAAGCGGTGAGACCATCTCGAAGCTCGCGCAAACTGGCCGTCACATTGACCACCGCACTGCGTGCTTTCTTTTCAAGCGCCAGTTGTTCCTGTGGTAACTGATGGCTGAAATCAATGATGGATTTGAGCTCACGGTCTGGAGTGTCTGCATACTGATATTTGGTCAGGCCATGCGTATGCAGTTCAGACAATTCATTTTTAAGTCGATGGTTAATGCTTTCCAACTGCCTACAATCATTCTGGTAGCCTTGCAGGCGATCAGACAAATCGTCGAGTTTCCATTCGGTTTCCCCGCCCCATGGGTAGTGAGGCAAATCAGACAGATAGCTAAATGGCTCCTGATGATCTATACGCTGATGGCGCAAACGTTCAATGGTGCTGTGCGCGCTCTCAAGTTGCTGCCTGTTTTGTCGAACGGCGTCTTGCTGCTGACGGAGATCTTCGAGACGTTTTTCAGAACTCGATAATTCAAGCTCAATCTGTTCGAGGCTGTTTACAGTCTGTTCCAATTCAGACTGCAGTGCTGGTGCCTGTGCATTGAGCCTTTGCAATAAATCATAGTCCGCCAGATCCTGTTCACAGTTACGCTTGTCCTCTTCAAGTCGTGCTTTCTTCTGTTCGGCATCCTGTTTGTCTTTGGCAACAGCAATCTGTCCATCAAGTGAATCCAACTGTGCCTGCAAATCTGTCAGCCGCGCCGTCAACTCAG
>Ga0207716_100542_pt1 | contig 12361 bp, 10 predicted proteins | sample TtaePargueraPR_FD_187739 | JGI IMG/M metagenome (GOLD analysis project Ga0207716, IMG submission 187739) | Aerobic enrichment media microbial communities from Bioluminiscent Bay, La Parguera, Puerto Rico - Tt and P2 (5) (SPAdes) | ecosystem: Environmental > Aquatic > Marine > Unclassified ... | reverse complement strand
AACTCAGGCTTTCGCTGCAAATAGCGGCAGACAGATAATTTTCAGTAGCGCCGGGCGGTGGCTCAACATCATCGCTACACTAAAAGCCGCAACAGCCAGCAACATCACCCAGACCAATACCGCCATTGAGGGATGATCGGCGTTGAGACAGAACACGGCCGACAACAATAAGAAAACCCAAGCGCTCAACTTCAGGCGACGACGGTTCGGTAGCGTCCCTGATTCCGGAAACACCTGTTGCCAGTGGCTTTCATAAGCCAGCGCCAGCCAGCTCATGCTCAATAACGCTGCCGTCACAGCCGCGATCAACCAGATTGTCTCAGTCATAGGCATTCACCTGTTTATTGCGGCTCAGCGCATTGTCTGCTTTTTGTTCACTGACCGGTGCCCGCAGTCTGGCTGCAGCAAAAAAGGCGATCAATGCGGTCGCGATCAGACTCAGATCGACACCGGCTACGGCCCAGTAAGTATCAGTAAACACGGTTTTGATCAGATGATCTCCGGTAGTTATCCAGTTAAGCCCTACAGCACTGAGGCTCAATAAGCCCAAGAGCAAAGACTGTTCACGCCATGCTGGATTATGCCGTGCCTTGGCGACCGGTGAACTGCGCCAGGCGGCGTGCAAAAATGCCAAAGCCCAGACTGACCAGAAAGCGATCTGTTCCCACTGCCCTTTACCGGGCAGATCAGCAGGTAACAGCCGGTTTGCCACCAGCATGCCTACCGCTGCCAGCACCATACCGGTGACCGTAGTGACGGCTAAAGCATCGACGATACGGCTGCCCTGACTGCCCGTTTTGGCATGCCTCGCTTTACGTTTTTCAACAAACAGCACAAAGCCGGTGGCGATACAGACCGCCCCCAGCAAACCACCGAAGACATAAAGCCAGCGCAGCATCCAATGCTCAAAATGCTGCAGATGCAGACCGGTCAGAAACTCGTCGATGGATGACACGGCACTGCGTGGCGGTTCTTCACGAATGACTTCACCGGTACTGGCTTTAAAGTGAATACCTTCACCGACCAGGGCCACGCGGTCACTACCGGCGCGATAAATACTCACATATCCGTTTTCGTCACCCAGATGGTTGATGCTCAAAAAGCCGACTTCTCCGGCCATATCACGCTGGGCCCAACGACGTTTGGCTTCAGCAACCATCGCATCCACAGAGGCCAATGGCGCCGGCACACCGGCTGGCTCATGAGGCAGGCCGGTTCGGGCTGCTTCCAGTTTCTCATGATGCTCATGCAATGGTTTCAGTGTGGTATGTGTCACTGGCAGATAGATGTTGCTGGCAAAAATCACCAGCGCAGTAAAAGCAAAGAAAAAGTGAAATGGCAGCGCCACCACCCCGGTCATATTGTGTAAATCGAGGCTGCTGCGGAACAGGTTCTTCCAGGGACGAAAGGTAAAGAACTCCCGGAAAATTTTGCGGTGAATGATGACGCCACTGACCAGCCCTGCCAGCATAACCAGTGCTGCCAGACCCACAATCCAGTAGCCCAGCATCATCCAGTTGAAATTGAGACTAAAGTGCATCGGGTAAAACCAGTCACTGCCAATCTTGAGTGCATCATCGTTGAGCAGCTCACCTGTAGCAGGATTAACGGTGGCACGGCCATGCACATGCTGATGATCATCAGTCGGGTCGATGGGCTCATTGGGGATGGCAAACTCGCCCCCGATCAACAGCACCGGATCACGATGCGTGGTGTAAGCAAACAGCGACTCCAGTTCCAGGGTTTCCGGGTCCGGTAATGAACCGACCACGCGTCGCTCGGTGGCGGCCATATCCACCGGATCAGGTCGAAGCTGCTGGTAAACCGGTTTGAGCACCTCATCAAAGGACGGCATGGGTTGCGGTTCAAAGCGGGTGTCCGGAATCGCCCAGCGATCAATTTCGCGGTCAAAGACCGACAGCGCGCCGAAGAAAAAGCAAATCATCAGCACGAAGCCCAGCACCAGTCCCATCCAGGTGTGGACCCAGCCCATCGACATGCGTAAAGAATTAAACATCAGCGCGCTCCTAACTCAACAGGCTGTTTTGCAAGACAGTACCAATCAACATCATGATTGCGGTGCCACCAGCGAGCACCAGCCAGACACGAATCATGCTTTTGGCGGCAAATGCCCACAGAAACAGCCCCAGAAAAACCAGAAAAGCAATCAATGACAGCCCGGTTTCGGCTTCATGGAAATCGATGCCCAGAGCAACCAGGCTGGTGATGCCCAGCACACTAAAGCCCCAGGTAAAGGCATAACCGCCCAGTATGGCCGCGATAATGCGGTTAGTCGTCTGCAAAGCAGCTTGCGAATTCATTCAGTCACCATGGTCAAGGTCTGGTCGGGGGGGCTGTGTCCAGCACGGATTAGCGCTGTTTATACCTGCTTATAAATCAGCTACCGGAAAAGCTTTCCTCCCAAGTACGCCATGCCAGACACAGGTCACGGCGTTCGCTGAGGGATTGCATTAAATTGTTAACAGAATACCTCATTAATAATGCGATACATTATCGTTTACGCTTCGTTTTGGCAATATCCGCTTTGCGGAAAATGCCAAACACTCTCCGTCACAGGGGGCACTTCGGGCAAATTTCCTGATCAATCGCAGGTGGCTATACAGCCTTGAGGTTGCGTGTTAGGTTTTGCAGCAAATCAATCAAAAGGCAGAGATATGAGCAGACTCTACGGCGAACAGCATCGCGCAAGGCAGGACCAGTTCGACAGCAGAAAGATGGCCGATCGGGTCGAAGAACTCGCCGTGGTGACCGAAATATCCGAGGATGCCGCGGCCTTCATTGAGCAGCGCGATATGTTCTTTTTGTCTACCGTCGATCATCAGGGTCGTCCGACGGTCTCATACAAAGGCGGTGAAGCCGGCGCTTTCGTTCGTGTGGTTGATGAGCATACGCTGGCATTTCCGAGCTTTGACGGTAATGGCATGTACTATTCGATGGGCAATATTGATGGCCATGCCGAAGTAGGTATGCTGTTTATTGATTTCGAAAAACCGCATCGCATCCGGGTTCAGGGCAAAGCCCGCGTATCAGCCGATGACCCATTGCTCTCCTATTGGAAAGAAGCCGAACTGGTGGTCCGTGTCACCGTGAGCGAACTGTGGCAGAACTGTCCGCGCTATATCCATCGCTATCAGAAAGTGAAGGACTCACACTACGTGCCCAAAGCAGACTGTGAAACACCGGTTGCTGCCTGGAAGCGGGTGGATGAAGTAAATGATGTATTGAGTGACAAGGACCGTAAGCGGGTTGAAGAATCCGGTGGCACCATGCCCATTGAGGAATGGATGAGCTATGTGCAGTCAGGCGATGAAAAGGCCTGACTCATTCACCGACCACCCTTAGCTTGGTGGCAATGAAGTCCTTGTGTGAGACATGCAGCAAACTGGCCAGCTTGCGGATGACATGCTGCTCAATCGCGTCGATATCCTCATCGGCATTAGCGAGTTGCCACAATGACTCGACCAGTTCAATTTTCTCATCGTGATCAAACTCGCGGTTGATAGCGGAAGTGAACCGATAAAAATCGGTGGATTGCTGCAAAGCCACTTCAGCCTGTTCAATCAGTGCTTCCGCCTTGTCAGCAGATAAATTAAAACGCTCGCTGACAAGCTGTCTGAGCATCGCGATTTCAGCATCATGCCGCTCATCATCCACCGCAATAATTTCGATCATCAGCGCCACCGCCGCCAACAGCTTGGTGTGACCCTGATCAGACATCAGTGCCTCACTGTCATCACCAAAGGTATTGCCCAGCATCTGTTTTAATTTTTCAATCATAATCACTCCTACTCATCAGCGACCATCTGAAACTCACTAAAGTTCTGGTCATACCTCAGCAGCCACGTTCCAGCAGCTTAAGATACTAGTTGGCCCGGAGGACAAGCAATCCGGGCCAACTGTGGTCTACAGATATCAAAGATGTTCAAGCCGTGCGTTATTAGCACAACGGGTCACTTATCAGAAGTCGTAACGCAGGCTGGCAGTCACATTACGCGGTGCACCATAGGCCAGCTGGCTGTAGAAACCAATCTGACTGTAATATTCCTCATCAAAGACATTATTGATATTGAGCTGGGCCTGTAGTTCAGGAGAAAGCCGGTATCTGGCCATCAGGTTCACTATGGCAAAACTGTCCTGTTTCAGCTTTTCAGGATTGCCCTGGGGATTATTGGCAATCGTATAGTTGCTGCTTTCCCAGTTCAGGCCGCCCCCCAAGGTCAAATCATCCATGCGGTAAGTAGTATAAAGCGTGGCTGTACGACGAGGATGCTCAGTATTTACAGCCTCGCCATTGGCATCTTCAGCCCGGAACTGAGACCATCCTAACAGCACATTCCAGTTATCCGTCAGCGCCCCGTTAACTTCAAATTCAAAACCTTTACTTGTCGCCCCTTCAGCAGGCTCGTAGGCCTGGTTAGTTGAACCGGGTACCAGGTTGTTTGGATCTACTTGTCCGAGATTATCCTGCTCGATGCGAAATACCGACAAGCTGGTGTTCAGACGACCATCCAGATAAGCCGCTTTGATCCCTGTTTCGTAATTTTTTCCATCAATCGGCTCCAGAAAATCACCATTCTTATCCTGCAGATTCTGGGGTTGGAATATCTCGGTATAACTCGCATAGGCAGAGTAGGTATCGTTCAAGTCGTATATCAGACCGGCATAGGGCGTGACTTCGTCGTCATGTTCAAACTTATACAGACTGCCATCCCAGTTCATGCCTTCAACCTCCCAGTCTGTCGCGCGACTGCCCAGAATCAATTTGAGCGGTTCGGCGAGCGTCAAGCGTGTGACGGCATAGAGACCTGTCTGCTTGGTATCACGGGTCACGTAGGTACGTTTTGGTCCCCAGTTTGGCTCAGGATAGCTGCCATCCCATTCAAAAAAATTGCCTACCGCAGCGTTATTCAATGCATCGCGACGTTTAGCAATAAAATCCTGCTCGCTGTGCATCAGCCCCAGTGTGACTTCATGCTGTTGGCCGAATAGCGAGAACGGGATATTACCGTAAATATCGATGTTGTCCTGTTCCCGCTCATTGTCATACCAGGACGGGCTTGAATTCATTCCCAACCCGGTATTCGGATCAGGTGAGCCACTGAGATAAAGCAGGCGTAAATCACCCTCATTGATGCTCTTACTGTAAGCCGCATAAATCATCGCACCGGAATCAAATTGATGCTCAATATTGGCATAGTAATTGGTCACTTCAGAGCCCCATCGGGTCCAATCGGCTGCTGTGGTTTTGGAACGGTTCCAGTCGGTTCTTGAGCCATCGCTGAACCAGGCCGGCAATCCGCCCCAGGTAGATGATGTCGGGTTATGATCCTGATGACTAACCCCTACATTCAACAGGGTGCGGTCAGTTAGATCCGCTGCCAGTGTGCCAAGAAAAACACGACGCTCATCACCCAGCAAGTCCACATAGGAATCTGCTTCGCGGTAGCTGCCAACTAATCTGCCACGAACGGTGCCAGCGTCATTTAATGGGGTGGAAACATCCACGGTGCCCTGATAGGCATCCCACGATCCAGCCGATACTGTTGCATGTCCAACAAACTCATGGCTGTCTGCACGCTTTCTGACCAGGTTAATAGCAGCGGAAGGATCGCCTGCCCCTGTAATCAGCCCGGTAGCGCCGCGCACGATTTCAACGCGGTCATACAGGACTGTATCGGTCATGGTTTCGCCCGCAGAATAACCACTTTCCCAGGTAGTCGGCACACCATCAATCTGTAAATTGTTAATATCGAAGCCCCGGGCAGAGTAGTTAAAACGGGAACTGTCATTTTCCTTGGCTGTAATGCCCGGCGCGAGTTTCACCACATCGGTAATCGTTTCCAGCTCAAAGTCGTCGATGATCTGCCGGGTAATCACCGACACCGACTGTGGCGTTTCTCTTGCCGACAAGCCTAAACGTGTTGCCGTTTTCATCTGGTTTACCCGATATTCCCCAGTGTGCTCTGAGGCTCCATACCACTCTCCGGAAACGCCGATTTTGGGGAGAGATACTGCTGCTTTGGTTTCTTCTGGTGTTGCAGTGTCAGCCAGCGCGGGCTGAAGGGAGAAAAGCCCTAGAGAGGTGGCAATAACTGTTTTAGTGAAAGACATTGATTAGCTCCATCTGCGTGAATGGAGATGGATACTATCAAAATTAACTATTAATGCAAATGATATAGATTATTATTTACAATATAATCACTTCAATTCATGCCTGCGTCTGACACAATAACGGCCGCCTGATAGCGCGGTTTACCGTAGCCCAGCATGCGGTTGAATTCCTTATGTGTAACCGGGATATAGCCGCTGTCAGTGAGGCTTTTGTTATCGTCCAAATCTACATCCGGGTCGTGAAAATAAACAAAAGTATCTGATACCGACACCACCAGCACCCAATGCGGGGATTTACTCTCGTTAAGCCGGTAGGAGCTGATCAAAACCAGCGCCAGGGCACCCTGATCCAGATAATGTTTGAGCAGTGCAGTATCGACGGTACTTTGTTGCTGCTGGATTTCAGAACTGCTGATTTGCTCGATGAAGTCCTGATGCACGCATTCAATCACCGCCTTTTTGTCTTCACTTCGCACGCCACCCACAAAGGGAATCAAGTCAGAATTCGTGACCAGGGTGGTATTGAGCCCGCGACGGTAGGCGGCTAACGCCAGGCCCTGCGGACTGCAGCCACCATGACCGGAAGTCATAAAGATGGTGGTGGCTTCTCGCCAGAGCTGGAATTCCAGACGCCGGTCCAGTACAAGAGGCGCATCATAGGTTTTCATCGCCATCATCAGGCAGGCCGGACCACAGGTGAAGTCAGTGGTCTGGGAGTAATGCGCGACCTCAGGGTGGGTAATTTCAGGCTGATGATGCAGCACCTTCATCATTCTGAGAGCGTCAGCATGATCCTCATAGAAATCGGTGACGATATCGAAAGGCTGATAATCCAGCTTTTCATAGAGACGGATAGCGCCATGGTTGTCAGGACGGACTTCCAGCCTCAAGAAGCTACGGCCATCATCCAGTGCCTGGGTTTCGGCTTCCTGCATCAGCCTGGCGGCGATACCGGCCTTGCGATAACGGGCATCCACCGCCAGCGAATAGACCCGGCCCAGGGAGGTGCCCTTTGAATAAAGCAGCAATACATAACCGACCAGTTGCTGGTCAACAAGCGCCACCAGCAACAGACTGTGGCCTTTTTCGATCATCCAGCGAAAGCTGCGGCGGGAAATCCTGTCTGTGTCGAAACAGGCATTTTCCAGCTTATTCAGCGCATCGACATCATCCAGTGTCGCTTCGCGAATATCGATCTCAGCGTCCGTTGTTGTGGTTTGCATTCTCAGTTAATCCGTCCAGTGCCATCTCTATCACCTGACGGCCACGGAACAGCACCAGTTCCTGCCATTGTGCTTCATCCGGGCAGAAAAAGTCCTGCATCGCATGTTTAACATCCAGGGTTTTGTCATCCGACCAGTCCATTTTGCCGGACTGCTGCAGCTTCTGATCGTCGGACAGGACCTTGAGCATCTGCTGATTGCCGAAACTACCGAATTCCAGTGTCAGATAGCAGACATGTTCACCCTGACTGTGCCAGAAATAGTCATGCAGCCCCAGCTTGGTACCGGAACTGGAGTTGCCCAGCGACGGCTCCGTGACCGTGGCACCGAACAGTTCCACAGCATAATCATGGGCTTTGCTGTCCACTGGATGATCACAAATCAGCTCACCGTAACCATAGGGACCGAGGCCACTGTGAATATCAATCACCATGACTTGTTTACGGTTAGCCGGCTTGATTTGCGCTACCAGCTGCTCCACAACCTGACGTGACCAACTGGGCTCTTTTCCGCCGTAATAGGGCATGTCCGGTTTTTCGTACTGCCCCTCTGACAGCAAGTCGAATTGCTGGCGGTTTTGCGCAATCGTCGCTATGTCAGTTTTGCCCTGCTGTAATTCAGCCCAGATTTCGGTGGCTTTGGAAACTGGCAGCTTACTATTGAAGTCAACAAAGTTGCGATTGACATCAATGCCCTGCTCGTCATTTCGACTGGCCCAGGCAAACCCCCAGGGATTCAGCGCATGCACCAGCACCACACAGACATCGGAAGGCAGACGACGGTGACGGGACACGAAGTCGGACTGAATCGCCGAGCCCACGCCACCCTCAACACCGTGGATGCCCGATACCAGCACCAGGACTTTGTCGGCTTTGAGATTCCCGGCCCAGGCGATGTCACAGAACAGTTTTTCGTTTTTGGGCCCTTTCAGCGGGTGCGGCAGATTGGTCAGCTTTTCCACGATCGAACTGGTTTCGACATGGCTGATAAACTTGTCGCGAGCCCCCGCATAACGTTGGGAAAAAACACTCAAAACGGCATCTGCATACATGGCAACGGGCCTCCTGTGCAAAAATTTTTCGCGAAGAATATGTGAGTTTGCTCATTTTGACCAGCAAATAAAATCCTTCGCAAAAATTTTTAACACATGCAGATTAAATTGACTTTATCATTCGTTTTTAAACACCACGCTGGCGCAGGAGGAAGCAACAGCACACTATGACTAAGCATCTGATAATAGTCGAAAATATTGATGACTGGAGTCCCTATTTCCCCAGTGAGCAGGTCATTGCGGTCGATGATTACCTGCAATCTCCCCCGCCGCGCAGCGACAGTCGTGCGCAGATTCTCAACCTTTGCCGCAGCCTCGACTACCTGAGTCGCGGCTATTATTGCTCTATGGTGGCCGAAGCCCGCGGCCATCGGGTCCTGCCCGGACTGCGCACCATCAACGATTTATCGCGCAAAAGTCTTTACGCTTATGACCTGTCCGATCTGTCGGCACAACTGGACAAACAACTGGCCACCACTGACCAGACTGAACGCTTTGTCCTGAAAATTTACTTCGGCCAGACGCCGGTGACTTCACTGCAGAAACTGGCGCGGCAGATTTTCGAACAATTCCCCTGCCCGATTCTGGATGTTGAGTTCAGCTTTAACGGCCACTGGACCATTACCCGCATCAAGGCCAGTGCCATCAACAAACTGAGCGAGCAGGAACAGGATTTCTTTGCCGAAGCGCTGGATAACTTCAGTCATCGCCTGTGGCGCAAGCCATCCAAACGTCGCCAGTACCGATACGATATGGCGATTTTGCATAATCCCAAGGAAGAAATGCCGCCCAGCAATATGGCGGCGCTGAAGAAGTTCATCAGCAGTGGTCGACGCATCGGCATTGATGTCGAGCTGATTACGCCGCGCGAATATATTCGCCTGGCTGAATATGACGCTCTGTTTATCCGTGAAACCACGGCGACGCATAACCACACTTACAAGTTTGCCCGCCGCGCTGAGAGTGAAGGTCTGGTCGTGATTGATGATCCCACCTCAATCATCCGTTGCACCAACAAGATCTATTTGAAGGAACTGCTGGCCGCGAATGATCTGCCGATGCCGGAATCGCACCTTTTGTATCGCAATGATCATGCGGGTCTGGATGCATTGTGTGAAACCGCCACCTTCCCGCTGGTGATGAAAATCCCTGACGGGGCCTTTTCCCGCGGTGTGATTAAGGTCAATAATGCCGACGATCTGCGCCGTGAAGCCCCGGCCTTCTTCCAGCAGTCAGCGATTATTCTGCTGCAGGAATATATGTACACCGATTATGACTGGCGGATTGGTGTCTTCAACAACAAACCGATTTATGCCTGCCAGTATTTTATGAGCAAAGGCCACTGGCAGATCTACAACCACAACACCAAAAAAGGCACTGACAGCGGTAAGTCTGCAGCAATACCGGTCAGTGAAGTACCGGAAAAAGTGATTCGCATCGCCACCAAGGCTGCCAAGCTGATTGGCAATGGGCTCTATGGCATTGATATCAAGCAGAGCGGCAACCGCATTGTAGTGATCGAAATCAATGACAACCCCAGCATCGACAGCGGTGTGGAAGATGAATACCTGGGTATGGCGCTGTATGACGATATCATGCGTGAGTTTTTGCGTCGGCTGGAAGAGAGAAAGTCAGCCAGTCGCTGAGGGAGTTTATCTCTAATAAAAAAGGGGCCCTCGGCCCCTTTTTTATCATTTTATTTAGAAACGGTAACTGGCACCTACATGCAGGTAACGCTTTTCACCGACGAAGTATCGGTATCTGGCTTCACGCCCATTGTCTAACGGTACATTGATGTTGTAGTCCGCTCTTTCAGCGTACTCAGTATTGAATACGTTTTTAAGGCGCGCGTACAAAGTGAAGTTTTCAGTCACGTCATGGGATGCACGTAAGTTGAACACATCATGACCTTCGTACTTGGCATTATTGGAATCGTTGAGGTAATACTCACTCATGTGAACCCATTCCAATTCAGTACGAGTCTTTGGCGTGACATTCCAGCCCAGTCGAATATTAGCCATGCGCTTAGGCGCTGTCACAAGATAATTTCCGTCCTCAATCACTGCATCAGGGTCCAATGAGGAGTTATTGCGATCAAAATCATACTCATGCTTCGCAAAAGTCACATTGGCAGCGATATCAAACTTCTCGTTGAAGGGATAAAACATTCCCAACTCGAGACCCGTGTGCTCTGTTTTACCATCTGGCACATTGATATCCGCGCTGTCAGTGAAGAAATAGTCACGTTTCTTCATATGGTAGGCAGCGACTTCATATTGAAGACCATCACCGACTTTACGAACACCAATTTCAATGCTGTCGATTGTTTCAGAGTCAGCTTGGCCGCCCGTAATACCAGTCTGCTGAGCGCGGTATAAATCTGTCGTCTGGGGCGCTCTGTTACCACGAGCGTAGTTGATAAATGCGCTTGTATCCTCCGTCAGGGATTGCACAAAACCTAATTTAGGACTCAAGTTGCTGAAAGTATCATCACCACTTGGCGGCCTGAAATAGAGGTCGTTTCCAGGTATCGTAGTTGAGCCCGTATTGTTGGTGTAATCATACTTGGTGTATTCATATCTCAGCCCAGCCACCATTCTGGTTTTTTCCAGAATCTGCCACTCTGTGTGAATGTATGGCGCAATGACGGTAGCATCAACTTCATAGTCATAATGGACGCCCGGCACCCTCTCAGGAGCAAAGCCAGGTGCAGCCTTACTTTGAACTTCCGAAAGCTCACCCTCTGTGTACTCAAAATCTGTGCCCAGGATAACTTTATGTCCTGCATCGAAATCTTTTGTGTATGAGGACAACAAACCAACACTGCTGTGTTTATTATTTTCCAGAGGATCTCCGGGCAAGAAGTGCATCAGGAATTCCATTTCTGTATGCCGCAGATAGGGGGTCAGGCTGAAGCGCGAGCTATCACTCAGTTCACGAATCCATTCCGTAGAAAGCCGGTAGGATTTCGCATCACGGAAGGCTTCGGGCTCAGGATTTGTGCGTGAATAGCTTTCATCCTCGTATGCCTTGAACCCAGTGATATAGGGGGTGGTTTCCTGGTTCAGATTGGTATAGCTGAACAAGGTTTTGAAACTATCAATATCGCTGAAATAATCGTGGCGTAAAGTCACTTTCTGCTGGTCATAGCCAGAGTCATTTGCATAACCGCCATCCGTTGTGCCCAGCACATTGACGCGATAACCATGATTGCCGACCGTATCACTGACGGTTGCCTTGGCGGTGTAGAGATCATGCGGTCCAATCGACAGATCGATTTCGCGCTCCAGTTCCAGTGAAGGAGCCCGTGACAGGACATTGACCAGACCATGTACGGCGTTGGAACCATAGAAGGCACTGCCGGGACCACGCACGATTTCAATACCGCCCGCCTGCTCATAATTGACCTCGAACAAACCATTTACATTGGCGAAACCGGCTGCACGAAGCGGAATACCATCTTCAAGGAAAAGGAATGAACCGGCACCGGCACCGCCAGTAAGGACCGGTGAACGAATCGAGGTCAGGTGCTCCTGACCATTACCATGCTGGATATTAACGCCACTGACCCGGTTGGCAATCTCGGTAATGTGGTCCGGGCGCACCAGATCGATTTCCTCTTCGGAAATCTTACCGGTATTACCCGCCTGTTCCAGTAGCGGCGTTTCAGAACGGGTGCCGGTGACGACCAGTTCATCCAGCGCCAGATTGTCTTCAGCCACCACAGCCTGTGCACCAGTGCCCAGAGCAAGGGCCACCATCAATGACATATTGCGTCTTTTAAACATTGCTCATCTCTCTTGTTATCGATTTTTTGTGTGGCGCATTTTCTCACACCCACTTGAGCCAGGCATCAGTAAAATTCCCGAATCTGTTGAAATCGGGCGCTAACAACCCCACCTACTGATCTAAATCAATTTCAGGTGTATAAGTCCGTTTATGGAATACAAAGACT
>Ga0207716_100541_pt1 | contig 12377 bp, 12 predicted proteins | sample TtaePargueraPR_FD_187739 | JGI IMG/M metagenome (GOLD analysis project Ga0207716, IMG submission 187739) | Aerobic enrichment media microbial communities from Bioluminiscent Bay, La Parguera, Puerto Rico - Tt and P2 (5) (SPAdes) | ecosystem: Environmental > Aquatic > Marine > Unclassified ... | reverse complement strand
GTCTATCTCGGATCGATGGGCGCCTGGGCCAGCGCCCACGGCTAGGCGGTCTGGCGGCAACCGGGCAATGCCCGCTGCAAGTCAGCGATATTCCGTTACGGCGATCGCCGCGAAGAACCGCTCGCGCGCTTGCGGCCCGGCAAGGTAATCCTGCGCTGCCAATGTCAGCGAGCGGGGTTTTCCCGCCCTTGCCTGCAAACGTACCGTGGCGACCCCGGTGCCGTGCGATGCAATCACCTGCAGCTTCGTCAGCGCGTCCAGCGGATAGTGCATGTCCGCCCGCTTCGGCACCACGGTGCGCAGGTCCCAGTCGGCCATGGCGACATGCGCCTGCCGGTTGCGGGTAATCTGCCGCTCGATCACGGAATCGGCGACGAAATTGAACGCCTGGTAGCTGCCGCCCAATCGCTGCCAGCCCGGCCCGGTGCGCAGGAGATACAGGTTATCGTCGATCAGGAACGCCGAATAGACTGCCGCGCTGCGGATCAGTCCCGGTGCTCGCAGCAGCCAGTCGAGACGCAATAAATCGCCAGCCATGCCCTGGTGCCCCGCTTCGTTTGCACTTCCGTTCTGGCTGCGCAGACTGCCACCGCAAACACGCGTCGGTCCATCCCACAAGTTTGGTAGGCGATCAGTCTTGTGTCGTCGGTGCTGCACGGGCGCGCAACTGGCGTTCGGCCCGGCGCCGCTCTGCGATCCGGCGCAGGCCCTGCTGCGCCTCGTCATCGGACCGGTCGTTGCCCAGCGCCTGGCGATAGCGCGCTTCTGCCACGTCGAAGGCGCCACCCTGCTCTGCGCACAGGCCCGCGTTGAACATCAGCGACGGGTGTTGCGGGTGCGCTGCAAACAGCATCTCGAACATGTTGCAGGCTTCGCGCTCGTCGTCGTCCGTCATGCGGATGGCATCGCGAAAGGCGTTGCGCGCATCGCGCTCCAGCCCGCGGCGGCTTTCCATGATGCGGATATCCTGCACGCGGTAGCGCGGGGCGAGATTGGCGCGAGTCTGGTCGGCTATCTGTTCCAGCCAGCCATCGATGGTGCCCGAAAAGTCGGGCTTGTCGTCGAACTGCGGACAATAGCTCACGGTCGTGTTGCGGCGCGCATCGCTGGACCACAGCAGGCGGCCGTCATAGGCGACCAACCGCATTTCCGGAGACAGGCTGGCGGTAACCCGCAGGCAATCGGTCTCCACATCGCGGTGCTCGATACATTCGCCGTCCTCGTCTTCCTCGGCACAGACGCTGCGCGTGGCGCGATAGCGCGATTCGCTGAAATCGGGCTCGACATAGCCTTGCAGCAGCGCGTCGGCCTCGTCCGCCAGTTGCGGCACCAGCACGGTGAACCACGGCTGCCCGCCGACGGAGGCCTGGCGCAGCCGGTCCTCGACCAGGAACGACAGGCGTGCACCGTCAGGCCCGGCAAAGCGATCGACCGCAATGGCCTCGACCGTGGCAACCTCGTCGCTGCCCGCCGGATAGACGCCCGCTAGCCGCAAGGTCTCGGCCTGTGCCGGTGCGGCCAGGCAGCAACCCAGCGACAGCAAGACCGCGATACGAAAAGAATGCATTGCCATTCCCCCTTTCTGGCAAAGGGTTAGGCTGTGCAGGCGCACGCTTCAACCTGCCATGAACGGGGCCGCAGTCGCGGGCCGGAATCAGCTGTCCTTGGGCGGTTCCACCGTGCGGATGTGCACGTCGCGCAGCTGGCGCGCGCTTACTTCGCTGGGGGCGCCCATCATCAGGTCCTGCGCCCGCTGGTTGAGCGGGAAGGCGATGACCTCGCGGATGTTCGGCTCGTCCGCCAGCAGCATCACGATGCGGTCGATGCCCGGCGCAGAGCCACCGTGCGGCGGTGCGCCCAGCTTGAACGCCTCGATCATGCCGCCGAAGTTCGCGTCCACGTCTTCCTTGGTATAGCCGGCGATTTCGAAGGCCTTGTACATGATGTCCGGGCGGTGGTTACGGATGGCGCCGCTCGACAGTTCGTAGCCGTTGCAGACGATGTCGTACTGCCACGCCTTGATCTCCAGCGGGTTCTGCGTTTCCAGCGCCTCCATCTCGCCCTGCGGCATGGAGAACGGGTTGTGGCTGAAGTCGATCTTCTTCAGTTCCTCGTCGTATTCGAACATCGGGAAGTCGACGATCCAGCAGAACTTGAAGCAGCCCTGTTCGATCAGCTCCAGGTTCTCGGCGGTGCGGGTGCGGGCAAGGCCTGCCAGCTTCACCGCGTCCTTTTCCTTGCCGGCGGCAAAGAACAGGCCGTCGTTCTCGCCAAGGCCCAGTTCCTCGTACAGCCTGGCCATGTTTTCCGGCCCGTGGTTCTTGGCGATGGGGCCGCCGAATTCGCCCTGCTTGCGGGTGACGTAACCCAGGCCGGAGAAGCCTTCCTTGCGCGCCCAGTCGTTCATCTCGTCGAAGAACTTGCGGCTCTTCTCGTTGGTATTCGGCGCCGGGATGGCGCGCACCACGCCGCCGCTGCCCACGATCTTTTCGAAAATGCCGAAGCCGCTCTTTTCGAAGTGGTGGGAAACGTCGGAAATCAGGATCGGGTTGCGCAGGTCGGGCTTGTCGGTGCCGTACTTCAGCATGGCTTCGGCATAGGGGATGCGCGGGAATTCACCGGCAGGCGTCACGTCCTTGCCTTCGCCGAATTCCTCGAACACCCCGGCCAGCACCGGCTCGATCGCCTGGAATACGTCTTCCTGCGTGACGAAGCTCATCTCGAAGTCGAGCTGGTAGAATTCGGGCGAGCGGTCGGCGCGCAGGTCTTCGTCACGGAAGCACGGGGCAATCTGGAAATAGCGGTCGAAACCGGCGACCATCAGCAGCTGCTTGAACATCTGCGGGGCCTGCGGCAGCGCGTAGAAGCGGCCCGGATGCAGGCGGCTGGGCACCAGGTAATCTCGCGCGCCCTCGGGGCTGGAGGCGCCCAGGATCGGGGTCTGGAACTCGGAAAAGCCCTGGTCGGTCATGCGGCGACGCAAGGATGTGATCACGCGGTTGCGCAGCATGATGTTGGCGTGCACGCGCTCGCGTCGCAGGTCGATGAAGCGGTACTTCAGGCGCGTGTCTTCCGGGTAATCCTCTGCCGAGTTCACGATCAGCGGCAGCTCGCTGGCATGGCTCTGCACCGTCACGGCGCGGGCGAACACCTCGATCTCGCCGGTCGGCAGGTTCGGGTTTACCGCCTCGGCATCGCGCGCCTTCACCTCGCCATCGATGGTGATGACGCTTTCCAGCTTCAGCGAATCGAGCAGTTCCAGGGCGGGCGAATCCTCGTCCGCCACCACCTGCGTGATGCCGTAATGGTCGCGCAGGTCGACGAACAGCACGCCGCCGTGGTCGCGCTTGCGGTGAATCCAGCCGGACAGGCGAACGGTCTCGCCAACGTTTTCTTTGCTCAGCGCGGCGCAGTTGTGGGTACGATAGGCGTGCATGGGGACTCTTTTCATCAAGCAGGTTATGGCGCTAAGGGCGCGCGAACGGTCGCGGGCAGCAGAACGCCAGTTCTTACGCGCGCGCTAACAGGCGAAGCAGGGCCTTTTGTCAAGGAGACACAACCTTGGACAAGGGCCATCGCGGAGCCGCAGGACGGTGAACCGGCCGGATACGAAAAGAAGACGAATGCAAATCCATCCCCTGATTACCAAGACCGACGAGCTGGCTGCCCTGTGCGAACGGCTGGCCCGGCATGACTTCGTGTGTGTCGATACCGAGTTCATGCGCGAGAACACCTATTACCCACTCCTGTGCCTGATCCAGATCGGCAACGAGGACGAAGCCGCCGCGATCGACCCGCTGGCCGACGGCATCGACCTGACCCCGCTGCTGGACCTGCTGACCGACAACGAGGACGTGCTGAAGATCTTCCACGCCGGCGGGCAGGACGTGGAAATCATCTACAACCTGACCGGCAAGACGCCGCACCCCATCTTCGACACGCAGATCGCGATGATGGCGATCAGCCAGAGCGAGCAGATCGGTTATGCCAACCTCGTCGAATCGTGGCTGAACACCACCATCGACAAGGGCGCACGCTTTACCGACTGGAGCCGCCGCCCGCTGACCGACAGGCAGCTGGAATATGCCATCGGCGACGTCACCTACCTTGCCAAGATATTCCCCAAGATCCTGAAAAAGCTGATCAAGACCGATCGCGGCCACTGGCTGAACGCGGAAATGGAAAAGCTGGCCGATCCCGCCAACTACGCCAACGACCTGGACCTGGCATGGCGCCGCATCCGCGCGCCGGGCCGCAATCCGGCGGTGCTGGGCCGGCTGAAGGCGCTGGCCGCCTGGCGCGAGACCGAGGCGCAGGGCAAGGACATCCCGCGCGGCCGCATCATCCGCGACGAGACACTGGCCGACCTCGCCAGCCACCCGCCGAAAAAGCAGGCAGACCTTGCCAAGGTGCGCGGGCTTTCCAACGCGTGGAAGGAAAACGAGATCGGCAAGCGGCTGATGCGCGTGCTGGACAAGGCCGAGCCGCTGTCGCCCGAGGAAATGCCCGAAAAGCCCAAGCGCGGCGCCCCGCTGGGCAAGGAAGGCGCGCTGGTGGCCGACCTGCTCAAACTGCTGCTGAAAATCCGCGCGCGCGAAATCGACGTGGCCGCTCGCCTGCTGACCCGCTCCGACGAGCTGGAAGCACTGGCCGCCGGCGTGCGCAAGCTGCAGGTGCTGGAAGGCTGGCGCTACGAGGTGTTCGGCAAGGACGCGCTGGACCTGGTCGAAGGCAAGCTGGCCTTCGCGGTCGAGAAAGGCCGCCTGAAGATGACGCACATCGACGATGTGAAGGCGGAAATGGCAGAAGCGGAAGCGGCGGAAGCAGCGGCGGAATAGCGGTATTCTTGGTCCTCCGCTCATCCTGAGCTTGTCGAAGGATCGCTTTTTCTTCTAGCGAAGGCGCAGAAAGGAAGAACAGCCCTTCGACAAGCTCAGGGCGAGCGGGTCTGGGGCGAAGACCTATGTCCACATACCTCCCCACCATCAAGCAGCTGCAATACCTCGTCGCCCTGCACGAGCAGCAGCACTTCGGCCGCGCGGCAGAGGCGAGCTTTGTCTCGCAGAGCACCCTGTCCGCCGGTATCCGCGAACTGGAATCGCTGCTGGGCGTGACGCTGGTGGAACGCAGCCGCCGCGTCGTGCGCTTCACCCCGCTGGGCAATGCCGTGGTGGCCAAGGCACACCGCGTGCTGCGCGAGGCGGAGGAACTGGCCGAACTGGTTCAGGCCGCCGGCAAGCCGCTCTCGGGCGAATTGCGCATGAGCGTGATCCCCACCATCGCCCCGTTCCTGCTGCCGCGCATCCTGCCGCGCCTGCGCAAGGAGCGCCCGCAGCTGAAGCTGTTCCTGCGCGAGGAAACCACCGACCAGGCGCTGGAATCGCTGCACCATGGCCGCGCCGATTGCGTGCTGCTGGCGCTGCCCTTTGCCTGCGGCGAAGTGGAGACAGCCAAGATCTGCGACGATGCGCTGTATGTTGCCTTCCCCAAGGACGAACCGCGCGATCCCCCGGCGGAAATCCCGCCCGAGATGATCGAGGAAGGCCGGCTGCTGCTGCTGGAAGACGGGCACTGCCTGAAGGAACACGCGCTGGCCGCATGCAACCGCCCGGAACTGAACGCCAGCGCCACCATGATCGGCACGTCCCTGCACACGCTGGTGCAGATGGTGGACAACGGCCTTGGCGTCACCATGCTGCCGCAGATGGCCATCGATGCGGGTATCCTGCACGATACCGACGTCGTCGCCCGACCGCTGCAAGGCGACAAGACCAGCCGCGAAATCGCCCTGGTGTGGCGCGCCAACAGCCCGCGCGCAGAGGAATTCCGCCTGCTGGCAGAGGAACTGCGCGCCGGTTAGGCAGGTCGGGCCGCGCCGTTACCGCAGAACGCGCATCAAAGGTCTCCCTGCTGCGCGCATCTTTCTGATATGCTTGGCCCCGCATGGAGGTGAAAATGGTGTGCTGCAAAGTGATCGTGGTGCGGGCCAAGGGCGGCGAATCCGAAGACTGGGGCGCCTTTGACTTCCTCGCCCTGCCCTCTCCCGGCGACCGGATCATGATCGAACGCGGCGGGACGGAAAACTATGCCACCGTCCTTTCGGTGCACCATTGCCCCGCCCCTGCCGGGCAAGGCGGGGAACCCACGGCGGACGTGGTCGCCAAGTGGACCGGGTCGGGGCACAAGATCAGGTAAGCGAAGGCCGAGCGGCCTCCCCGATACGGCGCGGCGATTTTCCTACTCTGCGCAATCCGGGCAACGGCGCGCCATGGTCGATGCCCGCCAACCCCGTCCAGCCCGACAGTGCCCGCCAGCAAAAGAGGCCCTTGGAAACACGCGCGGGCGAAAGGTTACACCCCTCTCGGCACGATCCCGCACAACCCACGGAAACAAAAGCCTTTTCAGGCCGGGCGAAGTTTTTCAAAGCACCCCCTTGGGCGCTCCACCTTCAATCCATGTGCTTCAGGCCCACGCGCAGGTAATCCCAGCCGGTAATCACCGTCAGGATGGCCGCGCCCCACAGGGTGATGAGGCCGACGGTGTGCGGCACGTTGGCGGCAATCTCGCCCACCTGCACCGTCCAGCCCGGCAGGCCCTGCCCCAGGATCAGCGAGCCGAGCGAGACCAGCTGGAACGTGGTCTTCCACTTGGCCAGCTTGCTCACCGGCACGCTGACCTGCAGGCCGCCCAGGAATTCGCGCAGGCCCGACACCGCGATTTCGCGAATCAGGATGATGAGCCCGGCGATCACGTGCATGTCGCCCACGTATGGCCCGCGCAGGATGCCTTGCGCGGCCAGCACCAGGATGACGGTGGCCACCATGATCTTGTCGGCGATGGGATCGAGGAAGATGCCCAGCTTGCTCACCGCGCCACTGCTGCGCGCCAGCATGCCGTCGAAATAGTCGGTAATGCCCATCAGGCAGTACAGCGCGAAGGCGAGGAGGAAGCCCAGTTCCCACCCCGGCCACCACAGCAGGAAGGCCAGCAGCGGCAGCGCCAGGATACGGCTGAGCGTCAGGATATTGGGCAGGGTCCACATCGTGCCATGCGCCCTAGCCGCTTTCTTGCCCGGGAAAAAGCTTGGCCTGCACTGGCCAATATCCTTAAACCGTCACACTCTGCAGACACAGGCAGCCAGATTGGCGCGGCAAGCAGCAAAGGCACTATGTTCACATCCACCCACCTGCTGAAACAACGCCGGTTCCTGCCGCTGTTCTGCACCCAGCTGCTGAACGCCTTCAACGACAATCTGTACAAGACGACGATGGTGCTGTTCGTCGTCTACAGCGTCTACAATTCGGCAGAGAGCGAGACGATGTTCTCCGGCATTGCCTCGGCCGTGTTCATCCTGCCGTTCTTCCTGCTTTCCGCCATCGCCGGGCAACTGGCGGACTTGCGCGACAAGGCGGCCATAATCCGCAAGGTGAAGGCCGCAGAAATCGGCATCATGAGCGTGGGCGCCTTCGGCCTGTTCCTGTCGTGGGAAGGCATCGCGGTGGAAGCGCTGGCCATACCGCTGCTGATGCTGGCGCTGTTCGCGATGGGCGTGCATTCCACCTTCTTCGGCCCGATCAAGTACGCCATTCTGCCACAGCACCTTGAAAAGGATGAAGTCCTTGCCGGAACCGGGCTGGTAGAGGCCGGTACCTACATCGCCATCATGACCGGCACGATCATCGCCGGCGTGCTGGCCGACCATATCGAGATTGCCGCAGCCGCGATCCTTGGCTTCGCCGTCATCGGCTATTTCACCAGCCGCCAGGTGCCCCCTGCCCCGCCGCAGGGAGCGCCGGAGAAGATCGACTTCAATCCCTTCACCAGTTCCTGGCGGATGATCCGCGAATGCACCCACAACCGCGAGGTCTTCTACGCCATCATGGCCATCAGCTTCTTCTGGACCATCGGCAGCGTGCTGTTCATCCAGTTCCCGCCGCTGGCCAAGAACGTGCTGCTGGCGGATCCGACGGTCGCCAGCCTGTTCCTGGTGTTCTTCTCCATCGGCGTCGCCGTAGGTTCGGTGGCGGTGAACCTGTTGCTGAAGGGCGAGGTATCGGCGCGCTATTCGCCGGTGTCGGTGCTGCTGATGGCAGGCATGGTCGCGGTGTTCTATTTCGTCTGCAAGGCATGGAATGCAGGGCTGCGCGATACCCAGCTGATGGATGTCGCCACCTTCCTGTCGTACCCCATGGCCTGGGCGGTGCTGGGCAGCCTGCTGCTGATCGCGATCTTCGGCGGCATGTTCGTGGTGCCGCTTTACGCCTTCCTCACCACCAAGGTGCCCGCATCGCAGGCCAGCCGCGCGGTGGCGGCGAACAATATCGTCAATTCCGGAGCCATGGTGGTGGGTTCGCTGTTCGCGCTGGCGCTCAGCGCAGTGGGCATTCCGCTGGCCGAGCAGGTGCTGCTGAGCGCGGGCATGTGCCTCGTCTCGGTCTGGCTGGGGGCCAAGCTCTACCAGGCGGAAAGGCAGGCCGCGGCGCAGCCCGCCGCTGCGGAATGATCAGAAGATGAAGGTGATCGTCGCCAGGAAACCCGCGGCATAGGTGGCCGCGACCGTTTCGAGGTCCTGTCGCGAAAGGCCCAGCGCCAGCCGTTTGCGCCAGGGCGCCATCGGTTCGATCTCGTTGGCGCGCGCCAGCACGTGGGGCGGCAGCGAGGCCCGGAACGGGTGCCGGGCCGACTCGGTGGTCAGGACAAGTGAACGTCTCATGGCCCCGGTTTAACGATTTGCTAACCATTTGGCTCCCCGCCCTGTGGACATGTTCAGATGCGGGACGGGGGACAAGTCGGGCGCAGAGCCGTCAGGCGGGTGTCAGCCCTCCGCCATCTTCAGGATGATCTCCCACTCGCGCGGGGTGATCTCCGCCACCGACAGGCGGCCAAGGCGGACCAGTTCGATGCCTTCGAGGTCGGGATTGGCCTTGATCGCCTTCAGCGTGACGGAGTTGTCCAGCGGGCGCACCGGCTTGACGTTCACGGTGGGCCACTTGCCTTCGGGGTCGGTCGGATCGATCAGCCCGGCCTTGCTCACCTCGGCGATGCCGACGATCTCCAGCCCCTTGTTGGAGTGGTAGAAGAAGCACTGGTCGCCCTCCTGCATGGCACGCAGGTTGTTGGCCGCGCGGTGGTTGCGAACACCGTCCCAAACGGTCTCGCCATCCTCCACCAGCTGGTCCCACGAGTACTTGAACGGTTCCGATTTGATGAGCCAGTAGTTGGGCAAGTGTCTCTCCTTTGCGATGCCGCCCTCCCTAACGGCTGGAGCCCCTTGGGGCAATTAACGGGATGTTGAACATGTTGACCGATAACCATGCCGTTGAATTGGGGAACATCACGCTTGAGCAAAGCGACCGACACGACCTCGGCACCCGCCGACAGGAAGATCCGCAATGCGGAGCGCGACATGATCGCGCTCGGCATCGCCATTGCGGCTGTCATCCTGTTTGTCGGCACCGGCGGCACCCTGATGCCGCAGATCGTGCGCGCCTGGTTTGGCGGCGGAGGTGCCCCCGACCTGCTGCTGACCAACGCCGTGCTGCTCAACATCGCCCTGCTGATCTTCGGCTGGCGCCGCTACAAGGACCTGCACAACGAAGTGGAAGAGCGCCGCGTGGCGGAAAAGCGCGCCCGCGAGCTGGCAGAGCGCGATCCGCTGACCGGGTGCCTCAACCGTCGCAGCGGGCCGCCGGCAATGGAGCGCCTGCGCGGCATGCTGGAGGGCACGCACCGCGAGATCGCGGTGATGATGATCGATCTCGACAACTTCAAGCAGATCAACGACCTCAACGGCCACCAGATGGGCGACCGGGTGCTGACCACCGTGGCGCGGCGTATTCGCGACGCCCTGCCCGAAGATGGCCTGCTGGCCCGCATCGGCGGCGACGAGTTCGCTTGTGCCGTGCCCTTCGACTACAACGCCCGCGAGGAGGTGGACGACCTTGTCGCCGCCATCATCCGCTCGGTTTCCGCGCCCATCGAATCCAACCAGATGACGGTAGAAGCCACCATTTCCATCGGCGTGGCGCAATCGGGTGGCAATTTCGCGGTGCAGCCCGACGCAGATGCCGACGCGCTGATCCACCGCGCCGATATCGCCATGTATCACGCCAAGAAGCGCGGGCGGAACCGCTACTACTGGTTCGAACCGCAGATGGAAGACGAACTGCGCTTCCGCAACGAGCTGGAGGCAGGCATCCGCCGCGGCATACCGGCAGGCGAATTCGTGCCCTATTACGAACAGCAGATCGACCTGGAGACGGGCAAGCTGTCCGGCTTCGAGATGCTGGCGCGATGGAAAAGCCCGCGCTACGGCGTGGTCAGCCCGGAAATCTTCATCCCCATCGCCGAGGAAATCGACCTGATCGGCGAGCTTTCCGAGCGGCTGATCCGGCAAGCGCTGGAAGACGCCAAGGACTGGGACCCCAGCCTCACTCTCTCGGTCAACATCTCGCCCATCCAGCTGCGCGATCCTTGGTTTGCGCAAAAGCTGCTGCACCTGCTGGTGGAAAGCGGCTTCCCCCCTGCCCGGCTGGAAATCGAGATTACCGAAAGCTGCCTGCACGAGAACATCGGCGCTGTACGCTCGATCGTCTCCAGCCTGAAGAACCAGGGCATCCGCATCAGCCTGGACGATTTCGGCACCGGCTATTCCAGCCTCTCGCAGTTGCGCTCACTGCCCTTCGACCGGCTCAAGATCGACCGCAGCTTCGTCTCCGAACTGACGGGCGAAGGCGAAGGCAAGGCGCTGGTCGAAGCCATCGTTTCGCTGGGCAAGGGACTGGCCCTGCCGGTAACGGCAGAGGGCATCGAGAACAGCGAAGTGCTGGGCAAGCTGAAAGGCATGGGCGAGCTGAAGGGCCAGGGCTACCTCTACGGCAAGCCGGAGGATGCGGAGGCCACCCGCAGCCGGCTGGCCGCCCTCGATATGCTCACGCAGCGGCAGCAACCGTCCGGCGAAGAGACTGGCCTGGCTGCCATCGAGCAGCGCAAGGCGGGCTAGCCCCCCTTCTCCAAGGCATTGCGATCAAGGCTCTGCGCCCCTAGGTGGCGCTGATGCGCATTTCCTTCACCAAGATGCATGGCCTGGGCAACGATTTCGTCGTGCTCGACGCGCGCGAAGCGGCCCTGCCCTCGCTGAGCGCAGAGGCGGTGCGCGCGCTGGCAGACCGCACGCGTGGCATCGGCTGCGACCAGTTGATCGTGCTGGAGGACGATGCACAGGCCACCGTGCGCATGCGCATCTACAATGCCGACGGCGGCGAGGTGGAAGCCTGCGGCAATGCCTCGCGCGCGATCGGCCTGCTGCTGGGCAAGCCTGCCACCATCGCTACGGCGGGCGGCACGATCTCGACCGCGCCCGATGCGAATGGCATCGCGGTGGACATGGGCGAGCCGCGTTTCGATTGGGACGCAATCCCCCTCGCCTACCCGATGGATACCGCTGCGATGCCGGTGGGCTGGGACATGCTGGAACAACCGCTGGCGGTAAACGTGGGCAACCCGCACCTGGTGTTCTTCGTCGAGGATACCAACGCCGTGCCGCTGGACGTGCTCGGCCCGCAGATCGAGACCGATCCGCTGTTCCCCGAACGCATCAACGTGAACGTCGCCAGTGTGGTGGACCGCCAGACCATCCGCCTGCGCGTGTGGGAACGCGGCGTGGGCCTGACGCGCGCTTGCGGCACCGGTGCCTGCGCCACGGCGGTGTCTGCGATGCGGCGCGGACTGGTGGAGCGCGAAGTCACCGTCCACCTGCCCGGCGGCCCGCTGCTGATCGGCTGGGACGAAGACAATCGCATCACCATGACGGGCCCGGCGACAGAGTCCTTTCGCGGCTCCTTCGAATGGGACGACTACGCGTGAGCCAGCCCGAAGTCATTTCCTTGGGATGCCGCCTGAACATCGCCGAGAGCGAGCGTATCCGCACGCTTATCGCGGGCGAGGATAACGTGGTGGTGGTGAACAGCTGTGCCGTCACCATGGAGGCCGTGCGGCAGACGCGCCAGGCGATCCGCAAGGCGCGACGTGCGCGGCCCGATGCGCGCCTGCTGGTCACCGGCTGCGCCGCCGACATCGAGCGCGAACAGCTGGCCGCCATGCCCGAAGTCGATGGCCTGGTGCCCAATACGCAAAAGCTGGATGCGCGCGCATGGAACGTGCCGGAACGCACGCAGCCCGTTCCGCCCAGGCACACCCGCGCCTTCATCGCGGTGCAGAACGGCTGCGACCATGCCTGCACTTTCTGCGTGATCCCGCAGGGCCGCGGGGAAAGCCGCTCGCTGACCGTGGCACAGGTGCTGCGCGAAGTGGAACGCTACCTCGACCAGGGGGCGCCCGAAGTCGTGCTGACGGGCGTCGATGTCACCAGCTGGGGG
>Ga0207716_100540_pt1 | contig 12392 bp, 7 predicted proteins | sample TtaePargueraPR_FD_187739 | JGI IMG/M metagenome (GOLD analysis project Ga0207716, IMG submission 187739) | Aerobic enrichment media microbial communities from Bioluminiscent Bay, La Parguera, Puerto Rico - Tt and P2 (5) (SPAdes) | ecosystem: Environmental > Aquatic > Marine > Unclassified ... | reverse complement strand
CCCCCGGACAAGCCGGGGGATGACGGCGAGATGAAGGAGAGTGAGTATGGGAGATATCCGCCACCGCGTTCCGCGATCTGGATCCCAGCTTTCGCTGGGATGACGAGGCGGTTGGCGGACAAAAAAACAGCCGGCGGATCGCTCCGCCGGCCGTCTTCATGGAACCGGCTCAGCCGAGCCGGCCCATCTCCTTGAGCTTGGCGATCACCTGGTCCGCCGCTTCCTCGGCGGAAACCGACGAGGTGTCGACGCGGATTTCCGGATCCTCGGGAGCCTCATAGGGGCTGTCGAAACCGGTGAAGTTCTTGATCTCGCCGGCCTGGGCCTTCTTGTAGAGCCCCTTGGGATCGCGCTCCATGCAGACCTCGAGCGGCGTGTCGACGAAGACCTCGATGAACTCGCCGTCTTCCACCAGCTCGCGCACCATCCGCCGCTCCGACCGGAAGGGCGAGATGAAGGAGCAGGTCACCAGCAGGCCGGCCTCCACGAAGAGCTTCCCGACCTCGCCGATCCGGCGGATATTCTCCACCCGGTCCTCGTCGGTGAAGCCGAGATCGCGGTTGAGGCCGTGGCGGACATTGTCGCCGTCGAGCGAATAGGTGTGGTGACCGGCCGCGGCGAGCTTGCGCTCGACGAGATTGGCCACCGTCGACTTGCCGGCGCCGGACAGGCCGGTGAACCACAGCACGGCCGGCTTCTGGCCCTTGATCTGGGCCCGGTCCGCCTTGCTGACATCCATCGCATGGTGGTGGATGTTGGAGGCCCGGCGCAGGCCGAACTCGATCATGCCCGCGCCCACCGTCTGGTTGGTGAAGCGGTCGATCAGGATGAAGGCGCCCATGTCGCGGATCTGCTGGTAGGGATCGAAGGCGATCGGACGGGCCGTCGACAGATTGCACTGGCCGATCCCGTTCACCTCGAGCTTGCGGCTGGGCTTCTTCTCGTAGGTATTGATGTCGACACGGTATTTCAGCGCCGACACGGTCGCCGGCGTGGACGCCGTGCCGATCTTGAGCAGGTAGGACCGGCCCGGCAGCAGGTCCTCTTCCGACATCCACAGCACTTCGGCGGCAAACTGGTCGGTCACCTCGGGCCGCCCTTCCGCCGCGGCGATCACATCGCCGCGGGAAATGTCGATCTCGTGGTTGAGCACGAGAGTGACGGCATCGCCGGCCACGGCCTTGTCGAGATCGCCGTCGGCCGTGACGATCCGTTCGACATTCGCCGCGACGCCGGACTGGGCCACGACGACCGCGTCGCCGGGGCGCACCGTGCCGGCCACGATGGTGCCGGAATACCCCCGGAAGTTCAGATTGGGGCGATTGACCCACTGCACGGGCATGCGGAAGGGTTCGTTCTGGATTTCGGTGTCGATATCCAGCCCTTCCAGATGCTCGATGAGCGTCGGGCCGTCATACCACGTCATCGTTTCGGAGCGGTGGGTGACATTGTCGCCATAGCGTGCCGACATCGGGATCGGCGTGATGGTTTCGAAGCCCAGATCCTCGGCGCTCTTGAGATATTCCGCCACGATTTCGTGGAACCGGCCGCGGCCATGCTCGACCAGGTCCATCTTGTTCACCGCCAGCACGATGTGACGGATGCCCATCATCTTGGCGATGTAGGTGTGGCGCAGGGTCTGGACGAGCACGCCCTTGCGCGCATCGATCATCATCACGGCGACATCGGCGGTCGAGGCGCCGGTCGCCATGTTGCGCGTGTACTGTTCGTGGCCCGGCGTGTCGGCGACGACGAATTTGCGCTTCTCGGTCGCGAAGAAGCGGTAGGCGACATCGATGGTGATGCCCTGTTCGCGTTCGGCCTCCAGCCCGTCGAGCAGGAGCGCGAAATCGATCTCGTCGCCGGCCGTGCCATGCTTGCGGCTGTCGTTTTCCAGGACGTTGATCTGGTCCTCGAACAACAGCTTGCTGTCATAGAGAAGACGGCCGATCAGGGTGGACTTGCCGTCATCGACCGAGCCACAGGTCAGAAAGCGCAGCACGCCGCGCTGGCCGGAATGGGTCAGGCGCTCGATGACGTCGGCGCGGGTGTTCTCGACATTCATTAGAAGTACCCCTCGCGCTTCTTCTTCTCCATCGACCCGGATTCGTCATGGTCGATCAGCCGGCCGGACCGCTCCGAGGTCCGCGCCGTCAGCATTTCCAGCACGATCTCTTCCAGCGTCTGGGCACTCGACTCGATGGCGCCGGTCAGCGGGTAGCAGCCCAGCGTGCGGAAACGCACCATTTTCAGCTCGGGCTTCTCGCCCTTCTCCAGCGGCAGGCGCTCGTCGTCGACCATGATAATCTGGCCGTCGCGCTCGACCACCGGCCGGTGCGCCGCGTAGTAGAGCGGCACGATCGGAATGTCCTCTTCCAGGATGTACTGCCAGATATCCAGCTCGGTCCAGTTGGACAGCGGGAAGACGCGGATCGACTCGCCCTGGCGGATCTTGGTGTTGTAGTTGCGCCAGAGTTCCGGGCGCTGGTTCTTGGGATCCCAGCCGTGATTGGTGTCGCGGAAGGAGAAGATGCGCTCCTTAGCGCGGGACTTCTCCTCGTCGCGCCGCGCGCCGCCGAAGGCCGCATCGTATTTGTGGCGCGTCATCGCGCTGCGCAGGGCCTCGGTCTTCATCACCTGGGTGTGGACCTGGGAGCCGTGATCGAACGGGTTGATGCCCTTGGCGCGGCCCTCTTCGTTGATCTCGACGCGGATTTCCAGACCCAGCTCCTTCGCGATGGCGTCGCGGAAGGTGATCATGTCGCGGAACTTGAAGGTGGAGTCGACGTGCTGCAGCGGAAAGGGCGGCCGCGAGGGGTAGAAGGCCTTCAGCGCCAGGTGCAGCATGACCGCGCTGTCCTTGCCGATCGAATAGAGCATCACCGGGTTGGCGAACTCGGCGGCCACCTCGCGCATGATGTGGATCGCTTCCGCCTCCAGCGTCCTGAGATGCGCCGACAGCGGATACTGTCGCTTGTTCGCCGACTTGAACCGGTCGGCATAGGCCCGGACCGTGGCCGTGATATCGCTCATGTCACCCTCAATATTCGCAGATGGCACGCCGGTATCGCCGGCCAGTCCCGCGTCTGGGCCGATTTAGGACAGGTCGACGCGAATTGCCACCCGTTGATAGGCGGGAGGCTGCAGAGAATGTGCCGTGCCCGCGAACGGGGCGGAGCTGCACGCCTAGGACGCGAAACCGGTCACAGCCGCCACGACGCGATCGATATCGCTTTCGGGCATATCCGGATGCATGGGCAGGGAGATGACCTTGCCGGCCACGGCCTCGGTCACCGGGAGGCCGCCCGGTGCCGTTGGATAGGAGGCGTAGGGCGTGTGAAGGTGCAGCGGGATGGGATAGTAGATGGCCGTGGGAACGCCCTGTTCCGCCAGGTGCGCCTTGAAGCCGTCGCGGTCGTCCACCTGGACCGTGTACTGCGCCCAGGTCGACTGGGCGCCCTCGATCACTCGTGGCGTCTTGACCGCATTGCCCAGACGGCTGCCATAGGCATCGGCGACGCGCTGGCGCATGCCGATCTCCTCGGCAAACACGTCCAGCTTGGCCAGAAGGATCGCGGCCTGGATCGTGTCGAGACGGGAGTTGAGACCGATGCGGGCATATTCGTAGCGCGCCGTCCCCTCGCCGTGCACACGCACCGACTTCATCGTGTCGTAGAGCCCATCGTCCTTGCACAGGACGGCGCCGGCATCGCCATAGGCGCCCAGCGGCTTGGCCGGATAGAAACTGACGGTCAGCGCATCGGCCCAGTGCAGCGAGGCCTTGCCGCCCAGCGTCGAGCCGTAGGCCTGGGCGCAGTCGGAGACCAGTTTCAGCCCGTGTTTCTTCACGATCGGCGCCAGGGCGGGATAGTCCGCAGGCTGGCCGAACAGGTCGACGGCGATCACCGCCTTCGGCGTCAGCTCGCCCTTGGCCTTCACGGCCTCGATGGCGGCCGACAGACTGTCCGGCGACATGTTGAACGTGTCCGGGTCGATATCGACGAAGACCGGCGAGGCCCCGGCCAGCACCACGACTTCCGCGGAGGCGGCAAAGGTGAAGGACGGCACGAAGACCGCATCGCCCGGCCCGATCCCCCAGGCCATCAGCGGGATGAGGATCGCGTCCGTGCCGTTGGCGCAGCTGAGCGCCCGGCCCATCCCGGCGAATTCCGCCAGCTTCTCTTCCAGCTCGCTCACTTCCGGACCGAGGATGTAGCGCCCCTCGTCGAGCACCTTCATGACGGCCGCGTCGACGCGGTCCTTGATGCGGGCCCGCTGGGCCTTGAGATCGATGAAGGGGATCATGTCGGTCATGGGAGGAAACCTTCCGGCGCTGCGAAACCGCCCGGGCACGGGCTGTCAGATCAGGCCTATAGCGGCGCCCCGGCACGCCACAAAGTCACGAAACATTTCGCTATTCTACGGTCACCGACTTGGCCAGATTGCGCGGCTGGTCGACATCCGTGCCCTTGTGGACCGCGACATAGTAGGCCAGCAGCTGGACCGCCGTCGCCGCGACGATGGGCGCGGACAGGCCCCGCACCTCGGGCAGTTTCAGGATGGCACTCGCCTCGGCGTCGAGCTCGGCGGCGCCCGCCTCGTCGGTGATCGCGATCACTCTTGCCCCCCGCGCGCGCACTTCCTGGATGGAGGAGCGCGTCTTGGCGAACAATTCGTCGTGCGGCGCGATGGCGACGACGGCGACATCCTCCTCGATCAGCGCGATCGGCCCGTGCTTGAGCTCGCCCGCGGCATAGCCCTCGGCGTGGATGTAGCTGATCTCCTTCAGCTTCAGTGCGCCTTCCAGGGCGAGCGGAAAGAAGACGTTGCGGCCCAGATAGAGCACGATGGACGCATGGGCGAGTTCGGTGGCAAGCGCGTCGATCTGCTGTTCGATGGCCAGCGCCGCATTCATCTGCGCCGGCAGCGCCATCAGCGCCGCAACCTCGGCCTCCACGGCGGCGGCATCCATGCGCCCGCGCTGGTCGGCGGCCAGCACGGCCAACGAGGCCAGGGCGGCGAGCTGGCAGGTAAAGGCCTTGGTCGACGCCACGCCGACTTCCGGCCCGGCCAGGGTCGGCACAACGACATCGGCTTCGCGCGCCATGGAGGAATGAGGCGTGTTGACCAGGGCGATCGTGGTCAGCCCGGCGGCCTTGCACAGTCGCAGCGCTTCCAGCGTGTCGGCCGTCTCGCCGGATTGCGAGATGAACAGGGCCGCATCGTCGGGCATGAAGGCGGGATCGCGATAGCGGAATTCCGAGGCGATATCGATGTCCACGGGCAAGCCGGCGAGGCGTTCGAACCAGTATTCGGCGATCTGCCCGGCATAGGAGGCCGTGCCGCAGCCCACGATGACGAGGCGCGACATGGCGGCAAAGTCGATCCCTTCGCGCGCACGCATCCGCCCGGCTTCCGCATCGACATAGGCCGTCAGGGTGCGGCCGACGACTTCCGGCTGCTCGTAGATTTCCTTCTGCATGAAGTGGCGGTGATTACCCTTCTCCGCCATCGCCATGGACGCCGGCGCCGGCGACACGCCGCGCGCGACATGTACGCCCTTGCCGTCGAAGATCTCGATCCCGTCCGACCGGACCATGACGGTATCGCCATCCTCCAGATAGATCACGGACCGCGCTTCGCCGGTGATCGCCATGATGTCGGACGCGAGAAAACCGCATCCCTCGCCCGTGGCGGCCACGAGCGGCGCCCCGCGGCGCGCACCCAGGAGCAGGTCCGGCTCGCCCTCCACGATCGCCGCCAGGGCGAAGGCGCCTTCCAGGCGCGCCAGCGTTTCCAGCCAGGCGGCCCGCGGCTCGAGGCCGGCCTCCAGATTGCTGTCCAGAAGCTGCGCCACGACCTCGGTGTCGGTCTCGCTGGCGAAACGGCGGCCGGCCTCGCTCAACTCGCGGCGAAGCGTCTTGTAGTTCTCGATAATGCCGTTGTGGACCAGGCTGACCCGCCCGGCCCGGTGCGGGTGGGCGTTGCCCTCGGTCGGCGCGCCGTGGGTGGCCCAGCGTGTGTGACCGATACCGGAACGCCCTTCCAGCGGCCGCGCCACCAGTTTTTCGGTCAGATTGGCCAGCTTGCCCGGCGCGCGCTCGACGGCGATCCCGCCATCCGGGGCCATGATGGCGATGCCGGCGGAGTCATAGCCGCGATATTCCAGCCGCTGCAGCCCGTCGATAATGCAACGCGACGCATCCGCATGATTCACGACACCGACTATTCCGCACATGCCCTGTCTCTCCCGGCCTGTCTGTCCGCTCCGGCTGTAGTGCGCCGCCCTGCTACCCGCCAATCAAATCAGGTTCCCCGATGTTTCAGGAATCCGCCCGGGAAATGCCGAGACGGCGCGTCATCTCGCCGATCTGTTCGCGCAGCGCCCGGCGCGAGGTCACCCGGTCGGCATAGGCCAGCCCGTGATCGCGATAACGCCGCCACGCCGCTTCGTCCTCGAAGACCTGCAGGATCTGCGCCGCGAGGGCGTCGGCCGTGTCGGCGACCGCGATTTCCCGGTTCGCGGCCAGCTGCATCCCCTCGACCCCGACCGGTGTCGACACGCAGGGCACGCCGGCCGCCAGGCTCGCGGCGACCTTGCCCTTCGCCCCAGCACCGACGCGCAACGGCACGACACTCACACGGATCGCGTTGAAGTATTCCTCCAGCGATTCCACGAAACCCAGCACCGAAATCCCGTCGCGGCCATCCAGCTTGCGGAAACGCTCGGGCATCTTGCTGCCGGCCAGTGCGAACTCGGCCTGGTCGTCCACTTCGCGCACACGCGGCCAGACCTCTTCGACGAACCAGTCCACCGCATCCACATTCGGCGGGTGCGCGAACCCGCCGATGAAACCGATGCTGCGGCGTTCGGAAAAGGCGGCCGGGGTCGGCGCGGCATCGTGGATCAGCGGCAGCAGCATGACCTTCTCCGCCCCCAGCGCCTCGGCGAGAATGTCCCGCTCCACGGTGGAATGGGTCAGAACGAGATCGACGGCGGCCATCACCGCCAGCTCGCGGTCGCGCGTGCGCTCGGCTTCGCGGATGCGCTCCGGGTCGCCGGCCAGTTCGGCCTCGCGCATCTCGCGCAGATAGTGCAGGTCGGCGTTGAGCAGCACGACCCGCGCCTGCGGCGCGTACCGGCGGATATCGCTCAGGGTGCGCTCGGCCGTGGGGTAACGATGCAGGAAGACGAGGTCGAACTCCCCGCCCCTTGCCTCGATGAACGGCGTGAAACGCGAATAATACGGGTGGTAGATCGCCTCGATCCCGGCGCGCTGCAGCGGCACGGTGAAGTCCCGGGTCCACAGGAAATTGTCCTGCGGCACGAAGGTTACCTTGAAGTCCGCCGCCTGCAGGCCGCGCATGCACTCCACGGCGACGACCGAGCCGGCGTCATGATCGGGTTCCGGCGTCGTCAGGTCGACGAAGAGCGCGCGGCTGGCGACGCCGCGCTCCTTTTCCAGATGCGGCGCCTCGCCATTGGGCCGGTGCGATTTCAGCACATCCGACCAGCGGTCCCTGAAGCGTTCCAGATTGGTGACCTGGTGCGCCTTGATCCCGCTGCCGGTATCGGTGCCCGACGAGACACCCTCGAAATGGAGCAGTTGCGAGCGCGGCTGGAAAAGCGTGCGGTAGCCCGCCGCGCGCAGGCGGAAGGCCAGGTCGGCATCCTCGGCATAGGCCGGCACATAGAGCTCGTCGAACCCGCCCATCTCCTCCCACACCGGCCGGCGCAAGGCGATGGACGCGCCGGAGATGTAGTCGGCCTCCCGGGCATAGCTCAGCTCCGGGCGGCGGGGATCCTCGAACCGGCCCAGATTCCACGCCGAACCGTCCTGCCAGAAAATCCCGCCGGCCTCCTGAAGGCGGCCGTCCGGATAGATCAGTTTCGATCCGGCCAGACCGACGCTGTCGTCGGCGTCGAGCGTGCCGACCAGCTCGTCCAGCCAGCCCGGCAGCACCAGCGTATCGTTGTTGAGGAAGACCAGGATCGAACCGCGCGCCGAACGCGCCGTCTCGTTGCAGTTCCGCACGAAGCCGAGATTGGGGTCGTGCCGGATCCAGCGGACATTGGGAATGTCGACCTTCGAGGCTGCCACCGTCCCGTCACTGGACTTGTCGTCGCCGACCAGGATCTCGAAGGACACGGCCGGTACCGAGCGGAACACGCTTTCGATACAGGCCAGCGTGAAGGCGACCTGGTTGTAGGCCGGAACGACGATCGACACGCGCGGCGCCGGATTGTCCGGCGGCGCCAGCTCGGCAAGCCCGTGCGCCCAGGCCTCGGCCATCTCGTCCGGCGTCAGCGTCGCGATCGCCGGCATGCCTTCGCGCTGGAAGGGCAGACAGTATTTCTCGATCAGCGCGGTCAGACTGTCCGCCGTTTCGGGTCCGTGCTCGTCCCGCAGGAAACCGGCCAGGCTGTCCAGTGGCGGCAGCGCCTGTTCGACCGGCGCGGCTTCACCCTCGCCGTCCACCGAACCGGCAGCGGTGTCGGGCGCTTCCGCCCGGCGGCGCAGTTCCGCCAGGCGCCCGGGAAGCTGAAGGGTGAGCGTCCACCAGGCCAGTTTGAGCCCGCGGCGCGTCCAGCGCGTCAGGCCGGGCGCACGCGCCAGAAGACGGCGCAGCGGATCGGTCGCGCGCCAGAATGTGCTGTTCTCGATCTCGGCCAGGCGTTGCGACAGGTCGCTATTGGTCAGCCGCAGGGCAACCCGTTCGCTGTCCGCCTGCGCATAGGCGGTCTGCGTGCCGGCCAGCTCGCGCTCCAGCCGCTCGCTGTTTTCGCGATAGGCATGAACAGCGTCTTCCAGCTTCTTGAACTCGGCGTCGAGAAAAGCATGGTCCGACTCCAAAGACTGGTAATCCGACTGCATCGAGTGGATGTCCGACTCCAGCGTCTGGATCCGCGCATCGAGCTGCTTGATGCGCTCATGCCCCTTCTCGGCCCGCTCGTTGGCGTCGGCCTGGTCGCGCCGGGCGCGGTCCAGATCGGCCTCCAGCCCCTTGATGACGGTCTGGGCCGAACGGGCACGGCCTTCGGCGTTTTCCTGGGCGTCGCGCGCGACCGCCAACTCGGCTTCCAGCCCCTTGATGATTTTCTGGGCTGCCGCCGCGCGCCGTTCGGCATCCTCCTGGTCTGCGCGGGCGTTCGCACGCTCCGCCTCGATATTGGCGATCACGCCCTCGGCTTCACGGGCTTCCTCCGCCCGGTTGTCGAGCTCGCGCTGAAGCCTGCCGATCTGCTGGCGAAAACGCTTGTGCGTTTCAAAGAAGGGCCGGACGTTCTCCTCAACCGAGACTTCCAGAGCGTCCAGCTCATCCGCCGGAGGAGGCGCGGCATCCGGCACAACCCAGGCCGCGATCTTCCGGACGATCTCCTCGACGGGCTCCGAGAACGCAACCGGCGCCCCCTTGCGCACCGGTTTGAGGAAGGCGGCTAGCTCGTCCTCGATCTCGCCGGCCGATCTGGGCCAGTCAAAACCGGCCTCGCCGGCAAACGCCGTCATGGCTTCCGCCCAGCCGGAGATATCCCCTTCATAGTTCAGCACCAGGCAGGGATGGTCTTCGCGAACGCGCAGGGTGGAGAGGTTGGATTGGGCCCAGAGCAGCCCGGCCTCGTCGAGATTCATTCCGTCACGACGGTTGAGGGAGGCCGCCACATCGGCCGCCGGCCGGTTGCAATGCACCAGCACCGCCCGGTAGCCGGCCTTCTGGACCGCCTCGATCCAGAAGGCGGGGATCATGGCGCAGCGCGGGTCCTTGAGAACGATCAGCGGCGCGCCGCCATAGGTGGCGTCCACCAGTTCGGCTGCAGCTTCGAGATCGGCCGTTCCGAGACGGTCCGCAATGGCTGCCTCGGGGACCGGGTCGTCCCAGCCATAGCCGCAGTTTTCCAGGATGCGGTCGTTGAAATCGACCACCGCCTGCGGCTCCCAATAGCCGCTGTCATTGCCCTCGTTCGCGGGCAGGATCTCGTCGGGCAGTTCGGCGCCGAGCAGGTTGGCGATACGGGCACAGGCCGAGGTGCCGGACCTGTGCATACCCAGAACCAGCAAGGCCACCTTGTTCGCGGCCTGATTGCGACCGGTATCCGCTGGATCGGACTGCGGCAAACTGTTCTCCGATGGATCAACCGACTGACACCTGGACAGGTTCGGCCCGCGCAAAGCACGGATCGTTCCAGCCCGCTGTTATTATCACGCCGGCAGACGTCGGAAACCCGGCTGTGCAGAGGCTTTTCGCGCCGGCGGGGTGGCGGGGTCAGTTCTCGCCATAACAGCGGATGGCATCCTTGATATCGCCGAAAAAGCGTATCCGGCCCGCCTCCAGATAGAGCCCCTTGTTGCAGACCTGTTCGAGCAGGCGATTATTGTGCGAGGCGAGCACGACGATGCCGGCATTGTCGACGAGCTCCTGCATGCGCTTCGTCGCCTTCTGGCGGAAGGCCGCATCGCCCGCGCCGATCCACTCGTCCATGATCAGGATATCGGCATCCAGCGACGTCGCGATCGAAAAGCTGAGGCGGAGCTGCATGCCGCGCGAATAGGTGTCGACCGGCCGGTCCAGATACTCGCCCAGCTCGGAATAGACGCCGATCGGTTCGGCCAGGCGCCGTGCGGCCTGCCAGTCGTGGCCCGCCGCGAGAAGACGCAGGCGGATGTTTTCCCGGCCCGACGCGTCGCCATTGATCCCCAGCCCCGTTTCCATGAGGGACTGGACACGTCCATAGGTTTCCACCCAGCCGCTATCGGGCTTGACCACGCCGGCCAGCACGCGCAGCAGCGTCGTCTTGCCGGCACCGTTGGCCCCCACCAGGCCCAGCTTGTCGCCTTCGGCCAGGTCGAAGGAGACCCGGTCCAGCGCAAGCTGCTGGTCGGCGCTCTGCTTGCGGCCGAACAGCGGATAGTTGAGCGAAATGTCGTGTGCCAGGAGTCGCGTCACGGTGCCCGTCCATCAGACCCAGTAGAAGATGCGGTGTTTGTTGCGGGTGAAGACGTACGCGCTCAGCGCAGAACCGCCAGCCGTAATCCCCAGAACGATGAGCCAGCTATCGACCGGGAAGGTGCCGTAGATCAGTGGATCGCGGAAAAGCGCGATAACGTGCGTGAAGGGATTGTAGTCGGCGTACCGTCCGTATTCGCCAAAGGATTCCGGAACCCAAAGGATCGGCGTGAGGAAAAAGAGCAGCCGCGTCGCCGTCTGCGTCAGATGGATCAGGTCCCGGAACCGCGCGCAGATCGTGCCCAGAAGGAGCTGGCTCCATATGCCGTTGACGATCAGCACCGGCAGCGCCAGCAGCGATGTCAGGGCCATCCAGATGTCGGGCGGCGGGAACAGGATGAGGACGATCACGATGACCAGGCCGGACAGGATCAGCTGGATCAGGCTGCGCGTCACGCTCTGGAGCACGTAGATCCCGTAGGGCAGGTCGGCGCCCTTGATCCATCGCGCGCTGGTAATGAAGACGTTGCACCCTTCCACCAGGTTGGCCTGCACGAAGGTCCATATCAGAAACCCGGTCGACAGCCAGACCGAGAAGAAGGCCATGCTCTCCGCGGACAGCACCCCGAAGATCAGGATCTTCACCGCGATGAAAAGACCGAAGGACACGAACAGCCAGGCCGCGCCAAGCAGGGAACGGCGGAAACGCCGGCGCCAGTCGTGCCAGGCGAGGGTCAGCCAGAAGCGCCAGAGCTGGATGACGCGCGGCACGCGGGCGGATTGCCGAACCTCCTCGGTGACTGTCGCGTCCATGTCGTCCTGTTCCCGTCCTGCCGTCCCGGCGCGCCCGGAGCGTATCCCTCCATCGCACAACACGTCTGAAGGCGCCAACCGCCCGCACACAGTCATGCGGCCCAATCAGTGACTTCCGGTAGCATGCCCCGGCCCGTCGCCATAGCCGGACAGGCGCCAGTCCTCCACCCACGCCATCCGGCGGCGATCGATCCGCGGCGAGACGAAAGGATCGGACCGGCCCAGATCGGGATGGCGTTCGAGCAGACGGGCCCAGTCCTCCCGGTGCCGGCCGGTCACGGCGGAGCGGCCGCGGCTGGCGGACTCGGCATGCACCGCCGAGATGTCCGGCGTCCACATGACCGAAAGACCGCGCTCGCGCAGGGCCAGGCACAGCGCGATATCGTTGAAATCGGTGGGCCACGCCTCGTCCAGACCGCCGATTTCCCGGAAGGTTTCCGTGGAGACGCCCAGGCAGGCGCCGGTGACCGCAAAGACCGCCCGGGGCAGCTGGTAAAGCCCGAAAGGCCCGTCGGTGCGGCGGCCGGGCTCCAGGTGCGCGGGCATCCCCTCCGCATCGAGCGATAGGCCGGCGTGCTGGCGTGTACCGTCCGGGTAGCGCAGATCCACACCGACGGCTCCGACGCCGTCCCGGG
>Ga0207716_100538_pt1 | contig 12458 bp, 9 predicted proteins | sample TtaePargueraPR_FD_187739 | JGI IMG/M metagenome (GOLD analysis project Ga0207716, IMG submission 187739) | Aerobic enrichment media microbial communities from Bioluminiscent Bay, La Parguera, Puerto Rico - Tt and P2 (5) (SPAdes) | ecosystem: Environmental > Aquatic > Marine > Unclassified ... | reverse complement strand
GCTCGGGCCGGCTCGCAGCGGTGCGCTCGGTCTCCGCGGCCGGCGCCTGACGGCCCGGACGGTCCGAACCGGTGCGCTTCCACGGCAGGATGGCATCGTTCGGGCTGGAACGCTCGGCAGTCTGCGAGACCGTGCGGTGACGCGAACGCGGGTCGGCGGCGATGTCGGCCTCCGCATCGATACCCGTCGCCACGACGGAGACGCGCATGGAGCCTTCCATGGTCTCGTCGAAGGTCGAACCGACGATGATGTTCGCTTCCGGATCCACCTCGGAGCGGATCTCGTTGGCGGCCTCATCGACCTCGTAGAGGGTCATGTCATAGCCGCCGGTGATGTTGATCAGCACGCCGGTGGCGCCCTTCATCGAGACATCGTCGAGCAGCGGATTGGAAATGGCGGCCTGGGCGGCATCGACGGCGCGTTTTTCGCCGGACGCTTCGCCCGTACCCATCATCGCCTTGCCCATCTCGTTCATCACGGCGCGCACGTCGGCGAAGTCGAGATTGATCAGGCCCGGCATGACCATCAGGTCGGTGATACCGCGCACGCCGGAATGCAGCACCTGGTCGGCCATGGAGAAGGCTTCCGCGAAGGTGGTCTTTTCCGTGGCGATGCGGAAGAGGTTCTGGTTCGGGATCACGATCAGCGTGTCGACATGATCCTGCAGCTGTTCGATACCGCTCTCGGCCAGCTTCATGCGGCGCGAGCCCTCGAAGTGGAAGGGCTTGGTCACGACGCCGACGGTGAGGATGCCCATTTCGCGCGCGGCCCGGGCCACGACCGGTCCCGCGCCCGTGCCCGTTCCGCCGCCCATGCCGGCGGTGATGAAGACCATGTGAGCGCCGGCGAGCTGCTCGCGGATATCGTCGATGGAGTCCTCGGCGGACTGTTCGCCCACTTCCGGCCGGGCACCTGCGCCCAGGCCTTCGGTGATCGCCGCGCCCATCTGGATGCGCTTTTCCGATTTCGAGCGCGTCAGCGCCTGCGCATCGGTGTTGGCGACCACGAAGTCCACGCCTTCAAGGCTGGACTCGATCATGTTGTTGACGGCGTTCCCCCCGGCGCCACCGACCCCGAACACGACAATTCGCGGCCGAAGTTCGGTCGTTTCTGGAATGGAGAGATTCAGCGTCATGTGGGACCCCATGCACGAAGCGGTAAGGTTAACGGCTCTTGAGTCGGCAGTGTCGCCGAAAGACGCTTAATCAGGCGTTAAGTTCCCGCTGCAGGCCGCATTTCCGGTTAGGAATTGCAGGTCATTTTTCAGTACCGCGCTCAGAAACTCTCGGCGAACCAGCGCCACATCGAGGCTGCCTTGCCCGGTTCCGGCTTGTTGCGGCGCGCGGCGACGGAGAAACCGCCCATGCGCGGCGGACCGGCAATGGCCTCCGCAGCGCCGCGGGTTTCCCGGCGGACAATGCCCGCCACGGCCGAGAAGGCCGGGCCGGATACGGCGTCGCCCAGACCGGTCACCCCTGTGGGGCCTGCGATCCGCACCTGCTTGCCGAACACCCGGGCGGCCAGCTCGCCGGCGCCGGGCAGTTGCGCCCCGCCCCCGGTGAGAACCAGGCGGCGGCCGGAGGACTTGCCCACGCCGGACGCGTCGAGCCGGTCGCGGATCAGTTCGAACGTCTCTTCCAGGCGCGGCCGGATGATGGAGTTGAGCAGGGAGCGCGGCGCGCTGTCATAGCTCGCCCCGTTCTCGCCGGTCACCGAGGGGACCTCGATCATCTGCTGGTCGTCCTCGGGGCTGTCCAGGGCCGAGCCGTAAAGCGTCTTCAGCCGCTCCGCGGCGGCCAGCGGCGTCGACAGGCCGCGCGCCACGTCCGAGGTGACATGCGATCCGCCGACGGGCACGGCGTCGATATGCAGCAGCGCGCCCTCGGCGAAGACGGCGGCGGTCGTCGCGCCGGCGCCCATGTCGATCAGGGTGGCGCCCAGCTGGACCTCGTCGTCGGCCAGGGCCGACAGGCCGGAGGCATAGGGCGTGGCGACCACGCCGCGCAGGTCGAAATGGCAGCGCTCGACACAGGTCAGAAGATTGCGCAGCGGGCCGATGCCCGCGGTGATGACGTGCACTTCCACACCCAGCGTACGGCCGAACATGCCGCGCGGGTCGCGAATGCCGCGATGGTCGTCCACCGACCAGGACAGCGGGATGGCGTGCAGCACGACCCGGTCCTCGGCATTGAATTCGGACAGGGCGCCGTCCAGCAGGCGGCGCAGCTCGCGCTCGGTGACCTCGCGCTGTGGCAGGTCGATCTCGGCCGCCAGGCGCGTCGAATTGGGCTGGCCGGAGGACAGGGTGACCGTGACGGAGCTGACGGCCTGGGAAGCCATGCGTTCGGCTTGCTCCACGGCGGCGCGGATCGCATCCGCGGCGGCATCCATGTCCACCACGGCACCGGCGCGCACACCGCGCGAGGACTGGTGGCCCACGCCGACGACACGGGGGCGCGGGCCGGACACGGTCTGGTCCGTGCGGGCGATGAAACAGGCGATCTTGGACGAGCCGACATCCAGCGCGGCGCACACGCCGCCGGGCGCCTTGCCGCCCGTCACCGGATCGGTGGGGTTAGACCGAAAGAAATCCAGCACACTCACGCTTCACGCTCCCGCAAACCCGCTGCTTCCGCGCGGTCCGGACGGGCGCGGACGATCAGATCGCCCTCGCCCCGAAGATCGAAACTTTCCGCTGCCAGGCGCAGCACGCCCCGTTCGGCCTGCAGCCGGGCCAGGATGGCGATGGAGGCCGTCACATCGCCCTCGGGCAGCTTCACGTCAGCGCCTGAGTCGAGGCGCAGATTCCAGCGGCGCTCGCCGACCCGGACGGCGCCGACGACGCGGTCGCGCACGATGGGGTAGTTGTCCAGCGCCTCGACGATCTCGACGACAGCCGTATTGGCGCCCTCGGCCACGACGAGCGGCAGGGCCGGCGGATTCATCGGGTCGGCCTGGGCGAGCACCACGCCATGCCGGTCGATGACCTGCAGGTCGCCCTCGACCTGCCAGAGCGCATAGGGCTCGCGGGTTTCCACCACGATGGCGACGCGGTCCGGCAGAAGGCGCGCGACGGTGGCACGGCGCACGGTAGGCAGCGCCTCGATACGGGTGCGGACTGTTTGCGGATCGACCGTGAAAATCGGCTGGCCGTCATAGACCTCGCTGGCTACCACAATGGCGTGGGCGTCCTCGCCGCGGGCGCCGGTCACATCGACCGCCCGCACGGCAAAGCCCACGCCGGAGAGGCGATGACCGGCAAACTGGCGCAGTTCGATGGCGGCATCGTCGAGCTGGCCGAAAAGCGCAAGCCCGCCTACGGCGACGGCCACGAGGCCGGCGACCGCAAGCCCGCCCAGTCGGGCGGTCTTGGCCATTCGGTATCTCACACCCCGGATCCGGGCCTCGGCCCAGTTACGAAAACGCCGCGGTGCGGACACCGCGGCGGATCGGGGTTGGGACTTGCGCCGGGCCGTCTTACGCGACCCGCCGCGCCTCACCTTCGACACGACGCATTCTCCGCCATCCAATGAACGAGATCGGAAAAACCGATCCCGCAATATTGCGCCTGTTCAGGCGCGAGTGATGTCGGAGTCATGCCCGGCTGGGTGTTAATTTCGAGTAACCATAGCGGTTCGGAATTGTCGGGATCGTAACGGAAATCAGCACGCGTCAGACCGCGGCATCCCAGCGCCCTGTGCGCCTTGAGGGCCAATTCCTTTGCCCTTTCCGCGATCTCCCCGGAAACGGGCGCGGGTAAAATATGATCGGATCCGCCATCGGCGTATTTCGCGTCATAATCGTAAAACGTCGTCTTGGGCACGATTTCGGTCACGCAGAGCGGCTTGTCCTCCATCACCGCCACGGTCAGCTCGCGGCCCGGGATGTAGCGCTCGATCAGCACCTCGTCGCCCAGCGCCCAGGCCGTCGAGCCCAGCTCCGCCGGCGGCCGGTTGGCCCCTTCCAGCACGATATGCACGCCCACCGAGGAGCCTTGCGCATTCGGCTTGGCGACATAGGGCGGCTTCATGACATGCGCCCTGGCCGCCTCGAACCGGTTCGCGATGACGCCTTCCGGGCAGGGAATGCCGGCAGCGCGCAGCACGTCCTTGGCCTTCTGCTTGTCCATGGCCAGGGCCGAGGCAAGCACGCCGGAATGCGTGTAGGGCTTGCCGAAATGCTCCAGCACGCCCTGCACAAGCCCGTCCTCGCCCCATTCGCCGTGCAGCGCGTTGAACACGATATCCGGATCGGCCTCGGCCAGCTGCCGGGCCAGCTCGCGGGACGCGTCGATCTCGACCACGTCATAACCCGCCTCGCGCAGCCCCTTCGCGCAGGCCGCGCCGGATACCAGCGATACATCGCGTTCGGGGGAAAGGCCGCCCATCAGGACGGCGACGCGCTTGCTCATGGCGTCTCTAACCTATCACCTGGCCCGTATCGGGGCGGGCCGCCAACTGGCTGGCATCGCGGATCGAAACGAGGCTGGCCCCGCAGGCCGCGGCGACCGGGATCAGCGTGCCCACCGCCTTGGCCGAGGCCGAGCCGAAATCGATCCGCAACATGCCCGGTTCCACCCAGGCGCAGACATGAATGACGCCGCCGGGCTTGTCGCGCACGGTAACGGAGGGCGTGTCGCCATTGAAGCCGAACCAGCGATTGAACCAGCCCATCACCTTGTCCTGGTCCCAGATCGCTCCCGGAATCTCGATCACCGCACTGTCCCAGCGGAAGGGGTTGAGCTGGACCGTCAAGCCGTCGACCTGGCCCTGCATGGGCGTGAATCCCAGCATGGTCTCGGGGCTGTATTCCAGGCGCGAGGCATTGTCGCCATCGTCCAGGACATAGTCGACCCGGCAGAGCTTGCGGGCGAAATTCGTCGTGGCCTGGATCTCGAACAGGTGTTCGCCGCTGCCCTTGGGGTGCGCCTTCGCCTGTTCGGCGAGCCAGGTCGTGAACCCCTGGACATACTGATTGCGGATCGGCTGGATCGCCGCAACGAGTTCCTGTGTCATTCGGCCTTATCCTCCTGGGCTCGCCCGATACGCCTGACTTCCCATCGCAGGTCGACGCCATGCGCCTCACGGACGCGCGCCCGGACGGTCTCTCCCACCTCTTCCAGATCGGCCGCCGTGGCGGAACCGTCATTGATCAGGAAATTGCAGTGCTGTTCGGAAAAGCGCGCGCCGCCGACGCAGAAACCGCGGCCGCCCACACTGTCGATCAATTGCCAGGACTTGCGCTGGTCCGGCGTGCCGGGCGGATCGGGATTGGCGAAGGTCGAGCCGGATGTCTTTTCGCGGATCGGCTGCGTCTGTTCGCGCCGCGCGGTGATGGCGTCCATGCGCTCATTGATAGCGGCCGGATCGTCCGGCGTGCCCTGGAAAAGCGCTTCCACGAAGATCCAGTCCTCCGGCGCCCCGCTGTGGCGATAGCTGTAGGCCAGCGCATCCGGCGTGGCGACGATGCGCCGGCCCGAGCGGTCCAGCGCCACGGCCTCGACGACGACATCCCGGGTTTCCTGGTCGTAGCACCCCGCATTCATGCGCAGCGCCCCGCCGATCGTACCGGGCACGCCGATCAGGTATTCCATCCCCGCCAGCCCGGCCTTGCCCGCCGCCTTGGCGACCATGCGATCGAGCGCGCCTGCACCGGCCCGCAGACGGTTCCCCTCCAGGGCTTCGGTCTTCGCGAAGGGCGGGCCCAGACGGATCACCACGCCGGCCACCCCGCCGTCACGCACCAGCGTGTTCGAGCCCGCGCCCAGCACATGCACGGGAATATCCTCCGGCGTTCCGGCCAGGAAATGCGCCAGATCCGCTTCGTCGGCGGGCAGGTAAAGCACATCCGCCGGACCGCCCACGCGCAACCAGGTGATGTCCTTGAGGGGCGCCTGTTCGACATATTTGCCGCGAACGGCGGGGAGACGGTCGACGAGGCTCATGACCGATCCCCACGAACGTATGATGGCGCGCTATGCGTAGACCAATACGTCATTCCCCAAACGGCTCCAGAAAGAATAGCTTGTGCAATCACAAAGGATTGCAACTGCCATAAGACACCTTCCCTCTCGAAATCGGCAACAATCTGGATCAAAGCGAATATTATCGTGTCGAACGTGACGAAGGCGATTACCCCATGAACGATATGTGCGGCCAATCCTGACTTGTTTCGAAGCGGCTTCCATATCCAGCGCGGCAAGACCCAACCAACGAGTCCCGCCAGCGCTATCAAGGGCATCTGCCCGACCGGATCTGCGCCACTGGAAACGGGCAGGCCGAGCCAGTCATCAGCGGACCGATTTGCGCTTATCGCGAGTTGGTAAGCGGAGATAGCAATTCGGGCGACAGCATCGACGACAGCCACCATCGCAACGGCCATCAGAAAGCGCGAGGTGTTACCCATCGAATTCACCCGAACGCCTCCAGTTCCCCGGGCAGCGCATAGGCCCATTGGGTGATGTCGCCGGCGCCGAGACAGACCACGACATCGCCCTCGCCGGCCCGGGCCGCGACCTCGCCCGCCACGCTCTCGCGTGTCACGGCGAGCGCGTCGCGATGGCCGTGCTGGGTCAGGCTGGCGACCAGATGGTCGCGATCGGCACCCTCGATCGGGTCCTCGCCGGCGGTATAGACCGGTGCCACGAGCACGCTGTCGGCATCGTTGAAACAGGTCGAGAAGTCCTCGAACAGGTCGTGCAGGCGCGAATAGCGGTGCGGCTGCATGACGGCGATCACCTTGCCGGTCGCCGCCTGGCGCGCCGCGCGCAGCACGGCGGCGATCTCGACCGGGTGATGGCCGTAATCGTCGATGATGGCCGCGCCCTTCCAGGTGCCGGTCTGCGTGAAGCGGCGCTTCACGCCGCCAAAACCCTTCAGCGCCTCCTTGGCCGCCGCCTCGGTCAGACCGAGTTCGCGTGCCGTCGCCAGCGCCGCCACGGCGTTGAGCACATTGTGCTCGCCCATCATGGGCAGGACGATGTCGCGCCAGGTTTCCGGCGTCTGGCCGCGCGGGCGGAAGGTGATGTCGAAGGTCGAACCGGACGGCTCCATGCGCAGGTTTTCCAGCCGCACATCGGCCTGCGGGTTCATGCCATAGGTGATGACGCGGCGGTCCTCGATCCGGCTCGCCAAGGACTGCACCTCGGGATGGTCGGTGCACAGCACCGCAAAACCGTAGAAGGGCAGGTTCTCGACGAACTGGTAGAAGGCCTGCCGCAGCACGTCGAAACTGCCGTAGTGCTCCATATGCTCCGGGTCGATATTGGTCACGATGGCCACGGTGGCGCGCAGCTTCAGGAAGGAGCCGTCGCTCTCATCGGCCTCCACGGCCATCCAGTCGCCCAGCCCCATCTTGGCGTTGGAGCCGTAGGCGGAAATGATGCCGCCATTGATCACGGTGGGATCGACGCCAGCTGCATCCATCAGCACGGAAACCAGCGAGGTGGTTGTCGTCTTGCCATGCGTGCCGCCCACGGCGACGGCGAATTTCAGCCGCATCAGCTCGGCCAGCATTTCCGCCCGGCGCACGACGGGGATCTTCTTCGCCCGGGCCGCGACGAGTTCGGGATTGTCCGGCCGGATCGCGGAGGACACGACGATGGCGCCCGCTCCCTCGACATTCTCCGCTGCGTGCCCGATGGCGACTTTCGCGCCGAGCCCTTCCAGGCGTTCCACATTCGGATTGGCACGGATGTCCGACCCCTGCACCTGATAGCCCAGATTCAGCATCACCTCGGCAATGCCGCTCATGCCGATGCCGCCGATACCGACGAAATGCACGGGTCCGACCGGAAAAGGCAGGGCGGTAAACTTCATGTAAGCGCTCCTCGCACCAGGCCGTCGACGGACTTCGCCAGCGTTTCCGCGGCGTCCGGGCGGCCGAGAGATCGGGCCGCCGCGGCCCGTTCGGCCAGGTCTTCGGGGTTGGACAGTCGGGTTTCGAGCAGGCGCGCCAGGCGCTCGGCGGTGAAATCGGCCTCGCGCACCATGTCCGCGGCCACGGCCTGGACGAGACCGTCGGCATTGGCGGCCTGGTGGTCGTCCGTGGCGATGGCCAGCGGGCAGAAGATCGCCGGACGTCCCACGCCCGCCACTTCCGACACGGTGGACGCCCCGGACCGGCCGATCACCAGATGGCTGGCCGCATAGAGCGCGCCGACATCCTCGAAGAAGGGCTCGCAGGTGGCGTTCACGCCGGCATTTGCATAGATCTCGCGCGCCATGGGGAGGGATTCCTCCCGGGTCTGTTGGACGACATCAAGGCGGGATCGCAGCATTTCCGGGAGTTTTGCAACCGCTTCCGGCACGGTCTCCGACAGGATGCGCGCACCCAGCGACCCGCCGAGCACGAGCAGGTTGATCCGTCCGTCCGCCTTCAGCGCCGGATAGCCGGCGGCGCGCGCCTCGATGATCGGGCTGCGCAGCGGATTGCCGGTGAGGATGTGATGCTTGCGCGCCTTCTCCGGAAGCCGGTCGAGCCGCTCGAAGCCGGAGGCCACGAAGCCGGCATTGGCGGCGAACATCCGGTTGACCCGGCCCAGCACCGCATTCTGCTCGTGAATGGCGAAGGGAATGCCCATGGACTGGGCCACGGCGAGCGCGGGAAAGGCGGGATAGCCGCCGAAACCGGCCACGGCGTCGGGTTTCCAGCGCTGCACGATACCGCGCGTCTGGGCAAAGCCCTGGGTCAGCTCCAGCGCCGCCTTGGCCAGTTTGAGCGGGTTCTTCGTCGACGGGCTGGCCGCATGGATCTCGTCGATCGCCACGGCCGGGAAGTCCTTCGTGTGACGCAGGCCCCGCGCATCGGTAACCAGACGCACCTGCCAGCCGCGCGCGACCAGCGCGTCGGCGGCGGCACGCGCAGGAAAGATGTGGCCACCGGTGCCGCCGGCGGCGATCAGGCAACGGCGCGGCGTCATGCCGGATGCCGCAGCGAATAGGCGCCGGGACGGCGCCGGGTAAAGGCCAGCAGGAGGCCGGCCCCGAAGGCGAGCGCAAGCATGGAGGACCCTCCGTAGGACACGAAAGGCAAAGTCATGCCCTTGGGCGGGATGAGGTTCAAGTTCACACCGATGTTGACCAGCGCCTGCAGGGCGAATTGCAGGGCCAGTCCGGCCACGGCGAGCTGGGCGAAACTGTCCTGCAGCCGCATGGCCTGGGCCCAGGCGCGCGCGACCAGGATGGCGAAGAGGCCGATGATGGCGAGCGAGGCGATGAGGCCGAACTCCTCGGCGGCGACCGCAAAGATGAAGTCGGCATGGGCGTCGGGCAGGAAGTTCTTCACCTCCCCCTCGCCCGGCCCCGCCCCGGCGATCCCGCCGCGCGAAATGGCCTCGATCGCCTGGTCGATCTGGTAGGTGTCGCCACTTTCCGGGTTCATGAACCGGTCCACCCGGCTGGCGACGTGGGGAAAGGTGAAATAGGCCAGCGTCGAGCCGCCGGCGGCAAGACCGCCCAGCACCGACACCCACAGCCAGGACAGGCCGGAAGCGAAGAAGACGCCGCCGAAACACAGGGTCAGGAGCACCGACTGGCCGAAATCCGGCTGCGCCATCAGGAGCCCGATCGAGACGATATAGATACCGAAGGCGATGGCGCGTCCGGGGATCGGGGCGCCGCGCTTTTCCTCGGCGAACAGCCAAGCGGCGGTGACGATCAGCGCCGGCTTGAGGAATTCGGACGCCTGCAGCGACAGCGGGCCGATACGGATCCAGCGGGTCGCGCCCTTGACCTCGTGACCGATGAAGAGCGTCGCCACCAGCAGCAGGATCGAACCGCCCAGGGCGAGCACGGCCAGCCGTCGCGCGCCTTTCGGGTTGAAGGCCGACACGGCGAGCATGCCGATCAGGCTGACCCCGGCAAAGGCGCTTTGCCGGTAGAAGAAATAGAAGGGCTGGTCGATCCCGATCCGTCCGGCGATCGCCGGACTTGCGGCCATCGACAGGACCAGGCCGATCGTGATCAGCGCCAGCACCACGAAAAGCAGCGTGCGGTCGATCCCGCGCCACCAGGTCGCCAGACCGCGCGACATGTCCTGGATCACGTCACGCCCTCCGCCACCTCGACATGGTCGCGGAGCGCCTCGACAATGGTCCGGAAGGCGTCGCCGCGGGCCTCGAAGGAGGCGAACTGGTCGAAGGAGGCCGCTGCCGGCGAGAGCAGCACGACCTCGCCCACTGCGCCATCGGCCCAGGCGTCGCGCGCCGCCATCGCCACGGCATCCTGCAGCGTGCCGCATTTCGTATAGGGAATGTGGCCGTCGAGCTCGCCGGCAAAGCGCGCTTCGGCCTCGCCGATCAGATAGGCCCGGGCGATGCGCCGGGATGCGCCCAGGGCCGGCATCAGCCCGCTCTCCTTGGCGCGGCCGCCGGCAATCCAGCGGATGCGGTCATAGCAGGTCAGCGCCTGGATCGCGGCTTCCGCATTGGTCGCCTTGCTGTCGTTCACGAAGCGCACGCCATTGATGGTGGCGACGTTCTCCTGGCGGTGCGGCAGGCCGGGGAAAGTGTAGATCGCCTCGGCCGCGGCGCGGGCGGAAACGCCCAGCAGGCGCACCACGGCCAGCGCGGCGGCGACGTTCTGGGCGTTGTGGCGGCCCGGCAGGGCCTGCGCCTTCGCCAGGTCGACGGCCGGATGGGAGGCGGTATCCAGGGCGTCATACACCCGGTCGCCCAGGGCATAGACGCCGCGCGCGAAGACGCGGCCGGCGGAGATCGGCACGACCTGGTCCTCGCGCCGCGTCTTGCGCAGGCGGGAGAAGAAGGCCGAGGTCTCGTTGTCGTCGATACCGACCACAGCGGAACCGGCCGGCGACTGCATCTCGAACAGGCGCTGCTTGGCGTGGAAATAGCCCTGAAAATCGCCATGCCGGTCGATATGGTCCGGCGTGATGTTGAGCAGGACGGCGATATCGCACGCCAGCGTCTTCGTCAGGTCGATCTGGTAGGAGGACAGTTCCAGCACATAGTGCATGCCCGGGCTGGGCGGGTCCTGGGCCAAGATGGCATCGCCGATATTCCCGCCGACGACGACCTTGCGCCCGGTCTCGCGCAGGATGTGGCCGATCAGCGCCGTGGTCGTCGACTTGCCGTTCGTGCCGGTGATGCCGATCACTTTCGGACGGCGTTTCTCCGGCAGGTCGGCCAGCGCCATGGCGAAGAGTTCGGTGTCCCCGATCACCGGCGCGCCGACAGCGTTCGCCAGCTCCACCATGCGGTGCGGCTTGGGATGGGTCAGTGGAATGCCGGGGGAGAGGATGAGGGCGGCGATATCGCCCCAGTCGCGCCGGTTGAGATCGTCGAGCACAAGGCCTTCGCCGGCCGCACGCTCGCGTGCGGCCTCCGTATCGTCCCAGCACGATACGTGAGCACCACCGGCCGCAAGAGCCTTCGCCGTCGCTATGCCTGTGCGCCCCAATCCGAACACAGCGACACGGCGGCCTTCATATGCATGGATCGGGATCATGAAGGCCCGTTATCTCAGTTTCAGGGTTGCAAGTCCAATCAGCGCCAGCACGACGGCAATGATCCAGAAACGGATCACGATGGTCGGCTCGGCCCAGCCATGACGTTCGAAATGGTGGTGGATGGGCGCCATCTTGAAGACGCGCTTGCCGGTCAGCTTGAAACTGGCGACCTGGACCATCACCGAAACGATCTCCAGCACGAAGAGCCCGCCCACGATGGCCAGCACGATCTCGTGCTTCACCGCCACGGCGATCGCGCCCAGCGCGCCGCCCAGGGAGAGCGATCCGGTATCGCCCATGAAGACCATGGCCGGCGGCGCGTTCCACCACAGAAAGCCCAGGCCTGCGCCCAGCAGGGCCCCGCAGAAGACCAGGAGTTCGCCTGTCCCCGCCGTGTAGTGCACCTGCAGATATTCGGCGAAATCGACCCGGCCGACCAGATAGGCGATGGCGCCGAAGGTCGCCGCGGCGATCATCACCGGCACGATGGCCAGGCCGTCCAGCCCGTCCGTCATGTTCACGGCATTGCCGGCACCCACGATGACGATGCAGCCGAACGCATAGAAAAGCGGGCCGATGTTCAGCACCAGGTCCTTGAAGAAGGGGAAGGCGATCGACGTCGTCATCGCCGTGTCCATGCCCAGCCCGCGCGCCGTAACCGTGGCCCACACAACGGCGACCAGGGCGATCGTGAATTCCATCGCCAGCTTGAGGCGCCCGGAGAAGCCGGCGGTCGATTGCTGGGTGACCTTGAGATAGTCGTCGATGAAGCCGATGACGCCGAAACCGGCGGTCACGAAGACGACGATCCAGACATAGGCGTTCGACAGGTCGGCCCAGAGCAGCGTCCCCGCCATCACGCCGAGCAGGATGAGAAAACCGCCCATGGTGGGTGTGCCGGTCTTCTCCACGACATGGCGCTCGATGCCCTCGGCGCGGATCGGCTGGCCCTTGCCCTGCTTCTTGCGCAGCCAGGCGATCATCGGCTTTCC
>Ga0207716_100535_pt1 | contig 12516 bp, 12 predicted proteins | sample TtaePargueraPR_FD_187739 | JGI IMG/M metagenome (GOLD analysis project Ga0207716, IMG submission 187739) | Aerobic enrichment media microbial communities from Bioluminiscent Bay, La Parguera, Puerto Rico - Tt and P2 (5) (SPAdes) | ecosystem: Environmental > Aquatic > Marine > Unclassified ... | reverse complement strand
GGCGGCGGTGCATAGTCCTCGACGGGCTCGCCCGCCCCGCCGGCCACGGCGCCTTCCAGCACCCGGGCTTCCTTCGGGTGTTCGACCTTGATCACCAGTTCCACGGACGGGCGCTCCGCCCGGGCGGGCACCATGGCATCCAGGAACATGCGGCTTTCCGCCTCGCGGCGCGGCGACGTGCCGTCGCCATGGGCGGCCAGCGCCTCGCCGGCCGCATCCAGCCGGCCCTCGTAGAGGAAGCGCGCCACGTCGGAATTGCGGAAAGTGTCCTGCCCGATATCGTGGACGAAGGAGACCAGCGCGTCGCGCTGGCCGCGCGAAAGCGGGATGTCGGCGATATCGTCGATCGCGGTCTCGGCCTTCATCACGTCGTAGATGAGCAGCAGCGAGGCCTCTTCCTCGGACACCTTGATGCCGCCGCGTGCCGCGGCCCGGTGACCGTAGCCCACGACCCATCGGCCGTCCGCGCCGCGCAGCGCGGTTTCGCGGAACGGCTCGAACCGCTTGATGAGTTCGCGCGCGGCCGGAGAGGATTTCAATCGCGGTTTCATCATGTCCCGTTTCGACACATTGCCCAGGCTCTGACGTGTCCCCTGCAAGCGGGGCGCCGCGGGCCTATTCCCCATCGTCGCGGAAAACATCCGTCGTGCCCAGCGCGGTGAAGGGCGCGAAGAAACCGCCGCCCGAACCGCCGCCGACCAGGAAGATGGCACCCTCCAGAACGGCGGCATCCGCGCCGGTGCGCGGCGACGGCAGCGGCGCCTCCTCGCGCCAGCCATCCTCGCCCGGCGCCCAGGACAGGTGTGTCTGCAGCGTGGTGCGACCGTCGCCGGCCCGGCCGCCGAACAGGTGGATGCGGCCATCCAGCACCGCGGCCGCCACACCGGAGCGCGGCTCGGGCAGCGCCTCGCCGGCCGTCCAGCTTTCGGTCTGCGGGTCGAAGATATCGTGCCGGGCCCCGGTGCCGTCGGCACCGATCCCGCCGAGGACATGCACCTTGCCGTCCAGGACGACCGCGGCGGCCGAACGGCGCGTCACGCCCTCCGGGGCCTCCAGCGTGGCCCACTCGCCCGCTTCCGGGTCGAAAACGAAGACGGCGCCATCGTCGCGCAGTCCGCCGATGGCATAGAGCCGGCCTGCCACGCCGACCAGGGCGAAATCCGCCTTGGGAGCCGGCATCGCCACCTCGCTCTGCCAGATATTGCCCTCCGCGGAGAAGGACCAGACCTCGGCGCCGGGACCGACCGAACCGGTCTCGTCGGCCGCGTAGCCGCCGGCGGCATAGAGCCGGCCGGCCGCCTCGGCCATGCCGAACTGTTCCAGCCCGCGCGGCAGCGGGGTTTCCGGGAACCAGCGGTCGTATTCCGGATCATAGCTCTCGAATTCGGCGCGCGGCACGGTCAGCCCCGATCCGCCGGCCGCAAAGACGCGGTTGTCGTAGACGCTCACCGCCAGGCCGGCCCGGGGGGCGTCCAGGCGTGCGGCTTCCTCCCATTGGCCCGCATGGCCGGGCTCCTGGGCCAGAACGGAAAAAACCGGTGCCAGAAACAGCGCAAAGAGACCCATCAAGAAACGCACGATGTCACCACTTGTCTTGCCGGCGCGCCCCCGCGCACCGGCAATATCATCACAACAGGACCAGCGTCGCCAGTCCCAGAAAAGCAAGAAACCCGACCACGTCCGTTACCGTGGTCACGAAAACCGAGGACGCCACGGCCGGGTCGGCCCCGGCGCGCACCAGTCCCAGCGGAACGAGAATGCCCGACAGGCCGGCGCAAGCCAGGTTGAGCACCATGGCCAGGGCGATCACGCCGGCCAGCTGCACGTCCTGGAACCACAGCATGGTCACCAGCCCCATCACCACGGCGAAAATGAGACCGTTGACCGTGCCGGTCGCCAGTTCGCGCCAGACGACGCGCAGGGCGTTGGCGGCGGTCAGATCGCGCTCGGCGATGGAACGCACGGCCACGGCCAGCGACTGGGTGCCCGCATTGCCGCCCATGGAGGCGACGATCGGCATCAGCACGGCCAGTGCGACGATCTGGGAGATCGCGCCCTCGAACATGGCGATCACGCCCGAGGCGAGCACGGCGGTGGCCAGGTTCACCAGCAGCCAGGGCGCGCGCGAGCGCACGGAGCGGTAGACGGTATCGGCCAGACCTGCCTCGTTCACGCCGGCCAGGGCGAGAAGGTCTTCCTTGTTCTCGTCCTGGATGACGTGGACGATATCGTCCAGCGTCAGCATGCCGGTCAGGCGGCCGGCACTGTCGACCACCGGCGCGGAGACCAGGTGGTATTTCTGGAAGAGATAGGCGACCTCTTCCTGGTCGGTCTCCGGATCGACCAGGATGCGCGGCATCTCCATGAGATCGGACAGGGCCACGTCGCGCTTGGCGCTCAAAAGGCGGCAGACCGGGATCTCGCCGACGGGCCGGAAGCCGGTATCGATCACGAAGAGGTCGTGGAACTTGTCCGGCAGCTCCTCGTCCGAGGCGCGCATATGGTCCAGCGCGTGGCCGACGGTCCAGAATTCCGGCGCCGCCACGAATTCGCGCTGCATGAGACGGCCGGCCGTCTCGTCCTCGAAGGCCAGGCTCTGCTCGACGGCCTCGCGGTCGATCTCGGAGATTTCCGCCAGCACCGCGGCGCGGGTTTCCTCGTCGAGCTCCTCGACGACCTCGGTGGCATCGTCCGAATCGAGCTCCTGGATCGCCGCCGCCAGATGCGAGGGGTCCAGATAGGCCATCACCACGATGCGGTTGTCCGGCTCGATCTCGGCCAGCACCTCGCCGGTGAAGATGTCCGGCGCCAGCGTGGCGACGCCTTCCTGCTGGCCGGCGGTCAGCTGTTCGAGCACATCGGCGATGTCGGCGGCGTGCAGCGGCGCCAGCATGCGCCGGATCGCCTCGCCATCCCCGTCGGAAATGGCCTGTCTGAGATTGCCGACGAATTCGGGATCCGTGTCCGCCAGGGCGGGCGAATCGACAAGGAGGTCTTCTTCGAGTGCGGCTTCGCCCATCTTCTCCTCCTTACCGTGCTGCCATGCCGACTACACTAGGGCCGGATCGGTGCGAAATCGAGACCGCGCATGGGCGCAAATGCGGAAATTTGCAGGGGTTTGCGGCCCGATCCTGCCGGCTTTCACAGGCAATGCCTCAGCGGGGCTCCCGTTCCGGGGCTTCAGCAGCGGCCCGCGCCGGGGAGGACCGTCCCGCCGGCGTCTTTTCACGGTCCAGCGCAGCGGCGATGACGTCCCGATTCGCGTCGCCCCAATTGCACAGCGGCACCAGGGTTTCGCTCAGCGAGCGGCCGAGCGGCGTCAGCGCATAGTCCACGCGCGGCGGCACCTCGCCGTAATCCGTGCGCACGATCACGCCATGGGCCTCCAGCTCCTTGAGCTGGGCGATGAGCACCTTGTCGCTCACCCCGGCGATCGCGCGCCTCAGCGCGCCATAGCGCATGGGCGACCTGGCGAGAAAGAACAGGATGATCGGCTTCCACTTGCCGCCGAGCACGCGCAGGGCGGCATCGAGGCCACAGATGAAGGGGCGGATTTCGGATCGGGTCTCGCGCATTTTTTGGTACTTACCAAAAGGTGCATACTTGTTCAAAGGAAATCGCTCCTCACCTTCAGGCCACCTCAGCCAAGGGAGATGTTCTGATGAGGAAGCTTGAAGGAAAAATCGCCGTCATCACGGGCGGCGCCAGCGGCATCGGTCTGGAGACCGCGCGCCGTTTCGTCGCCGAGGGTGCTTTCGTCTACCTGTTCGGCCGCCGCCAGTCGGCACTCGACGCAGCCGTGGAGGCGCTGGGCGACCAGGTCCGGGCGGTCAGCGGCGATGTCACGCAGCAGGCCGATCTGGATCGCCTGTTCGACACCGTGAAGGGCGAAAAGGGCGGGATCGACATCCTCTTCGCGAATGCGGGTGTCGGGGAATTCGCGCCCCTGGGCGAGATCTCGCCGGAGCATTACGACCACGCCTTCGACATCAATGTGAAAGGCACGCTGTTCACGGTGCAGACCGCCCTGCCCCTGTTGCGGCGCGGGGCATCGGTCATCCTGACCGGCTCGACGGTCGGCGTCACCGGCACGCCCGCCATGAGCATCTACAGCGCGTCCAAGGCCGCCGTCCGCAATCTGGCCCGCAGCTGGTCGCTCGATCTGAAAGACACCGGCGTGCGCGTCAACGTGCTCTCGCCGGGCGCGACCGGAACCGTCAAGCTGAAGGATATGCTGGACGCGACCGGCATGAGCGATGCCATCACCGCCGGCTTTGTCGAAAACACGCCGCTCGGACGCATGGGCGATCCGGCGGAGACCGCCGCCGTGGCCGCCTTCCTGGCCTCCGACGACAGCAGTTTCATGACCGGCGGAGAAGTCTTCGTGGATGGCGGCTACGCCCAGGTCTGATCAGGCCGGAGAAGCCCGCCACCGGGCGCCTGTTGCGGACAAGAACGGGCGCACGGGCGCCCGTGCGGCGATGGGCTCTTCAGCGTGAGAGTTTCTACGCGAGGGCTTTGGGGGAGATCTCGTCGCCGGAAACTGCGGGCGAGCGTGTCGCGGACAGTCCGCCTACGCCAAGGCTTCGGCGAGACATCCTACGCTCGGGAAATGATGAGGCTTGCCTAGCCGAAGCTCGCGCCAGCGAGCGTAGGATGGTGCGGTCGAGAAGACTCGAACTTCCACGGGTTTTACCCCACAGCGACCTCAACGCTGCGCGTCTACCAATTCCGCCACGACCGCACGTCATGGAGGCGCGGGAGATAGCAACATCGCCGCGCCTTGTGAAGAGTGTTTTGCAATACCTTATGCAGCGGCGAAGAATTCGTTCGCATCCGCCGCTTCGGTGATGGAAACCGCCACGCGGTCGCCCTGGATGATCACATCGCCGCGGGCGATGGGATGGTTGTTGGCGAGAATCCAGACCTGGTCGTCCTCGCCGGTATCCAGGGGAATCACCGCGCCCCGGCCCATGCGCAGGAATTGCTGGATCGGCATTTGCGAGCGGCCCAGAAGGACCGAGATTTCGACGTTGACGGATCCGACCTGACTCACGGGTGAGCTCCTGCACTTGCGGTTCGCGGGTTCGGGAACGATGTTTGGGCCGATCCGGTTTCACGAGCGTTAAGAAAAATGGATAAGCCAATACCGCCCGTCGAATGGGCCGTTTCGGACGGATATGCCCCCTACCCCGAGGCCCTGGCCTTCATGGAGGCGCGTGCCGCCGCCATCGCCGACGGCGAGGCGGACGAGCTGGTCTGGCTGCTCGAGCACGCACCGCTCTACACCGCCGGCACCAGCGCCAAGCGCGAAGACCTGCTCATGCCCGACCGTTTTCCGGTCCACGAGACCGGGCGCGGCGGCGAATACACCTATCACGGGCCGGGCCAGCGCGTGGCCTACATCATGCTGGACCTGACCCGGCGCGGCCGCGATGTGCGCGCCTTCATCCAGAACCTGGAAAACTGGCTGATCGGGGCCGCCGCCCAGTTCGGCGTCGAGGCCGGACCGCGCGAGGGCCGGGTCGGCGTCTGGGTCAATCGGGGCGGCGGGCGCGAGGACAAGATCGCGGCGATCGGCGTGCGCCTGCGCCGCTGGGTGTCCTTCCACGGCATCGCCTTCAATGTCGATCCGGATCTCTCCCATTTCACCGGCATCACGCCCTGCGGGATTTCCGATCCGCGCTATGGCGTGACCAGCCTGGCCGATCTGGGTCACAGCGTCTCGATGGCGGATTTCGACGCCGCGCTGCACCTGGCCTTCCTGGACGCATTCGGCGAGGCCCGCCGGGTCGACGCCCCGGATCTGGCCAGTGCCGCCTGACATCCGGACCTAGCCGGCGGGCGGGCGCGGTTTCATCGTGGCGAACCAGATCGCGAAAGCGGCAATCACCACCCAGAAGCCGAAATAGGACGGCCAGGCCCCGGCGCCGAGCACCGTCATGCCCAGTTGCGGATCGGACTGCATGGCCCGCTGGATCTCCTGCTGGAAGGCGGGGTCCTGCAGCGCCTCCAGGACAATCTCGTCGGAGGTGTCGTTGCCGTTGGCGGCGAGATACTGGCGCACCGCCTCCATATAGCCCGCCATCCAGCCGCCGAAGGCCGCAATGAAGCTGACGACCCAGCCGGCCAGGAGCGGAAGCGCCGCCAGCCCGCCGCCGCGCCCGACATAGCGCAGCCGGTTTATATGCAGGCTGGTGACGAAGAAGCCCATGGCCAGCGCCAGAATCAGCACGAGCAGGAAGGTGGAGACCTGGCCGGCAAAACTCATCCGCACCGCATCGATCGCGGCCAGCATGACAAGCCCCAGAACAAAGGCCGTGCGCGAGGCCCGGTAGACCGGCAGGAAAAGTACGAGCGGGTTCATGCTGCCTCCAGACGCCTGACACAGAAACGGGGCCGCACTCTTGCGGCCCCGCCCGGCGGGATCAAGAGGTTTTACCCGTCAGCCCGCGGCCGGCTTGAGGCGGTACATGTAGAAGCCCAGCAGACCGTTGACGATGATATTGGTGAGAATGTTCGCGAGCACGGCATTGGCCGTATAGGCGGCCATCATGTCCGACTGCATCGACACCGACACGCCGAAAACCGGCCGGAGAATCATGCCGATCACCACCGACAGCACAATCGCCGCGAGGATGGCCGCGAGCGTCATCCAGCCCGACTGGCCGGCATCGTGGAAGCGTTTGGAAAAGATCGACACCCAGCAGAATATCGAGACCAGGGCGACAATAATGCCGACCACCGCGAACAGCACGCCCAGGCCCGGCAAAAGGCTGAGAATGTTGAAGGCGATATTGACCGCCACGATGACCACCAGTCCCTGGGCGAATTCCACGGGCCCGAGCTTGCCGCTCGCGCCGAACAGGATGCGCTGGGCATCCTTGGGGTCGATGATGAAATCGTTGAGCGCCATATCCGTCTCCTCCCCTTGGCCTGGAGGCACAGGCGTACCGCGACTCGTTTGCAAACGCACGGCCAAATTCGCGCAGGACGCGAATCAGGCGGTTTCGTCGGGTCCGTCCGGCGCGGCGGCCGGAATGATCTTCACCGGCGCGGGACCGTAGGCATTCGCCCCCGCCTGCCCGGCCGACAGGCCGGCCCAGAGGGTGTAGACCAGCCAGACCAGATTGCTCAGCCCCATCATGACGGCAAAACCGCTGCCGGCCGTGATGAAAGCCCAGGGATTGACCTCGTCGCCGGAGAGCACGGCCGACAGGATGGCCCCGCCCATCAGCACGCCGCCGATGGTGGAGAGCAGGATGGTGATGCCCCAGGGGATGACGTGCAGCCAGGCGGAGCGGCCGCTGTCGTGCAGGCGCTTGCCGTAAACGCAGACACCGACATAGATCAGGAACAGCCAGAGCAGGCCGCCCACTGCCGGCAGGACGCCGGACAGGATATTGCCGCCGATCAGGATCAGCACGCCGATCCAGAATTCCCGTTGCGCAATCCGGCCGTTCGGATTGAGCAGGACGTACTGCATGTCCATCGGTTGTCTCCCCCGAAACCCGTGCCCGGGCGGGCACGGACCGGATTAAGGCACGACTCCGCCGCGGGCGTGAAGTCCTATTCGAACTCGATCATGAGTTCGTCGGCTGCGACGGAGTTTCCGGGCTGGACGTTGACGGCCTTGATGGTTCCGTCGGTTTCCGCGCGCAGGACGTTTTCCATCTTCATGGCTTCCACCACGATGAGGGGTTCGCCGGTCTTCACGGCCTGGCCTTCGGTGACGTCGATGGAGACCACCAGGCCGGGCATGGGCGAGACCACCAGCTTGGCCATGTCCGGCTTTTCCTTCTCCGGCAGGCGTACATGCAGCTCGGCGGAACGCGGCGTGCACACAATGCCCACCGCCTTGAAGCCGCGATGGCGCAGCAGATAGCCCTCGGTGCGGTCGGCGAACTCCAGCGCGACGGGATTGCCGTCGATCTCAGCCTCGAAGAGATGCTGGCCGGGATGCCAGGCGGTTGTCACCGTGAGTTTGTCGGAGACCAGGGAGGGCGCCCACACGGAGGCCTCGCCCTCGCCCGTCATCTCGATCTCCACCGGGATGCGCCGCTTGTCCAGGAAGACCACCCATTCACGGCTGGTGACGGCCTCTTCGGGCCGCAGACGTCCCTCGATGCGGCCCGCACGCCGCGTCAGCGTCTCGTGCACATAGGCCGCACAGCACGTCATGGCGACCAGCTGGTCCTCGCGCGGCGCCGTGCCGGCAAAGCCTTCCGGGAAGTGCTCTCCGATATAGCCGGTATGGATACGCCCCGCCCGGAAGTCCGCCTCGTCCAGCACGGCGGACAGGAAGGGCGCGTTGGACTGAAGCCCCTCCACATGCAGACGGTCCAGCGCGGCGGACAGCGTGTCGATCGCCACCTCGCGCGTCTTGCCGTAGCCGATCACCTTGGCGATCATCGGATCGTAGAAGAGCGAGATCTCGTCGCCCTCGCGCACGCCACTGTCGATGCGCAGCGTGCCCTCGCCCAGCTTGCCTTCTTCCGGCATGGAATAGCGCTTGAGCCGGCCGATGGAGGGCAGGAAGCCGCGATAGGGATCTTCCGCGTAAAGCCGCGCCTCCACGGCCCAGCCGTCGATCTTCACGTCCTTCTGGGCGATCTCCAGCGGCTCGCCGGCGGCCGAGCGGATCATCTGTTCGACCAGGTCCAGCCCCGTGGTCAGCTCGGTGACCGGGTGTTCCACCTGAAGCCTTGTATTCATCTCCAGGAAGTAGAAATTCCGGTCCTTGTCGACGATGAACTCGACCGTGCCGGCGCTGTCATAGTCCACGGCTTTGGAGAGCGCGACCGCCTGCTCGCCCATCGCCTTGCGGGTCTTGGCGTCCAGGAAGGGCGACGGCGCCTCTTCGAGGACTTTCTGGTTGCGCCGCTGGACGGAACATTCGCGCTCGTTGAGATGAACCACATTGCCGTGCTTGTCGCCGAGCACCTGGATCTCGATATGGCGCGGCTCCTCGACGAATTTCTCGATCAGGATGCGGTCGTCGCCGAAAGACGACTTCGCCTCGTTGCGCGCCGCCTTGAACCCGTCGGTGACTTCCTCGTCCGTGCGCGCGATGCGCATCCCCTTGCCGCCGCCGCCGGCCGAGGCTTTGAGCATCACCGGATAGCCGATCTTCTGCGCCGCCACGAGCGCGGTCTCGGCATCGGAAATCTCCCCGTCCGCGCCGGGAATGGTCGACACGCCGGCCTTCGCCGCCAGCTGCTTGGAGCGGATCTTGTCGCCCATCGCGTCGATGGCGTTCACATTGGGGCCGATCCACGCCACGCCGATCTCCGCCAGCGCCTTGGGAAAGGCGGCGTTTTCCGAAAGAAAGCCGAAGCCGGGATGCACCGCATCCGCGCCCGTCTCGCGGATCGCATCCAGGATCGTGTCCATCCGCAGATAGCTCTCCCCCGGCGCCGGCGGGCCGATGAACACCGCCTCGTCCGCCATCTCGACCGCCAGGCTGTCCGCGTCCGCCTCCGAATAAACCGCAACCGTCGCTATCCCCAACCGGCGGCACGTCTCGATCACACGAACGGCAATCTCGCCGCGATTGGCTATCAGGATCTTCTTGTACATGGATGGCCCCAGAGCACGGCGGGCGGACGCCCTTGAAATACGGCCTCCGGTTTAGCGTGCCGCGACGGCGCGCGGCAAGCATCGCGCTGAGACTAGTCGCCGCGCTCGCGATCCATGCTGTCGAACCAGGCCGCCTCCAGGGCCCGCAGCCGGCCGACGACCGACACCAGGAAAGCCGTCGACCAGCCGATCAGCAGGAAGCCGGTAATCCCTTCCATGGCGGCCACCAGGCGCCAGTTCGCCGACAGGACGACATCGCCATAGCCGAGCGTGGAAAAGGTCGAGGCCGAAAAATACAGCGCCTCCTCCAGCGTGCCGATTTCGCCCAGCAACCGGTAGAGGCCCGCGAACAGCCAGATCTCGATGCCGTGCAGTGCGAGCACGCCGAGAACCACGGCGAGGATCAGCCCGGCCTGGAGCAGGCGATGCCCCGGCTCGCCGGCACCGTCGCCGCGCCAGCGGATCATCACCAGCAGCGCCCCGAGTCCGACCAGGTGGATAGCCAGGACAAGGACGATCATCACGCCCGAAACCGCCAGTGCCGCTATCATATGCGCTCGCCTTCCCGCATGCCCCTGTAATCCGTGCAGCTTTCCCGAACACCTGCCGCCGATCAACAGGGCCGCACCGTACATCTTGGACCTTTCGCGGTTTTGCGCGACACTACCGGCGGAGGAAATCGGCATGACGACATCGCCAGAACCGGCGGTCGCCGGCAATGAGAAACGCCTGTCCGACTGTGTCACACGCGCGGAATTGCGCGCGTTGTCCCGGGTCACGAACTGGCAGGGCGCGCTGATGCTGGGCGGCGATATCGCCCTGCTCGCCGGCGCTTTCGCTCTTGCGATCGCCTGGCCCAACCCGCTGACCATCCTCGCCGCCATCCTCCTGATCGCGGGCCGCCAGCTCGCCTTCGCCATCGTGATGCATGACTGCGCCCACAATGCGCTCTTCCGCACGAAATTGCTCAACCAGGCCGCGGGCAACTGGATCGGCGGCGCGGCGGTCGACGTGCCGCTGGCGCTCTATCGCGACTATCACCTCGATCATCACAGGCATGCCGGCACCGACAAGGACCCCGACCAGGGCCTGGTGAAGGCCTATCCGGTCACGCGCGACAGCCTGCGCCGCAAATTCCTGCGCGACCTGACCGGCCAGACCGGTTTCAGGGAGCTGGCCGCCGCCTGGCGCAAGCCCGACTGGCGCGCCAAGACGCCTCACCTGCTCTTCCACGCCGTGCTGCTGACCGCCCTCACCCTGGCCGGCGCGCCCTGGGCCTGGGCGCTGTGGTGGGCGGCACGGATCTTCGTCTATCCCGCCCTCATGCGGCTGCGGAATATCGGCGAGCACGGCGCCGCAACGAACCGCTACGACACCGAACCGCGCCTCAACACCCACACCACGGTGGCCCGCTGGTTCGAACGCCTCCTGGTGGCGCCCAACAATGTGAACTACCACCTGGAACACCACATGTTCGCCGCCGTCCCGCCCTACAACCTGCCGAAGCTCCACCGCCTTCTGGCCCGGCGCGGCTATTACGAGGGCTATCGCTGCGTGAGCGAGGGCTATCCGGACATGCTGGGCAAGGCGGTGCGCGCGGGCTAGCGCCGGCCGTCATCCCAGCGAAAGCCGGGACCCGGATCGCGGTGAGAGAGACCAAACTCCCATATGTCATCCCGGACGCATGCCCGGCCTTTCCCGGCCAGACGCAAAAAACACCGTCATCCCAGCGAAAGCTGGGACCCAGTCTCACAAGCGCGGTCTTGGAGATTCTGGCTCAAAGCCGTGCGGGGCTATAGGCAGGATGTGTGCGAACTCGCTCCCACCGCGTTCTGCGAGCTGGGTCCCAGCTTTCGCTGGGATGACGGTGTCTGGGGGATAGGGAGGAAGTTATCCGCCCCCGCCGAATTCACCGTACCATCGCAGACGGTTTCCGGGACGGGGCCCGCAAGGGTTCCGGGGCCAAGCAAAAGCAGCCTGGAGCCCCACTTCACCTCTACCAGACCCCGGCACAAGGCCGGGGGAAGCAGTACGAGAAAACCCTAAAGCGGGATATTATCGTGCTTCTTCCAGGGGTTTTCCGCCTTCTTGTTGCGCAGGGTCCGTAGCGCGGAGATCAGCCGCTTGCGGGTGCCGTGGGGCATGATCACGTCGTCGATATAGCCGCGGCCGGCGGCGACGAAGGGGTTGGCGAAGCGGTCTTCGTATTCCTGTGCGTGGGCGGCCATCTTGTCTTCGTCGCCCAGATCCTTGCGGTGGATGATCTCGGCAGCACCCTTGGCGCCCATCACGGCGATCTCGGCCGTGGGCCAGGCATAGTTCACATCGCCGCGCAGATGTTTGGAACTCATCACGTCATAGGCCCCGCCATAGGCCTTGCGGGTGATCACGGTGAGCTTGGGCACCGTCGCCTCGGCATAGGCGAAGAGAAGCTTGGCGCCGTGCTTGATGAGGCCGCCATATTCCTGCTTGGTGCCCGGCAGGAAGCCCGGCACGTCCACGAAGGTCACCAGCGGGATGTTGAAGGCGTCGCAAAAGCGCACGAAGCGGCCGGCCTTGCGCGAGGCGTCGATGTCCAGCACCCCGGCCAGGCTCATCGGCTGGTTGGCCACGAAGCCGACGGGCGCCCCGTCCAGACGGCCGAAACCGGTGACGATGTTGGAGCCGTAGTCCGGCGCGATCTCGAAGAAGTCGCCCTCGTCGGCCACTTTCTCGATCAGCTCCTTGATGTCGTAGGGCTTGTTCGGATTGCCGGGAACCAGCGTGTCCAGGCTCTTCTCCGAGCGGTCCGGATCGTCATAGCTGGGGCGTTTCGGCGGGGTTTCCCGGTTGGAGAGCGGCAGGAAGTCCACCAGGCGGCGGATCTGCACGATGGCCTCCAGATCGTTCTCGAACGCCCCGTCGGCCACGCCGGATTTCTTGGCGTGCACCGAGGCA
>Ga0207716_100530_pt1 | contig 12738 bp, 9 predicted proteins | sample TtaePargueraPR_FD_187739 | JGI IMG/M metagenome (GOLD analysis project Ga0207716, IMG submission 187739) | Aerobic enrichment media microbial communities from Bioluminiscent Bay, La Parguera, Puerto Rico - Tt and P2 (5) (SPAdes) | ecosystem: Environmental > Aquatic > Marine > Unclassified ... | reverse complement strand
CGCAGACGCCACTGGAACGCGGCATCATGCAGAAACTGATCCAGGGACGGCGCATCGCCGTGACGGGCGCCGGCGGCAGCATCGGCTCGGAACTGGTGCGCCAGGTCGCGGCGTTCGAACCGGCCGAACTCGGCCTCATCGAGAACAACGAATACGCGCTTTACACCATCGACCGCGAACTCGCCGAAAGCCATCCGAAACTGCCGCGCCGGGCGATCATCGCCAACGTCCGAAACCGCGAGCGCATCACGGCGGCGATCCGCGATCTCGACGCCGACATCGTGTTTCATGCCGCGGCGCTCAAACACGTGCCGCTTGTCGAGAGCAACGCCGCCGAAGGCGTGCGCACCAACGTGCAGGGCACCATCAACGTCGCCGACGCATGCCGGTCGTCATATGTGTCGGCGATGGTGCTGATCTCGACCGACAAGGCGATCAATCCGACCAGCGTCATGGGCGCAACCAAGCGCGCCGCCGAGATGTACTGCCAGGCGCTCGATCTCGCGGGCAAGGACGGCGACTGCCGCTTCGTCACCGTGCGCTTCGGCAACGTGCTGGGGTCGACCGGCTCGGTGGTGCCGCTGTTCCAGCGCCAGCTCGAAAAGGGCGGACCGCTGACCGTCACGCACCCGGAGATGACCCGTTATTTCATGACCATTCGCGAGGCGGTGGAACTGGTGCTCGAGGCGTCCGCCATCGGCAGCGCCGGCGAGATCAGCGACGGGCGGATTTTCGTGCTCGACATGGGCGAGCCCATCAAGATCGTCGACCTGGCGCGCCAGATGATCCGGCTTTCGGGCCAGGTCCCCGACGACGACGTGAAGATCGAATTCACCGGCATCCGCCCGGGCGAGAAGCTCTATGAAGAAGTCTTCCACGATGGCGAAACCACCGTCGAAACCGATCACGCGGGACTTCTTCTCGCCGCGCCGCGCGTCGTCGCCGTCGACGAGCTGAACAAGCAACTGGCCCCGCTGCTGGCCGCCGCCGAAAAGGGCGACGACGAAAGCGCCAGGGCGATGTTGCATGATCTGGTTCCGGAGTATATCGAACCCGCCAACGACGCCGCGCCGAAGCGCGCGCGATCGACCTGAACGACCGACAAACGAGGACAACCCAGACCGATGACCGACGCCAAGATTACCCGCGCCCTGATCAGTGTTTCCGACAAGACCGGCCTTCTGGAACTCGGCCAGGCTCTCGCCAAGGCCGGGGTCGAGATCCTGTCGACGGGCGGATCCGCCAAGGCGCTGCGGGACGGCGGCGTGCCCGTCGTCGAGGTCAGCGACTTCACCGGCTTCCCCGAGATCATGGACGGCCGGGTCAAGACCCTGCAGCCGAAGATCCACGGCGGTCTTCTGGCGGTGCGCGGCAACAAGGAACACGAAGACGCGATGAAGACACACGGGATCGAGAACATCGATCTGCTTGTGGTCAATCTGTATCCGTTCGAGGAAACCGTCGCCAAGGGCGCGGACTTCGACACCTGCATCGAGAATATCGACATCGGCGGCCCGGCGATGATTCGCGCCGCGTCGAAGAACCACGCCTTCGTCACCGTCGTCGTCGATCCGGGCGACTACGACCGGGTTCTCGATGAAATGAAGGCCAACGGCGGCGCCACGACGGCCGGGTTCCGGACCCGGCTGGCGGCCAAGGCTTACGCCCGCACCGGGGCCTACGACGCGGCAATCTCGTCGTGGTTCGCCGAAGAACTGGATGAAACCTTCCCCGCCACCAAAGTCATGGCCGGGTCCCTGAAACAAGTGCTGCGTTACGGCGAGAACCCGCACCAGGAAGCCGCGTTCTACACCAACAGCGAAAACCGCCCCGGGATCGCGACGGCGGCACAGCTTCAGGGTAAGGAGCTCAGCTTCAACAATCTGAACGACACCGATGCCGCGTTCGAGCTGGTATCGGAATTCACCGAGACCCCGGCCTGCGTCATCGTCAAACACGCCAACCCGTGCGGCGTCGCCATCGGCGACAACCTGACCGATGCCTACACGCGCGCGCTGGCGTGCGACACCGAGAGCGCGTTCGGCGGCATTATCGCCTTCAACCGGGCGCTGGATGCCGGAACCGCCACGCTCGTCGCCGACCTGTTCGCCGAAGTCATTATCGCGCCCACGATCGATGACGACGCGAAATCGATCTTTGCCGCCAAGAAGAACCTGCGCGTGCTGGAAACCGGATCGATGCCGGCCGCCGACGCACCGGGCATGACGGTGCGTTCTTTATCGGGTGGCTATCTTCTGCAGACCCGCGATGCGCTGTTGACCTCCGACGATCTCAAGGTCGTCACCAAGCGCGAACCGTCCGACAAGGAAATGAACGATCTGATGTTCGCGTTCACCGTCTGCAAGCACGTGAAATCCAATGCCATCGTCTATGTGAAGAACGGCGCCACGGTCGGCGTCGGCGCCGGGCAGATGAGCCGGGTCAATTCGTCGCGCATCGCCGCCTGGAAGGCTGCCGATGCGGCGCGTGTCGCGGGCGATCACGAAAGCTGGGCGATCGGCTCGGTGGTCGCGTCCGACGCGTTCTTCCCGTTCCCCGACGGCCTGCTGGCCGCCGCCGAAGCCGGCGCGACGGCCGTCATCCAGCCGGGCGGCAGCGTCCGCGACGACGAGGTCGTCGCCGCCGCCGATGAAAAAGGCCTCGCCATGGTCTTCACCGGCATGCGCCATTTCCGCCACTAATCGGACCACCGCCCGGCCAAGGATCAGGACTAGCTATTGACCGTCAATCTTTACGACTTCCGGCGCGACGACTACAGCCAGAACGGCGAGGACGGGATCCTCGAGAAACTGCTCGCGTGTCTCGGGATCGAGACCGGGTTTTTCGTCGAGTTCGGCGCGTGGGACGGCAAGCATCTGAGCAACACCTACAACCTGTACCGGTCGGGCTGGAAGGGATGTTATATCGAAGCCGACCCGGCGCGGTTCAGCGATCTCGAAAAAGGAATCGCCGATCCGGACGTCATCAAGATCAACGCGATGGTCGGAACGTCGGGGGCGAATACGCTCGACCGGCTGCTCGCCGGCAAGGGCATCGAGAAAGTCGATCTTCTATCCATCGATATCGATTCCGATGACCTGAAAGTCTGGGAAGGCGTCACCGCCATTACGCCCGATGTGGTGATCATCGAATACAATCCCGTGATCCCGTTCGACACCCGTTACGTCAATCCGCCGGGCGAGATGCACGGCAATTCGGCGCTGTCGATCGTTGAATCCGCCGAGGCGCGCGGCTATGCACTTATCGAAGGCACCGACACGAACCTGATCTTCCTCAGGAAAGAGCGCCTTTCTGCCGCCGGCCTCGCGGCAAAGCCGTTGCAGGCTGTCAAGGACCAGACCTTTCAACTGCGCTATTTCGCAGGCTACGACGGCACGTTTCTGCATACCTTCGACAAGATGAACGACGCCGGCATTCGCGAGTTTTTTCCAGTGCCGTGGGCGCTCTCTTTCGGGATTCAACCGGTGCCGAAAATATTCCGGAAGTACCGCGACCGGCCAAATTACGGCGCGCTTGCCGTTTTCATGCTGGAGGCCTTGGTGCGCGCGCCGCTGCAATTGTACCGGCTTTGCCGGTTCGCATTCGGTGCCGTTTCCGGCGGCGATGGCATACCCGGCCTGGTCCGCAAGCTGCGTGACAAAAGCGGCCTGACCAAATCCCTCAAGACCGGGAACGACGACGGAGCGGCATCGTGAACGGCAGGCATTATCTCGTCACCGGCGCTGCCGGTTTTATCGGCGCGCCCCTCGTGCGCCGGTTGCTGGCCGAAGGGGCCCGCGTGCGCGCGTTCGTCCGCCGGGGATCATCGTCGCTCGAGCGCCTGGGTGAAGCCGCCGGCCGGGTCGACATCGTCGAGGGCGATATCCGCGATGCCGCGCTCGTCGACAAGGCAGTCCGGGGTGTCGACAGCGTCATCCACATGGCGGCGATCACCGCCACGCAAAAGTTCTACGAAGTGCCGGATCAGGTTTTGGATATCGGTGTCCGGGGCATGGTCAATGTGCTGGACGCCTGCATCAAGCACCGTGTCGGCGAGCTGGTTTTCGTTTCCAGCTCGGAAGCCTATCAAACGCCGCTGAAAGTCCCAACGGACGAGAGCGAACCATTGAAGGTCCCGGACGTGACCAATCCCCGTTACGCGTACGGCGGCAGCAAGATCGTCAGCGAACTGATGACGATCAACTACGGTCGCACGCTGATCGAGCGGGTGCTGGTCTGCCGGCCGCACAATGTCTACGGCCCGGACATGGGATGGAGCCACGTGCTGCCGCAGTTCATCATGCGGATGAAGCGGCTCGTCGATGAAGCGGAAGCGGAAAACCGCAGCGGGCCGATCCGCTTCCCGATCATGGGCAGCGGCGAGGAAACCCGCGCCTTCGAATATATCGACGATTACATCGACGGCATGATCGTGATGATCCAAAACGGCGAGCACGGCAACGTCTATAACATCGGCAACGACGAAGAGACCTCCATCGCCGACGTCGCCCGTACCGTCGGCGCCTACTTCGGGCGGGAGATCGAGATCGAACCCTCGGCCCCGCCGGCGGGCGGCACCAACCGCCGCAGCCCGGACATTTCAAAGCTCGTCGGGTTGGGCTATAAACCGCGCGTGCCGTTCAAGGACGGACTGCCGATGATGATAGACTGGTACCTGGCCAACGCCGATAAAGCGCCCGAGGAAAATGACTGATTCCGCCGACAGCCCCGCCATGATCGATATCGTCATTCCGGTCTATAACGAGAGCGGCAATATCATTTCGGTGCTGGATTCGTTTCATGAGCACGTCAAAACGCCGTACCGCGTCCTGATCTGTTACGACATGGACGAAGACGATACCTTGCCCGCGGTAAAGAACTACCCGCGTGACAAAGCGGACATCCTGCTGGTCAAGAACCTTGGGCGCGGCCCGAACCAGGCCGTCATATCCGGCCTCGCGGCGGCGCGCGCGCCAGCGGTTCTGGTGCATATGGCGGACGACGATTACAACGCCCCGCTGATCGACCCGATGCACGACATGCTAATGGACGGCCGCGACGTCGTCACCGGCAGCCGTTTCGTTCGCGGCGGGTGCTATCGCGGCGCACCGTGGCTCAAGCAGGCGCTGACGCGGACGGCGTCGTTCTCGCTCTATCATTTGCGGGGTGTGCCCGTGCACGACTGCACGAACGGGTTCCGGATGTTCTCACGGCGGCTCCTGGACACCGTCGAGATCACGTCGACCGAGGGGTTCACCTTCACGTTCGAGCTGCTGGTCAAGGCCGACCGGCTCGGCTGGCGCGTCGGCGAAATCCCGGCGACCTGGATCGAGCGCACCGTCGGTCAGAGCCGCTTCAGGGTGAAGGAATGGGTGCTGCCCTATTTCTGCTGGTACAAATACGCGCTCGGCACCCGGTGGCTCGGCAAGGGACCCGAAACCGTGGTCCGCAAAACCGCCGCCAGCGGACCGATGCCAGAAGTCACGCGGATCGATGACTGGGAACCGGCCACTTAGGCTAGAGCACCCGGTTGGCGTTTTCGAGCGACCGCCACACATCGACCACCGGTGTCGCGCCGGTATCGAGGCCCTTGTATTCATCGTGCGGGACACAAAGGATGAGGATGTCGCTCTGATCCAGAACCGTCTGTAAATCCACCAGCTCGTCATCCGTCGTGACGTTCGGGTCCGTCGTCAGGACGCTCTTTGCATGCAGCAGGAGCGTCTTTTTCATTTTGTAGCTGAGCGACGCACGGACGTCGTCGCTGTTCGGCTTGAAGGCCATGCCGAGGAGGCCCACCGTCATTCCTTCGAGAGCGAAGCGTTCGCGCAACTGTTCGACCAGGTATAGCACCAGGCCTTCGTTGATCTGCATCGCCGCGAGGCCGAGGCTGAACTGGTTCTTGGCGAAAGCGGAAAGCTGCATCGTGTCCTTGAACAGGCACGGTCCTGCCGCAAAACCCGGGCGCGGGATGCCCTGCGAACGCGGGTATTTGTAGGACATGCCGTCGATGATCCGGTCGAAATCGACGCCGGCCGAATTGGCGATCATGTAGAGCTGATTGGAAATCGAGAAATGGATATACCGATAGCAGTTGTCGAAAAGCTTCGCGAATTCCGCTTCCATCGGCTCCAGCAGCACTTCCTCGGGGCTGACGATGGAAAACAGCGCGCGCGCCTTTGCGACGGCCTCCGGCGACATGCCGCTGACGATCTGCGGCAGTTGCGCAAGTTCGACGATCCCCTTGCCCTGCACGACACGTTCCGGGCAAAAGGCGATCAACGGGTTGCAGCCGTTGTCGGCAAGGTAGCGCTGCAGCCATGCCGTGGTGCCCGGAAAGATCGTCGAACGCAGCACGATCAAGTGGTCGTCGGAGAGATAGGGCAACAGGTTCCGGAAGCAGTCGACGATGACCCCGTGCGACGGGTTCAGGAATTCGTCGACAGGCGTGCCGATGGTCACGATGACCGTCGATGCAGACGCGATCTTGCTGACGTCTGCGGAAAACGAAATGGTGCCCGCGGCAAGGGTGCGTTCCAGCATCTCTTCCGCGCCTTCCTCGAAGAACGGCACGGTACCGGACGCAATCTTATCCATCGCCGCCTGGTTGAGGTCGTTGATGAGAACGTTCTGCCCCTTGTCGGCGAACGACAGGGCCAGCGGCAAGCCCACATGTCCGGCGCCACCGACAACGGCAACGTCAAATTGCTTTTCCTTGGTCACGCCAAGTATTCCCCCGTTACAGTTCCGCGAACCGGCCTGTTGATAGACAATTCGCAACGAATTTTCTAGGTACTCTTTACTTCTTGATCATTTCCGTCGTGGATGGGCTCATGGGCGCATGACGGGCGTCGGCAGCGGGATCAGGAACTGTCCGCCATTCTTAACAAACGCACTGTTTTCGACAAAGAAATCGGCATAATTCCAGGCCAATAAGAGCGCAACCGGTATATCGTCTGCATTGAACGTGGCGTCGTCAACGATCGGAATATGTGACCCTGGCGTCACTTTGCCAATTTTGGCCGCATTGTTTTCCGAGATAGCGACAACATCTTCGGGTCCAAGTCCAAGGTAGTTCAGAAGTGTATTGCCTTTTGCCGGGGCGGCGTAGCCCCCAACCCGAATGCCATCGGCCTTAAACTGAACGAACTGCTCTTTGATCGCATCACGAACCCCGGCGACGCGTTCCGCAAAATTCCGGTACACGGCCATGTCACGGACACCCCACTCTTGCTCCGCCGCCAGCGCATCTTTCATCTCCGCGCTGGTTGCATAGGACGCATCCTGTTTACAGACGAACAGCCGTTTGGCCGGTCCCGACGCACCAATTTCCGACGACACCACATCGAACATGCGCAATCCGTTGGCGTCGAACAGTGCTTTCAGCGGCGTAAATGCAAGGTAACAAAGATGCTCGTGATAAACGGTATCGAAGTACAACAGATCGAGCATGTCGCCGACATACGGAAATTCAATGACATAAACGCCATCGTCGGCGAGAAGGGTTTCCACCCCTTTTGCGAACGAACCAATGTCGTCGACGTGCGCGAACACGTTCGTCGCGGTAATAATCGCCGCCTGACCATAGCGGGCGGCAACGTCCGCCGCAGTCTCCGCATTGAAAAACCGGTCAACGATGTCGAAACCTTCGCGGCGCGCATAGTCGCCTGCGCTGGACGGTTCGATGCCAAGCACCTTGAAGCGGTCATTCGGGTAGCATCTCAGGGTGATGCCGTCATTTGCGCCGATATCGACGACCAGCGAGCTATCCGCCGGCGAGAACCGGGCAAGAATATCCTCGACCATCTCTGCGTAATGATTCCTGAGCGCTTTCGATGTCGAGGATAAATACAGGTAATCGTCGAAAATGTCTTCGGAATGCACGACATGAACCAGCTGAGACAGTCCGCACGCACGACACAGGTAAACCTGCAACGGAAATCGCTGCTCGTCGGCGACTTCATCGGCACGAATAAACGCATTGGAAGGCGGCTGATCGCCGAGGTCCAAATACATTTCCATATCGGCACTGCCGCAAATCCGACACGTTTCGCGAGTTGTCATGCCGTACCGTTTTGTCATGGAGTGTCCTGCTTTGAAGCGCCGTCGGATTTAACAATAAGCTTTTCGCGGCAAGCATAAGGCTCGGCCGATGTCGGCACCAACCATAGCGGTGCTCTCGCACACCGTAAAAAAGATTTTTAATTTTGGCGCGAGAACGATATCAAAGCCTAACTTGAACTCGGCCACGGGGCCCTCCATGAACAAAAAAATAACCGTTACGGGCGGCACCGGCTTCATCGGATCGGCGCTGGTGCGTCGGCTCGTCGCAGAAGGTTATTCCGTCCGCGTATTCGACAACGATTCTCGGGGTTCGGCGAGCCGGCTCAGTGACATCCGCGACGATATCGAGATCATCACCGGCGACATCCGCGACGCCGACGCTGTCGCCCGCGCCATGGCCGGACAGGATGCCGTTTGGCATCTGGCGTACGTGAACGGCACCCGGTTTTTTTACGAAAAGCCGGACCTGGTGCTCGACGTCGGGGTGAAGGGCATGATCAACGTCATCGACGCCTGCCGCCAACACGATCTGAGCGAGTTGATCTACGCATCGACGTCCGAGGTCTATCAGACCCCCGCTGTCGTGCCGACGCCGGAAGACATCCAGATGATCGTGCCCGATCCAACCAATCCCCGCTATTCCTATGGCGGCGGCAAGATCATCGGCGAGCTGATGACGCTGCACATGGCGGCAAAATTCATGGACAAGGTACAGATTTTCCGTCCGCACAACGTATACGGCCCGGATATGGGCTGGGAACACGTTCTGCCGCAGTTCGTTCTGCGAATGAAAAAGCTGGCCGCGGAAAGCGATGCCGATCCCCTGCCTTTCCCGATACAGGGCGATGGTAGCGAAACCCGCGCCTTTACTTATATCGACGATTTCATCGAAGGCGCGATCTTGATGTCGGATAAGGGCGCATCAGATGAAGTCTTTCATATCGGCAGTGCCGAGGAAATCTCCATACGCGACGTCGCCATCATGGCTGGTGAGTATTACGGGCGCAATATTGCCATCGAGCCGCAGCCATTGATGAAGGGCGGAACGCCGCGCCGCTGTCCGGATATTTCGAAGCTGAAATCGCTCGGCTTTGCGCCAAAGGTTCTGCTGGCGGAAGGCTTTGAAAAGTTGGCCAAGTGGTACGACGAAAACGCAGACAAAGCGCCACTTGCATGACCCTGCCGATAATCGCTAGAGGAATGTGAGGCGATACCCCATCAGGCGCGGAATGTGAAAGCAGCCTCATGAATACCGGTTTTTGGCTGCAATCAGAAAAGAGGCATCGCCTACCGATGCAGCACCTTGCGCGATTTTGTGTGAACGAATTAAATCAAAAGCCGCGCGACGCCACTTGACGGGAATATCTGGAAATCTCGAATGAGCCATCATGGAAATTCACCGCGCTTTTCAGCTGATATCCGACTAAGAATTATCTTAATCGCAAGTGTCTTGACTGTGTTGAGTTTGAGCGTTTTGAGGATCGCTCACACGGTTTCGTTTTCTGAGGCATCGCAACTGATGACCAGCGGCGATGAAGTCGCCTCAATTTTTGCGATTTGGAAATTTCAGCAGGGGCTGGACGTCTATACGAGCCGGTTCGAGCCCCCCTATGCGCTTGCTGTCTACAACTGGCTCTTCTACGTATCCAACGCATACTGGTCGCAGCTGTCGATGGGCATATTCTCATTAAGCGATGCGTGGATCCCCACCTTGGCCCGTTTGTGGACAGCGGTTGGCGCCGCCTGCGGAAGCGCCGCTGCTTTTCTGCTGTTCAGGAAGGTGCTGCGAGAGCACAGTTTGAATGAACTTCTGCTGCCGGCAAGCCTTGCGGCATTGCTGGGTTTCGGACCGCTCTACGGTTTCTGGGTCGTCACCGTCCGCCCGGACGTTTGGGCTGTTAGTCTGGAAATTGTTGCGGTTGTTATTTTTCTCTCGCTTTATCCACGGCAACGCTTGGCGGCGCTGGTCGCCACCGCGCTGGTCGCCTATATGGCATGGAGCTTCAAGCACACGACAATCTTTGGTCTTGGCGGAATCTGTCTGTTGCTCCTGGTGCGCCGGGATTTTTGGGGATTCTTTTTGCTGGTGGCACTCAGCATCCTTTTCTGGGGGGCAACATTACTGGCAAACGATTACATTTATACAGAAACCCTGTTCGCAATCGGACACCCTCTCGAATACGGCGCGGACAGGCTGGTCCGAAATGTCGCCAATGTCGCTATAAAAACCACGTATTTGTGGGTGCCGCTTCTATGTATCGGCACGGCTTTCGTCGCCCAGATGCGATCTCGTCTCCACCTTCCCAAGGAAAACGCGACCCTGCTCGCGATCACGGGGCTTGTCGTAACTTTACCGACAACGCTGCTGATGATGTTGCAGACCGGCAGTTCAGAGAACTACGCTTTCACTCTCGCGTTTTTCATGACGCTTCTGCTTGTTTGCCTATTGCCACGGCTTCCGCGACTCGATGCTTTCGCACGTAAAGTCGGCAACGGGTCACTCGCGGTTGGCTTCATTTTGACGGCGCTCGCGGTCAGCATCGTGCTTACCGGACACAAGGGAACGACCCAGCCGCAGGGCGATCAGGTTCTCACTGATCGCCGGATAGCCTGTCTCAAAAAGTTACCGGTCCCGCTTTATGTTCACAGTCGCGTCCTTTCCCTGCCGTGGAATACGCCGGGAACGCCGTATGTAAGGAGCTTCTATTACGAGCGAGACCGCGCGAACGGAAAAGAGTACGTCAACGGCGGGATCGGCGGCATGATCAACTCAGGCGCGTTTGAAGCGATCGCATATCCCGATGTAAACGTATCTGGCGAACTTGATGGCTCGGATTTAAGCCTGTACCGGCAACTCCCGATCGATTGCGGCGAGATGACAATCTATATCCGCGCCACTCGAACCGATATCGGCGATATTGCCGCGCGCTTGCGTACCGTGCGTTAGCCGTAAAAGGTTTGCGCGTGTCAGAATTTCCGTTCGGAAATTAGGCCCGCATCCATGTTCCTGAGGCGCACGAACTGCGCCAGCACGTGCATGATCGACTGATGCACGTCCTCGATGACGCCGTAGTTGTCAGCGTCGACATGCAGATTCACGTCCGCCAGCCCGGCGGTCCTTCCCCCCGAAAATCCCGTAAACGAAATAACGGTGACGTTGTTGCCGGCGGCCCACGTCGCCGCGCGCACGACGTTCTCGCTGTCACCCGACGACGATACCGTGATCAACACGTCGCCGGGCTGCGCCATGGTGCGCAACTGGTAGACAAACACCTCGTCATACGAAATGTCGTTGGCGATCGCCGTCAACGTTTCCACCGTCGACGACAGCGACACCACGCGCGGCTTGATCGCCGTATCCGTCTGCACGCCCTTGAGGTGGTCGCAGTGGAAGTGGTTCGAGATCGCCGCCGAGCCGCCGTTGCCGCAGACATAGACCGTGCCGCCCTGCGCGTAGGTCAGATCGAGGATGTCCGCCGCCTTCGCCAGCAAGTCATGGTCGATGGACGCGAAGCCCTTCGCGACCTGTGCCGCGTAAGCGTCGATGAAGCCGCCGATGGCGTCGAATTTGTCGTCGGGGAATGTCATGGCTTCCTATATCCCGTTTAACCGGTGCAGGCAACCGGCCCGGCGTTCAGGATCTGGGCCGGTAGTGCACGCCGCGCAAGAGCAGGCCGCCGACGATCAGAAAGACCAGAATCCCGGCCATGCCGACGCGCTGGCTGTCGAACGCCGCCGTCAGCGCGCCGACCAGCATCGGCCCCAGGAACGCCGTCGCCTTTCCCGATAACGCGTAGAGACCGAACATTTCCGTCCTCAGCGCCGGCGGCGCCAGATGCGCCATCAGCGACCGGCTGGCCGACTGCGCCGGCCCCATAAAAAGACCGAGCGCAAGGCCGATCCCCCAGAACCATGTCGCGTCGGTGATCACCAGGATGGCGCCGCCCAGGAACGTCAACGCGGTCAGCGACACGAATATCACCCGGATCGGCCCCCAGCGGTCGTCCGCCCAGGCGAACGCGAACGCGCCCAACCCGGCCGTCACGTTGATGCCGATGCCGAACACGATCAGGTCGGCGAAGCTCATCCCGAAAGTGCCAGCGGCATAGATGCCGCCGAAGGCGAACAGGGTGTTCAGGCCGTCAGTGTAGATCATGCGCGCAATCAGGAAGCGGAACACGACCGCATGACGGCGTGCGCGACGGAAGGTATCGCGCAGCTCGGCAAAGCCGCGCCGCACCGCTTCCGCCGTCCCGATATCTGTTTGCGGCTTGTCGGGACTGAACAGGAAAACCGGGACCGCGAACACCGCCATCCATAACGCGACGAATGGGCCTGTGATGCGCAGGTGCTCGGCCTGGTCCATGTCGAGGCCGAACAGCGGCGTTTCGGTCTGCACGAACAAGACAAGCACGAGGATCAGACAGACCAGCCCGCCGGCATACCCCGTCCCCCAGCCCCAGCCGGACACGCGTCCGATATGGCTGTCCGGTACGAGCCGCGTCAGCATCGCGTTGTAGAACACCATCCCGGTTTCGAACGCGGCATTCGCGGCGGCGACCAGCAACAATCCCCAAAGCATCATCGACGGGTTCGGCACGACGACCCAGAGCGCGGCGGAGAAGACGATGCACGCCAGCGTACAGACGAGCAGCCACGGCTTGCGCGGGCCGG
>Ga0207716_100529_pt1 | contig 12846 bp, 9 predicted proteins | sample TtaePargueraPR_FD_187739 | JGI IMG/M metagenome (GOLD analysis project Ga0207716, IMG submission 187739) | Aerobic enrichment media microbial communities from Bioluminiscent Bay, La Parguera, Puerto Rico - Tt and P2 (5) (SPAdes) | ecosystem: Environmental > Aquatic > Marine > Unclassified ... | reverse complement strand
CCCCCGCCGAGACCAGCCATGCGGCGCGCGGTCCGGCGTGGAAACGTCCGGGCTGGCCGAAGGCGGCGAACGGCGAGCTGGTCTCGGCGCTGGGCGATATCGGTCCGGACGAGGCGGCGATGATGGACAAGGTCGCCGACCACATGGCGACGACCGCGCCGGGCGCCGATCCGGCGGAAGTGCGCCGCGCGACCCAGAATTCCATCCGCGCCATCATGATGATCCGCGCCTACCGCATGCGCGGCCACCTGGCGGCGGATCTCGATCCGCTGGGGCTGACCGATTTCGGCTACCAGGCCGAGCTGGACCCGGCGACCTACGGCTTCAGCGGCGCGGCGCTGGACGAGGAAATCTTCATCGACGGCTATCTGGGCCTGGAGACGGCCACGCCGCGCCAGATGCTGGACATTCTCAAGCGCACCTATTGCGGCCCGATCGGCGTGGAGTTCATGCACATCTCCAACCCCGACGAGAAAGCCTGGCTGCAGGCGCGTTTCGAGGGACCGGACAAGGAGATCACCTTCACCACCGAAGGCAAGAAGGCGATCCTCTCCAAGCTGATCGAGACCGAACGGTTCGAGCAATTCCTGCACAAGCGCTATCCGGGCACGAAACGCTTCGGTGCGGACGGCGGCGAGGCCATGGTCCCGGCGCTGGAACAGGTGATCAAGCGCGGCGGCGCGATGGGTGTCGAGGACATCATCATCGGCATGCCGCACCGCGGCCGCCTCAACGTGCTCGCCTCGGTGATGGGCAAGCCCTATCACCAGATCTTCCACGAATTCCAGGGCGGCAACACCCAGGGCGAGGACGAGTTCGGTTCCGGCGACGTGAAATACCACCTGGGCGCCTCCTCGGACCGCGAATTCGACGGCAATAACGTCCACCTCTCGCTGACGGCCAACCCCTCCCACCTGGAAGCGGTCGACCCGGTCGTGCTCGGCAAGGCCCGCGCCAAGCAGGAGGAGAATTGCCGCCAGGAGCCCGGCACGCCGCGCTCCTCGGTCCTGCCGCTTCTGCTGCATGGCGATGCGGCGTTTGCCGGCCAGGGCATGGTGTCGGAATGCTTCGGCCTTAGCGGTCTGCGCGGTCACCGCACGGGCGGCGCCATCCACTTCATCGTGAACAACCAGATCGGCTTCACGACCGACCCGAAGGACAGCCGCTCCAGCCCCTACCCGTCGGATGTGGCGCTGATGGTCCAGGCGCCGATCTTCCACGTGAACGGCGACGATCCGGAAGCCGTCACCCACGCCACCAAGATTGCCACGGAATACCGTCAGCTCTTCGGCAAGGACGTGGTGATCGACATGATCTGCTATCGCCGCTACGGCCACAATGAAGGCGACGATCCCACCTTCACCCAGCCGATCATGTACCGCATCATCAAGGACATGCCGCCGGTGCGGAAGAAGTACCAGGACCGGCTGATGGAAGAGGGCGTGCTCACCGCGGCCGAGGCCGAGGCGATCGAGAACGACTTCGACACCTTCCTGGAAAACGAGTTCAACGCCGGCAAGGAATTCGAGCCGAAGAAGGCCGACTGGCTCGACGGCCGCTGGTCCGGCCTGGGCCTGCCCGAGGACGATGAGCGCCGCGGCGAGACTTCCGCGACCATCGAACGCCTGAAGTCGGTGGGCGAGGCGATGACCCGCATCCCCAACGACATCAATGTCCACCGCACGCTGAAGCGCGTGCTGGGCGGCCGCCGCGAGGCGATCGAGACCGGCGAGGGCATCGACTGGGCGACGGCCGAGCATCTCGCCTTCGGCACGCTGCTCTCCGAAGGCTTCCCGGTCCGCCTGTCCGGCCAGGATTCCGGCCGCGGCACCTTCTCCCAGCGCCACTCGCACATCATCGACCAGGAAACCGCCGAGCGCTACACGCCGCTCAACAATCTCGATCCCGAGCAGAAGAAGTACGAAGTCATCGACACCATGCTGTCGGAAGAGGCGGTGCTGGGCTTCGAATACGGCTACTCGCTCTCCGCGCCCAACACGCTGGTGATGTGGGAAGCCCAGTTCGGCGATTTCGTGAACGGCGCCCAGGTGATCATCGACCAGTTCATCTCGTCGGGCGAACGCAAATGGCTTCGCATGTCCGGCCTGGTGATGCTGCTGCCGCACGGTTATGAGGGCCAGGGCCCCGAACACTCCTCGGCGCGGCCCGAGCGCTTCCTGCAGCTGTGCGCGGAAGACAATATGCAGGTCGCCAACTGCTCTACGCCGGCGAACTATTTCCACATCCTACGCCGGCAGATCCACCGCAATTTCCGCTCGCCGCTGGTGATCATGACGCCGAAGAGCCTTCTGCGTCACAAGCGTTGCATCTCGACCCTGGCGGCGATGGGGCCGGGCTCCTCCTTCCACCGCGTGCTGTGGGACGATGCCGACGAGAAGCGTCCGGAAGGCGAGGTCCGCCAGACCAAGATCACGCTCCAGGCCGACGAGAAGATCCGCCGCGTCGTGCTGTGCACGGGCAAGGTCTATTACGACCTGCTGGAAACGCGCGAGGAGCGGGAGATCGACGATGTCTACCTGCTGCGCGTCGAACAGCTCTACCCCTTCCCCTACAAGGCCCTGATGGCCGAACTGGCGCGCTTCCCGAACGCGGAGGTCGTCTGGTGCCAGGAAGAGCCGCGCAATATGGGCTACTGGACCTTCGTCGAGCCCAATATCGAATACGTCCTCGGCAAGATCGAGGGCGAGGCCGAGCGGCCGCGCTATATAGGCCGCGTGCCGACCGCCTCCACGGCGACCGGCATCGCCGCCAAGCACAAGCAGCAACAGGAAGCCCTGGTCGACGAGGCCCTCGCCTAGGGCGCGACCATTCTCGCTAGAGAGGAAGAACCGACATGACCGATATCACCGTTCCGCAGCTCGGCGAGAGCGTGACCGAAGCCACGGTCGGCAGCTGGCAGGTGAAGACCGGCGATGCCGTGTCCAAGGACGATGTCCTGGTCGAGCTGGAAACCGACAAGGTGGCCGTCGAGGTCCGGGCCGAGGAAGACGGCGTAATGGGCGACATCGCCGCCCAGGAAGGCGACACGGTCGAGATCGGCGCCAAGCTGGGCGAGCTCGATGCCGGCGGCAAGGCCGACTCCAAGCCGGCCAAGTCCGGCAAGGACGACAAGGCGGAAGAGGCCAAGGACGCGCCCGGGACGGAGACCAAGTCCAAGGATGAGGGCAAGGCTTCGGGCGGCGGCGATACCGTCGAGGCCACCGTGCCCCAGATGGGCGAGAGCGTCACCGAAGGCACGATCGGGTCCTGGCTGGTCAAGGTCGGCGACACGGTCGAGATCGACCAGGCCCTGGTCGAGATCGAGACCGACAAGGTCGCCGTGGAAGTGCCGTCTCCGGTTGCGGGCGAGGTCGCCGAGCTTCTGGTCGAAGAAGGTGACACGGTCTCTCCGGGCGATGCCGTGGCGAAGATTGCCGAAGGCGCCGGCGGCGGGAAGGTCGCGTCGGGCGATGAAGGCGGCAAGGCCGAGGCCGAAGCGCCGGCCGCGTCTTCCTCCTCCGGCGGTGGCGACAAGAAGGCCATGCCGTCCGCCTCCCGCGTGATGGAAGAGAACAAGGTCGATGCCGGTTCCGTCGAAGGTACGGGCAAGGACGGCCGCATCACCAAGGGCGATGCGCTGAAAGCTGCCGAGGCCGCCAGCAAGGCCGCGTCCTCGACGCCGGCCCAGGCGCCTGCCGCTGCGGCCGCACCGTCCGCGCCGCGCGAAACCGGTCCGCGCGAGGAACGCGTCCGCATGACGCGTCTGCGCCAGACGATCGCGAAACGCCTGAAGGACGCCCAGAACTCCGCGGCGATCCTGACGACCTATAACGAGGCCGACATGTCGGCCATCATGGCCGCCCGCAAGGCGCACCAGGAAGCCTTCGTCGCCAAGCATGACGTGAAGCTCGGCTTCATGAGCTTCTTCATCAAGGCCTGCGTGTCGGCGCTCAAGGAAATCCCGGCGGTCAATGCCGAGATCGACGGCACCGACATCATCTACAAGAACTATTACGACATGGGCGTGGCGGTCGGCACCGATCGCGGCCTGGTCGTGCCGGTCGTGCGCGATGCCGACCAGATGTCCCTGGCCGAGATCGAGAAGGAAATCATCCGTCTGGGCAAGCGGGCCCGCGACGGCAAGCTGTCCATCGACGAGATGCAGGGCGCGACCTTCACCCTCTCCAATGGCGGCGTCTACGGTTCGCTCATGTCCATGCCGATCCTCAATGCCCCGCAATCGGGCATTCTGGGCATGCACAAGATCCAGGAACGCCCGGTCGCCGAGAACGGCCAGGTCGTGATCAAGCCGATGATGTATCTGGCGCTGAGCTACGACCACCGCATCGTCGACGGCAAGGAAGCCGTGACCTTCCTGGTCCGCGTGAAGGAAAACCTGGAAGATCCGCAGCGCATGCTGTTCGACCTCTAGGGGATTTCCGGCCGCACATGGCCGTCTGATGGCTTGCCTCTCCCCATAGGCCGGGCGAAGAATGGGCCCGGGAACGGGGGAGGCCGGCATGACGGGGCGAAGTCGGTGGATCGTGGGCAGCCCGATATTGCTGCGGGCGCTCTATGCCTTCCTCTACATGGTCAGCGGCCAGCTCTTCCTTCGCGGATGGGCCAATCCGCTGGCCATTGACGGTTATCTCGCCGAGTTTCTCCGCACGGTTCCCGGCTGGATGCTCGCCCTCTGGGCGGTCTACGCGACGGGCTATCTGGTGTCGGCCCTGTGCTGTCTGGCCGGCCGGCCCCTGGCGGCCCTGCTGGTCTATGCCGGGGCTTTCGCGATCGACGTGCCATTGTGGATCTGGTCCTACCAGTCCCCGGCGACCGACATGGTGTGGAACGGCTATGCGAGCTGGCTGGACATGGGTTTCAACGTGTTCGACCTCTCCGCCATCGTCGTCCTCGTCTTCGTCTGGCGAGCCTCGCGTGCGACGGCCGTTCCGGAACCGAAATGAGAATATGCGCAACGCGGCGGCCGTTCCGCGATAAACAGGCCGATCGGGGGTGCATATGCGTCTAGGTGACCTGGCGGTCAGGGGCTTTGCGGGGCTGGTCCTGCTTCGCGTGGCCTACGCCCTTCTACTGTTCTGCGGGACGCTGGCTTTCCGGCTCGGCGGCGAGGCCCCGTTCCCCATCGACGAGCATGTCGGCGAGATCCTGCGGAGTTTTCCGGTCTGGTATTTCGTCGTGTGGGGCCTGTTCGTGGCCGGGTATGCGGCCGCGGCGCTGCTGCTCGTGCTGCGTTCCTTCTGGGCCCTGCCGCTCTATGCGGCGGCTTTTGCGACGGATTTCCTGCTCTCGCTCTACTGGTTCCAGCAACCCGGCATGGACCGCATGTATTCCGGCGGCGCCAATCTGGTGGAATGGGGGCTGAACGCCTTCGATCTCACCGTCATCGCCGTGCTCGTCCTGATCGGCTCGGCCTTCACCCGCCCGCCGCGCTGAACCCTGCATGGCCGCCTTGCGCGGAAAGCTGTCAATCGGGCCGGATCGGGCCTTACTTTCCGATGCGATCATGGGCATATAGGCTGCAGCACCGTCCGATCATTCCAGCACCTGCGAGGCGAGCATGTCCGAACCCTACGACGTCGTGATCATCGGGGGCGGCCCCGGTGGCTACAACTGCGCCATCCGCGCCGGTCAGCTCGGCCTGAAAACGGCCATCGTGGAAAAGCGCGGCCGCCTTGGCGGCACCTGCCTCAATGTCGGCTGCATACCGTCGAAGGCCCTGTTGCACGCCTCGGAACTGTATGAATCCGCGGACAAGGACTTCGCCGGCCTCGGCATCAAGACCGGCGGGCTGGAACTCGATCTGCCGCAAATGCTCAAGCAGAAGGACGAGGCGGTCGACGGCCTGACCAAGGGCATCGAATTCCTCATGAAGAAGAACAAGGTCGACTATCTTGTCGGCACGGGCTCGATCGCCGGCGCCGGCAAGGTCGCGGTGGAGACGGATGACGGCCAGCAGACGCTGGAGACCAAGCACATCGTCATCGCCACCGGATCCGAAGTGACGCCGCTGCCGGGTGTCGAGATCGACGAGAAACGCGTCGTCTCCTCCACCGGCGCGCTGTCGCTCGACAAGGTCCCGGGCAAGCTGGTGCTGATCGGCGCCGGCGTGATCGGGCTGGAGCTCGGCTCGGTCTGGCGCCGCCTGGGCTCGCAAGTCACCGTGGTGGAATATCTCGACCGCATCCTGCCGGGCATGGACGGCGAGCTGGCCAAGACGGCCCAGCGCACCTTCGCCAAGCAGGGCATGGACTTCCACCTGTCCACCAAGGTGACCGGCGTGGACGCTTCCGACGACAAGACGCTGAAAGTCTCCATCGAACCCGCCGAAGGCGGCGAGGGCCAGACCCTGGAAGCCGATACCGTGCTCGTGTGCATCGGCCGTCGTCCCTACACCGAGGGACTCGGCCTGGAGAGCGTCGGCATCGAGACCGACAAGCGCGGCTTCATCGCCAACGACCATTTCCGCACTTCGGCGGAAAACGTCTGGGTGATCGGCGACACGACCCATGGCCCGATGCTGGCCCACAAGGCCGAGGACGAGGGCGTGGCCTGCGCCGAGCGCATTGCCGGCAAGGCCGGTCATGTGAATTACGGCGTCATCCCGAGCGTGGTCTACACCGCGCCGGAGATCGCCGCGGTCGGCAAGACCGAGGAAGAACTCAAGGATGAGGGCCGCAAGTACAAGAAGGGCAAATTCCCCTTCCAGGCCAATTCCCGCGCCCGCACCAATCACCAGACCGACGGCTTCGTGAAGATCCTGGCCGATGCCGAGACCGACGAGATTCTCGGCGCGCACCTGATCGGGGCCAATGTCGGCGAGATGATCGCCGAGGTCTGCCTGGCGATGGAATTCCAGGCCGCTTCCGAGGACATTGCCCGCACCTGCCACCCGCACCCCACGCTGACCGAGGCGATCCGCCAGGCCGCGATGGGCGTGGAAGGCTGGACGATGCAGTCCTGACGGCGGGTGTCGCAAAGCCGACGTGAAGCTGTCCTAGACTTTCCGTGTCCGGCCTGATTCGCCGCCCGGCCGGGGCCGGGCGGGCGGATGTGCGGGGCATCGGGGGGTGTCCGGCAGGATTTTCGGCGGACAAGACGGCCCGTTTCGGGCACACTGGAAAGGGAATCCGGGGCAAGTGAATCCGGGGCAGGGAAAGCCGGACCGACCGGAGGGTGAGGCCGGACATGGATCAAGCACAGATGCCGACACAGACCGAACTCACGTCCTCGCGCCTGCGCATGGTCGCGCTGGATCCGCATCTGGCGGAGCTTCAGCTCAGCGACCGGGCCGCCTTCTTCGAGGCGCTGGGTGTCGAGGCCGAGCCGTCCTGGCCGCCGGCCCTGACCGACGAGGCCGGCATGCGCGATCTGCGCGACGCGCTGAAGGCGGATCCCGGCGAGACCGGGTGGCGCACCTGGGTCTTCATCTCGCCCGTCATGCACCGCCTTCTGGGAACCGGCGGTTTCCTGGGCGCCCCCGACGCGCAGGGCCGGGTGGAGATCGAATACTCCATGCTCACCTCCTATCGCGAGCAGGGCCTGGCGACGGAAGCCGTGAACACGCTGCTGCAATGGGCCTATTCGCACGAACGGGTGAAACAGGTCGTCGCCCATACCCGCGACGATCGCGATGCCTCGCATCGCGTGCTCGAGAAGGCGGGCTTCGTCCAGTCGGGCCGGGTGCATGACGAGGCCGACGGGCATGACGTGATCGCCTGGAGCCATGAGCGCAGCCGGCTGGCAGCCTAGCTAGCGCGCCTCGTTTTCGCCGAGCAGCCCGCGCAACTGGTCCAGATAGGCCAGCCAGGCCTGCCGTCCCTCGGGCGTCAGCGCGGCGCGGGTGCGGGGCTTGCGGTCGACGAAGCTCTTTTCCACCGACACATAGCCCGCATCCTCCAGCTTGCGCAGATGGACCGAGAGATTGCCGTCGCTCGCCCCCGTCTTCTGCTTGATCTCCGCGAAGGTGGCCCCGCTGACCGCCGAGAGAAAGGCCATGATGCCCAGGCGCAGCCGGCCGTGGATGGTCTCGTCGATCCGCGAGGCGTCGAACTCCGCCCCCATCAGCCGGCCTCCGCGGCCGGTTCCCCGCGCACCAGGACGATGCCGGGCAGGAGGGCGAGAATGCCGACGGCGGCGGCGCTGTAGAGATAGAGGGCGGGCGTTCCGACCAGAAAGACGCCGGCGCCGCAGGCCAGCCAGGCGATGATCGCCATGGGCCGCATCCAGCGCGGTCCGCCCAGGCTGGACGACACCCAGAAGGACACGCCATAGCCGCCAAAGGCGACGAGCGGGATGGTGTCGAACAGGATCATGTCCCCGCGCCCGGCGATCATGGCGGCCACCGCGCCGATGGCATAGGCGGCGATCAGCCACATCACCCCGTTCCACACGGCAGCCTCGCCGCGATTGTTGACGGCGCCGGCGCCGGGCTTGTCGCGAAGGGCGCGGCGCAGCACGAACATGCCCGTCATGCCGACAATGCCGTAGGCCATCCACACGAAGCCGACGAGATGCGGGGCAATGCCCGCCAGGCCAGTGATGATCGCCCAGTGCGCCAGCAGCGCCGGTGCGGCCAGCCCGCCCCACCACAGGAAATAGCGTCCGGCAAGCGAAGGGGCCTGCTGGCCGGACTCGGCCACAGACCGCAGATAGGCGAGATCGGGATCGTTGGACATCGTTACCTCCAAGAACTTTAAAAAACAAAGTATATAGTTGGAAGTGGAGATGCAAGAGGGTGTGTTGCGGGGGATGGCCTCACCATGCGGCCGTCCAGCTCTTCGCGCCTTCCGGCTTGGTTGGCCTCGCGCCGCTGCCGCCTTGTCCCGGATCGATCCGCGCCTGCTTTCCCCGGCCTTGTGCCGGGGTCCGGTTGAGGTGAAAGCGGGGCTCAAGGCCGGTTTCGCTAGGCCCCGGAACGGGGTCCGGGGAAACCGGTTTGTGGCATCTCCCTTCTTCCCAACCCTCACCATTTCTCCCGGACACCCGCATACGCGGGCGCAGGCTTCAGCCCGCGGAAGCAGGCTGCAGATCCGGGATCTACTGTACCGAGACCGCGTTCGCACGACGCTTCGTGGGTCCCGGATAGCGCTGACGCGCTTCCGGGAAAACGCATTGGGGATTCGAGACGCAAAGCCCCAGGGGCGGACGCTCCTGGCACGATGAGATGGGCGGATAACTTCCTTCCTCTCCCAAGCCGTCATCCCAGCGAAAGCTGGGACCCAGATCACGGAACGCGATGGGCGCGAGTTCGCGAATACCCCGTCGTCGCCCAGTCTGGCCTTGAGCCAGTATATCCAAGATCCCGCTTGTGAGGCTGGGTCCCAGCTTTCGCTGGGATGACGGTGGTTGGAGGGACAGGCCGGGAAGACGCCAGCGGGCTTCGTTACCCCCGCCGTGCCCGCGGATGGGCCTGGTCGTAGACGGACATCAGGCGCTGGGTCTCCACGTCGGCATAGACCTGGGTGGTCGACAGGCTGGCATGGCCGAGGAGTTCCTGGATGGCGCGCAGGTCGCCGCCATGGGCCAGCAGGTGCGTGGCGAAAGCGTGGCGCAGGGCGTGGGGCGTGGCGCTGGCGGCGAGGCCCAGCCTTCCGCGCAGATCGGTCATGAGGGCCTGCACGCTGCGCGGGCCCAGCGCGCCGCCGCGTACGCCGCGGAAAAGAGCGGTGTCCGGCTCCAGATCGAAGGGGCAGAGCTCGGCATAGCGGGCGCAGGCCTCGTGGACCGCCGGCAGGACGGGCACGATCCGCGTCTTGTTGCCCTTGCCGGTCACGCGCAGGGTTTCGCCCAGCGGGTGGTCGCGGCCTTTCAGCTCCAGCGCCTCGGAAATCCGCAGCCCGCAGCCATAGAGCAGCAGCAGGATGGCGCTGTCGCGCGCCTGCACCCAGTCGCGCCCGTCGCGCTGACCGGTTTCCGCGATCAGCTCGCGGGCCGCGTCCTCGCTGACCGGTTTGGGTTTGGAGCGGGAGAATTTCGGACCCTCGATCAGGGAGAGGGCCGCATTCTCGATCTGCCAGCGCCGCTGGATATAGCCGAAGAAGGTGCGCACGGCCGACAGTTCGCGGGCCAGGGAGCGGGCCGAGAGGCCGCCCCGGCGGCGATCGGCCATCCAGGCGCGAAAATCGCTGGCGCGCAGGCCGGCGAGATCGCCCAGCGCCGGCTCGCAGCCCAGATGCAGGCCGAGGAATTCGGCGAAACCGTCCAGATCGCGGCGATAGGCTTCCAGCGTCCGGTTCGCGAGCCGCCGCTCGCCGGCCAGATGGGCGTGAAAGGCGTCCAGCGCCGCGCCCAGGGGCAGGGTCAGGGCTTGTGATGCAGCCATTGCACGATCATGCGCTCGATGGCGCGGGCCAGGAAGTTCAAAAGCTCGGTGCCCTGTCCGGCCTCGAACAGGTGGGCGTCGCGCGCCGCCAGGGCCATCAGCCCGTCATGCCCGTTGAAGTCCAGCCGCACGATGGCCTCGCTCTTCACCCGCGCGCCCTGCTGGCCGTAAAGGGCATGGGCGATCTGCGGGTCGACCGGGCCGAGCCGTTCCACCTTGTCGCCGAGCACCTCGCCGACGAAGCCCTCGGCGGCGCCGAGCAGGCTTTCGCCGGATTTCAGCGGCGCATGGCCCTCGATCAGAACGCGGCACACATCCACGCCCAGCGCGCCGGTGAGGCGGCCGGACATCTTGCGGTCCAGCGCGGCCAGGCTGTCGGCTTCCAGCAGCGCCAGCACGGCCATGTGGATCTGCGACTGGGTCGCCAGATTGGCGCGGGCGGTCTCGACGATGCCTTCGTTGAGCGCCTTGAGCTGGCGCACTTCCTCGAGAAGTTTCCCGCGGGCAGCGGAGCCCAGATCGACCACGCCGTCGCCGGCCTCGCGCTCGGCGATGAGGGCCATCAGTTCGGCATCCTCACGCACGATATCGGGATGGTTCCGCAGAAAATCGCGCACGGATCGCGCGTCCAGTTCGAGGGTTGCCTGCTCGTCTGCGCTGCCGGTCATGCGACGCTCCCTGCCCGATTGAAGTCACCAGTCTTGGCCCATTCCCTTTCCGAAATGCAAACCGGCCTGTCAGCGATCCGTCGGCAGCTCGGGCTGTCGCAATTTCGCCCGGCGCGGTTAAGCTCGATCCAGAATCGAGGACAAGCCCGACGTGTCACGCCGCATCGCCGCCATCCTGTTTCCGCTGCCCCTGCCGGAAGCCTTCGACTATGTCGTGCCGGAGGATCTGGAGCTGCAGCCGGGCGACCATGTCGTCGCGCCGCTGGGCAAGCGGCTGGCCCGCGGCGTGGTCTGGGCGCTCAAGCCGGACGATCCGGACCGCAAGCTGAAACCGCTCGAGGGCGCGGCCGGCGGGCCGCCCCTGCCCGAGGGAACGCGGAAATTCGTCGACTGGATGGCGCGCTATCTCGTCCAGCCGCCGGGCATCGTGCTGCGCTCGGTGCTGCGCTCCAGCGAGGCGCTGAAACCGTCTCCGACCGAGACCGTCTACCGCCGGGGCGAGGGCGAGCCCGACCGCATGACCGAGGCGCGCCAGCGCGTGCTCGACGCGGCCGATGCGCTGGGCGAGGCGAGCGCGGCGGATCTGGCCCGCGAGGCCGGCGTGTCGTCCTCCGTGGTGAAGGGACTGGCCAAGAGCGGCGCCCTTGTGGAGGAGAAGCGTCTGGTCGATCCGCCTTTCGACGTGCCGGACCCCGATCATGCCGCGCCGGGCGCGGGCGGGGTCGAGCTGACGGCCATGCAGGCCGAGGCGTCCGGCGTGCTGCGGCGGCTGGTGCGGGCGGGCGGTTTCCAGGCGGCCCTGCTGGACGGGGTCACCGGCGCGGGCAAGACCGAAGTCTATTTCGAGGCGGTCGCGGAAGTGCTGCGGCGCGAGCCGGACGCCCAGATCCTGATCATGCTGCCGGAGATCGCGCTGACCGAGGCGGTGCTCTCGCGCTTTGAAAAACGCTTCGGCGTGAAGCCCGCGCTCTGGCATTCCGGGGCCGGGCCGAAGAACCGCCGCCGCGCCTGGCGCGAGGTCGCCGAGGGACGGGCGCGGATCGTGGTGGGCGCGCGCTCGGCGCTCTTCCTGCCCTTTCCCCATCTGCGCCTCATCGTCGTCGACGAGGAGCACGACCCGACCTACAAGCAGGATGAGGGCCTGGCCTATCAGGCGCGCGATCTGGCCATCGTGCGGGCCAAGCTGGAAGGCGCCATGGCCGTTCTGGCCTCGGCAACGCCCTCGCTGGAAAGCCTCGCCAATGTGCAGGCCGGGCGTTATGTGCACGTACAGCTGCCCGCCCGGCCTGGCGCGGCCATCCTGCCGGAGATCGGCACGATCGATCTGCGCGAGACGCCGGCGGAGAGCGGGTGCTGGCTGTCGCCGCCGCTTGTGGAGGCCGTCGCGGAGACGCTGGAGCGGGGCGAGCAGTCGCTGCTCTATCTCAACCGGCGCGGCTATGCCCCGCTGGTGCTGTGCCGGGCCTGCGGGCATCGCATGGTCTCGCCGGACACCCAGTCCTATCTCGTGGAGCATCGCTATACCGGCCGCCTGGTCTGTCATGTCACCGGCTTTTCCATGGCCAAGCCGAAAGCCTGTCCGGAATGCGGGGCGGAGGATTCTCTGACCAGTGTCGGGCCGGGCGTGGAGCGCGTGGCCGAGGAGGCCAAGCGGCGCTTTCCCGATGCCCGGGTGGAGATCTATTCCTCGGACAGCCAGCGCGGGGCGGAGATCGTCGCAGCGATGGAACAGGGCGAGATCGACATTCTCGTCGGCACCCAGATCGCCGCGAAGGGGCATAATTTCCCCAACCTCACCCTGGTCGGCGTGATCGATGCGGATCTGGGACTGGCCGG
>Ga0207716_100528_pt1 | contig 12874 bp, 10 predicted proteins | sample TtaePargueraPR_FD_187739 | JGI IMG/M metagenome (GOLD analysis project Ga0207716, IMG submission 187739) | Aerobic enrichment media microbial communities from Bioluminiscent Bay, La Parguera, Puerto Rico - Tt and P2 (5) (SPAdes) | ecosystem: Environmental > Aquatic > Marine > Unclassified ... | reverse complement strand
GCTGACATAGCCGGAGGCCGGATCCTCGATGGCGATCGTCGCGCCTTCTTCGGTCTTCTGCGACGGCTTGGTGCAGAGAGACCCGTCGACGCGCACCGTGCCGCGCAGGATGGCATCGCGCGCCCTGGCGCGGCTCGGGAAACGGCCCGTGTCGACGAGAAGCTGGTCGAGACGTTGTCTGGGCATTCGGGCCGTGTCAGAAGCAGCCGGCGATGGCCGAGATCAGGCGGTCGGCATAAACGCGCTCGCCGGCATAGAACCACAGCAGGGCGGCCAGCACGACGAGGCCGGCGGCGCCGGCGCTCAGACTTATGAAAAGCGGCTTGCCCATGGTCCCTGTTGGTCTCCGCTCCGCCCTTACGAGGACGCGGGTGCGTTTTCGATCAGACGCCGCAGCTTCTGCAGCGCGTTTTCCTCCGCCTCGCCGTAAGCGATGGTGCCGACGAACTTGTTGTCCGCGTTCATCAGGTAGACGGCGGCGGAATGGTCCATCGTGTAGTCGCCGTCGTCAAGCTCGACCCGCTTGGCGTAGACCCGATAGGCCCTCAGCATGGCATCGATCTGCTCGCGTGAGCCGGTCAGCGGGGTGATCCGCTTGTCGAAGGCCCAGACATAGTCGCGCATGACGTCCGGCGTATCGCGCTCCGGATCGACGCTTACGAAAGCATAGTTCAGCCTGTCGGCATCCGGCCCGAGCGCTTCCATCCAGCCTTGCAGTTCCGACAAGGTGGTCGGGCAAACATCCGGGCAGTAGGTGAAGCCGAAGAACATCAGCGTAGGCTTGCCGGCAAAGGTCTTGTCGGTCACCGTCTCGCCGGTGCCGCTGACGAGTTCGAAAGGACCGCCGATGGCGGCGAGCGGCTCTAGCAGGCCCCCGGAGTTCTGATTGCCGGCGGTCTGCTGATAGACCAGCCATCCGGAAACGGCAGCAAGGGCGGCAACCGCCGCCCAGGCCCCGTACCGGAAGAGTTTCAAACCAGACATGGTCGTATCCTCTTCTGGAATTGATCAGTTTTTGCCGTGCTTCATGTGACCGCCGTGCATGCTCTTTGCACCCATCTTGGCGACATCCAGCTCCACGGCGACCTCTCCGGCCTTCTCGAAGGTCAGCACGACCGGCACCTTGGTGCCTTCCTCGATCGGCTGGTTCAGGCCCATGAACATGATATGGAGGCCACCCGGTTTCAGCGCAACGGTCTCCCCGGCGGGGATGTCGATACCGCCCTCCATTTCGCGCATCTTCATGACGCCGTCGATGACGGCCATTTCATGCAGTTCCACCTTGGCGGCGACGTCGGAGCTGGCGGCAACCAGCCGGTCGTCTTCGGAGCCGGCGTTGACGATCTCGACGAAGCCGCCGCCGGCTTTCGCCTTGGGCGGCGTTGCGCGGGTCCAGGTCTGGCTGATGGTCAGGTCGCCGGCCTTGTACTCACCGGCCATGGCGGAAAGGGAAACGAGCGTGAGCGCCGTTGCGACGGCAACGGATTTGAAGAGTTTCATTGGAATGTGTCCTTGATGTCTGAAGTTTCGGTTCTGTCAGATCAAGGATGTCGGCGGCGCCCGAATGCCCCTGGTGCCGAGCCGGTGGAGCGAGGTCGCCTGGTCACCTGCGCAGCACGTTTTTAAGGATGCGCTCGCGAATGCGGCAAGGTTCGGATGTGCTGCGCGATCCGCCAGACAGGCGCCGAACGCGCAGCCGTGCGCGCACCCAGTGCCGCATTGGCAGGCCAGCGGATCGTGTGCCGCAGGGCCGCTCTGCTCAAGGCCGGACGGCTGGCACAGTCCGGTCAGACCGGCGGCGGCCGCGCCCTCCGGCGTCAGCGCACTGGCGAGAACGAGCAGGCACAGGCGCACCGCAAAGGCAAGCGCCGTCAGCGCCACCAGCGGGTGGCGCTCCTGCCGGAGCATGTGCAATCGGGTACGGCGCGCGAACATAAAGCGGCTATAGGACGGATCGGGACCGAAGTCGAGTGGCGAAACCGCGCAGGCTTGCCGGCTCAGGTCTTGTGTGGAGTTGCGACGTCCTTGTTGCTGTCGTCGCTTCCGTCTTGGTCCGCTTCCGCGCCGTCGTCGTCTTCGGAGGTTTCGAAATTGTAGATGTCGTCCTCATAGGCCGGGAATTCTTCCGGCGGGATGACATATTCCTCCGTCTCCCAGTCCAGCGGCTCGGGCGAGATGACCGAACCGACCTGGGCGGTCGAGGCATATTCGAAGTCGGTCTTTTCCTCCGCGGTGAGCGCTTGCCGGAAGAGAATACGCGTCAGAATGAAGCCGACCATGGCGATATTTGCGACGACGACCATGACGAAGAGACCGGACGGTCCCAGTTGCCCCATGATGATTGAGGCGAGCAGCGGGCCCGCAATCGAGCCGATGCCGAACGACAGCAGCATGCCCGAAGAGGTTTCGACGAAGGCCTCGGACGGCGCATGGTCGAAGGCATGGGCCACGGAAATCGCATAAAGCGGCTGCGTGAACATGCCGATCAGAACCGCCGAGCCGATCGCGACCAGAAAGGTGTTTGGCGAGAACACGACGATCGCAAGCGCGGCGGCGATGGTTGCGATCCCGAGACCGACCAGCACGACGCGCCGGTCCATCCGGTCGGACAGGCGGCCAACCGGCCACTGGGCCAGCACGCCGCCGCCGACGATCGCGGCCGCGTAGAAGGCCGACTGGTTCGTCGACAGACCGATCTGGGAGCCGTAGAGCGGCGACAGTGTCAGCAGTGCGCCCTGGGTCACCCCGATGAAGAGGACGCCGACGAAGGCGGCAGGCGAGTTCTGGTAGAGCTGTTTCGGCCGAAACCGGACCAGCGTGATCGGCGCCGGCTGTGTCGAGGTCGTCAGGGAGACCGGTATCACCGCGATGCTGACCGTGACCGAGGCGATCACGAAGGGGATGAAGGAGGAAATGCTCATCGTCGCGATCGAGATCTGCCCCATCATCAGGGCCGCGAACAGGATCACGATGTAGATCGACATCACCGTGCCACGGTTTTCGTTGGTGGCGCTCTCGTTCAGCCAGCTCTCGACGATCATGTAGAAGCCGGCCAGGCAGAAGCCGGAAATCATGCGAATGACGAACCAGACATAAGGGTCGACGATCACCGGATGCATGATGGCGGCCGCCGACATCAGCGACACCAGGGCGGCGAAGGCACGAATGTGGCCTGCACGCATGATCACCAGCGGCGCACCGAGGCAGCCAACCACCATGCCGACGAAATAGGCCGACGACATCGCGCCGATTTCAAGATCGGTGAAATAGAAGCGGTCCGCGGCCAGCGGCAGCAGGGTGGTTTGCAGGCCGTGCCCGAAAATGAACAGGGCGACGGACAGCAGCAGCGCGGACACGGAGCTAAGCGTGTGTGTCATGACGGCACCCGGAATATCGAAGCGCCCGCCACGATGGCGGCGCTGCCTGTATGTGGTTTCAAGAAAAACAAAAGCGCCGGTTGAAGCCGACGCGTTTGATCTTGCCATCCAGCCTTTTCAGGTCGCGAAGCAAGTGTCAATGACCAACCGGAAACGCATCCCCGTTATGTTGAAAGGGATGTCGGATTCGTGACAGGCTGCGGCGGTTTACGCTAGTTTCGGAGTGCCGACGACTTCCGTGCCGAGAGCGGAAAAGACGGTCTTCAGAATGCCGTCGCAATCGAGACCGGCCCTGGCATACATGGCATCCGGCTTGTCCTGGTCGATGTAGCTGTCCGGCAGCGCAAGCGAGCGCACCTTCAGGCCGTTGTCGAGCAGGCCCTCCTCGGCCAGGCTTGTCAGCACATGGCTGCCGAAGCCGCCTGCGGAGCCTTCCTCGATCATCACCAGAACCTCATGCTCGCGGGCAAGCCGCCGGATAAGGTCCATGTCGAGCGGCTTGGCGAAACGGGCATCGGCCACCGTGGTCGAAAGACCCGCCGCGTCGAGTTCGTCGGCCGCCTTGAGGCATTCGTTCATACGTCCGCCGAAGCTGAGCAGGGCCACCTTGGTGCCCTCGCGGCGGATGAGGCCCTTGCCGATTTCCAGGACCGTACCGCGCTCCGGCAGGTCCAGGCCGACGCCCTCGCCGCGGGGATAGCGGAAGGAGATCGGCCCGTCGTCGTAGGCGACCGCCGTCGCCACCATGTGGCGCAGCTCGACTTCGTCGGCCGCCGCCATGACGACGAAATCGGGCAGGCAGGTAAGGAAGGCCGTATCGAAGGCGCCCGCATGGGTCGGCCCGTCGGCACCCACGAGCCCGGCCCGGTCGATCGGAAAGCGCACCGGCAGGCCCTGGATTGCGACATCGTGGATCACCTGGTCGTAGGCGCGCTGCAGGAACGTGGAATAGATCGCCGCGAACGGCTTGAAACCCTCGGTCGCCAGGCCGGCGGCAAAGGTAACCGCATGCTGTTCGGCGATGCCGACGTCGAAGGTGCGTTTCGGAAAGGCTTCGCCGAAGAGGTCCAGACCGGTGCCGTCCGGCATGGCTGCCGTGATCGCCACCACCTTGTCGTCGCGTTCCGCTTCCTTGATGAGCGAGGTCGCGAACACATTGGTGTAGCTCGGTGCATTGGCCTTCGGCTTGGACTGCTTGCCGGTGACCACGTCGAATTTGGCAACGCCGTGATACTTGTCCCTCGCGCCTTCCGCCGGGCCATAGCCTTTGCCCTTCTGGGTGACCGCATGGATCAATACCGGGCCGTGATGGGTGTCGCGAACGTTCTTCAGGACCGGAAGCAGATGGTCGAGATTGTGGCCGTCCACCGGACCGACGTAGTAAAAGCCGAGTTCCTCGAACAGGGTTCCGCCGGTCCAGAAACCACGGGCGTATTCTTCCGCCCGGGCAGCTTTCTCGAACACCGGCTTCGGCAGGTTCCTGGCGAAGTGCTTGGCGGCGTCACGCAGGCTCTGGTAGGTCGGTCCCGACACCAGCTTGGCCAGATAGGCGGACATGGCCCCGACCGGCGGTGCGATCGACATGTCGTTGTCGTTCAGGATCACGATCAGCCTGGAGCCGAGATGTCCGGCGTTGTTCATGGCCTCATAGGCCATGCCGGCGGACATGGCGCCGTCGCCGATGACCGCAATGACGTTGTTGTCGCCGCCCTTAAGATCCCGTCCGGCGGCCATGCCGAGCCCGGCGGAAATAGATGTGGAGGAATGGGCGGCGCCGAACGGATCGTAGATGCTTTCGGCCCGTTTGGTGAACCCGGACAACCCGTCGGCCTGACGAAGCGTTCGGATGCGGTCGCGGCGCTCTGTCAGGATCTTGTGCGGATAGCACTGGTGGCCGACATCCCAGATGACCTTGTCGTCCGGCGTGTTGAACACGTAATGCAGGGCAACCGTCAGTTCGACGACGCCAAGCCCGGCTCCCAGATGCCCGCCGGTCACCGACACCGCGTCGATGGTCTCGGCGCGCAGTTCCTCGGCAAGCTGCTGCAACTGGGTCTCTTCGAGCCCGCGCAGATCCGCCGGCGAGAGAACCTTGTCGAGAAGGGGAGTATCAGGCTTGGAAGTCACTCTGGCGATCGCTCCACGGTTGGCAAACTGGCGGGCAGGCATACACCAAGCGGATATAGGGCGCAAATTCGTCGAATGAAATGCGCCGCGCCGGCGCGGACAGGCCGCCACGAATCGGCCCGCTTTTGAGCGCCGGGAACGGAAACTTGGTAAAATTGCTGGTTGGGGCGGCGGTTTTTGTGCAACTTCTCAGGATTTTACGTTCAGTCACCCATTTGGGTGATGCATTGCCCGCCGAAGTGTCCTAAGGGAATAGTGTGGTCGATGGGGCCACGTGCACAGTGATCAACTTGGGGTCGCATCTCGCGGCCCCATTTTTTATGGCCTCCTTACGATCGGAAGGCGGCGAGCCACTGAAATTAGTGCGTAACTCGATCCCGTCTCCGGTGACAGGAAACGGCGCTAGTAGAGCTGCGCCAGACGGTGAACGAGCTTTGCCAGCTGTAGTTGCGTGTTGATACCGGTCTTTTCGTAGATGCGACGAAGGTGCGTTTTGGCCGTGTTCCGGCTGATGCCGAGATCGCCGACGGTTGCGGTGAGGGAGCCGGTCATCGTCAGGTGCCGTGCCAGATGGGCTTCGGACTGCGACAGATCGTAGTGAGTCTGCAGGCACGCCTCGACCTCCGCCGGAAGGTCTTCCCGGGTTTCGGCGACTTTGATCAGAAACACGGTTTCGGCTTCCGCGAGCTGCGTCTGCGGGAGCCGCACCACGGGGCCGACGGCAATCCTTATCAGACACCCGTCGGGGCCCTCGACACAGACCGAGTGATGGCGTCGCTCCTCCGATGCCGGCACGTCCGGTGTCGGGATCTTGGCTGCGGCAAGCCTGGTCAGTGCGTCTTCCAGCTTCTTATTGGTGACAACGAGCTTGTGCCGTCTGGCGACGGCGGCCTCCGTCCTGGCAAGCGCGTCAAGCCCCTTGCGGGTCTGCGCAAGAATGTCGCGGTCGGCATTGACCAGCACGGCCGGGCCATCCACTTCGCTCAGAAGCAGGCGCTGGTAGCGGGAATCGAGACGCTCCTGCTCCATCTGGAAATAGATGCTCAGCCCCGGGCCGAGCGCCTGGACGATTGTTTGGAACGTCTCACCTGTGGTGGCTGCGTCGATGCTCTCCGGCGTATGGGCGGTGAACAGGCAACCGAATAGGACCGTGGAATTGCCGGTGCGCCAGATCGGCGAGATCAGTCCCGGCGCGCCGCGCATCCTTTCCTCGTTTTCGATCTCTGGGGCCTCCGGTGTCTCCCCGACCGCTCCGGTGTCTCCCCGGCCGCATCCCGGCCGGATTCGAAGAGGCCTGCCGCCGGCGAGCGTCGTCTTGCAATAGGGGTAAAACAGGGACGCTTCCGAGAGCAGGAACTGGAAGGCGCTGCGCCCGCCTTCCGTTTCGATTGCCTGTAGGATGGAGCCGAGTTGGCAGGCCCGTCGCTGACCGCCGAAACGTGTCGTCGGCACGCCAAGATCATCGAATTCCGCCAAAAAGGATTTGCAGTCGAGCGCCCTGTCAATGAAATCGAGGATCTGTGGCCAGCCCTGGGATTGAGGCGAGCATTCAAGAACACGTATAAGTAGTTTAGTCTGATCTGTTTTGCTTAGTGACGGCATCCGCTTTCTTATCTACTAAACCTTACAAAAATACATTCAGACCCACAATAAATTACTATCAATTTGCAGCGTCGGAAGCAATGGTATTGGTAGAAATTGGGGTTCAGGTAGACTTAAGTTTAATGCCGATGAGCGGTCCCCGCCGATGCGGATCGGTCTTGTCCGGGCGCCAGACAAAATGTTCTGACGGCAAAACGCCGGATCCGGCGAAGAATATTAGAGTGCCCATTTTTGATCAACCAGGACAGAAATGGATCAAAAATCCCTGCACTGGCCGCCCCTGCGCAGGCAGGGGCCCAGTAAGCTCATGACTTTGAAAGAAGAATGGACACCGGGGCTACTGGATCCCGGATCTCCGCTTCGCTGCGTCCGGGACGGCGCCGAGGGAAAGCGCCAACTGTGTCCAAAATTTCCAGTCTTAGTGTTTCCCCAATGATTTCATATCGATATCAGAGAACTTCAAATCTTAACCGGACAGCAGTGGGTCAGGACGCTAGAAAATTGTTTCAGATGATGCCCGCCGGCGGTCACTGCGGATCGAGGGCTTCGGTACCGCCGGGTTCGCCGTTCTTGCCGAGCTGGATTTTTTCGACCTTGGCTTCGGCCGATTTCAGCAGAGCGTCGCAGTGTTTGCGTAAGGCGTCGCCGCGTTCGTACATGTCGATACTGCGTTCCAGAGGGACGTTGCCCTGCTCCAGTTCGCGTACGATCGTCTCCAGTTGCTTGAGCGCTTCCTCGAAGGAGAGGCCGGCAATGTCGTTGGCTGCTTCGCTCATCTGGGCGGTCCCGTCTGTCAGGGGGTGGTTCGATCCTGACCTGCAAACTTGCGGGCCGCGACGCGAAGGTCAAGGCGTCAATTGAAAATCGCCGCGCTCATCCCCATCGGTTTGACGGCTATCCGGTCATGAGCGTCATGACATGCGCGGCCACCGAGCGCGCCAGGCCTTCGAGATCGTAGCCGCCTTCCAGCACCGAGATGAGATGGCCGTCACCGTGTTTGTCGGCGACATCCATCAGAACGCGGGTCGCCCAGGCGAAGTCCGCCTCGACAAGATTGAGGCCGCCGAGCGGATCCCGGGCGTGGGCGTCGAAGCCCGCGGAGACGATGACGAGTTCCGGCTCGAAATGGTTCAGGCGTGGCAGGATCACGGCCTCGAAGGCCTCCTTGAAACCGGCACCGTCCTCGCCCGGGGCAAGGGGAGCGTTCACGATCGTGTTGGCGTCGCCGGTTTCCGAGGCCGCGCCGGAACCGGGATAGAGCGGCATCTGGTGGGTGGAGCAATACATCACGGTCGGATCGTCCCAGAAGATGTCCTGGGTGCCGTTGCCGTGGTGGACGTCGAAATCGACGATGGCGACACGGTCGATGCCGTGCTTCTCCTGGGCATAGCGGGCTGCCACGGCCGCATTGTTGAAGAAGCAGAAGCCCATGGCGCGGTCCTTTTCCGCGTGGTGGCCGGGCGGCCGCGAGGCGGAAAAGGCGTTGCTGACCTTCTTCGTCAGCACTTCATCGACGGCCCGGCAGGCACCGCCGACGCCGCGCAGGGCGGCTTCCCAGGTTCCCGGAGACATGGTTGTGTCCGCATCGACACGGGCGGTGCCTTCCTCAGGGGCCAGCCGGTGCAGCATGTCGACATAGCTCATCGGATGCGCCCGGGCGATGTCCTCGACGCTTCCCATCGGCGCCATGTCCCGTTCCACGGACTGGAATTTTTCATGCTCCAGGATCCGGTCGATCGCCCGGATCCTGTCGGGACGTTCGGGGTGCCCCACGGGTGTCAGGTGGTCGAGAAAGGCAGGATGATGCAGGATCAGGGTAGACAAGGAGGCGTTTCCGGAAGGTCGTTGGTCTTTGCCTCATCAGAGCGGTTGCCGCCGATACTGTCAATTGGCACGAGGTCGTAACTTCGCTGGCGGACGTGCCGCCGACGCCGGGTCGGCGCGGCGAAGAACCGTGTGTCCCGACGAGGCTGTTTCTTGGCGGCAGGAGGGCGGGCACGAACAAAAAAGAGGGCCGGCTGTCTTGCCGGCCCTTTTTCAGGTGCGAGCATCGCAATGCCCGAGGGGAGGTCCGCTGCATCTCAATTTCGCGTGCCAAATTACGTGATTCCAGTAAGGGAAGGCGAGCATTTTACCGTAATCGTTCAAAGGTGGTGTTGATAAGTTTCAAGTCTTCGCAGATTTGACAGCGTCTGATATGCAGGTTGCTTAACCGGTATTCGGTTCCGAAGTGCCGCTCTATTTGGGCGCGGGACTGCGGCTCTGGCAGGACCTTCACAGGGGGGCTCGCAGGTCCTGTCTTGCCGACGAAGCCGGGCACTGGTGCGTGGACGATTGATTTTTCAACGTTTTTTCAAGTCGTCGCGAGATGCCTACCAAACAATGGCAACGCTCGGGCGGGTTGGCCGCAAGAATGCGTTGGCGCGCGGCGGTCAGCCGCGCGGCGCGGCGGCTCTCAGGAGCCGGTCGTTGATCGCTTCGCCGAGGCCCAGGCTGGGGATAAACTGGACCCGGATCGTGCCTGCGCCGCTGGCATCCAGGGTGCGCATGGCGCCGAACAGGTTCGCAGCGGCTTCGGTCAGGTCGCCGCTTGGGCTGAGATTGACTTCCGCGGCGGCCTCCTCGGCGCCCGGAAGCGGTGTCGGGCCGAAGGACAGCAGCGCCTCCCCGGGCGCGGCTTCCTTCGCATTCAGGATCATCCGTGCGTTCGGGGCATAGTGCGACGACAGCATACCCGGGGCTTGCGGAGCGTCCGCCCTTGCGCCGGCAGACGGGCCCTCCAGAGGGCTCCCGAGGACCTTTTCGATGTTTTCGCGGGCAATGCCGCCCGGCCGCAGCAACCGCGGCACACCGTCGGTGAGGCCGACGATCGTACTTTCGATGCCGACAGAGCAGGGACCGGCGTCGACGACGAAGCTGAGCGAACGCTCAAGGTCGGCGACGGCGTCCTCGGCACGGGTCGGGCTGATCCGCCCGGATCGGTTGGCACTCGGCGCCGCCAGCGGCCGGCCGGTCTTTTCGGCAAGGAAGCGCATCACCGGTCCCGCGGGCACCCGGAGGGCGACCGTCTCCAGCCCCGCTGTCGCAAGGTCCGAAATCGGCGAAGAGCGGCGCTTGGGAACCACCAGCGTCAGCGGTCCCGGCCAAAAGGCCTCCGCAAGCGCCAGGGCCTGGGCGTCGAAGACGCCGTGCATCCTGGCGGCGTCCAGGGAGGGAACATGGGAAATCAGCGGATTGAATTGCGGCCGGCCTTTGGCCGCGAAGATCTTCGCGCAGGCGACGCCATTGGTGGCGTCGGCGGCAAGCCCGTAGACGGTCTCGGTCGGCACGGCGACAAGATCGCCGCGCAGGAGCGCCGCGCAGACCGCATCCGCTTCCGGCGCGTCCTGCCAGCCGGGATTGTCGATGTCGAGTGTCCAGCGCTGCATGCCGGGGTCTTATACCAAAGGAGATTAATAATCATCCATCCGATGATCCATTTCCATCCACCGGCGAGGCGCATTGCGCAGCGCGGTCTGGTTGACCGGGCAAGCGATGCAACAAAGTCCGGTGGATGGAAATGGGTCACCGAAGGCCGTGATTGGAAGCCCTTCGGGCGACGTTGCGCGTCTTGGACGATGACCCACATCGCCCTGCGACGCGCTCCTTGCCGAAGAGCTTCCAATCACGGTCGGATGGATGATTATTAAACTCCTTTGGTATTACCTTCGCCTGTGGCGCATTGACCGAAAAGACGATGACCTACCGCTGCGATACGGGTTGACGTTAACGTCAACTGGTCTATTGTCCTGCCAACCACTGCCGATAGCGCCTTTTGCGAAGAAGGTGCGCCGACGTCAAGCTCGGAACGGCGAAAACAGTCAAGCGCCGGCATGGCTGAAGCCGGCCGGTTTGGGAGGACCTTCATGTATCGCGCCCCTGTCGACGAGATTGCCTTCACGCTGAAACACGTCTGCGGACTGGCAGATCTCCGGAAAAGCGAGCGCTTCGCGGAGCTCGGCGACGATCTTGTCGATGCCATCGTGACCGAGGCGGGCCGCTACGCTGCCGAGGCGGTGGCGCCGCTCAACGCTGTCGCCGACCGGCACGGTACCCCGTTCGCAGGCGGCGAGGTGACGACGCCTCCCGGCTGGCGCGAAGCCTATCACGGCTGGATCGAGGGCGGCTGGAACGGCCTGACCGCAGATCCGGACCATGGCGGCCAGGGCCTGCCGCAGATGCTCTCCGCCGCCGCGATGGAGATGTGGAATTCCGGCTCCATGGCCTTCGCCATCGGCCCGACGCTGACCATCGGTGCCGTCGAGGCAATGGAAAAGCACGCATCCGAGGAGTTGAAGGCCAGATATCTGGAAAAGCTGGTGTCCGGCGAATGGATGGGCACCATGAACCTGACCGAGCCTCAGGCCGGGTCCGACCTCAACGCGCTGAAAGCCCGTGCGGAGCGCAACGACGACGGCACCTACCGCATCTTCGGTCAGAAGATCTTCATTACCTACGGCGACCACGACCTGACCGACAATATCGTCCACATGGTGCTGGCGCGGCTGCCGGACGCCCCGGCTGGCACCAAGGGGATCTCATTGTTCCTGGTGCCGAAGTTTCTGGTCAACGAAGACGGCTCCCTGGGCGCGCGCAACGACGTCCGGGTTGCCGGGGTCGAGCATAAAATGGGCATTCACGGCTCGCCCACTTGCACCATGATCTACGGCGACGACGGCGGTGCCACCGGCTGGTTGATCGGCGAGGAAAATCGCGGTCTTGCCTGCATGTTCACGATGATGAACAACGCGCGTCTCGCCGTCGGCATCCAGGGGCTTGGCGTCGCCGAACGGGCCTACCAGCACGCGCTCGCCTATGCGCTGGAACGCAAACAGGGCAGGGCACCGGGAGATACCGGCGAGGGCATGAGCCCGATCGCGCGCCATCCGGACATCAAGCGCATGCTGCTCGGCATGAAGTCCAGGACCCAGGTGGCAAGGGCAATCTGTTATGCCTGCGCCCACGCCATCGACATGGCCAATGTTGCGGCGGACGCAGACGGCAAGAAATTCTGGAGCGAACGGGCCAGCCTGCTAACACCGATCGCCAAGGCGCTGTCCACCGATTTCGGCGTCGAGGTCGCCTCGCTCGGCGTCCAGATCCACGGCGGCATGGGCTTCATCGAGGAGACCGGCGCCGCACAGCACCTGCGCGATGCCCGCATCGCCCCGATCTACGAGGGCACCAACGGCATCCAGTCCATCGACCTTGTCATGCGCAAGCTGCCGCTGTCCGGCGGCGATCACGTCAACGGCTTCATCGCGGAGCTGAAGGAGATCGCACAGGAGATTGCGGCCTCGAACCGTCCGGAATTCGGCGCATCTGCCGAACGGCTGTCGGCGGCTATCGGCGATCTTCGGGACGTCACCGACTACATGCTGGCGGCGCAGGCCGAGGGCCGGGTGGCCGATGCCCTGTCGGGCGCAACCCCCTACCTGCGCGTGGCCGGGCTCGTTCTGGGTGCGGCACTCCTGGCGAAAGGCGCCTTGCGGTCCGCCGGCGAACCGGCGCACAAGCTGGCGGAGCGGACCTTGCTGGCGCGGAACTTCTGCGAGACCACGCTCGGCGAAACCGCGGGCCTGAAGTCGGACATCCTCTTGTCCGCCGAAGCCATCCAGGCCTTCGACGCCGAAGCGCTTGCCTCCTGAGGCCGTTCACCGGAGACCGAGATGATCCGACTATCCCTCGAAGACGGCGTCCGTATCCTGCGCCTGGACCGGCCGGAGAAG
>Ga0207716_100527_pt1 | contig 12882 bp, 12 predicted proteins | sample TtaePargueraPR_FD_187739 | JGI IMG/M metagenome (GOLD analysis project Ga0207716, IMG submission 187739) | Aerobic enrichment media microbial communities from Bioluminiscent Bay, La Parguera, Puerto Rico - Tt and P2 (5) (SPAdes) | ecosystem: Environmental > Aquatic > Marine > Unclassified ... | reverse complement strand
CTGGTTCGAGAAAACGGGCACACGCGAGCCGATGGAAGAATCCATGCTCGACTTCGCCGACGACGTTCAGGAGACCTCGCGCCTGTCCTGCCAGATCAAGGTGAGCGACGAACTCGACGGCCTCGTCGTGCGCATGCCTGAATACCAGGGCTAGGCCCGTTACGGCTCGCGCGCCAGGCGGCCGGCTTCCAGCTGGAGCGCCTCGCGGATCGACAGACGCCCCAGCGGCACGGCCTCATAACCGTCCGCCGCGACCTCCACGGTGGAATCGCGGAAGGTGAAGATGAAGTGCCGCAGACGCCGGAAACGCTCGGCGCTGTCGCCGGGATGCGCGCTGGCGATCTGGCGCAGGTCGTCGATCCAGTCGGAGCGCCGCACCTCGAAAGCCCCGCACGGATACAGGCCCGACGCAGCCAGCGGATGCCCGGCGAGCGTCTCCTCGCCCGGCGGGCCGGCGGTGTGGGCGTGCGGGCGAACGAAACGGATGGCCGCCGCCGGCAGGTCCGCCGTGTCGTGATCGACCAGGCGAGGCGTATCCGCGTCCCCGGCCTGGTCCGCATCCGGGTCCGTCAGCAGGTAGACAAGGCTCAACCGCCCCTCGCAGGCGGCCAGCATCGGGCAGGGCGCACCGAAATCGCATTCGGGAATATCGGCCAGTTCGCGAAGTCCGGGTTTGCGCCGGAACGACCACATGGCGCGGCCCGCCCGCTCAGGCGCTGCCGGCCGCCGGGCGCCGGGCGAGGTCCAGCTCGGGCGGAACGGCGCGGCCATGCGGTTCGGACGGGAAGTGGCAGGACACTTTGGTGCCCTTGTCCGGTTCCGACTGCAGCTCCACCCAGCCGCCATGCAGCTGGGCGATTTCCTTGACCAGGGACAGGCCCAGCCCGGCCCCGCCGCGCTCGCCGCGCGAAAAGCGCTCGAACACGGTGGCCTGCTTTTCCGGCGCGATGCCCTCGCCGTCATCGGCGACCCAGAGCGTCAGCTCGTCATCGCTGCGCCGCGCGCCGATCGTCACCTCGCCGCCCGTCTGGACATGGCGGATGGCGTTGGAAAGCAGGTTCATCGAGACCTGTTTCAGGCGATTGCGGTCGGCGCGGATCAGGCCGAGATCGCCCTCGATCGCCAGGTCCAGCTTGATGTCGTGATGCTCGGCGCGCGCCTGGACCAGCTCGGCCGCCTCGCGCACCACGTCGGCCACGTCCACATCGCCCAGATCCAGCTCGAGCTGGCCGGCATCGATCGCGGCCACATCGAGAATGTCGTCGACCAGTTTCGCCAGGTGCTCGGCCGCCGTCTGGATCGCGCCCATCGGCTCCTTCTGCCGGTCGGTCAGCTCGCCGGCGAAACCCTGGGCCAGCATGTCGGCATAGCCGTTGATCGTGGTGAGCGGCGTGCGCAACTGGTAGCTCACATGCTCGACGAATTCCGTCTTGATCCGCTCGGAGGTTTCCAGCGCCTCGGCCCGCTCGCGCAGGGCCTCCTCGATGCGCCGGCTGTCGGTGACGTCATCCCAGCAGATCAGTGTCGCCCCGTCCGGCAGGGGGCGGGTGAGATAGGTCAGAACCCGGTCGTCGGAGCGGCGCATTTCGCCGGTAACCTGCTTGCGCGCCTGCGGGCTGGGATCGGTGACGCGGGCCTTGATGTCGTTCCACACCCGGTCGTCCGCGAACAGGGCAGCACAAGTCTCCGCGACCTTGTCGAATTCCGGCTGGCCGTCCAGCTCCTCCGCCTCGAAGCCCCAGATATCTTCGAAGGCATTGTTGTGCAGCTGCAGACGGCCGTTCGCGCCGAACACGGCGACGGCCTCGTGCAGCTTGTCCAGCGTGGCGCGCTGGACATTGATCAGCGTGTTGTAGCGGGCGCGCAGGGCCAGCTCGTCGGTCTTGTCCTCGAAGATCAGCATCAGCCCGCCCAGCGGGTGACGCTGGCGCGCGACCCGCAGCGTGCGGCCGTCGGGCAGCGGCCAGAGCTCGTCCGGCGTCTCGTCCGTCGGCGGCTGGTCATAGCGCGCCAGCTCGTCGGTCTTCCAGCCGGCATAGTCGGCCTGTTCCGGCAGAAGACGCTTTTCGCGCATCCGGTCGAGGAACTGGCCGTGTCCGGGCCGTTCGTTGAGCCAGGCATCGTCCAGCTTGAACAGGTGCGAGAAGGCGGTGTTGTAGAAGTTCAGGCGCTTGGAACGGTCGAACACCACGACGGCTTCGGCCATGTGGTCGAGCGTGTCGTCATGGGCGCGGCGGAAGCGGGCGAGATCGGCCTTGGCCTCCTCCGCCTCGGTGGTGTCGATGGCAAAACCGGCCGCCCCGCCCGAGACCGGGAAGACGAGGAACTGCATGGCCCGGCGGCGGCCCTCGATGACGACATTGCGCGTTTCCACGACGGGCACGCCCTGTTCGGCGGCCTGCACCGCCTGGTCGGCCATACCGCTGTCCAGTGCGGTCTGTTTTTGCAGCACGGCGTCCAGGCCGTCGCCTTCGACCGCGGCCGCATAGGCCAGGTTCACCCACTCCAGGCGCCCCGACGCATTCATCCGCCAGGCCGGGATCGGGGCTCGGCCCAGCATGTCCAGGAAGGCCATCGGGTCCTTGGAGACGAGGCGGCGCGCTTCCTCGATCCGGCCGCGCGCACCGGATTCCTCCAGGCCGCGAATGGTCGCGTCGGACAGCCAGACCACCAGCTGGGTCCCCGCCGCCCGGCCATCGGCTTCCAGGAAACGGCCGGACGGACCGAGAATGGTGAGGGAGAAGGGCTGGCCCTTCTGGGCCAGCTCGTTGAAGCGCCGGCGCAGCGTGGTCTCGTCGCCGCCGGCCGAGCGGGCCTCATAGTCCGCCAGCCCCTCCATCAGAATGCCGGCCGGATTGGGCCCGTCGGAGGCCTCCGCAAAGCGCAGCAGCGAGGCCAGCGCCACCGAGGAACCGAAAATCCGCGGCTGGCCCCAGCCCGTATCGCTTTCGTCGAAGGGCGGCTGGTCCCAGACCAGGACAAGGCCGGGATGGGCGCCGAACACGCTGTCGGCCCGGGACAGGCGGTCTTCCAGCTCGGCCAGCTTGCGCCGCCAGACGAGCTGGGCCGTGCGGGCGCCGGCCGTGAGACGGTAGGCCCACAGGCCGACCGCGACGGCGAAAGCCATGGCGCCGACGGTGACGATGAGAGTCACGATCTGAAATGTCTGTCCCGTCATCGTTTGTGTCCTGGGCGCGGCCCCTTACCCACCAGACACGGGCACACGCGAATCACCATGATACCGGGCGCGCGAGTCCGGGGCGATGCCTGCATCCGCAAAAATAATGAGTCCGGACGGTCGGCCTAGCGCAGATAAACCTCGCCGGCGCGGAACTCGAACATGACGACGCAATTCTCCAGCCGGGCAACATCGCCCTCCAGCGGCTGGAAGCGCCAGTCGGCCACGGTCCGGCGGCTGGCGCGATTGAACGGCCCGTCCGGCACGGCGCGGGCGATGCGGACATCGTCGGCGCGGCCGTCCGCCTCCACGTCGAAACGCACCACCACCCAGCCCTGCCGCCCCAGCGACCAGGCCCGGGCCGGATAGTCCGGTATGCCGGCCGAGACGGCGGCGAGGCTGGCGCCCCGGCAGTCTTCGGGGCCGATCATGCGGTCGACATTGGGCGGAACCGGGAATTCGTCGCGCGGAATGAAGGGGCCGCGCGTCGCCCCCGTTCCAGGCAGCGGCAAGGCCTGCGGCACGGCGGTGCACGCGGCGATCAGCAGAACGGGCAGAAGGCAGAAAAGCGGGCGCATGGCGGGCAAGCTACCGTTTTGTTCACGCCGCTCAAGCCGGATCGTCACGCGAACGCGACAAGAACATTTTGTTAAGAACGGATTAAGGCGTTCAATTTCCGGCCCCGAACTTGTAGGGTCCAAGGGGATATTGGGTGAGGGACGTGCCGGACTGGATCAATCCGGCACAGTTAGGCAGTCGAGGTGCGTTCAATCATGTCTTTGTTACCGACCGCGCATGCCGGGCAGGCCTATGGTGCCCGCCGGATCGATTTTTTCACGGTTTCCGGTGAAGTCTCCCGGTCGGATGATGCCACGGGCCGGATCCGCGACGATGACGGAATGGACCACGACATCCGCCTGACCGAGCGCACCAGCGCCCTGGCCCCCGGCGACAACGCCACCATCCTGCGCGTCCAGGCCGGTCCGAACCGTCGCTCGCGCCCTGTCGCCATCGTCAATCATTCGCGCGAAACCTGGATGCGAGCCGCCCCGGATGCCACGTCCCTGCTGGCCCGTTCCGGCATTACGCGCGCCTTCAACTGGTGGCTTTCCGTCCTGCTTCTGGCGCTGACGGCGCTGGCATCGGTCTGGCCGCTCCTGCACGCCTTCCTGACCGAGATGAACGGCGCCATGATGTCGGGCATCCCGGCCTATTCCGTGCTCGGCGAACTGGACGCCTATGCGCCCGCCCTGGCCGGCTGGCGCCTTGAAAACGCCTTGCCGTCCGGCCTGCTCGACGCGATCGCCGCGCTCGGCGTCGTCCCGATGGACCAGCTGACCGAATGGGGGCTTGCCCTGGGCGGAGCCGCCCTGGCAGCGGCGGCCTATGGCGCGCGCTCCTGGCGCCTGCTCTACGTGCCGGTCTTCGCCGGTTTCGCCATCATGGCCGGCGTGATCCTGGGCGGACCCGGCGCCACGCTCGCCCTGATCGGCGGCGCCGTGCTGCTCTTCCTGGCCGGCGGTCTGTTCAACCGGATCCGGGACGCCGGACGCTTCAACGCCCGCGTCGAACGCCTGGCCGAACACGTGCTGCGCAATCCGCCCCAGGAAGGCGTGCGCACGGCCGATGTCGGTGCTGCCGACGAAGCCGCGGCCGCCCTGGCCGGTGCAGGCGTGGCCACCGCGCTGGCCGGCACGGCAGGGGCGTCTGACGAGGCCGTCGAGGACGACGAAGCGGGCGAGCCCGCCTCGCCGGGCGACGACGCCGCCAATGGCGAGGCCGAAGCCGGTCCGGAACTGGAATTGCCGCCGGCCGCCGCCGATCCCGCCGTGACGGCCACGGCCGAAACCAGCGCCCGTCCGGACGAGGCCGGCGAAGCCGTCGCCGCCGGTTCCAGCGAGGGCGAGGTCGAGGACGAGGCCGGCGCAGGCGAAACGGTCGAGGCTGCCCCGGTATCGCAAGACACCGACGAGGAAGAGGCCGCTCAGGACGAGACCGCCACGGAAGGCACCGCCGGCGATGACGCACCGGCCGTGACCGCCGCCGCAGAGAGCGCCACCGCAGAGAGCGCCACCGAAGAGGCGATGTCTGAAGAGGCAACGGCTGGAGAAACAGGCACCGACGCCCCGGCCGAACCGTCCGCAACGGCGGACGATGCCGGCCCGGCTGAGGAGGCGCCCTCCGGAGCGACCGACGAAACAGTTACGGCTGCCAGCGCAGCCGACGCGCCCGATGATGCGGCCGACGAGGACGACGATCTGCCCAGCCTCGATGCCGTCGCGGCCGCGGCCGCCCTGACGGCTGCCGAACAGACCGGCGAGGATACGACGGTCGCCCCGGCCGACGACAGCGACGAAACCGCCTCTGCCACGACGCTGGAAGAGGATGAACGCACCATGCCGCTCGCCTCGCCGCCGCCCATGCCGGCCTCCGGCGAAAGCGAAGGCGACACGCCGCCGGCCGAGGCCGCATCCCTGACGCCGGACAATCCCGGAGCAGGTGACGACGCCCCCGCCGGTGATCCTGCCCCGGAATCCGAGGCGGAGGCTGAGGCGGAGACGGCAACGGGCGCGGAGACCGGCCCGGAAACGGACACCGCCACCGAGGCTGGCGACAGCGATATAGCGGCCTCACCCGCCCTGGTGGAAGTCGAGGATCGCGTCGCCGCCGCCGTGGAGGCCGCAGGCGCCGGACAGCAGGCCGTCGCCAGGCCGCCGGTCGACGACCCGCTGATGGACGACAGCGGAAACGATCCGATGCTGCCGAAAAGCCAGGCCGGCGACACGGCGCCCGGTGCGCCGGATCTCGACGTGGACCGGGACGAGACCGAGCCCACCAGCTGACCGCGGCAGGCCCCGGTGCATGACAAAAGGCCCGCACGATGTGCGGGCCTTTTTGCGTCCTGCGATCACGATGCGGGGATCAGCTGTCCTCGTGGAAACCGGCCTCGACCAGGCCGGTCAGCGAATCGGCCGCCTTCTCGGCTTCCGGACCGGTCGTCTCGATCCCGATCTCGGCGCCCTTGCCGGCGGCCAGCATCAGCAATTCCATGATACTGTCGGCGTTCACCGTCTCGCCGTCGCGGGAGACGTGGATTTCCGCGTCGAAGCCCTGGGCCATCTCGACGAATTTGGCCGCAGCACGCGCATGCAGGCCACGGGCGTTGCGGATCACGGCCCGCCGGGCAACCTTGTTCACTTCCCGGCTCCTTCCAGCACGTTGGATGCGATCGCGATATAGCGCTTGCCCGCGTCTTCGCCCATCCGCGCCAGACTGTCCAGATCCGCCCGCGACCGCGCTTCCGCCAGCTTGATCAGCATGGGCAGGTTCACGCCCGCGATGACTTCCACCTTGCCCGGCTCGAGCAGGGAAATGGCGAGATTGGACGGCGTGCCGCCGAACATGTCCGTGAGCACCAGAACGCCTTCGCCGCGATCGGCGTCGGCAATGGCCTCCTTGATGTCCGTACGGCGCTTTTCCATGTCGTCGTCCGGCCCGATGCAGACAGCCAGAAGCGCATCCATCGGCCCCACCACGTGTTCCGTGGCGGCCACGAATTCGTCGGCCAGGCGGCCATGAGAGACGACGACAACTCCGATCATGACAGATATCTAACCGCGCCTTTCGCCAACGCGAAAGCGTCTTTTTGCAACGGTGCGATCAATTTGTCAGTCCGCCGGCGCCGCGGGCAGTTCCACGGTGAAGCGCGCACCGGCAATCCCGCCATCCCCGCCGCTCCGGTTGGACGCCGTGATCCGTCCGCCATGGGCCTCCACGATCTGCCGCGCGATCGCCAGTCCCAGACCGGAATGCGTGCCGAAGGCCGTGCCCTGGGGCCGCTCGGTGTAGAAGCGCTGGAAGACCGTCTCCAGATTGTCCGCGGGAATGCCCGGCCCTTCGTCGTCGACATTCACCACCAGGCTCTGCCGGCCGTCCAGCTGGCCGCGGACCAGGCGGATCCACACCGTGCCCCCCTCCGGGCTGAAGGTCATGGCATTGTCGAGCAGGTTGCGGAAGACCTGCCCCAGCGGCCCGTCGCGGCCCAGCACGAAACCGTTGCGCACATTGCGCTCCAGCGCGATGCGCGCCCGCTGGCTGTCGGTCGCGTTGTAGGTCTCCGCCAGCTCCTCCAGCAGACCGGCCAGATCGAAGCGTTCGACATCCTCGCGCGCCAGTTCCGCATCGACCCGCGAAGCCCGGGAAATGTCCGAGATCAGCCGGTCGAGCCGGCCCACATCCGCCGCGATGACGGCCAGAAGCCTGTCGCGCCGTTCCGCGTCCTTCGCGTGAGGAAGGACCTCGGCGGCGGAGCGGATGGAAGTGAGCGGGTTCTTCAGCTCGTGGGCCACATCGGCCGCGAAGCTCTCGATGGCGTCGAGCCGGTCGTAGAGCGCCTCGGTCATGTCCGACAGGGCGATGCCGAGCTCGCCGATCTCGTCATTGCGCGAGCGCAGGTCGGGCATTTTCACCCGCCGGCCGCCGGCCTGCCGCGCTTCCCGCGCCGCGCGCGCCAGCCGCCGCACCGGCCGCGCGATGAAGACGGTCAGCGCCAGCGAGGACATGGTCGTCACCAGCGCCGCGATCAGGATGAAAGGCACCAGCGCCCGCCGCTCCGCCTCGATCAGCCGGTCCAGATCGTAGCTCTCGATGGTCACCACGCCGACCACGGCCCGCACGGGCTGGATCGGGATGGACACGGAAACCACGCGCCGCCCGTCCGCCTCACGCCGGACCCCGGCCACGATATCGCCGGTGATCACCTGCTGCACCTCGTCGCGCAGGTCGCGGTCCAGCGCCGCGCGCTCCGCCGGCGAACGCAGGAGGTTGGAGACGGTATCGAGAATGCGGCTGGGCAGGCTGCGGGCCCGGTTGGCCAGATCCGGCCGCGGCTGGCCGGGCGGCGGCAGCACGGTCTCCTCGAACACATCGGCCAGCAGGTGGCTGTCGGCGACGATCTGCCCGCCCTTGTCGAAGACCAGCACGCGCGATTCCTCGGGCACGTAGAGCTGGCGCAGGATGGCACGGGCATCGGCATTGCGCAGCATCGGCGCCGGCGCGCCGTCCGAGGCGCCCTCGGCCAGCACGTTGGCGATCAGCTCGCCCTGGGCGCGCAGGGAATCCAGCTTGGCATTGACCAGGCCGCGCCGCGTCTCCGTCAGCGCCAGCATGCCGGCCACCAGCACGCCGAGCGCGACGAAATTCGCCACCAGGATGAGCTGGGCCAGGCGCGAGGAGGGCCGCGGCGTGAGATTGCGCAGGACCTGTCCGGCCCGGTGCAGCCCGTTCCGCCAGGATGCCGTGTCAGTCTTCCTTATAGCGATAACCCACCCCGTAGAGGGTCTCGATGGCGTCGAACGTCTTGTCGACCTCGCGGAATTTCTTGCGGATGCGCTTGATGTGGCTGTCGATGGTGCGGTCGTCGACATAGACCTGGTCGTCATAGGCCGCGTCCATCAGGTTGTCGCGGCTCTTCACATAGCCCGGCCGGGTGGCCAGGGCCTGCAGGATCAGGAATTCGGTCACCGTCAGCCGCACCGGCTCGCCATTCCACGAACAGGCATGGCGATTGGGGTCGAGCACCAGGCTGCCGCGTTCCAGCGGCTTGCTGTCGCCCGGCTCGAGCGCTTCGCCCGGCGGGGCGTCCTGGGCCCGCGCCCGGCGCAGCACCGCCTTCACCCGCTCGCCCAGAAGTCGCTGGGAGAAGGGTTTGGTGATGTAGTCGTCGGCCCCGAGATTGAGCCCCAGCGCCTCGTCGAACTCGTCGTCCTTGGAGGTCAGGAAGATCACGGGGATGTTGGAGGACTGGCGCAGGCGGCGCAGCAGTTCCAGCCCGTCCATGCGCGGCATCTTGATGTCGAAAATGCCCAGGTCCGGCGGATCGTCGGCCAGCGCGGTCAGCGCGGAGGCCCCGTCATTATAGGTGCGCACGTGATAACCCTCGCCTTCCAGAAAGATGGAAACCGAAGTGATGATGTTCTCGTCATCGTCGACCAGTGCAATCGTAGCCATGCTGTCTCCGGGCAGTTTTGTCTCCAGGACCGACATCGAAACCTGAATTTGTGGCGACAATAGACACGCAGTGCAGTTCACGCCAAGCACTCAGCGCGCATTCTCCCCAGGGTTCACCGGGTTTTAAGCCTCTTGCGACAATCTTCGCCGGTTACAAAGGGGTGGACCATGTCCGGCGCGATTCACTACGAGGTCTTCTTCAAGAAGAACCGCAAGTCCGGCTGGGCCCTGGTCGAGGCCCAGGACAGCCGTGACGCGGCGCTGAAACTCGCCCAGGGCCTGCTGGCCCGGAGCAAGGACGGCTCGGCGCGCGTCTCCAAGGAAGTCTATGACGAGGACCGCCGCACCTTCCGTTCGGTCGCCGTGTTCCAGGGCGGCGCGGAAGCCTATGACGGCGGCAGCGACCGGGAAGAGGAGGCCAAGCTTCCCTGCCTGACGCCCGACGACCTGTCCAAGCCCCACGCCCGCCACACGATCAAGCGCGTGCTCACCGGCTGGCTGGAGCGGATGCACGCCCTGCCGATGGAATTGCTGCACCGGGCCGACCTGGTGGAGAATCTGGAGGCTTCGGGCACGGAATTGCAGCACGCGGTCCAGAAGGTGGCCGTGGCCAGCGCCCGCGAGCAGGACGCGAACGTCCAGACCTTCGTGAAACAGCTCAACGAGCTGGTCCAGAAAGCGCTCGGCCGCGTCTACAAGGATGCGCGCGACGCCAAGCTGCCGGAATATCCCAAGCAGGCGAAGTTCGACGATATCGCCACGGGAATCTTCAAAGGCGACAAACGCGCCTACACGCTGCGCGCGGCGATGGCCGACCGGCTGCGGCACGAACGCAAATACGGCGACAAGCTGGAAGCCCTGCTGGACATGGCAGACAATCTTCCAGCCGCCGAGGACGCCCGAAATTTCGCGCTGACCGAAGTCGACAGCTATGTCGCCGAGGTCATCAGTTTCGATGCCGGACGCGCCGCCTTGCTCGGCGAATGCAAGGATCTCGGCGAGACCGTGGAACGCCTGACCTGCCTGTTCGACGGCGACGGCAAGGCCGATGCCCTGCGCCTGGCGCCCAAAGCCGCCCGGCGCCTGGCCGAATGGACCCACAGCCGCGAATTCGACGGCTGCCGCGCCGTCATCGCCCAGTCGCTGCTCAAGGAGCTGGAACGCCCGGCCCGCCTGCGCCCGTCCAGCGTGCGCGAGGAAGTGCGCCTGGCGCGCGACCTAGCGAGCCGCCTGGTGATCAGCTCGGATTCCCTGCTGCCGGCCGACGGGCTGATCAAGACTTTCGCGGCCCGCTCGGCCCGCCTGCTGCAGCCGGAAATCATCGACGAGCTGGTCAAGAATGCGGCGGATATCGACGAGGAGGTCAGCCGGCTTCTCCTGCTCGAGGAAAACCTGGTCGGCGAGGCCAACAAGTCCAAGCTCGCCGGCTATGTCCGCGCCACGATCGGATCGGCCCAGGCCGACGGCTTCTATGTCCGCGGCGGCGGCCAGCCCCTGGAACGCTTGTCACGGCTGACATCGCACCAGGCCCGCGTCCTCAAGGGCAGCTACCCCAAGGAAGCCAAGCTGGAACTGGCCGGGAATTTCGATGCGCTGGGCGTGAAGATCATTGACCATTCCAAGATCCTCAACATGGTCGAGAGCGGCGACCGCCCGGCACTCGACAAGGCCGCCGCGCTGCTGCGCCTGGCCACTGGCGGCGCCCTGCCCATCGGCCGCTGCTCGACCGACGCCCAGGCCCGCGCCCTGCGCCAGATCAAGTCGGCCGCCGGGGTGAGCGAAGCCCAGAACGAGGATGGCCGCACCAAGCTCAAGGCCATTCACGGCCTGCTCCAGCAGCTCGCCGCCGAAGAGACGAAAGTCGCCTGACGCGCGGGCGGACCGGAACGCGCTTCCAATACCGGGTATGCCGCTCTAGAATATTCCCATGATCTGGCGCTCCGCCCTCGCCGCGCTGGCCGGTCTTGCCGGCGGCGCCTTCCTGGCCATCTTCCTGGTGTTCGGACCGGTGGAGCTGGGCGGGATCAGCGTGGGCCCCTGGAGGTCGAATGCGCTGATCGGCGCGACCGACGCCGGCCCGGTCACCCGCGCCATCATCGCGCGCCGCGGCCTTCTGGCCCTGAACCGGTCGGAAACGGTCTATTTCACGGCCTGGAAGGACGGGAATGGCGACGCGCTGCGCGAGGACTGCCGCTATCGCGTGTCCGGACAGGACATGCCGACGCGCTGGTGGAGCCTGACGCTCTACGGCGAGGACGACTTCCTGCCGGTCAATGGCGACAATGCGCACGCCCTGACGGAGACCGATCTGGGCAGCGAAAGCTGGTCCTTCATCGCCGGCCCGGACGCCGCGCCGGACAGCCCCTGGCTGTCGACCCGAAATGCCGGCGAATTTTCCATTACGCTGCGGCTCTATCATCCCGAACAGGTCGTCCTGGACGATCCGGACAGCCTCGACCTGCCCGAGATCGAACGTCTGGGCTGCGGGGAGGACGCATGATGCGCTGGCTGGTTCCGACCGTCATCTTCCTGGCCGCCTTCGCCGCGAGCGGCTGGACCACGCTGAACGCCATCCCCGGCTTCATCATGGACAAGGCGATGTCGCGCATATCCGCGTCCGGCGGCGGGCAGGGCGGGGCCCGGCACGCGCCGCGCCTGACCGAGAACAACCAGACCATCGTGCGCGCCAGCCCGGACATCCTCTATTCGGTGTGCGCCTACGACCTCTCCGATGGCGACCGGCGGATCACCGCGCCCTGGCCGGCGGACGGCAATTACGCCTCGGTCAGCCTCTATGATGCGAACACCAACAACTTCGCCGTCATCAGCGACCGCGACGGCGCGGCGGTCGACATCCGCCTGACGGACGAAGCCGGACGTGCCGGGGACGATGCGCTTGTCTCGCCGACCCGCCAGGGCCTGATCCTCTATCGCCGGGTCGTCGACGCACAGACCGACCTGGACGCCGCCGACGCGGAGCGCCGGGGCTTCACCTGCGAACGCGTGACCGAGCGGTAACTTGCGCGCCGGCGCGTCCCGGTGAAACTCTGCCCCGATCGAAGGGGGAGGTTCCATGAAACATCCGATCCGCGCGGCCCTGGCCGCCAGCGCCGCTGCCATTGTCGTCGAGGCCCCGGCCCAGGCCGACGAACGGGCCGAGGTCGAAGCCGTCGTCCAGGCGGTCTATGACGTGATTTCCGGCCCGGTGGGCCAGGCGCGCGACTTCGAGGCCATGCGCGCGCTCTTCCTGCCCGGTGCCGCCATGGGCGCCGTCTCGCCCGGCGAGGACGGGCAGGGCCAGGGCCGGATCATCACGCTGGACGACTATATCGAGCGTTCCGGCCCCTGGCTGGTGGAGAACGGTTTCACCGAGCGGCCCACCCGCACGGAAACCACGATCTACGGCGAGCTGGCCTATGTCCGCTCGGCCTATGAAGGCGTGGACGGACAGACGGGCGAGGTCTTCGTGACCGGGGTGAATTTCATCACCCTGTTCAAGGTGGAGGGCGAGTGGAAGATCGCCTCCCTGCTCTGGCGGTCCGCCGACGCGGACTGGCCGGTCGAGGCGGCGTTCGAGTAGACGCCTGTTGCCAACGCCATATTGCGACCGTCATCCCCCGGCTTGTCCGGGGGACCTCAGCCAACACCTTGGCGACAGGCCATTGGATTTCTTCTCGTAGAATGGCTGCCGTGCG
>Ga0207716_100526_pt1 | contig 12892 bp, 13 predicted proteins | sample TtaePargueraPR_FD_187739 | JGI IMG/M metagenome (GOLD analysis project Ga0207716, IMG submission 187739) | Aerobic enrichment media microbial communities from Bioluminiscent Bay, La Parguera, Puerto Rico - Tt and P2 (5) (SPAdes) | ecosystem: Environmental > Aquatic > Marine > Unclassified ... | reverse complement strand
TATCTCCAACCTGTTCGACGAACACCCGCCGGCCGTCACCGGCCTGTCGGGCGAGTACGCCACGATCGGCACCTCGGCCTTCTACAGCCAGTACGACTGGTTCGGCCGCCGGGGCTTCGTCAACATCGTGCGCACCTTCTAGGACGCGGACGAGACACTGGCCGCAAGCGGAGCGGCGGCCCCGGCTGCCGCTCCCTTCGCGTCCCTTCTCCAGCGGAGCCCGACATGCCGCATATCCAGATGAAGGCCGACACGCTGGACGCCCGCAACGGCGATTTCGTCCAGACACCGCTGCGCCAGCCGGCCTTCCTGAATTCGGTGCCCAAATCCGGCACCCACCTTCTGCGCAATATCGTGCGCCTCTTCGTGCCGCTCGATCAGCACTACACGGCCGCCTTCATCCAGTATCCCATCCTGTCGCGCCACAAGGCCGCCTTCGATCCGGCGGACCCGAAGCTGAGCTGGGGCCATCTCCTCTTCTCGGACCTGAGCGCGATCGCACTCAAACCGGCCCGTCACGTCCTTCTGGTGCGCGACCCGCATGACTGGGTGCTCGCGCGGGCGCGCTTCTTCCTGTCGGATACCTTCCAGGCCGAGCTGGACCATCTGAAGAAGGGCGCGGTGAGCACAAGCGAGATGCTCAACATGATGATTTTCGGCATTCACGGAAAAGCGCCGTCCATGCTGGACATCTACACTCACAACGCCGTGTCGTGGCTGGGCACGGGCGCCCATCTGGTGCGCTACGAGGAACTGGCCGCCCATGCCGCCGACCTCGACACGCCGGCCGCCCATGCCTATTTCGCCCGGCTTCTGGACGCTTTCGGGATCGGCGAACTGCCCGGCGACTGGCGCGCGCGTGTCCGCACCGGCGCGGACCGGGACCAGAGCGGCACCGCGCGCGAGAATCTCGCCGGTTCCGCGGCGGATCTGCCCGCCACGCTGCCCGACGCACAAAAGCGCCTCGTGGAATTCGCCGCCCCGGGCCTGCGCAGCCTGCTCGGCTATGGCGGACCCGCCTTCTGAAGAAGGCCTGCCTTTCGAAAAAGGAAGGGCGTCCGGCCGGAACCGGACGCCCCTTTTTTCGGTGTGCCTGGCTTTCGTCAGCCCCGCAGCCGCCGGCTATTCCGGCGCTTGCGCGGAAAAGCTCAGCCCCAGTGCATCATAGTCGAACGTGCCCGCCTCGATCTGCTGCGAGACGGTGCCGATGCTGATCGGTTCGGGCGGGGTGGCACGCACGGTCAGGCTGCCGCCCTGGTTGATGAAGGCGGTCAGCGCCTCGGACATCTGGGTCAGCAAGGGACGCGGGATATCCGGCGGAGCCGACAGCAGGCCGACGCCGATCATCGCGGCGGTCTGCATGCGCAATTCCTCGGTGGTGATCCCCTGCGAGGCCGCGCCGGCCTCCAGCGCCCGGTCGAGCAGGGAAAGGTCGACAATGCGCATGGACAGGTCGTGCAGCACGATGGGCGCCATCAGCTGTACCATGGCATCGGCCTGCTCGGCCGTTGGCTCCTCGTCCTCCGCGGCACCCTGGAGCGCCGCGGCGGCCGCGGGCAGGGCCGCGTAATACTCGTCATAGCCGCCCAGATCCTGCGTCATCTCGATGCGCAGCCCGTCATGCAGCTCGATAAAGTTGTCGCCGAACGTGCCGGCCCGGCCCGTACTCTCGTCATAGACGGTGTTCGCGGCCATGCTCATCTCGACACGCTCATAGCCCAGCATGCCCAGCGCCGTGGCCACCTGGGCACCGGCGGGCTGGCTGGCATCGGGAACGAGACGGGCGGAGTCCAGCGCCATGGAATAGGTGTAGCGCGAGCCGGTCTTGTCGACACTGCCGACGAAATTATCCAGCGCGAAGGCGACGCCTTCGGCATCGCCGGTCAGGCCGCGCAGGGCGAAGCGGTCGAACAGGTCCAGCTGGGGCGTGAAGGCGCTCCGGTAGTAGGCGTCCATCACCGCCTCTTCATCGCCGCCGCCGGCGATCGCTTCCATGAGCTCCGAATAGGCGCTCGAGCGGAAACCGGTCAGGGACAACTCGTCGAGACGGACACTGGCCGGACCGTTTTCCGCCGTGGCGTCCACACTCAGGCCCATCAGCGCCATGCGGCCCAGTTCGATATCGCCATAATCCTGAAGCGAGAACTCTTCGAGCGACACGTCGTAGGGGCCCTCGTCGCCCTCGCCCTGCGCATCGAAACCCTCGAAACCCAGGGCGTCGAAACGATAGGCGGACCAGTCCGGTTCGAAATCCTCGTCCCCGGAGAACATGCGGGCCAGATCCGCCGCCATCACGGCATTGGGTCCGTCGACCGCCATGCGCGCCACCCGCACATAGCCGTCGCTGTCGGGCTCGTCCATGGACAGGCCTTCGATCGCGAGCCCGTCGAACACGACATCGTCGTTCGCATCGATACGCGGCGCGTCGAAGATCATGCGGTCGATGCGGATCTCTTCGGAGGCATCGATATCGACATCCTTGTTGTCGACATCGAGATCGGTAACGACCACGCCGGACAGGATATACCGTCCGCGCGACCAGTCGGCGCGCTCATAGCTGAACGTGTCGCTCTCGCTGCCGAGCAGCCCCATGCGGGTCAGCGCGGCTTCCGCGTCGGCACGGCTTTGCGCCAGCGCGTTGCTCGCAGGAATGGTTGTGGCAACAAGCCCGCTCAGGGCCAGTGCCGGCAACAGTTGAAATTTCATATGTCCCCTCTCCTTGGCGACGTTCGATCCGATCCGGTCCCTCGGCGCACAACCTAGCACCGGGATCGCAGAGCGTCCCGCAAAACCCGCGTCTCAGGTGCAGGGATTACTGGCTGTCCGGTCCCCCCAGACCGGCCAGGAAGGCGCCGATCGGATCGGGGTCCGCCTCGGGCCCGGCCTCGTCGGCCACAGGCCGCGTGACGGGTGTTGCCTCGGCCACAGCCCGGGGCGGTGCGACCGGCGCTTCGGGGCGTTCGTGGCCGCTTGCCAGGCCGTGGCGCGGGGCGGCGCCCATGAAGGCGCCGAAGATCCGGGCCGGCGGTCCGCCGCCGGTCGCGTGATCGGTCGGGGCGTTGTCGTCATTGCCGGCCCAGACCACGGTGACCAGGTCGGCGCCATAGCCGGCGAACCAGGCGTCGCGGAACTCGTTCGTGGTGCCCGTCTTGCCGCCGATTTCCAGACCCGGCACGGCGGCATTGCGGCCCGTGCCCCAGACCGCGGCGGCGCGCAGGAGGTCCTGCATGCGCGCGGCGGTGCGCTGGTCGAGCACACGGCGATCGGCCGGCGGCGGGGTTTCGAACAGGATATCGCCCTCCACCGTCTCGATGGCGGTGATGCCGAAGGGGGACACGCGGAAACCGCCATTGGCGAAGGGCGCGTAGGCGCCGGCCAGTTCCAGCGGCGTGACCTCGTAGGCCCCCAGCGCCAGCGAGCGGTCGACCCGCATCGGGCTTTCCACGCCCAGACGCCGCGCCAGGCGCGCGACATGGCCGCGCCCGGTCTCCTCGGCGATCTGGACGGCGACGGAATTGGAGGACCGCGCAAAGGCCTCGCGCAGGGTCATCTCGCCGCGATAGGTGCCATTGTAGTTTTCCGGCTCCCAGTCGCCGACGCGGACGGGCCGGTCGTTGCGGATATCGTCGGGCGTCAGCCCGGCCTCGAAGGCCGAGGCGTAGACGAAGGGTTTGAAGGCCGAACCCGGCTGGCGGCGGGCCAGGATGGCGCGGTTGAACTGGGAGCGGATATAGGAGCGCCCGCCCACCATAGCGCGCACCGCCCCGTCATGGGCCAGGGAGACCAGGGCGCCCTCGCCGGCGCCCGAGGCCAGCTCGGCATCGCCGAGAACCCCGTCCAGCGCCGCTTCCGCCGCGCGCTGGGCATCGACGTCCAGCGTGGTGCGCACCACCAGATCGCCATGGCGCGGCCCGGCGATCTCGCGCACGGACTGGGCGATCCAGTCGATGAAATACTGCGCGCCGGGGCTGGAGGCGCCGCGCGAGACCCGGATCGGCGTCGAGGCCGCGGCGATGCGTTCGCGTTCGGTGATGCGGCCGGTCTGGCGCATCAGGTCGAGGACGACCGTGGCCCGCGCCGCGGCCCGCGCCGCATCATTGACCGGGCTGTAGCGCGAGGGCGCCTTGAGCAGGCCGGCCAGAAGCGCCGCCTCGCCGAGTGTGACGTCGCTGGCCGGCTTGCCGAAATAGCGCAGCGAGGCCGCCTCGACGCCCCAGGCGCCGCCGCCGAAATAGACCCGGTTGAGGTAAAGCTCGAGAATCTCGTCCTTGGTGAAGCGGCTTTCCAGCCAGAAGGCCAGCATCATTTCCTGGATCTTCCGCCGCCAGGTGCGCTCGGGCGACAGGAAGAGGTTCTTGGCCAGCTGCTGGGTCAGGGTGGAACCGCCCTGCACGATATGGCCGGCCCGGATATTGGCGATCATCGCCCGCGACAGGCCGATCACGTCGATGCCGGGGTGGCTGTAGAAGCGGCGGTCCTCGACCGCCAGCACCGCATCGACCAGGTAGGGCGGCAGGTCCTCGACGCTCACCTCGTGACCATGGGCCGAGCCGCGCCGGGCGATCAGCCGGCCGCGATGATCGACAAAAGCGATGGTGGAGGCCCGTTCGACCTCGGCCAGGCTGGACGTGTCCGGCAGGTCGCGCGCGATCGAGACGAGGACGCCGGCCACGCCGAGCGCACAGATCACGAACACCGCAGCCAGGGCGCGCCAGACCGGCAGTCCGCCCTTGCCGCCACTGCGCCGCCGCCGGCGCTGCGACGCCGGGCGGGCGCGGTGGGCCGCGGAGGCATTTCGGGGCCGGCGGGCCATGGCAATTCCTGTGTGAAACCGGTCGGCCTATCTGGGGCCGGCAGGGTTAATTCCCCATGAATGAGCGGGTGGCAGGGAACGCCCTGCGCACCTGCGCGTTGAATAGGCGAGCGGCAAGGAGGCCCGTCATGTCCAGGCTGACACTTTTGGCCGGCGCCGCGCTGGGAAGCCTGCTGATTGCCGGTTTCGTCCAGCCCCCGGTGCTCGAACTCGGCAATAGCGAGCCGGAAACGGCAATCGAACTGCCGGATTCGAACGAGGCTCTCGAGAGCCTGTCCGTCACGGACAGGACCGGGACTGCCCAAGGCAGGGTCATCGCCGTCCTGAGGCGGCCCGATGACAGCGTCGCCGCTCTGCAAATCGCCTGGACCGGGCCGGAAGCCATTCCCGGCATGACGATCGAGCATGCCGCCGGCTTCCTCGACTATCGGCCGGACGACCGGCAGATCGTGGTCGACCAGAGCTGGTCCGAACTCATCACCGGATACCGCGCGGCGAGCGCGGGTCCGGCCCCGCAACCGCCGCGCGCCGGCACCACCTGACGCCGCCCGCGCCGCCATCGCATCAAGTTTGAAAGGAGTACGACATGCTCAGCTGGGCTATTCTGTTCTTTATCTTCGCCGTCGTCGCCGCCGTGTTCGGTTTCGGCGGTCTGGCGAGCGCCTTCGCCGGCATCGCGCAGATCCTGTTCGTGGTGTTCCTGGCGCTCTTCGTTCTCGCACTCGTCGTGCGGGCACTTCGCGGCAACTCGCCACCCGTATAAAACCGCGCGGACCCCAAAGGTCCCGCTCGCGAAGACGCGCTCCGGAGCGATCCGGGGCGCGTTTTTCGTGGGCGGCGTTCAGGCTTGCGCTCGACCCGGCCAGCGGTCACGATAACCGGGCGAGGAAGGGTGTCATCATGACCGTAAAGCGTGTGTTTCTTGTCTGTGCTGCGCTGCTGGGCGCGGCAAGCCTGTCCGGATGCGTCATCTATGAGGGCCGCGACGCGGTCTGCCCGCACGGCGATCCCAATGCGGACAACTGGCCCTATTGCGGCGGCGCCGCGCCGGGCGGTTCCCAGCCGGGAAATGACGCACCGCGCTATTAGGGTCTCAGACCCCGCCGCCCCGCCTAGGCATCTCCGGACGCCGGCGTCTCTTTGCCGTCCGGCCGCTCGCGCTGAGCCTCGGGCGGCGCGAAGCTGACGAGGATCGTGCCCGGCGCGTCGGGCGGCTCCCGGCCCGGTCCCAGCAGGACGATCGTCCCGTTGGACCGGCGCGCCAGGATCAGGTCCGGCGTTTCGCCCAGATCCTCCAGATGACGCTCCAGCGTGTATTCCTCGGTGATGTGCGTCGCCCGGAAACCCCAGCCCTGCCACCAGTCCCGCGCCAGGCTGTCATAGCCGCGCCCGCGCCGGATCAGCGTCCGCCCGCGCGCGGTGAAGGCGATGGCGCGCGGATCGTCCTCGCGCTCGCCATCCTCGCCGTTTTCGTGGGCGGAGAGCTGGAAGACGCGTGAGCGTCCCAGTTCCGGCGCGTAGTCGATGCAGACGAGCGCATTGTAGGCGTCGTTCGGCGTGGCCGCGATCAGGGCCGCGAACCGCGAGGGCTCGAGCCGCCATTCCGCCGCTTCCGACAGCACCTCGCCGAAATAGACATCATGACCCTGCAGGCGCGCGCCGCTGAGCCGGCGCCAGCTGGTATCGGCGATGGTCAGGGGCACGTCATTCTTCTTCAGCGCGTCGGCCAGGCCGAGGCTCCACGGATTGGCGCCGACGATAAGCAGCCGCTCCGGCCCGCTCTGCGACAGGCCGAACAGGCGTGCCAGCGGCGTCACGGCGAAGCCGCAGCCGACCACGCTGGCGAACACCGTCGCGAAGACCAGCGGTGCGAGGATGGCGGCATCGGCCCGCCCGACCTCGACCAGCTCGGCAGCCAGGTGCCCGGCAGTCGCGGCCGCCACGACGCCGCGCGGTCCGATCAGGCCGACAAAGGCGGTCTCGCGCAGGCTGAGGCCGGAGCCCCGCGTGGCCAGGAAGATCGCCAGCGGACGGACCGCCAGGATCAGCACCACCACGAAGACCGCATGGCGCCAGTTGAGCTGGGCCAGGTCGGACGGGGTCAGCCCGGCCGCGAGCACGACGAAGACACTGGCCACGAGAATGGAGGCGATGCCTTCCTTGAAACGGCGCATCTCCTCGATCGAGGCCAGACGCGAATTGGCGACGACCAGGCCGAAAATCGTCACGGCGACAAGGCCGGTCTCCCGCGCCAGGGCGTCGGCGCTGGAAAAGCAGACCAGGACGGAGGCGAGGATCAGCGGCGCCTTCATCTGTTCGGGCACCCAGCCGCGCCGGAAGGCGCGCGACAGGCCGAAACCGAAGACCACGCCCAGCACGGCGCCGATCACCGCGCCGAAGGCAAGCGCCCCGGCCGCGCCGGCCCAGTCCTGTCCCATCGCGGTCTGGCGGATGGCCTCGAACACGAAGACGGCGGCCAGCGCGCCGATCGGATCGTTGACGATGCCTTCCCATTTCAGCACCGAGGCGATGCGCGGCGGCAGCTTGGCCTGGCGCAGGAGCGGCAGGACGACGGTGGGTCCGGTCACGGTGAGCAGGGCCCCGATCATGGCGGAGAGATCGAACGGCAGACCGGCCACATAGTGCAGCGCCAGCATGGCCAGCAGCCCGTTGATCGGCAGGCCCAGAAGAACCAGGCGCCAGATCGGTTTGGCCACGCCCCGCAATTCCCGGAAATTCAGGGTGATGCCGCCCTCGAACAGGATCACGCCGACCGCCAGGGCGATCATCGGGCGCAGATAGCCGCCGAAGCTCTCCTCGGGATCCAGCAGCGGCGCGCCCGTCGCCAGGGTGAAGAGCGGGCCCAGGATCAGCCCCGCCCCCATCATCACGACGATGGAAGGCCAGCGCAGCCGCCAGGCGAGCCACTGGGCAGCGACACCTGAACCGGCGATGAGCGCGATAGTCAGGGTCAGATCAGGCGGGGCGTGCATCATGGCGGTGTTGTTAGCGTGTTTCTAAACCGCCGTCGCCTGTCTAGCGGCACACAGTCGGGGAGGCTGTCATGTCCGAACTTCCGCCGGAGGCCCAACGGGCCCTGATCTCGTTTCTCGTCGCCCTTCTTGTGGGCGGGCCCGTCGCCCTGTTCGGGGCGTCCAACCTGGCCACCGCGGCCCGCATCGCGGGCGGCCTGGCCCTGCGCCACCGGCTGTCCGCGACGCTCGGCCTGGGACTGGTCGGCGGGACCGGCCTGTTCGCCGCCGGACCGTTCTAGTCTTCCACTCTAATCGTCCGGCACGTCCCGGGCCGGATCCCGGTGAAGGAAGTCGAAGCCGATCGACTGGCCACCGTAATCGCCATGCTCGTAGAGTTCCGCGGCATCGGTGAACCAGCGCACGAGATGGGCATGCAGGCGTTCGAACAGGTCGAACAGCTCGGCCTCCTCGACCGGCAGGCCGATATCGAAGACCGGGCCCTTGGCGATGGCGATCTCCATGCGGTGCCCCTTCTTGGCGCAGGTCAGCACCAGCCGGATCCAGTCGCCGGTATTGGACACTTTCACGCCGAGGCCGAAGGCGATGGGTTCGAGCGGCAGAAAACCGCCGCCGGAGACGGAAAACGCGCCGGAGCGATAGGGCTGGGGCGACCAGGGCCCGGCCGGCGGCACGAGATGGACGCACACGCCCTTGTCGTCGCCGAGATAGCGGCAGAAGCCTGCCGACACATTCTCCGCCACGCTGCGCACCAGGGCGTAATTGTCCAGGCTGAGACGGCCATAGCGTTCGGCGGCGTCGACCAGCGTGTCGAAGCGCGACATGTCGCTCATTTGTCACTCCTCTTGCCTCAAGGCTCGCGCTAGTGTGCCGCGCATTGCACGGGGAGGGGAAGATGCACCGCCATATCAAGCTTGCCGGCCTGGCCGCCGGTCTGGTCCTGGCCGCCTGCGCCGGGAATGCGCCGGGCGAACCGGAGACCGCCATGCCCATGGACTGGCAGACCCTCACCGGCGAACCGCCCCGGGTGATCGCGCACCGCGGGGCCAGCGGCGACCGTCCCGAACACACGCTCGCCGCCTACGAGCTGGCGATCGCGCAGGGCGCCGACGTGATCGAGCCGGATCTGGTGATGACCGCCGACGGCGTTCTCGTGGTCCGCCACGACCACTATCTCTCCACCACGACCGATGTCGCCGACCGCCCCGAATTCGCCGACCGCCGGCGCGAACAGGACGGGCGGGAGGACTGGTGGGTGGAGGATTTCACCCTCTCGGAATTGCGCACGCTGCGCGCGGTCCAGCCCTGGCCGGACCGGGATCACAGCTTTGACGGCGAATTCCCCATCCCCACTTTCGAGGAGGTTCTGGACCTGGCCGCCGAGCGCGGCGTGCCCACCGAGCCGGAGGTGAAGGCGCCCGGCCATTTCGTCTCGATCGGCCTGGATCCGCTGCCCGAACTGGTACGCATCCTGCGCGAGCGCGGCCTCGACACCGCCGATGCGCCGATGACGATCCAGTGTTTCGAGCCGGACTTCCTGGCCCGCCTGAACGGCGAGATCGACACGCCGCTGGCCATGCTGGTCTTTCCCATGCAGGAGCTGGACCCGGATGCCGATCCGCTGCAGCCGACCGTCTCTCTGGACGCCCTGGCCGAATTCGCCGACGCGGTGGGCCCGGCCAAGGGGCTGATCATCACGGCGCAGGGCGAGGATACCGGCTTCGTGGCCCGCGCCCACGAGCTGGGCCTGGCGGTCCACCCCTGGACCTTCCGCAATGACGTGCCGGTCGCCGGGGAGGTGGACATCGCCACCGAGCTGGAACGGGTCTACCGGCTGGGCGTGGACGGTGTGTTCACCGATTTCCCGGCCACCGCCGTGGCCGTGCGCGACGGCTTGACGGGCGAATAGTCGGCCGCACAAAAGAAAACGGCGTGGAGATCGCTCTCCACGCCGTTCGATCTTTCGATCCTGCGAAACCGCTATTCGTCAGCGAATTGCAGGTTGATCGCCTTCGGTCCCTTGCCGCGACGATCCGGCTCGGTCTCGAAGGAGACCTTCTGGCCGTCGCTCAGCCCCGGCAGGCCGGACGCCTGGACAGCGGAGATGTGCACGAAGACGTCATTGCCGCCCTCGTCCGGGGTGATAAAGCCAAAGCCTTTGCTTTGGTTGAAGAATTTGACCGTACCTGTGGCCATGGGGAACCTTCCCTTGAATGCGTGCCCTGCGTGCGGGCATAGAAAAAGCGCAATGTCAGCGCCCTGACATCGGTATTACGGACGTAGAAAGTCGGGGAAGGCTGAAGTCTAGGTGTCCGATGTGACCCTCCCTGGGGGAGGACCACCGGGTAGGCGATCAGAATTCCGTCCGGCCTCTGGGGCCGCCCGTCCCCTTGGTTATGCGCACGGATTGGCGCGCAACGCAAATGAAACTCTTGTGGCGGACGCAAGAAACGCCGCCGCGCCCGCCGCAGCCGGCCCGGCAAGCCCCGCTTGACCCGCACGCGGGATCGGCTACGCCTTCGCCCATGAACAGACGCCGCTTCCTCGACCGCACCCATCGCCAGCGCGCCCGCCAGCGCAAGGCGTCCGGCGGTTTCAATCCCGGCGCCATGATCCGGCTGGCCGGTTTCGGCGCGGCGCTCATGGTCGGCGTGGCGGTCTATATCGGCTTCGCGCGCCAGGGCGAGACCATCTATGACGGCCGCTGGGGCGTGATGCAGCGCCTGGTGAGCCCGCTCTTCCTGGGCTTCAACGCGCTCGACCTGATCGTGCTGGCCCTCGTCGGGCTTGTCGCCTGGCGGATCTGGCGGCGTATGCAGACGCCGCGGCACTGACAGCCCGCGGCCCAACTTCACACGGCCCAGCCTCACACGGCATTAGGCTCACGCGCACGAACCCGCTTCGAACCGGTCGGGTCATGGCCGTTTTATCCATCGAAGCCACGCCCGGCCCACCGGGTGGAAATATTTTTCCAGAACGGGCGCCATTCCCTGAACTCGGCCCTAGCCTTGCCGCATTCGCGGGTTTAAGGCCTCTCCCGTCGGCGCGGTTTCATTCGGGCATGCGGAAAGGTCAGTGACAATGGGCGTGAAAGTAGCGGTTTTCGGCGCAACGGGCGCGGTGGGCAAGGAGATGCTCACCATTCTGGCGGAGCGGCTTTTCCCCGCCGACGAGGTGCACGCGCTGGCGACCCGCAAATCGATGGGCGTGGAGCTCTCCTACGGCGACACCACGCTGAAATGCGAGAATGTCGAGACCTTCGACTTCTCCAGGGTCGACCTCGTCCTGATGTCCGCCGGCGGCGGTCCGTCGAAGGAATGGGCGCCGAAGATCGCCGCGGCCGGCGCGATCGTCGTCGACAATTCCTCGGCCTGGCGGATGGATCCGGACGTGCCGCTCGTCGTGCCCGAGGTCAATCCGGACGCGCTGGACGGCGTGAAGAAGAAGGGCATTGTCGCCAACCCCAACTGTTCGACCATCCAGCTCGTCGTGGCGCTCAAGCCGATCCACGACCGGGTCGGCATCAAGCGCGTTTCCTGCGCCACCTACCAGTCCGTCTCCGGCGGCGGCCAGGCGGCGATGGACGAGCTGTGGACCCAGACCAAGGGCATCTACGTCAACGACCCGATCGAGCCGGAAGCCTTCACCAAGCAGATCGCCTTCAACGTCATCCCGCATATCGACGTCTTCATGGAAGACGGCTCCACCAAGGAAGAGTGGAAGATGATGGCGGAGACCAAGAAGATCGTGGATCCGTCGATCAAGCTGTTCGCCACCTGCGCCCGCGTGCCGGTCTTCGTCGGCCACTCGATCGCCGCGCACCTGGAGCTGGAAGCGGAGCTCTCCGCCGACGAGGCCCGCGACCTGCTGCGCGAAAGCCCGGGCCTGATGGTCGTCGACAAGCGCGAGGACGGGGGCTACGTCACGCCGGTGGAAAGCGTCGGCGAGTTCGCCACCTTCGTCTCCCGCGTCCGCGAGGACCCGACCGTGGAGAACGGCCTGGCCCTGTGGGTGGTCTCGGACAATCTGCGCAAGGGCGCCGCGCTCAACACGGTGCAGATCGCGGAATGCCTGCTGAACAAGGGCCTTCTGGGCGCCGGATAGGCGCCGCTCAGTCTTCCCCGCCCGGTGCCGCCACGGTGCCGGGCGGCGGGCCGAACAGGTCCGGATTCCGTTCCGCATACATCCGCCCGCTCATCTCGGCGAATTCGAGAGACATGTGGTGCCGGTCGTAAAAGACCGGAACGCCGCCGGGCGCCTCGGTGAGGCACGCAGACGCCTCCCGGCCGGGACACAGCAATTCGACGCGGTCGATGAACGTGTCCGCCAGCGCCATGAAATCCTCATAGAGCGGGTCCGCCTCGGGCTCGTCCTCGAAGCCTTCCATGTGCTCCGGCGCCGCACATTCCCCGGTCTGCCCTGTCTCGTTGACGATCCGGGCGCACGCGATGTCGGTGCCGAAATAGCCCCCGAACACGATGATCCCGATATCGGGATTCCGCTGCTTGATCAGCGCAAGCACGTCGAACATGCGCTGCTTGGAGGATGAGAACGGAAAGCGCGCCGCATACACAATGTAGTCGAGCCCATCCAGGAAGTCCGGCTGCTGCAGGATTTCGACGCGCTCCTCGCACCGGGGATCGCCGGCGACCAGGCGGCCGTCTTCAATCTCGATGCCGCCGCATCGATTGGTGGTTCCGAAGCGGACGAACTCCAGATCGGAGCGCTCGCCATAACCGCCCAGCACGAAATTATAGGCATCCGGCTCGTGAGAATTCCCGAAGAAGAGAATGCGCGTCGACCGGTCACGGCCGCATCCGGGAACGCCGTCGACAACCTGGGTCATCGAACAGCCTTCGTCGAACCGGGCGAAACGGTTCTGCTTTCCGGCCTCGATCTGCTCGGCGGTGAGGGAGAGGTCCGGGATGCGCCAGTTCCAGCCGCCGCTCCACCAGGCATGCCCCGCGAAGACGCCGACCAGCACGCTGGCGATGAGGGTGTGCAGGGCAAAGCGCACGGGCGGCAATGGCCGCGCGCCTTTGCCCTCCGGCAGGCGCCGGTAGAAGCGCCGCTCGATCCCGTAGTG
>Ga0207716_100523_pt1 | contig 13069 bp, 12 predicted proteins | sample TtaePargueraPR_FD_187739 | JGI IMG/M metagenome (GOLD analysis project Ga0207716, IMG submission 187739) | Aerobic enrichment media microbial communities from Bioluminiscent Bay, La Parguera, Puerto Rico - Tt and P2 (5) (SPAdes) | ecosystem: Environmental > Aquatic > Marine > Unclassified ... | reverse complement strand
CCAGTTCCCCCAGCGAACTGTTGCAGAGATTAAATTGACTTTACCCCTTGCCACAGGCGGATGCTTTCAAACCGGGCATTCCGGCCGTTTGCATAAATCCTGTGGTTGCCACGAAAGTCGCGGCAATGGCAAATCTGACACAATTTTCCCCAGTTGGCAATCAACAAGTGGCAGTGCCAGCATTGCGTGCTGACGATGACTGTCTATCAATATAGCCGCATCCCGACTTTCATGATGGTATCGCCTTCCACTTCCTTGACCACCCAGTGAATGCCATGCCAATCCACGTCATCCCCCACCACGGGGTGGCCACCGACGCGGCGGGCAATAAATTCGCCCAGCGTAAGATGTTGCTGACGTCCACTCACTGTCAGACCATAAGCCTTTGCGACTTCTATCAGTGGCGCGTCACCATTGAGCACAAAGGCACCGAAAAAAGCCTGTTGTGCTCTAGCCAGCTTGGTTTCGCCACTGAAAATCTGATTCAGCTGTTCCAAATCCTCCTCGCGGCTGATCACACAGAGCACATCGCCGATCTTTAGTCGGGTATTCCCCTTGGGATGCAGCATCACGCGGCCGCGGAACAACCCGGAAATCAAGGCCCCCGAGGGAAACTGCAACAGTTGAATCGGCTGATCATCGAGATTGGGGTTCTCGACCGTGTAAACAAAGATTTCATAATCCTGCTCCGGCAAAATGCCCAGTGAACCCCGCTGTTTGGGGGCCACACCCTTAGGCACCTGTATCTGCATCAGCCGCGCCATCGGCGACAATGTCCCGCCCTGGATCAACAACGACAGCAGCACTACCGCAAAAGCCACATTGAAATAAAGGCCGGCATTATCCACACCGCCAATCACCGGAAAGATTGCCAGTACAATGGGCACAGCACCGCGTAAGCCCACCCAGGATATAAAACCCAGCTCTCGCTTACGGAATTTGAAAAACGGGGTCACAGTCAGCAGCACTGCCAGTGGTCTCGCCACAAAAATCAGAGCCAGCGCAATCAGCAAAGAAGGCAAGGCAAACTGAATCATTTCTGAAGGCGTAACCAGCAAGCCCAACACCAGGAACAGTCCAATCTGGCTCAGCCAGGCCAGACCATCATGCACCGGCAGAATATGCTGCAGATGACGTCCGGGCTGATTGCCTATCAGCAGGCCGCATAGATAAATAGCCAGAAAGCCACTGCCGCCAAGAACGCTGGCCAATCCAAAAGTGGAAAAGCCCATCGCCAGTGCCAGCAGAGAATAAAGCGCCGGTGCCAGTTCCACGCGCTTAAGCATACGACTGGTCAACCAGCCGCCAGCGAGCCCCACCGCAATGCCAACCCCGAACTGTTGAACAAAGAACAGAATCGAATCCAGCGGAGTCTGGAAATCTCCCACCAGCATTTCAATCAGCAGCAGGGTCAGGAAAATCGCCATCGGATCATTGGTACCGGACTCGATTTCCAGTGTCGCTGCGACCCGCTCATTGATATTGATACCCTGTCCTCGCAGCATGGAAAATACTGCCGCCGCATCGGTGGAGCCCACAATCGCTCCGATAAGAAAGCCTTCCAGCAGGGATAATTCAAACACCCAGGTCGCTATCAGACCGACGATGCCGCTGGTGACAAATACCCCTAATGTCGACATGGTGAGGGCCGGTTTAAAACCGACACGGAAAGTATCAAGCCGGGTTCTCAGGCCACCATCCAGCAGGATCATGGCCAGGGCCAGATGACCAATGAGAAAGGCCTGTGAGTAGTTATCAAAGCGAATGCCCAGCAGCCCATCCTCACCGGCCAGCATGCCCAGCGCGAGAAAGATAATCAGCAGAGGAAGTCCGAAAAGAGAAGAAAGACGGCTGGCAAGAATACTGAGCGCGATCAGCAGACCGCTGAGCAGAAATAAACTGTTAATTGAATCCATAGGTTTCTTATATCCGGCCTGAACTCAGAATACCATAGCCGAGTTCTGAACTGACTCATCGAATCAGTTGCTGCTGTCGCTGCCTGTGCGTCCAAATCCGAACTCACCTTCCTCTTCCAGTGTGATGAACGGCAGCAAGCGGCCGACATCAAAACGGGCACGGAACAGGTAATGCAAAGTCTCACGCTGACCAGACAGCAGCTGGTTAATCAACCGGGCACTGCCCAGCAGGTCAGGTGAGGCTTTAATGGTGAATTCGGCCGTGCCGTAGCCCGGTACCTCAGGCAGATTCGGCTCTGCTCCGGTTAAGATCCGCTGGTCCTCGACTTCCACCGAATAGCTCATGCCCTTAAGGGGCAGTGCACTGCGATTGGGATTGACCACCTGCAGACCAATCAGAAAAGTGGGCGATACGCCGGTAGACTCCGGTGCCAGCGCAAAAGAGGTGATATTGACCTGCGGTTTTTCATAGCTGGGAAACCAGCTGGCACAGGCACTGAGAAGCAACACCAGAGTCAGTGCCAGCGTGAATTTGAATCTTGATATTGTCATAACCACTCCTTATTCCTCATTTTAATCCCATTTTAGCTACTATGAGTGGAACTGGTTCAGGCTGTCTTTGCACTGTCTTAGCCTGACATAAAAAAACGCCGCACTCTGCATGAGAGTGCGGCGTTTGATTTGATTAGAAGCTAATCAGCGGCTTATTTTATTCAACACCGCGCTTATCGAGCATCTCTTCACCTTCGCCCATATCATGAGCAGGGTGTTTGGTGCCCTTGGAGTCCTTGGCTTCTTCTACGTTTTCTTTGTATTCTTCACTGACATCCTTTTCTTTTTCATAGTTTTTGTCAGTCACTTCTTCACCCATTTCATGGGCGGGATGCTCTACACCTTTGTGGCTGTCACCGTTTTTTTCATGATGATCTGCCATAGCTGGCGTCACGGTGAACAGAAATGTAACCAATGCAGTTAGCAAACCTTGCTTTAACATAACTACCTCCTTTGTTAGAACTCAAAAAAAGATTGAGTCAAAAGATGATCGATAAATTTGTCGATCACTATGGTGACAGTGAGATCTTTCTCTGAGTTCAAACAGAATAAGGGGGGATGACAAACCAACCCCTTATAAAACAGCACTTTACATTTATTCTTCACGCATTTTTCAGTTTAATCCTGATCAGTTCAATGAGTTTATTCCCGTGTTTCAGACCAAGGCCTGTTTAAGCGAATCGACATGTTGCTGCTCATTCGCCATGGTCCGGTTGACGCCGTTGATCAGCGCTTTAATCGCGGCAGTTGTAATATTTTTATCTTGGCCAACCCCGAAAATCGCCGGTTTGTCACCGACTTTGACTTCCACGTAGCTCACCGCCGCCGCATCAGAACCGGTATTCATGCCATGTTCATGGTAATCGGCCACGGTCACTGCTTGCCCGAGGTGCTCGGAAATCGCTTTGGCTGCCGCATCCAGAGGACCATTGCCCTGCCCCCCCAGTTCAATGCGCTGCTCGTGATGACTCAATACCATTTTGGTCACCACGTCACTGGTTTGTTCATCAATGACATGGCTGCTCATATAACGATAAGGCGTTTCGACCTGTAAATAAGAAGCCTCAAACAGATTCACGATGCTGGCAGTATCGACTTCCCTGCTGGTTTCATCGCTGATCTTCTGCACAATTCGGCTGAACTCAATCTGCAGACGCCGTGGCAATTCAAAACCGGCTGCATTCTGTAACAGGAAGCTGACGCCGCCCTTGCCGGACTGGCTGTTAACCCGCACGACGGCATCATAGCTGCGGTTCAAATCCGCGGGATCAATCGGTAAATACGGCACCTGCCAGAATTTGTCTTCCGTCTGTACCGCAAAGCCTTTTTTAATTGCGTCCTGATGCGAACCGGAAAAGGCTGTGAATACCAATTCACCAGCATAAGGATGCCGCGGATGTACCGGTAACTGCGTGGTTTCTTCATACATCTGACGGATTTGATCAATCTGACTGAAATCCAGCCCTGGATCGATACCCTGTGAATACAGATTCAATGCCAGGGTGACCAAATCGACATTGCCCGTGCGTTCACCGTTACCGAACAGACAGCCTTCCACCCGATCAGCCCCGGCCATCACCGCCAACTCGGCCGCAGCCACGGCGGTACCGCGATCGTTGTGCGGATGTACGCTCAGGATAATGCTGTCACGCTGATTGAGGTTGCGATGCATCCACTCAATCTGGTCGGCATAGGTATTGGGCGTCGACATTTCCACCGTCGCCGGCAGGTTCAAAATCATTTTGTTTTCAGGCGTCGGCTGCCAGATAGCCGTCACCGCATCACACACTTCCTTGGCAAACTCGATTTCGGTGCTGGAGAACACCTCCGGTGAATACTGATAGACCCACTGCGTTTCCGGCTGTTTGCTGGTCATCTCTTTAACCCAGCGCGTGCCACGTTCGGCGATTTCCATCACGCCAGCCTTGTCAGTGCGGTAAACCACTTCACGGAACGTCGGTGAAATCGGGTTGTACATATGCAGAATGGCCCGTCTGGCACCTTTGAGCGACTCAACAGTACGCGCAATCAAGTCTTCGCGCGCCTGGGTCAGCACTTCGATGGTGACGTCATCCGGAATACGGTTTTCTTCAATCAGGCGACGGACCACATTGAAGTCGGTTTCAGACGCTGAGGGAAAGCCGACCTCGATTTCCTTGAAACCGATACGGACCAGTTCATCGAAATAACGCAGCTTGGTCTCAACTGACATTGGGTCTATCAGAGCCTGATTACCATCACGCAGATCGGTGCTCATCCAGATTGGCGGCTGTTCCAGCACCGCATTGGGCCACTGGCGATCGGTTAATTTGATGGGCTCAAAGCGGCGGTACTTCTGAGCTGGGTTGGTAATCATCTCTGACTCCTGAAAGCATTAAATTCGGTTAGCTGAAAAACCTTCGCGTTCGTCTGACCTTGCCAGTTGGGTTAACTGGAAGCTTTTGCGAGCCTCGACCATCACTTGTGATGATGTGGGAGCACCCGTGCCAGCGAGAGCTCATGACTCATTCGCTACCGGTTTCAGCTATGGAGAATAGTATAGAGAGATTGCAGTAGAATTAAATTGCCAATATTTCATTAAAATCAAAATTTATAGCATTTTATTGCTGAAAACATCATTTAAATGGAATAATATCTCTCACTATACTTTATTGGAGATATAAGATGTCAGAAAAACTGGATCGCTACGATCAGATGATCCTCGACATCCTGCAAAAAGACGGGCGTATTACCAACCAGGAACTGGCTGAAGCCATCAAACTATCGCCTTCGCCCTGCCTGCGCCGTGTACGACAGATGGAAGAGGACGGCCTGATAGATGGTTATGTTGCCTTACTGAATGCCAAAAAACTGGGTCTCAGTCTGATGGCCTTTATCGGCATCAGTATGGACCGGCATACGCCGGAACGCTTCGAGAAGCTGGAATCAACTTTGGCTGGCTACCCCGAGGTACTGGAGTGTCATCTGATTACCGGCCAGGATGCCGACTACCTGCTGAAAGTCATCGTGCGGGATATGGACTCCTACCAGCAGTTTCTGCTCAACAAGCTGACCCGCATCGAGGGTGTGACCGGCGTGCATACCTCTTTTGTCATGAAATCGCCGATTAACTCCACTGCGTTACCGGTGAATTAAATATCACGATGCGGTTTGAGACTGTTTTTGTCTGAGCTGCTGCCAGAGTCCGGCTACAAATAAAAACAGTGCAATCCAGACCAGGATAAAGGTCACCATCCGCTCGGGTGGGAAATGCTCGTTGAGCACAAACACGCCAATCAGAAACTGGATGGTCGGGTTGATATACATAATAAAGCCGACTATTGAGAGATTGATACGGCTGGTTGCCATCGCAAACAAAACCAGCGGCAGAGCAGTCAGAAAGCCTGACACTATCAGCAAAGTGGTGGTCGTATTATCAAGGCCAAAGCCCATCTGGCTGTCTGCAGACAGTAGCTGCCAGCCAACAAAGCCCAGAGCCAGTGGCAGCAACCACAAGGTCTCGATAGTCAGGCCATTAAGGCCATCAATCGGATGTACTTTTCTGACCAGACCATAAAAAGCAAAGGCAAAGGCCAGCACCACCCCGACCCAGGGCAAGGCGCCAAAACTCCACAGTTCCCATAGCACCGCTACCGCTGCTAAAACCCCGGCCCAGGCCTGCAGGGGATGTAAAGCTTCTTTCAGAATCAAGCGCCCCATCAGCAAACTGACCACCGGCATGATGAAATAACCCAGACTCGCTTCCAGCACCCGGTGTTGACCCACCGCCCAGATATAGACCAGCCAGTTAACGGCTATCAGCAGTGAAGACACACCCAGCCAGATCAGCGTCTTTTTATCCTGTAGCGCCTTTACCAGTAACCGGCCGCGTTGCAGCATCAATCCCAGGCTGAAAGTCGCCACCAGCGACCAGATAATACGGTGCGACAACACCTCTACCGGTGATACATGGTTCAGGTAGCTGAAAAAGAGCGGGAAAATACCCCAGATGGAATAGGCCAGAACGGCCAGCACGAGACCTTGCATAGAATGCCCATAGATTTAAAGGCGTATGTTACCAATTTTGAGGCGTCTATTTGATGCTACTGCCATCCCATTGATAAATCCTTAGCCGGACTTTGCCCTTATCAAAATGCACGCCTTCAGATGCCAGCCGTTGTCGCTGCAATCGCTCAGCGTCACTACCAACAGGTAGGGCAATCTCCCCCTTGGCATTGATCACACGATGCCATGGCAATGAGGTCTCTGCCGGTAATTTCTTCAGAATATGGCCGACGCCGCGGGCATGGCCGGGGTAGCCACAAAGTCTCGCTATCTGCCCGTAAGTCGCGACCTTACCTTGCGGAATCATCGCGACCGTCTGCCAGATCATTTCTCTTAACTGCTGCTCCATTTATATCGGTGTCCTCTTTCCAGCTTCAGGCAAAGTCGCTCAGGAGTAGATGTAAAGCTAATGCGATAAACACCAATGCGGCGAGTTTGTTTAAATTACACTGAAGCTGTGGCGAACGTCTGAACAGGGTCGACAGCTGACCGGCCATCAAGGCCATCGCGCCGAAAACCAGAATGGTGGCCACAATGAAAAAACCGCCCAGCAATAAAATCTGCTGCGTCATGTTATCGGCTTGGGGGCTGACAAACTGTGGCAGAAACGCCAGAAAAAATAACAGGACCTTGGGATTGCTGATATTCATGATGACGCCGCGGCGGTAAGACCAGACAAAACTGGGCTTGTAGGCGCTGGCCTCATCTAAAGACAGTGGTCTGGCAGTGATGGCCTGCCAGGCCAGATACAGCAAATAGGCTGCGCCAAAAACTTTCAGGACCGCCAGCGCCCAGCCAGTGCTTTGTATAATCGCGGCTACCCCCAACGCAACCAGTGTGGTGTGAACCAGTAAGCCGGTACACAGGCCCAGTACTACTGCAAGCCCCGCCTGCCTGCCCTGCAGTACGGAATGTGTAAGCACAAAAATATTATCCGGCCCCGGAGCCAGAGCCAGCATCAGCGAGGCAGCAAAAAAGCTTATTAAGGTCTCAGGGCCCATCTACTTATTGATTCCCATGTGTTTTGATGTTCAAAAAGCCTGATATGCGGCATGATAATAGCCAAATCTTTCAGTTCCTAACTCAATGTCAAACGCTTTATCCATTTCTGTCGGTCAGCATAGTTCAGCAGGTGTTAAAGCCGTCAATCAGGATCGCTGTGGCGTACTGATACCTGAAGGGCATGAAAAAATCAGCCGCGGTATCATCGCTGCAATTGCCGATGGTATCAGCAGCAGTGATGTCAGCCAGGAAGCCAGTGAAGTCACCATCACGAGTTTACTGCAGGACTATTATGCAACGCCCGAATCGTGGTCCGTAAAGACTGCCGGCGGACGCGTCCTGCAATCAATCAATGCCTGGCTGTATGGGCGCAGCCGCAACAGCGAATACCGTTACGACCGCGACAAAGGCTATATCTGTACCTTCAGTGGGATCATCTTCAAAGGCAAACAGGCCCACCTGTTTCATGCAGGTGACAGCCGTATCTACCATTTCAGCAAGGCTGGCTGGCAGCAACTGACGACCGATCACAGACAGGATGATCCTGAAACCGGCCCGGTGCTGTCTCAGGCAATGGGGCTGGAACATCGGCTTTTTTATGACTACCGCAGTGTGCCCCTCAACAATGGTGATTTGTTTGTACTGGCTACCGACGGTGTCTATGCGTTTATCAGCCCACAGCAAATCACCGAGGTTATTCAAGCTCATCAAGATGATCTGCAACAGGCCGCAGAACATTTGACTGAGCTCGCGCTGGCAGGCGGAAGCGACGACAACCTGACTGTGCAGCTTATCCGTATCGATACTATTGCCACAGAGGCCGAACAAGGGATTCCTGGTGAGGAAGTCACACTGAGTCTGCCGCCGGATCTCGCGCCAGGCATGCAGTTCGAAGGCTATGAAGTGTTACGCGAGCTTTATGTCAGCAGCCGAAGTCATGTTTTTCTGGCCAGGGATATAGATTCAGGCAGCCTGGTCGCACTCAAAACCCTGTCGACGGATCTGGAAGACGATCCGGATGCGATCGAGCGTTTCCTGATGGAAGACTGGATCGCAAAACGACTGGATAATGTGCACTGTCTCAAAGCCTTTGAAAGCCAGCGTCCCCGGCAATCGCTATACAGCGTCACGGAATATATTGAAGGCCAGACGCTCAGCCAGTGGATACATGACAACCCTCAACCTGCCCTGGATGAGGTACGGCGGATTGTGGCACAGGTCGGAAAGGGCCTTCAGGCCATGCATCGCAGGGAAATGATTCATCAGGATATCCGCCCTGATAATGTGCTTATCGATAACACCGGCACGATCAAAATTATTGATTACGGCTCGACCCGCATCGCCGGACTGGCGGAACTCGGGGCGGAAAGCGAGTTGATTCTGGGCACCGCCCAGTTCACGGCACCTGAATACTTTCTGGGACAGGCCGGCACAGCCCAGTCCGATATTTTTTCTCTGGGGGTTTTGACCTATCACCTGCTGACAGGCGAGTTGCCTTATGGCACAAGCGTATCCAGCGCATTCAATGAGGCCGCACAGAGAAAACTAAATTATCGTTCGCTGTTGCAATCAGAACAGGGCATTCCATTCTGGGTTGATGACACCATCAAAAAAGCCGTTCATATTCAACCTCACAGACGTTATCAGGAAGTGGCGGAGTTTGTTTACGATCTGCACCATCCCAACAAAGCGTTTCTTAACAAAGCCCGGCCGCCATTGATTGACCGAAATCCGGTCCTGTTCTGGCAGTGTGTGTCTCTGGGACTATTGCTGATCCTGCTTTTTCAGAATCTGCCAGAATTTATCTAAGCGTCTTACAGTGAAATCGCTTGTGTGATCATCTTTTTGCAGTAAATCCGCGCTGATTCCTGTCACCTTGGGTATCACTGAAGCATGGAGCCTGATTATGTTGATTCAGCTTTTTTCAAAGCGCTTGGGCCTGGGCTTGAGCAGCCTCTTGCTGACCAGCTTGCTCGCCGCGCCAATGGTGCAGGCAGAGAAGCCTGAAAAAGCCTTACCCGCCCTGCTCGAATTCAAAGAGTGGACCGTGCCATGGGAAAACACCCGCCCTCGTGACCCATATGTCTCGCCCGACGGCACTGTGTGGTTTGTCGGTCAGGTAGGCAACTATGTCGCCAGACTCAACCCGGAAACTGGCAAAATGAAGAAGTTTGACATCCCCGGCGCCGGCCCGCATACCGTGGTGGTCAGTCAGGAAGGCATTCCCTGGTATGCCGGTAACAAGGATAAACATATCGGCAGAATGGATCCCGACAGCGGGGAGGTCACGCTGTTCCCCATGCCGGACGGCATCAAGGACCCGCATACCATGGGCTGGACCTCGCACGGCAACCTGTGGTTTACCGCCCAGTGGTCAAATTATATCGGCAAGCTCGACACAGAAACCGGCAAGGTCGAGAAGATTGCCCTGCCCCGCGACAACATGCGTCCCTATGGCCTGGTGGTCGGTTCCGATGACCGGCCATGGATCGCCTTTATGGGTGAGAATGCCATTGGCACCATCAATCCCCACACAATGGCACTGGAAGTCATTAAAACCCCGACTGAAGACAGCCTGATCCGACGCATCGGCATGAGTTCGGACGGCCGTATCTGGTGGGGAGACAATGCCATGGGCCATATCGGCGTTTATGATCCGAAATCCCGATCGATGCAAGAATGGGCCACACCCGGCGGCGAAGCAGCAGGTATTTACGCGCTCGCTGTCGATGACAAAGACCGGGTCTGGTATGTCGAGACCGGTATGCAGCCCAATCGTTTTGTGGGTTTTGATACTAAAACTGAGCAGTTTATTTCGATTGATGAGGTGCCGTCAGGCGGTATTACTATCCGGCATATGGTATTCGACGAAAAATCCAATGCCATCTGGTTTGCCACCGATGCCAACACGGTAGGCAAAGCCGTGTTACCGGAATAACACCAGTACTCAATCGAATTTATATAAACAGCGCGATGAATGCTTACTGTTTCTGGCAACTGATCTGAAAACCGTCTGCGACCCGCTGAAAACTGAAAGATTTGTCACTGTTGATTTTGTCATAGCTCAGGGAGTCATCATTCAAAGCCAGATTGGTGTAAGTGGTGATTTCCTGTGCCTGTTTTTTACCGTTCATGTCTTCAATTGAAGTGGCGGTTTCCACCAGCTTGTCAGCTTCGATCTGCCAGACCCCGATTTCCTTTCGCACCCAGGAGAAGTTCTCACCGTTACAGACCAGAAACAGCGACGCATAGCCTTGATCGTGCATGCGTCTGGTCAGCCATTTCATCGTTTCACCCTGCTCTTTTTTTTCGCTGTACCAGGTGCCAATCAGCTCGTCATTGGCCGGTGCAGCCTGCGCAGCAGAAAACAGGCATAGAAACCCCAGCATGACGGGCAGTGAGATTCGGAACAGGCTCATGGCATACCTCATAATTTGTGTTGAACTGTCTCGGTGAAATGTAATCACTCTGTTGCAGCTCACACTATGATGATTTAAAAGGCCTCACAAGCGTTCATAGTGATACTCAGGAAACCTTCCCTGAGCGTCAGATTTCCGCAATCCGGTTTGCCTGAGAACTGAGAAGGAAAGCCAGGTAACATTTTTTCTTATCAGCAGAAAAAACAGCATCAACAACTGCCATATCAGCCTGTAGCGGTCAGGTATTGTCTTATCCGTGATACCCGGAAAAACAACCCCGGGTGGCAGCAAGCCAGAGAAAAAACTTTAGGGAAAAGCGAGTTGGCTGTGAAAAGATGAAAACGTCGCGCTGGGGGAAAGCTGCAGCCCTGTGACTTTCGTCTTTCGACAAGTGGGACTTGCCATATTAACACTTAATCCCGGCTTGTGAAGCCGCTGTGAGCCAGTCACCTGGCAAATCAAGCGCGCAATGATAATTGCCCTTTGCAAGCCTCTTCTCTTTGATCATAATCAAGACAGGCTCCACCTGATCAACAAGAGGACTTCTTGCAGATGATTAAAAGACCCGCCGCCGGCAGACGCCTGTTCATTCTGGACACCAACGTGCTGATGCATGACCCGACTGCCATCTTCCGCTTTGACGAACACGATATCTACCTGCCGATGGTGGTTCTGGAAGAATTGGACCGCGGCAAGAAGGGCTTGTCGGAAGTGTCGCGCAATGTGCGTCAGGTCAGCCGTTTTCTGGATGAGTTGTTGTTGCAGGCGGAAGACAGCGATGCCATAACCCAGGGGATTCCTTTACCCAGTGTCGATAACGGCGACACGCATCATGCCAGCGGCCGCCTGTTTTTCCAGACCACGCAGATGCAACGGGAAATTCCCAAGGAACTACCCAGCCACCAGGGCGATAACGCGATTCTCAGTGTGGCGGTGGCTTTGCAACAGACTGTGACAGATGCCACGGTGATTCTGGTTTCAAAGGATATCAATCTGCGAATCAAAGCCACGGTGCTGGGGATCTGCGCCGAGGACTACTACAACGATAAAGTGCTGGATGATGTAGATCTGCTCTATCGCGGTTCAGCCGAATTGCCTGCGGACTTCTGGGATGATCTGAACCGTCTCGAGTCCTGGACTGCCGAAGGCCAGACTTTTTATGAAGTCGAGGGTGAAATCGTTAAGGACTGGCATCCGAATCAACTGATTTTTTCACCCGGTGAAACCAGTACTATTGAAGCAGTGGTGCGCTCGGTGAGTGAGGACAGTGCCGATATTCAGCTGGTGCATGACTACCGCAAGGAGAATCATGCCATCTGGGGCATTACAGCCCGTAACCGTGAGCAGAACTTTGCTCTCAATCTGTTGATGGATCCGGATATAGATTTTGTCACCCTGCTGGGCCAGGCCGGTACCGGTAAAACCCTGCTGACCCTGGCAGCGGCACTCACTCAAACTATCGAGCATAAACGTTACAGTGAAATCATCATGACCCGGGTCACGGTGCCGGTCGGTGAAGACATCGGCTTTTTGCCGGGTACCGAGGAAGAGAAAATGACACCGTGGATGGGCGCACTGATGGATAACCTCGAAGTGCTGAACAAAACCGAGGGGGGTGAATGGGGCCGTCAGGCGACCAATGACCTGTTACAGCGCTGGATTAAGATCCGTTCGCTGAATTTCATGCGTGGTCGCACCTTCCTCAATCGCTTCATTATTATCGATGAAGCCCAGAATCTGACCTCAAAACAGATGAAAACCCTGATCACCCGTGCCGGTCCCGGCACCAAAATCGTCTGTCTCGGCAATATCGCGCAGATCGATACACCTTATTTGAGCGAGACCACATCGGGTCTGACCTACGTTGTCGATCATTTTAAATATTGGGAGCACAGTGGCCACATCACATTGATGCGTGGCGAGCGTTCACGGCTGGCAGACTTCGCTTCGGAACATTTGTAACAGCTGCCCGGTCTGTTAAGCGCCGGATTATTCAGGGAATATGTCAACCCCCTTCCTTGTCCGTCATTATGCTGATAAAGCTGGCAAAGCCCGCTGAAAATGATATAAAGGGTGTATTGATTCTGAAATGAATCAACAAAAACTATAATTATTATAAAACCGTGCAAGACGGGT
>Ga0207716_100522_pt1 | contig 13077 bp, 8 predicted proteins | sample TtaePargueraPR_FD_187739 | JGI IMG/M metagenome (GOLD analysis project Ga0207716, IMG submission 187739) | Aerobic enrichment media microbial communities from Bioluminiscent Bay, La Parguera, Puerto Rico - Tt and P2 (5) (SPAdes) | ecosystem: Environmental > Aquatic > Marine > Unclassified ... | reverse complement strand
CCCCGGATGTCGGTCCCGTCGCGCAGGCCGCGGCTACCGACAGTCCTCCGGAGGTTCCGGAGAACGCGGAGGTTCCGGTACCGCATCGCAAACCGGACGTCGCACCGGCAGCTACGCCGCGCCGGAAAGATGCTTTGCTCGGCGAAAACGTTGCCGCAACAGGACTTCTGACCGGCCTGACGGCACAATCGGCTCGCGTCGACGGCGTTTCGCCACAGGGGGCGTCGCCGGCAGGGCCGCAGGCGTCTTCGGTGAGCTATCTCGACGCCTCTGCTTCACCAGAGCGGCCAGTGGAGGTCGTTCCGGACGAGGACGGCCTCAGCCTTCTTGCCACCCACAAATCCAATCACTTGCCGCTCGACGTCCTGCGAGCGCTACAGGAACGCCATGCCCAACGCTCCGCATCTGAACGCTCTTGACCAGATTTCGGCGTCGCTGGCGGCGCTTGAAACGGAAGTCGGTCCCTTGAAGCTCAGCGGCCGGGTGACGCAGGTTTCGTCCGAAGCCATCCGGGTATCCGGTCTTTCGCGCGTCGTCTGTCTTGGAGATCTTGTCGAGTTCGCGGGTCGCAACGGCGTCCGGCAGGGGGAGATCATCCGCCTCGATCAGACCGACGTGGTGATCAAGCCGTTGGAAAGGGTCACCGACATCGGCATCGGCAGCATTGCGTCGGTGATGGGCGGCCTCGCGATCCATCCGGACCTGAGCTGGCGCGGCCGCATCATCAACGCACTCGGTGAGCCGATCGACGATGCAGGAACGCTCAATCACGGCGTCGAAGCGTTTCTGCTCGATCGGGCGCCGCCACCGGCCATGAATCGAGCCAAGATTTCCGAAGGCGTGAAAACCGGCGTTCGGGTGGTCGACCTGTTCACGCCCCTTTGCGTCGGTCAGCGCGTCGGTATCTTTGCCGGCTCCGGGGTAGGCAAGTCCACGCTTCTGGGGATGCTGGCGGGTTTTGGAGAATTCGACACCGTTGTTGTCGGTCTTGTCGGAGAACGCGGTCGCGAGGTGAGGGAATTCGTCGACGATATTCTCGGTGACACGCTGGAGCACTCGGTGGTCGTCGCCTCGACCGGTGACGAAAGCGCGATGCAGCGCCGGCTGGCGCCGAAGACTGCAATGAGCGTCGCGGAGTATTTTCGGAGCCAGGGACACAAGGTGCTGCTGATCCTGGATTCGGCGACGAGGTTCGCTCACGCGGCGCGCGACGTGGCCCTTGCCGCAGGCGAACCGCCGGTCGCACGCGGGTATCCCCCAAGTGTGTTTGCGGATCTTGCGCGGCTGATCGAACGGGCCGGACCTGGCAGCAGCGGTGAAGGCTCGATCACCGGAATCTTTTCGGTGCTGGTCGACGGCGACGATCACAACGATCCGGTATCGGACACGATCCGCGGATTGCTCGACGGCCATATCGTGCTGGACCGGCAGATCGCCGAAGCGGGCCACTATCCGCCGGTGAATGTGCTCAGATCGACGTCGCGCCTCGCCGACAGGGCGTGGACGGCGGAGCAGCAGGAGCTCATCCACCGTATCAAGGGACTGATTTCCCATTACGAGGACACGAAGGATCTGCGTCTGATGGGCGGGTTCCAGTCGGGCGGTGACGAAAAGCTGGAAAAGGCTTGCCGGCTCGTCCCCAGGATCTACGAGGCCCTGCGCCAGCGCGCCGATCAGGTCGCTCCCTCCGATCCCTTTGCCGATCTGGCGCAAGCCCTGGCCGCGGACGGATAGAGAAAAAAACAGAAATGACAGTAGAAAACAGCGAACGCCACTTTTTCAAGCGGCGTTTTTTGTATATATAGAGACTTCACTGTTCTGGAAATCGCAGAAAAGCGCGGTTCCAATCATTTGAATTAAATTTTCACTTAGTTTGTTCGCAATGTCTCTGAGTTTTAATTTATATTGCTGATTGCGTGTAAGTATTGCTTCTACCCTGTGATTGAAAATAGCTCCCAAAACTGTATGCGGATATTGACCTGAGCAGCCTTGAAATTTACGGATTTATTGTAGGAATATTCAAGGGGCTAACATGTTCATCATTGTCGATTCACGAGAGATAGTGACCGCAGGCTATGCCTCGGCATTCGAGCGGGAAGGTTACGCTTCCCTTGAGTTGCAGCCGTCCGAGCTGGTCGACTGGCTCGAGATCACCAGCGCGCAGGATCTAGGATCCGTCGATGCCATTCTTCTCGGCGAATGTTCCGGGCGGTGCGGCTATGTGAGCTCCATCAGGGCGCGCTGTCCGGAGGCGCAGATCGTTGCGCTGGAAGACACGGCAAGCCTGGAAAGCACATTGGAGCTTTTTTCGGCGGGAATGGACGATGTCCTGAAGAAACCCGTGCATGTGCGCGAGATCATTGCCCGGGTCGGCGCTTTCCGCCGCCGGATCACGTCTCGCAACAATTCGGCCGGAACCGGGGCGATCGAGGTCTTCTTCGATGGACGCGATCCTCTCGTGGGCGGGGATGTCATGGAACTTCCGCGCCGCGAGCGCCGGATTCTCGAATACCTCGTCAAGAACAAGGGGCGCCGGGTGACCAAGACGCAGATCTTCAACGCGGTCTACGGGGTCATGAATGACGGTGTCGACGAATGCGTGGTTGAGAGCCACATTTCCAAACTGCGCAAGAAACTCCGCAAAAAACTCGGGTTCGACGCGATCGAGTCGACGCGCTACATCGGCTATATGCTGAGGGATGGGGCCGGCAGCAAACAGAAGGTCGGCGATACCAGGCGTCCGGTTCAGGCGTCGGCTGGCGCTTCGCAGGCTGTCGAAGCACCCGGTGAGAACAAGGGCGCAGGCAAACCGTTCCTCTCCGTCGTGCATGCGTGACTTGAAAACTGCCACAATCTGAAGAGCCTGGGGGGCGTGGCGGTCTCCGGTTAACACCGGACCGCGGGCGTCTTTGACGGCGAGCGAACCGGGTGCATGATGCGCTGCACCTAGGGCTTCCCGCCGGCCATATGCCGGGCCGCCGAAAGGCCCGCGATTGGCGCACGGCTGCTTGATTCTATTTACAATTGATTTTTATGGAAAATTTAGAAAACCTACTGAAAATAGGCATCACACTTCAGCTCTGACCATGCGGCGTTCAATGTGCGGGCATGCAAATGGGGCGCGGAGCAATGTGGATGTGCCTGTGAAGCATGTATCGTCACACGTGCGATCGGTTTTCCCCGCCCGGAAGGCGCTGGTGAATAGTCCAGGTCGGGGTCATGCTGGTTGCCGTGGTTGTGACTGACGGTGCAGGCACCATGAATCGAGGTGGGAGTCTTGAGTCTTAGCGGCAGCACGTCCTTGTCATATGCGCCCAAGGAACCCGGGCGCTCGAGCCTGTCGCGCACCTTCATTCTTTACACGCTCGGGCTGTTTGCCATCCTTGGTGTCATCTTTATCGGCATTCTCACCAAGATTACCTGGGATGCCTCGCACGCCCGCGCCATTCGCGTGACCGAAGCGTTCTTTCAGGCGACCAAGCGGCCATTCGAACGTGCCATCTGGACCGTGAATGCGGATGCCACGCTACAGCTTATTCGCGGGCTTGAAAGCCTTGAGGTGGTGGAAAGGGTCTGGGTCGAAACGCCGGACACCGGCAATTTCGGCGAGCCGGTGGTGGGGCCGCGCGCATCCGAAGCGCTCAGTTACACTTTGAACTCGCCGAGTGCGATCCTGCAGAAGGACGCCATCGGGCAGGTCTTTATCCTGATCGACCGAAACACGATCTCCTATGAAATCATGTCCACGGTCGGCTTTCTCGTTACCGCGATCATCGTGTATCTGATGCTTCTTGCGGTGGTCATTCGAACCGTGTTCCGCCGGCTTATCGGCCAGCCGCTGTCTGCGATCGTGCAGTATCTCTCGACGCCGCGCCTGATCGAAGACCCGCCGACCGCGGAGCTGATGCCCGGCCGGACCGACGAAATCGGCATACTGTCCGCTAGCCTGCAGTCTATGGTACACCGGCGGCATCTGGACCTGCAGAAGATTCAGGAATACCAGACCAATCTGGAGGGGCTTGTGGCCCGTCGCACGGAACAGTTGAAATTGGTGCAGGAAGAGCTGATCCATGCCGACAACCTGGCGGCTCTTGGCGCGCTCGTCGCCGGTGTCTCCCACGAATTGAACACGCCGCTCGGCAACGCTCTGATGGCAGCGACGACGATCAAGGATTCGACAAGCTATCTCCGAGAAGAACTCGAGCAGCAGAGCTTGAGCAAGGAGGCGCTCGAAACCGAGGTCGAGCGCATATCCGATACGGCGAGCATCATCGAAAAGACCCTCGGGCGGGCGCGTGAGTTGGTGGGCAACTTCCGTCAGGTCGCTGTCGACCGGCAAAGCGAGAAGAAGCGGTCTTTCAATTTCGACCATATCATCCGGGAGACTCTCGCGACGCTGCAACCGACGCTCAAGAAGACGCCGTTCTCCGTGGAACTGGATCTTCATGCCGACGAAACTGTCGACAGCTATCCCGGTGCGGTGAGTCAGCTGGTGTCCAACCTGGTCGAAAATGCGATAAAACACGGCTACGAAGGCCACAGCGCGGGTGTGATCAAGCTGTCGTCGCAGGTGATCCAGGACGACGAGGACGCCGGACCGAATACGTCAAAGAGCAAGCGGATCGTGTTAACGGTTCGAGACTATGGCATCGGCATTCCGGAAAAGAACCTGAAAAAGGTGTTCGAACCCTTTTTCACGACAAAATTCGGCAAGGGAGGATCGGGTCTCGGAATGGCAATCTGCTACCAGTTGGTGACGGAAGCACTCAATGGTACCATTTCCGTGTCTTCGAGCTTCGGCTCGGGCACGGAATTCACCATCGAATTCCCGGCGGTTGCACCGGCGAAGGCGTCCGATCGGCGCATGCAGAAGGCGCAGTGACATGGTGATGGACTTTCTTGCTCCGTCCACGCCGAAAGTGGATCAGACGCTCAGAAAATCCTGGAAAATTCTCATTGTCGACGACGATCCGGATGTGCATGAGGTCACCAAGATCGCGGTCGCGGGTTGCATGTTCGAGAACCGTACTTTCGAGCTCCTGCATGCCCTGTCTGCCCAGGAGGCACGCGAGATCCTTCGGAGCCAGCGGGACATTGCCGTCGCGCTGGTCGATGTCGTTATGGAAAGCGACACGGCCGGCCTGAGTCTCGTCAGCTGGATCCGGTCGGAGCTCAACAACCGTTTCACGCGGCTGATATTGCGCACGGGACAACCTGGCTACGCACCGCAGACCGACGTGATCATGAAATTCGACATCGACGGTTACACGGAAAAGGCCGAACTTTCGCGAACCAAATTGATCACCGCGATCATCACGGCCTTGCGCGGCTACAAGCTGGTCACCTCGCTCGAGGCCAATCGGACGAAACTGCAGCAATTGAACGAGCATTTCTCGTCGATCGTTCAAAAGAACGCACTCAGCGAATTTGCCTCCGCAGTGGTGAAACATGTTTCAGATCTTGTCGGGCAGCCTGTCGATTGTTTCCTGTGCGGGCTTGAGGCCTTGCCGGACTACGGAGCGTTCGACCGTTCCGATTTGCGCGTGCTGGCCGCCACAGGCAGTTTCGAGGACAAGATCGATCTGCCCATCGATGTGATCAGCGACGATGCGATCCGCAGCAGCGTGATAAACTGTGCGGAGAGCCACGAGGTCTGCCGATCGGTCACGGGTGTCGCGTTGCCGCTGGTCACCAGGAACGGAATGTCGGGTGCGCTCTATCTCGATTTACAGGAAGAGCTGCTTGAGGAACTTGTCGGCTCCGAACTCGTCAAGCTGTTCGTTTCCAATGTCGCCCTGGGATATGAGAAAACCGGCCTTCTGGAGCATATTCGGAACCTGGCCTATGTCGACCGTGTCACCGGATTGTCGACTTTTTCCGGTTTCATCGAGACCTTCCAGCGCAACGCAGCAAAAAGGACCCCGTTGCTGGTCGTCCATGCCGACATCCGCCGGTTTAGGGTGATTGTCGATGGTATCGGCGATGAAAAGGCGGGCGCCGTTCTGAAGCGAACCGGTCACCGGCTTTCGCAGACGTTTCCCGAAGCTCTGACGATCGCCCGCAAGGAAAAGGACGAATTCCTGATCCTGCTCAAGGGGGGCGACGAAGAGCAGATCCATGACGTGGTGGCGAGGGTCGAGGAGGCCTTCCAGCAGCCGATCACGCTCGACGACAACCAGATTTCGCTGCGCATGCGCCTCGGTTTTGCGTCAGCGACCGCGGAGAGTCAGACTGCGGAAGAGCTGGTGCGGTTCGCATCGATTGCCCTCAACGATGTCAGGCAGCAGGGGCTTACCAACTACGCCGTGTTTCATCCGCTGATGCAAGAAGCGGCGCTCGAGCGCCTTCGGCTGGCGTCTCTGTTGACGGGCGGCAGCAACAAGACGGAATTTTCGCTCCATTACCAGCCGATCATGCTGGCAAAAGACGAAACGATCGCGTCTTTCGAAGCGCTAATGCGTTTCCGGACCCCGGCCGGAACCTTCCTGAACACCGCCAGCATGATCGAAGCGGCGGAGGCAAGCGGGTTGATCACGGAAATCGGTGCCTGGATGTTCAAGACCGCTTTTTCGGAATTCAGCCAGTTTGACGGGCTGTCGGAGGACGTCCGGCTGAACGTCAACTTGTCGCCGAGACAGGTCCAGACAAACAGGATCTACAAGGACATCGAGGATGCCGCTTCGGCCGCGAGCCTGCCAATGCACAAACTGGTGTTCGAGGTCACCGAAGGTCTGTTCCTGAGCAACGATCAGGTCACGATTTCCCTGCTCTCCTGGCTGCGTGAAAAAGGCGCAAGCGTCGTGATCGACGATTTCGGCACCGGGTATTCCTCGTTCAGCTACTTGCGCAAGCTGCCCGTGGACGGGATCAAGATCGACCGAAGTTTCATCATGAACATGGACCAGGATGCCGACGACCTGGCTGTCGTGAAATCCATTATCGCGGTCGCAAAGGCGCTTGACCTCAGCGTCACGGCGGAAGGCGTCGAAACGGCAGAGCAACGCAGGATCATGCAGGAACTGCGCTGTGACTACCTGCAGGGGTATCTCTACTCAAAACCCCGGAGCAAAGACGAGCTGACCGGTTTCATCGACAAGGCCGGCGAGCCGGGCGTTGCCTTCGGCTGATCGAGACAAATGACGCGAAGCCTGCCGCGGCCGAAAGGCGGTATCTTCCTGCTCCGGTCCGGCTGGCCGACCGGGTTGGCCGGGCATTCTCGGTTCTCTTACATTTAAGCGATTGAATATCGGCGCGAAACACGCTCTCATGGCGAGAACGCGTTTACGGGCTGCGCGACAAATGCGTCCGCATCTCCGACGCCCTCGCAAGAACCGCCAAGATGCGACCTGGGGAGAAACAACATGGACATGAGCGGGTCCCACCGGATTCCGGCGGCACGGGAAAAAGTCTGGGAGGCACTGAACGACCCGGACATCCTGAAAGCCTGTATTCCAGGCTGCGAAAGTCTCGAGAAGACCTCCGAGACAGAAATGACCGCGGCTGTGACGACGAAAATCGGACCGGTCAAGGCCAAGTTCAAGGGCGCGGTCACCCTGGAGAACATCAATCCGCCGGAGAGTTACACGATCGTCGGTGAAGGCAAGGGCGGTGTCGCCGGATTTGCCAAGGGATCTGCCGACGTCAGCCTCGCGGAAGACGGTGACGAAACCGTACTGACCTATGAGGCCAAGGCACAGGTGGGCGGCAAGCTGGCGCAGCTTGGTAGCCGCCTGATCGACTCCACTGCAAAGAAGATGGCGGGGGATTTCTTCACCAAGTTCACGGAACTCGTCGGCGGCGCGGAGGGAACGGAGACCGTGGACGCGGATCTCGATCCCGGCGTGGCGGAAGAGGCCAAGCGCATTGCCATAGAGGAAACCGCCGGTGAGGTCATGCATGCGATCGAGGATGCGGAACACGCGGTCGAAGACAGGCTGCACAAGGCCGAGGAGAGCGTCGAGGCGGCTGCCGGTCGCAACGCCTATGGCGGCCCGATGGTTTGGGGGCTCGTCATCCTCGGTGCCCTGATCGTGGTTCTTGCACTGGCCAGTTGACCGGCCCTGAAAAAAACTGAAAAGATCGGGGCCTGACGGTCAGGCGCGTGGCCGGCCCCGCAAGAAAAACGGCGAAAAGCCGAACCAGCCACGGGCTCCGGCCCAGGGATTTCATGAGGGAGAGAAATTCATGTCGAAAGTTTCGATGGTATTGAACGGCAAGACGGTTTCGGCGGATGTCGAAGACCGTACGCTGCTCGTATCGTTTATCCGGGATGTCCGCGGCCTGACCGGGACGCATGTGGGCTGCGACACGTCTCAATGCGGCGCCTGCGTGGTCCATGTCGATGGCAAGGCGGTAAAGTCCTGCACCATGCTGGCGGCCCAGGCCGATGGCAGCGAGGTCGTGACGCTGGAAGGGCTCGGCAGCGCCGGCAGCCTGCATCCGGTCCAGGCCGCGTTCCGCGAGCATCACGGTCTGCAGTGCGGATTCTGCACACCCGGTATGATCATGACCGCCGTGGACATGATCAACCGTCACGGCGCCGGCAATCTCGACGAGACGACCATCCGTCATGAACTGGAAGGCAATATCTGCCGCTGCACCGGCTATCACAACATCGTCAAGGCCATCAAGGCAGCCTCCGACCAGATGGCCGGAATGGCCCAGGCCGCGGAGTGAAGGCCCGACCGACCCGGGTTTGAGGCGCGGCGAGGCCGTGCGGGTTCACTTTGGGGTCGCCGTCCGAAAGCTTGCCGGGAGGAGTGCGGCAGGCACCGGAGGCTAATTCAGCCCCGTGCGGACACCGGCATTGCCGGTTGGTGGAGATTACCGGCCCAGACGGAGCCGGAGCAGATATTTTGGGAGAGAGATCATGGCAGTTGAGGGGATTGGCGCCCGCGCCCTGCGCAAGGAAGACAAGCGCTTCATCACCGGCAAAGGACGGTATACGGATGACATGACGATGCCCGGTATGGGCTATGCGGCCTTCGTTCGGTCGCCGCATGCCCATGCGAAGGTCAAGGGTATCGACGCAAGCGCCGCGCTGGCGATGCCGGGCGTGGACGCGGTTCTGACCGGCGACCAGCTTGTCGGCGACGGGATCGGCAACCTGATTTGCGGTTGGATGATCCATTCCAAGGACGGTTCGCCGATGAAGATGGGAGGCTGGCGCGCCCTGGAGCCGGAGATCGTGCGCCATGTCGGCCAAGCCGTCGCGGTCGTTGTCGCCGACACCCAGGCTCAGGCACGCGACGCCGCCGATGCGGTGGTCGTCGACTATGAGGAACTGCCGGCGGTGATCGATCCGATCGCCGCTCTTGAGCCGGGTGCGCCGCAGCTCCATCCGGAAGCCGAGGGAAATCTGATCTACGATTGGGAGATCGGCGACGAGGCGGCCGTCAACGCGGCGTTCGACAAGGCGGCGCATGTCACCCGCATGGAGATCTCCAACAACCGGCTGGTTCCGAACGCCATGGAACCGCGAGCGGCCCTGGCCGGTTACGATGACGCCGAGGAACACTATACGCTCTACACCACATCGCAGAATCCGCATGTGGCCCGCCTGGTCCTGTCCGCGTTCTACAACGTGGCGCCGGAGCACAAGCTGCGCGTGATCGCGCCGGATGTCGGCGGCGGCTTCGGCTCGAAGATCTATATCTATCCGGAGGAAATGGTGTGCCTGTGGGCGGCCAAGCGCGTCGGACGCCCGGTCAAATGGGTCTCCGACCGGACCGAGGCGTTCCTGACCGATGCTCACGGCCGCGATCACCGCTCCGAGGCGGAACTGGCGCTGGACGCCGACAACAAGATCCTCGGTCTCAGGGTCAAGACCATCGCCAATCTCGGCGCCTACATGTCGCTGTTTTCCTCGTCCGTGCCGACTTACCTCTATGCAACGCTTTTGTCCGGCCAGTACGACATTCCGGCGATCCACGCCAACGTCAAGACGGTCTACACCAACACCACGCCGGTGGATGCTTATCGCGGCGCGGGCCGTCCGGAGGCGACCTACCTGCTGGAGCGGATCATCGAGACGGCGGCGCGGGAGGTCGGCCTGTCGCCGGCCGATTTCCGCCGCAAGAACTTCATCCGGTCGTTCCCGCATCAGACACCGGTGATCATGTGCTACGACGCGGGCGACTATGACGCCACGCTCGACTCGGCGCTGAAGGCGGCCGATTACGACGGTTTTGCCGCACGCAAGGCGGAAGCCGCCTCGCGGGGCAAGCTGCGCGGCATCGGCCTGTCCTGCTACATCGAGGCCTGCGGCATCGCACCGTCCGCTGCCGTCGGTTCGCTCGGCGCCGGCGTCGGCCTTTGGGAATCGGCTGAGGTGCGGGTGAACCCGGTCGGAACGATCGAGGTGCTGACAGGCTCGCACAGTCATGGCCAGGGCCACGAGACCACGTTTGCCCAATTGATCAGCGAACGCTTTGGTCTGGACAGCGACGCCGTTTCCATCGTTCACGGGGACACGGACAAGGTCCAGTTCGGCATGGGAACCTACGGTTCGCGCTCCGGCGCGGTCGGCATGTCGGCCATCGTCAAGGCGCTCGACAAGGTCGAAACCAAGGCGAAGAAGATCGCCGCCCACCTGATGGAGGCGGCCGAGGGCGACATCCAGATCGAGGGCGGGGAGCTCAAGGTCGCCGGTACGGACAAGAAGCTTACCTTCACCGAGGTGGCTCTGGCCGCCTATACGGCCCACAACCTGCCGGAAGGCATGGAGCCGGGATTGAAGGAAGGAGCCTTCTACGATCCGACCAACTTCACCTTCCCGGCGGGCACCTATGTCTGCGAGGTCGAGGTCGACCCGGAAACCGGCAAAACCGAGATCGCCAACTTCGTCGCTGCCGACGATTTCGGCAATATCATCAATCCGATGATCGTCGAAGGCCAGGTACATGGCGGCATCACGCAAGGTATCGGCCAGGCCATGCTGGAAAACGCATCCTATGACGAGACCGGTCAGCTCCTGACCGCCTCCTACATGGATTACTGCATGCCGCGCGCGGACGACGTGCCGTCCTATCATCTGTCGACCCATGTCACCGAGTGCCCGGGCAACCCGCTCGGCATGAAGGGCTGCGGCGAGGCGGGCGCCATCGGTTCGCCGCCGGCGGTGATCAATGCCATCACGGATGCCATCGGCGACAACAACCTGTCGATGCCGGCATCGCCTGAGAAGGTCTGGGCCTTGTACCAGTCCGGAATGAAGCAGGCAGCCGAATAGGGATCTGCGGGCGGGGCGACCCGCCCGACCGTACACAGTCGATTTTCGGGGGAGACCCAATATGTATGAAACATCTTATCGCCGTGCCGCATCGGTTGCCGAGGCAGCCCAGATGATGGCCAATGCCGAAGACGGCAAGTTCCTGGGCGGTGGCCAGACGCTGCTGCCGACCATGAAACAGCGGCTGGCCGCGCCGTCCGATCTCGTCGATGTCAGCCGGATCGCCGACATGAAAGGCATCCGGGCGGAAGGGGACGGTGTCGTCATCGGCGGTGCCACCACCCATGCCGAGGTGGCGTCATCGGATCTGGTGCGCCAGAAACTGCCCGGCCTCGCCGCGCTCGCCGGCGGTATCGGCGATCCGGCGGTCCGGCACATGGGCACGATCGGCGGTTCGGTCGCCAACAACGACCCGGCTGCGGATTACCCCTCGGCGCTGGTCGCGCTCGGCGCGACGGTGGTCACCAGCAAGCGTGAGCTCTCTGCGGAAGACTTCTTCACGGGCATGTTCGAAACGGCGCTCGACGACGACGAGGTCATCGTTGCGGTAAAGTTCCCCGGGGCAGCGGCGAGCGCCTATGCGAAATACCCGAACCCGGCCTCCCGCTATGCCATGGCCGGCGTCTTTGTCGCCCGGAGCGGCGATGGCAGCGTGAAGGTTGCGGTCACCGGCGCGGGACAGAACGGGGTCTTTCGGATGGGCGCCATGGAAGCGGCGCTTGCCGGCAACTTCTCGCCGGACGCGATTGCCGGGATCGCTCCGGATGCGGACGATCTCTTGTCCGATCTTCACGGCTCGGCTGCTTATCGGGCCAATCTGGTCACGGTCATGGCCAAGCGTGCAGTGGCGGCGGCCGGATAAAATCCGCCAAACCTGTTGGGTGTTTGCCCGGCCGCCTTGCGGCCGGGCATATTTGCTGTACTAACTTTTTTTGGACGTCTTTATTTTCAAAAGTCATGGTGTCCGGCGGGCGGCGAAGCGTTTTTCAAGTCGTGGGATCGGTTATCAAGCCGGAATTTCCTGCTAGGCCTCGCAAGGGTGGCGCGTGTGACAACTGTCACATGCCCGAGGCCGGCGACGCAGTAGGTTGCCGTTCACAGCAGAACAAAGCCAGAGGACCATATGGCAGGAGCATCGCATCCAGAAACAAAGGCCGGGAGGGGAGCTGCCAATCCCGTTTCCGTGGCGTTTCGTCCCGTTCACATTGCTTTTTGGGGTGTTGCCCTGCTGAGCTGCGTCATCAACATTCTCATGCTGACCGGCCCGGTGTTCATGCTTCAGGTTTACGACCGGGTGCTGGCCAGCGGATCGGTGCCGACGCTGGTGGCCATCGGAGCGCTTGCCATCGTGCTTTACGCGTTTTACGGCCTCCTGGAGGGCGTGCGCGGGCGGATCCTGTCCCGTCTCGGGCAAAGGGTCGATGCGAGGCTTTCCGAAATCGTCTACCGGGTTTCCAACAGCCTGCCGGTACGCCTCGGCCGAAAGGCCGCTCAGTTGCGCCCGGTCCAGGATCTGGACACCGTCAGACAGTTTCTCTCAGGTCCGGGTCCGGCGGCGATCTTCGACATCCCGTGGCTGCCGCTCTACCTGGGTATCGTGTTCCTGTTTCATCCGCTGCTCGGATTCGTCGGCCTCGCCGGTGCCGTGATCATCGTGTTGCTGATCGGTCTGAACGAAATGATGTCTCGGGGACCGGCCGAAGATGCCTCCGGGCAGGCCGGTCGTCGCAGTGCGGACGTGGAGATCGGCCAGCGAAATTCCGAAGTCGTGGCGGCGATGGGAATGCAGGACGCGCTCAGCGATAAGTGGAATTCACAGAACGGCGAATACCTGGCGACCCAGCGCC
>Ga0207716_100521_pt1 | contig 13111 bp, 12 predicted proteins | sample TtaePargueraPR_FD_187739 | JGI IMG/M metagenome (GOLD analysis project Ga0207716, IMG submission 187739) | Aerobic enrichment media microbial communities from Bioluminiscent Bay, La Parguera, Puerto Rico - Tt and P2 (5) (SPAdes) | ecosystem: Environmental > Aquatic > Marine > Unclassified ... | reverse complement strand
CGAACATCTCGATGCCGTCATCCTTGTTGTTGTGGACCTGGATGTAGTCCACGTCCGTGCCGTTGCCGACGCCCTGGAAGGCGATGCCGTTCAGCTCGTCTTCGCCGTTGATCTCGAAGCCGGCGAAACGGACCTGGGTGTAGAAGAGGTCGCCGGAATTGTCGTCGACCGTGGCGCCGCCGAACAGGCCGGAGGAACCCTCACCGGACTTCTCGCAATCGATCGTGCCGCCGGTGGCCGTGCCGTCCGTACAGGCGTTGATCGGCGCGCGGCCGTTGATCACCAGGCCGCCCCACTGACCGCGGGTATTGATGCCGGCGGACCCTTCGATGTCCGAACGGGCGGTCATGACGACCGGGGCCGAAGCGGTACCGTTGGAGTGGATGCTCGAGCCGCGGGTGATGACCAGATAGTCCGAACCGGACGACCCGAAGACCGTCACGCCCGGGTCGATCGTCAGCGACGCCTGGATGCCCGAAGGCAGCGGGCTGGCCGGATCGGCACCGCGGTCGACGCCGACGAAGACCGGACCGGACAGTTCGTAGATCGAACCGCGGGTCAGGCGGACGTCGGAGGTGACATTGCCGGTCAGCAGGCAGACGCGCTCGCCGTTGAGCGTGTCGGGCTGTTCCGTCGTGCCATCCGGGCAGCCCGGATCCTCGAACACGCCGAAGGTCCAGCCGGCGGCCCAGTTGGAGGCTTCCGTTTCCGAACCCGAGAAGGCGCCGATATAGTCGACGTCGTCGAACCAGCTGTCCTGGCCGTTGATGTCGTAGGCCGTGATGGCAAGTTCCGCCGGTCCCGGCAGGACGCCGGCCATGGAGTTGTCGATGACGGCGTTGTTCGGACGGCTCAGGAACCAGGTCGACAGGTCGACCGGGTCGCTGGAGCTTTCGTCGAAGTTGACGGCGCAGTCGAGAACGACCGACTGCATGTCCAGCAGCTCGTCGCCGGCGGCACCCGTGCCCGACAGGCGGGCGAAGGTGGAGTCGTCGTCGATGTCCAGGCAGTTGTCGCCCATGTCGAAGACGATGCCGTTGTAGAGCTGGCCGGCGGTGCCTTCGCGGATCAGCATGCCCTGGTCGCTGTCGTCCGAACCGGAACCGGTCGGCACGCCCATCAGGGTGAAGTTGGACACGATCGGATTGGAACGCGGCAGACGGTCGTCATTGTCTTCGAAGTTGTCGAACTCGAAGCCCTGGTCGCCTTCCGACGGGCTGTGGATCACCAGGACGTACTGGGCGCGGCCGGTCCAGCCGTCCGTGTAGTCCATGGAGTCGTCGCCATTGCCGGTCAGGACGACGTGGCGCAGGTCGACGGTACCGCCGAACATCTCGACGCCGTCATCCTTGTTGTTGTGGACCTGGATGTAGTCCACGTCCGTGCCGTTGCCGACGCCCTGGAAGGCGATGCCGTTCAGCTCGTCTTCGCCGTTGATCTCGAAGCCGGCATAGCGGACCTGGACGTAGTTCAGCGTGCCCGAGCTGTCGGTCGGGTCGTCGCCGCCGAACAGGCCCGAGGAGCCTTCGCCGGACTTTTCGCAATCGGCGGAACCGCCGACGGCCGTGCCGTCCGTACAGGCGTTGATCGGCGCGAAGCCGTTGATCACCAGGCCGCCCCACTGGCCGCGCGTGTTCTCGCCGGTCTCGCCGAGGATGTCGGCCAGGGCCGTCATCACGATCGGGGCCGAGGAGGTGCCGTTCGCCTCGATGCGCGAGCCGCGCGCGATCACGATGTAGTCGGAGCCGGCATTGCCGAAGAGCTGGGCGCCCGCTTCGATCGTCAGCGTGGCGGACGCGCCGCCCGTGCCCGTGTCGGTACCGACGAAGACCGGGCCGGTGATGACGTAGGAGCTGCCGCCCGGCAGGGTGGCGTCGGACGTGATGTTGCCCGTGATTTCACAGGCCTGGATCGTCGTGTCATCGGACGTGATCTCGGTCTCGCGCGCGTCGCCGCAGCCATTGGACCCGATCAGGTCCAGCGTCTGGCCGCCGCCGCCGCCACCGCCGCCGCCCGGCGGGGTGCCCGGGTCCTGAGTACCCGGAGAGGAGATGGACGTATCCGCGCACGCTGCGAAGAACGCGCAAGAGGTAGTGACAAGCAGCAGCTTGCGGAAATTGTGCTTCACCGACATTGAAGACCCCCAAGAGGAATGAATCTCGACAGCGTTGGAACCGGCGGATCCAGCCCAAGCGCTTGGGCCGGGGATAAACATCAGCTTTGTAACGGCTGAATGACACAAACCGGGACGGGCCGCGCGCAAGCGATACGGCCGGATCGCCAAGGGTGGGGATTCCCCTCCGGCACACCCACTAGATGCTGGCCAGGCAAGGGAATTCGCTCCGGTGGCAAATCGGCCACATCGGAAGAACTCGAAATTGAAATTTTTGCGACAATCCGCAGTATGACACTTATTTTACAGAATTCACGCGGCCGGAGACTTTCCCCGCCGATTCTGAACTGTCTGTTTATTGATCTGAGTACGGAATGAATTTTAACCCGGTTGCGCCCGGCGCCCGGAGCCGCAACACTAAGGTCTCGTTCAGCAACCGAAGGGAGGCCGTCATGGCAATGTGCACCCGACGGAAAATTCCCGCTTTACACAGCCGTTATTTGACTTTATCCGCGCTTTTCCCGGCGGAGGCGACGATGCCGGATTGGGTTAACTGCCAACAGGGGGTCACGTGAATTGCACACGTACCATACTCCCCTGGACCTGGTCCGCTCACGGCACGTAGAGAGCCCGGTCGTCTGCGTACGTCCGGATCGCGTTGCACAAGCGAGCCACTGGTTCCAGGACAATTTTCCGGGCGAAGTCCTCTACGCGGTGAAGGCGAATCCGACCCCGTGGGTCCTCGACGTGCTCTATCGCAACGGGACACGCTTCTTCGACGTCGCCTCGATCCCCGAGATCAAGCTGGTGGCCGAACGCTGTCCGGAGGCCCGCATGGCCTTCCTGCATCCGGTCAAGAGCCGCGAAGCGATCCGGCGCGCCTACTACGAATTCGGCGTTCGGATCTTCGCGCTCGACTGCGAGGCCGAGCTCAACAAGATCGTGGAAGAGACGAACCATGCCGCCGACCTCACCCTGGTCGTGCGCCTGTCCGTCTCCAATGACGGCGCGATGTTCTCGCTGGCCGGCAAGTTCGGCGTGCCCGCCTACGAGGCGGCCGATCTGATCCGCGCCGCCCGCGCCCATGCCGACGAGCTGGGCGTGAGCTTCCATGTCGGCAGCCAGTGCATGCAGCCCTCCGCCTACCGCTCGGCCATGATGGAAGCCTCGCGCCTCATCGTGCAGGCCGGTGTGACGGTCGACATCGTCGATGTCGGCGGGGGCTTCCCCTCGATCTATCCGGGCATGAACCCGCCGCCGATGGACGAATACATCTCGGCCATCGAGGACGCGTTCGAGGAAATGATGGTGCTGGAAAACGCCGACCTGTGGTGCGAGCCGGGCCGTGCCCTGGTCGCCGAGGCGGAAAGCGTCCTCACGCGCGTGGAACTGGTCAAGGGCGACGCCCTCTATCTCAATGACGGCGCCTATGGCCGTCTGTTCGACGCGGCGCACGCCAAATGGCCTTTCCCGGTGCGCCTGCACCGGCCGCGCGGCGAGCACGGCGAGGCGACCGCATCCTTCCGCCTCTACGGGCCGACCTGCGATTCCATGGACGCCATTCCCGGCCCCTTCGACCTGCCCGCCGACATCGCCGAGGGCGATATCATCGAGATCGGCATGCTGGGCGCCTACGGCACGGCGCTGGCCACCGACTTCAACGGTTTCGGCGCGGTGGAATACGTCACGGTTGAGGACATGCCCTGGCCGTCTATGTTCGAAGTGCAAACCGACACAGCCGACGACGACAGCGAGGCGACGGTGATCTCCTTCGCCCGCGCGCGCCGGCGCCGCCCCAAACTCAGGAGACGTGCATGACCGATATGTCGAACCGGAAGGCCGAGCTGCTCGCCAACCCGATCCATCATATCGACATTACCGAGTTCGACGGCCGCGAGCTGATCGACAGCTGGGAGAAGATGTCCTTCACCTCGCGCGATGCCGCGCGGGCCGCGCGCATCCTGCAGTCGGCCGTCGCCGATCCGGATTGCTCGGTGATCCTCACCCTGGCCGGCTCGACCTCGGCGGGCGGCTGCATGCATGTCTGGCGCGACATGGTGCGTCACAACATGGTCGACGCCATCGTCTCCACCGGCGCCTCCATCGTCGACATGGACTTCTTCGAGGCCCTCGGCTTCAAGCACTACCAGGCGAAGGAAATCCCCGACGACCGCGAGCTGCGCGATCTCTATATCGACCGCATCTACGACACCTATATCGACGAGGAAGAACTGCAGGCCTGCGATCACGCCACCAAGGAGATCGCCGACATGCTCGAGCCGGGGCCGCGTTCCTCGCGCTCCTACATCAAGGCGATGGGCAAATGGCTCGCCGAAGGCAATGCCAAGAAGGAAGGCTCGCTCGTGCAGGAATGCTACGAGCACGGCGTGCCGATCTTCTGCCCGGCCTTTTCCGACTGCTCCGCCGGTTTCGGCCTGGTGAAACACCAGGTGGAACGCATGAAGGCGGGCCAGCCCTACCTGTCGATCGACAGCGTCGCCGACTTCCGCGAGCTCACCGAGATCAAGATCAAGGCGGGCACGACCGGCCTCTTCATGGTCGGCGGCGGCGTGCCGAAGAATTTCGCCCAGGACACGGTCGTGTGCGCGGAAATCCTCGGCGAGGAGGTGCCCATGCACGCCTACGCCGTCCAGATCACCGTCGCCGACGTCCGCGACGGCGCCTGCTCCTCCTCCACCCTCCAGGAGGCCTGCTCCTGGGGCAAGGTCGACGTCGCCCTGGAACAGATGGTCTACGCCGAGGCCTCGACCGTGGCCCCGGTCATCGTCTCCGACGTCTACCACCGCAAGGCCTGGGAAAAGCGCCCGCGCCACCGCTATGGCGACATGTTCGAGGACTGAGGTCTTCGGGCATTGATGGAATGAAAGAGCCCCGGTGCGATGCGCCGGGGCTTTTTTGTTTTTGGTGTTGCGATTGCACGTGCTTGTGCTGACGCCCTATTCTCAACTGTGACTACCTCAGCGCATCAACTCTTGAACTGGCGGCTTAGAGAGAACTCATATGAAAAAGGAAGATGCCAGAAAGACAATTCGCAACGAATGGCTGAAGCTCCCCCCCAGAAGAGCGGGCGACTGAGCAACAAGCGGCCGTTTTCGCTATGGCGGCTACGGAACGATACCACTTTCGTGCAGCGGGGGATCCTTACCAGAATATTGTGGGATGGCTGTCGGACCTTATCGGAAGGCGATGAAGAGGGGTGACGACACTGAAAGCCGGTAACACGCGCCCATTTTGCCCTCCACTGTCATCCCGGACGCATGCCCGGCCTTGAGCCGGGCGGAGCTCCGGGACCCATAATCCCGGTGTTCGCAGGGCTGCCCTCAATATCGAGCCCGCTTCCGGCCGAAACCGAGCGTATGGGTCCCGGTCTGCGGCCCGCTTTCGCGGGCCATCCGGCCGGGATGACAAATGAGGTTATGCAATCTACAATTGTAGATATGGACCACAGCTACTTCGTCTATCTACTCGCCTCACGCCGGCACGGCACACTCTATTGCGGCGTGACCAATTCCCTGTTGCGCCGTGTGTTCGAGCACAAGACGCGGCAGGTGCCCGGCTTCACTGCGAAATACCAGGTCGACCGTCTCGTCTGGTACGAACCGCATGAAGACATCAGCGAAGCCATTTCCCGGGAAAAGCGGATCAAGCGCTGGCGTCGGCAATGGAAGGTCGAACTGATCGAAGCGACCAATCCAGACTGGAGCGATCTCTACCCCGCACTCGGCGGCACCGACCCGGCCACGCTGGCCCCCGAAAACCAGAGGAACTGGTAGCCCTTCTCCCACCTCGGCGGAAACCGCGGCCGCGAGGACGCGGTGTTCCGGGACGAGACGCAGGCGCTGATGGACGAAGACCTGAGGGACACAGCCGGGACGCCGGAGCCATGAGGCGCCCTGGTCTTACTCGTAGGGCTCGTGATCGATCAGCCGCATGGTGTAGGCCGCATCGCCCAGCTCGTTGATATGACGGTCCGAGGTGAGTTCGCCTGTCGCCCAGATCGGATCCCAGAGCCGGTCGACGCGAATGGGCTCGTCCAAGGTCACATAGACGATCTGGTTGGGCGGCGGCGGCGGGGTGTGGATACAGGCGCCGAAATAGGGAACCAGCAGGAATTCGTCGATCTCGCCGCCGGGCTGGTAGTCCAGCGGCAGGATGAAACCGGGCATGCGGACCGTCTCGCCGATCAGCGCTTCTTCCACGCGGAACGTGCCGATCTGCGGCATCTGGCCGCCGAAATGGTTCATCTCCATCGTGGAGTAGGCGGAATCGTAGAGCCGCTGGATCCGCTCCAGCTCGCCCTCGGGCAGGAGGTCGTCCCAATTGATGGTGATGACGCCGGTCTCGTCCGGCACGGGCAGATCCGGGCCGGGCGGCGGGGGCGCAGCGCGCAGGGGTGCTTCGTCGTCCACCTCGCCGGCCCCGTCCTGCATGGCGGCAGGCACGGCCGGCGCCGCTTCGTCGGCCGCGGCGGATCTGCCCGCCGCCGCGGGACCGGAGGCCGGCGAGGGGGCGGCTCCTGGAGGGGTGTCCTCGCAGGCGGCGAGCAGAAGGGGGAAAAGTGCAGGCAGAACGCAGCGGAGGGACGGCATTGAGGACCTCACAAACGGATGGACAGGCCGTCGGCCAGTGCATTGCGCTGGGCGCGCCAGGCCGGCCAGGCGCCCAGGGCCGCGCCGGCCAGGGTGACGGCAATGAAGACGACGAGTTCGGTGAGACCGGGACCGGTCCCGCCCAGGTCCAGGCCGTAGCGGGCGGCCACGCCGCGTGCGACCAGGGAAAGCGCGATCCAGGTGACGGCAATGCCGATCAGCGCGCCCGCCGCCGCGATCGAGGCGGCTTCCAGCACGAGCAGGGCGAAGATGTCGGCCGGCCGGGCGCCGGTCGCCCGCAGCACCGCCATCTCCCGCCGGCGCTCGTTCAGCCCGGACGACAGCGCGGTCAGGATGCCGGTCATGCCGACCACGACGACGAGGAGGGAGATCGCCTTGAACGCCGTTTCACCGGCGCCGATCACCTGCCAGAGCCGGGACAGGGCCACCCCGGGCATCACGGCGCTGAGCGCCTCGCCGCGATAGGTGTTGATCTGGCGTTGCAGGCCGAGCACCCGGATCGGGCTGTCGGCACCCACCAGCACGGCGGTGATGCTGTCGGGCACCAGCGCCTCGGGGTCGGCCGCTGCCTGCGCACCCGCCGGCGGCGGCGCGCCGCTTTCCCATCCGACATGGATCGCTTCGATACTCTCCAGCGAGACATGGACCGACCGGTCCACGGGCGTTCCCGTCGGTTCGAGTATCCCGACGATTTCGAAATCATGCCCGGAATGTTCGGCAAAGCTGACATCGCCGATCCCGTGCGAGAGCAGGATATGGCCGCCCAGCCCGTAATCCAGGCGGCGCGCCACTTCGGCGCCCAGCACGGTCTCGTGGACGCGCTCGAATTCCCGCCCCTCGGCCATTTCGAGCGGCCGGCTGCGGCCATAGCGGTAATGGTCGAAATACGCCGTGTTCGTTCCGACCACGCGATAGCCGCGATGGCTGTCGCCCAGCGAGATCGGCACGGTCCAGGCAACGCCGGGCGCCGAAGCGATCAGCTGATAGCTGTCCCAGCCGATATTGGCCGTCGGATCGCCGAGGCGGAACACGGAATAGAGCAGGAGGTTGATCGACCCGCCCCTCGCGCCGACGATGAGATCGGTGTCGGAAATCGTGGAATTGAAGCTTTCGCGCACCGAGGACCGGATATTCTCCACGCCCAGGAAGAGCGACACGCTGAGCACGATCGACAGCACGGTCAGCCCGACCGAAACGCCGCGATTGGCCAGGCTTTTAAGCGCCAAGGTCAGCAACGGCCATCTCATGCGGCCACCCCGGCCCGGTTGATCGCGACCAGATCGACCTGCCGGTCGAACCGGCCGGCGAGGGTCCGGTCGTGACTGACGAAGAGCAGCGCCGCGCCGCTGGCCCGGCACTCCTCGGTCAGCAGGGCCAGGAAGGCGTCGCGCGCATCATGGTCGAGCGCCGAGGTCGGCTCGTCGGCAATGACCAGGCCGGGGTGGCCGATCAGCGCCCGGGCCGCCGCGACCCGCTGCTGCTGGCCGACGCTGAGCGCCGTGGCGCGGCGCTCAAGCATGTCGCCCGTCAGCCCGAGCACGCCGAGAAGGCGGCGGGCCTCGTCCTCGGGCGCCTGGCCGGCTCCGGTGAGCCGCCCGGCGCGTTCCGGCGAAAAGAACAGCGGCAACAGGACATTCTCCAGCGGGCTGAGATAGGGGACGAGATTGAAGAGCTGGAAGACGATGCCCAGATTGGCCGCGCGCAGGGCATCGCGGCGGGCCGGGCGGCGCGGCTCCATCCGCTCGCCGAGCACGGAAACGGTACCGGTGTCGCAGGGCGTGATCCCGGCGATCAGTCCGAGCAGTGTGCTCTTGCCGCTGCCGCTGGCGCCGGCCAGGAAGACCGCCTCGCCCGCCCCGACCTTGAAGCTTTTGATGTCCAGCAAAACCGGTGCGCCCGGCCAGGCGAAACGCAGACCCGATATGGCGATGGCCGGCATGCTCATCGCGACAGGCGGCGGGCCGGCGAAGACGGGGTGAGTTCGAAACCCTCCTGGCGGGCCGGCGAAATGAAGACCCCCTCGATCTCCTCGAAGCGCTCGAAAGCTTCGAACAAGCCGGTCTGGACACGGGTCAGCCTCTGCGGCGCGGCGCATTGAAAGCGATAGCTCACCCGGAGATCGCGATGGGACGCCTCGCCCTCGTGAACCCCGGCGATGTCGCCGCCGAGATAGCGGCATCCGGCCTCGCCGTTGAAACGCAAGGCCAGGCCCTCGGCCAGCAGGCTGGACCGGGCATCCTGCACGATCCTCCGCTCGGCCGCATCGCGCGGCGCATGCTCGAAACCGAAAACATTGTCGCCGGGCGTGTCGAGTTCGGCCTCGATACGCCCGTGGGCATCCAGGGCGATCGCCAGATGGCCCACGCCATGGACATGGGCGCCATGCGCTTCGGCCTCGTGATCCGAATGGGCCGCCAGAATCAGGCCGGCGGCGAACAGGCTTGCCAGTCCCACTGTTCTTTCTCCCTGTCTTTTCCGGACCGCTGCATTGATCCGGGAATGATACGTTATTATATAACCTTCTCGGAGCTCAAGGGGGCTCGTCATGTCTTTTTTGTTACCCAGGGAGAGCTTCATGCGCGGTCAGGATGCGATCGGAATCGGATTGTCGGGGCTATGCCTCGTCCACTGCCTGGCCCTGCCAGTACTGATTTCCCTCGGCCCGGCCCTGGCCTGGATGGAAAACGAATGGGTCCATCTCGGCCTCGCCGGCCTGGCCCTCGTCGTGACGGTGAACGCCATGCGCGCCTGGCCTCGCCGGACGACGGGCGTGCTCCTCAAGACCGTCGCGCTGACCGGCCTTGGCCTGCTCTTCTTCGGCGCCCTGGCCGACATCACCGAGCTGGCGGAACGCGCCGTCACCGTCGTCGGCGCCTGCATGCTGGCCCTGTCGCACGCCACCGCCTGGTACCACCTCAGCCGGCATGGCCGTATGCACCGGCACTGAGAAGCGTTGGCGCAGGCGCGGCGCGTATCCGGCATCGCCCGCGCCCTTGCCATTCTGCATGTCCATCCTGCGACGACGGCACCAAGAAAGTCCGTGACCTTTCATTGCGCTCCGGTTATGCGGGCCCCAGCAACGGACGTCACGAGATGCTCGAACTTTTCACCTCCGCCCTGGTCACCTTCTTCGTGGCCGTCGACCCGCCCGGCGTGGCGCCGATCTTCGCGGCGCTGACCGATGGCGCGCCGAAATCGCATCGCCGCAGGATGGCCATCAAGTCGGTGGTGATCTCGGCCGGCGTGCTGCTGGGCTTTGCCCTGGGCGGCGCCTGGCTGCTCAATGCGATGCACATCTCGCTGGACGCCTTCCGCGCCGCGGGCGGCGTGCTGCTCTTCCTGATGGCGCTGGAAATGATCTTCGAGAAGCGCACCGAGCGCCGCGAGGGCCGCGCCGAGGAGATCATCGAGGAACACGACACCCATCCGGAGCAATGGGAGGACATCTCCGTCTTCCCGATGGCCATCCCGATGCTGGCCGGCCCCGGCGCCATCGCCACCATGATGCTCTTCATGTCCGACGCGACGAACCTCGCCCAGCAGGGCGTGATCCTCGCCGCCGTCGGCCTGATCCTGGTCTTCTGCCTGGCGGTCTTCCTGATGATCGGCCCGGTGATGAAGCTGATCGGCGACAGCATGGCCGCGATGATCACCCGGATCCTCGGCGTCATCCTGGCCGCCCTGGCCGCGCAATTCATCCTGGACGGCATCCAGGGCGCCCTCATGGGCGGCTGACCCGTCGCCCCGGCCCTTGCGCCGGGGCCGCAATGCCCCTATCTCCGGTGTGTGAATTTCGGAGACTTTATGTCCATCTGCAAAGAGGCCCGGTAGGGCCCGGTCACGCGACGACCGGGCTTGAACGCGTAACGCCGCCGCAAGCGTGAGCTGCGGTGCGCGTCCTCGTATGCCTCATGCAATCCGAAGACATCATGGACATTTCAAAACCCGAGCAGCGGGTCCTGCACCTGCTCGCACAGGGCGGTCGTATCGATTTTGAAAAGGACGAGCGCGGCCGCATCGTCGACATCACCACGATCACACGCGACGGATGGGCGTGGAGCGGCTGCTCCCTCGACCTGTTCGGCAAGCTGAAACGCCGGGGCTATATCGCCTCGCGCCAGAGCGGTCCCTACCGGATCACCCGGCTGGGCCTCAGACGCGTGCGGTCGCAACCCGACAACCGCTGACCCTCCGCCGGTGCGCATACCGCGTGCCGGCGGCGGAAACCCGGCATTAGCCAATCTGCGCCATCATCGGGCCCTGTTTGACCGGTATCGTTTTTTAGGGACGTGGGGAGTTGGAGGAGAGGATGGGCTTTCGCCTGATCGTGCTGCTCGTCGCAGCGACCCTGACATCGGCCGGCATCACGGCGGCCGCCTGGAGCCTGACCCGCGGCCAGACCGACCAGGCCATCGCCTTCGGCTGGCCCGCCATCGCCGTGGCCATCACCGTCGCCATCCTGATCCCGATCGGCAAGCGCCCGGGCTCGTCCTAGGCCTTCGGCGAAAAGAAGGGGGCGTAGAGATCCGGCCGGCGGTCGCGGAAAAAGCCCCAGGCCGCCCGGTGACGCTGCAGGAAATCCAGGTCGAAAGTGGCGCTGACCACCCCCGTCTCGTCCCGGCCGAGCTCTTCCAGCTTTTCGCCGGTATGGTCGGCCACGAAGGAGGAGCCATAGAAGACCTGCCCCTCCTCGTTGCCGATCCGGTTGGCCGCGATCACCGGCATGACGTTCGAGACGGCATGGCCCTGCATGGCCCGCTGCCAGCGGATCGCCGTGTCCAGGCTGTCGTCATGCGGTTCCGAACCGATCGCCGTGGGGTAGAGCAGAACCTCCGCGCCCATCAGCGCCATGCAGCGTGCCGCCTCCGGGAACCACTGGTCCCAGCAGATGCCGACACCGATCCGGCCGGCCTTCGTGTCCCACACCTTGAAACCGGTATCGCCGGGGCGGAAGTAGAACTTCTCCATATAGCCCGGACCGTCGGGAATATGGCTCTTGCGGTAGACGCCCAGCGCCTGGCCGTCCGCGTCCAGCATGACCAGCGAATTGTAGTATTCCGGCCCGTCGCGCTCGTAGATCGAGACGGGGATGACCACGCCCAGCTCGGCGGCCAGCGGCGCCAGCGCCGTGACGCAGGGATGCTCCATCGCCGGATACGCCGTCGCGAAGAAGCGCTCGTCCTGCACCTTGCAGAAATAGGGGCCCTGGAAGAGTTCCGGCGGCAGGATCACCTGCGCCCCGCGCCCGGCGGCCTCGCGCACCAGCTCTTTTACCGCCGCGATATTGGCATCCATGTCCTCGCCGAAGGCCGCCTGCAGGGCGGCCACGCAAATCGTGCGCGCCATCGCGTCAGTCCTCCATCACGTCATCGAGCCAGTCGCCCGGCCCGTCGCCGGTGCGCAGGTCCATGACCGTGGGCCACAGCCACCAGGCCGGGCGGTTGTCGGAATTCCACAGCGCCACGAAGGCGAAACCGGTTTCCGGTTCCAGCACGATCTGGGCGCCATAGCCGGAAAGATAGCCGGAATGCAGAACGAGCGTGTGCTCGCCCCATTCATAGATGCGCCAGCCCAGCCCGTACCAGGTCGTATCCACCCGGTCGCGCAGACCGCCCAGCCGGCGCGTCTCGCGGAGGGTTTCGGTGAGCGGGGTGTGGATGCGCGTGCGCACAGTGTCCGACAGGCCCGGCGCCGTGCCCAGCTGGACCTGGGCCCAGGCGATCATGTCGTTGAGCGATAGATTGAGGCCGGAGGCCGAGGGAATGGTGTCGTAGGGCGTTTCCGGGTCGCCTGGCGTATTGGACTGGCGGCGCCAACCGACATGGGGCCGCGCCCAGGACGGCGAGGCGGTCAGCGCCGCCGTGCCCACCGAGGCCGCCGGCAGGCCCAACGGCTCGATGATCCGTTCGCGCAGGGCGGTGGCGAAATCCGTACCGGTCGCATCCTCGACCACGCTTTCCAGCGAGGAGAAGGCGACATTCTGATAGGTATAGCAATCGCCAACGGTACACAGCAGGTCCACATCGGCGAGCCGCTCGCGGATGCGCGACGGCGCCTGCCCGGCCTCCAGGTCGAGATCGTAGGCATTCGGCGGCAGGCCGGTGCGGTGACTGGCGATCTCCTCCAGCGTGGGCTGGCGCGTGCCCTGAACGCGCAGCACGTCGCCGGGGATCGGTGCCGTCATATCGACCAGGCCGTCGGCCTCCAGCAGGCCCAGAAGCGTGCCGGTAAAGGTCTTCGACACCGAGGCCGCGCGGAACAGGGTCTGCGGCGTCACCGCCTCGCCCGAACCGGCAGCCGTTTCGCCATGGGTGTAGATGAAGACCGGCTCGCCGTTCTCGATCACCGCGGCGACGAGGCCCACCAC
>Ga0207716_100519_pt1 | contig 13147 bp, 9 predicted proteins | sample TtaePargueraPR_FD_187739 | JGI IMG/M metagenome (GOLD analysis project Ga0207716, IMG submission 187739) | Aerobic enrichment media microbial communities from Bioluminiscent Bay, La Parguera, Puerto Rico - Tt and P2 (5) (SPAdes) | ecosystem: Environmental > Aquatic > Marine > Unclassified ... | reverse complement strand
TTAAAAAAGGCGAAAATGGCTGCCGATCGGGGCTATGTCGGTGTTGTTTCATACACTCGGGGGAAAGGTTTGAGCACAGATTCGATTGTACCTTATAAAACAGAGACAACAGACACCTATGAGGTAATCGATTGGATCAGCAAGCAGGATTGGAGCAATAAAAAAGTAGGGATGTACGGGGGCAGCTATGTTGGGTTTGTTCAATGGGCTTCGGTCAAACATCAGGTTCACCCGGCACTTAAGACCATTGTCCCATCTGTAGCTGTAGCACCGGGCATCGCCGAGCCCATGGAAAACGGTGTTCATCAAAACTTTCATTTCCCTTGGCACCATTATGTGTCGAACAACAAATATTTGGACACTATTTTATACTCTAATAATCAAAGGTGGTATGATCTGAACATGAAATGGTATGAGGAAGGTGTTGCCTACAATAAAATGGACAGTTTGGACGGATTGCCCAATACACAGTTTAATGAGCGACTGTTACATCCTTCCTATGACACCTATTGGCAGGATATGACTCCCTACAAAGAGGAGTTCTCACACATCGATATTCCGGTCTTGGCCACCTCAGGATATTATGACGGAGGACAAACCGGCACGCTTCACTATTTGAATGAGCATAACAAATACAATAAAAATGCGATGCATTATCTTATCATTGGGCCTTATACTCATTTTGGTGCACAGAATAAACCCAGTAGCCAAGTTTTGGGCTATGAGATTGATCCGGTGGCCCAAATCGATATCACAGATTTGATTTTTGAATGGTTCGATCATGTGCTTAAGGGGAAGGAAAAACCGGCATTATTAAAAGACAAAATCAATTTTGAGGTCATGGGTGCTAATCAATGGGAACATGCCCCGTCCTTGGATCAAATTGCAAACGATACCATAACCTACTACTTAAGCAACACCCGATCGGATAAGAGTTTTAAATCGACCTTTAACACAGGAAACAACGGTGAGAACATCCACTTTCGTCTGGAAGAACACCTCCCAAACCCTGAAGGGTACTTGAAACAGACAATTGATTTTTCAGACAGGAGGCCATTTACTTGGAATTCAAGTGGCTGGGGAACTATTATCTCAGATAACCTGACTATTAGTCAAGGCTTCTCCTTTATTAGCGAACCCTTTACCTCAGAATTCGAACTTAATGGCTCTTTTGGAGGAGAAATGTCAGTATCTATCAATAAAAAAGATTTTGATTACAGTGTCGTATTATATGAACAAACTTCTGATGGAAATTTCTTTGCCTTGACATTACCGTATGTGGGTAGGGCCAGTTATGTCCTGAACCGTGAGCAAAGACAATTACTGGAATCAAATATCAAAACAAAAATCCCTTTTGGTATTGTCCGGATGACCAGTAAAAAAATCGGAAAGGGAAGTCGTCTTGTCGTTGTAATTAACGGAATCAAGGATCCTTTTACCGAAATCAATTATGGATCGGGCAAACCGGTAAGTGAAGAAACGATGAAAGATGCCAAAGAACCACTTGAGATTAAATGGCACAGCGATAGTTACATTGAGATTCCAGTGAAAAACTGAGCAGGAGGAGGTCAAAAAAACACGGAACTGAAAGGCTGATTCTGAAGAAATGATTCGGCAAGGTGAACCAGTTATAAAGCACTTTGAGAGCTGGATTGTTTTATACCCACAATCTCTTTTCATTAAATTTTCCAATACTTTTAGAATTTGATAAATCCTATTTCCTGAAGAAATGAGGTTTCCGGAATTTTGGTTTTTGTTGTTTTGATTTCTTTCGAGACATCCATTTTTTGGAAAAGGCATGAATGCTTTCTGGTCCAGAGAATTTTCTCCTGTTTTGTTAGTGGATTTTGAGTTTAAAGTACTCTATTCTAAAATCTTTGAAGTTAAAAGTTTGAGGTATGAATAAATCCTTCTGTTTGGATGATTTTGAATCTGGATTTATTCTCTCCAGCCCTACTAATTCTTAGGTTCCGTTTTGTAGGTCAACGAAAAAGAAGGAAAGCTGCGGTTCAGTGGTTAAATGTAGCTTTGTGCTTTGTATCGAATACTGTACAGGTAGGCAGTATTGTGCTTCGAAATCGCCAACTTCTTATAGCTGCCAACCGATAACGCCAATCAAAAAGGAACATTGCACTTTTTGATGAGCATTTTATGGCTTGTTTTGCTAAATACGTTGTGCATTTTGTATATTTGTAGAAAATAGGTTATAAATTCATGAGAACATTATACCAGAAATTTGAAACACTTTTGCAAAATACGACAACGAACTTCAAGCGTTATTTATATGATAATGTCTCATGGGAAAGCCGTATGATTGGAATTATCGGTGCTCGTGGAGTTGGAAAAACTACCATGATCCTCCAACACATAAAAGAAAAATTAGATAGCAAAAAAGCCTTATATGTTTCCGCTGATGATATGTATTTTGGAGAAAATAAATTGATTGATTTAGCAGAAGATTTCTACAAAAATGCAGGAGAATATTTATTTATAGACGAGGTTCACAAATATGCTGACTGGTCTCGAGAACTGAAGAACATTTACGACTCATTTCCAACATTAAAAATTGTATTTACAGGTTCTTCGGTACTTGATATTCTCAAAGGTTCTGCTGATTTAAGTCGTCGTGCAATTATATACAAATTACAAGGATTATCGTTTCGAGAATATTTGAAACTATTTCATAATCACGACACAGAGATTTACTCTTTGGACCAGATCATAAACAATCAAGTAAAACTTGAGAATATTCAACATCCATTACCGCTGTTTAATGAATATTTGCAACGAGGATATTATCCATTTGGATTAGAAGATGAAATTAATTTACGTTTAGGACAAATTATCGTTCAAACGTTAGAATCAGATATCCCCCAATATGCAAACCTAAACGTAGGGACAAGTAGAAAACTAAAACGACTGCTTTCAATAGTTGCGGAAAGCGTACCTTTCAAACCCAATTTTTCAAAAATATCAGAAATGATTAATGTAAGCAGGAATTCTTTAGATGATTATTTTTCATACATGGAAAAGGCAGGACTAATTGGGCAGTTACGCAATGAAACGAGCGGAATTCGAGGATTAGGAAAAGTTGATAAGGTATATTTAGACAATACCAATATCATTTTCAATTTGGTTGGGGAAAAATCAAATATTGGAAATATACGGGAAACATTCTTTTTCAATCAAATGAGAGTAAAAAATGAAGTAATCTCATCAAAAAAAGCAGATTTTGTAATTAATGATTACACATTTGAAGTTGGTGGAAAGAATAAGCCACAGAATCAGATTGTCAAAGATGGTAAATCATTTATTGTAAAAGATGACATCGAATATGGTTATCTCAATGTAATTCCACTTTGGGCTTTTGGATTGAATTATTAAAAAGAAAAAAATGCCAGGCGTTAATATTTTATATATTCCATAGAGGATTCAGTGATTTTCCAGGATGGCAGCTTTAATCAAATTAATGTGTAATGGTCGAGAGTGGCGGTCTTCGAAATCTCCTTCGTAACATACAAAATAGGACCACCAATTTGGGATTGATAAATTGGGCATTCAAATTTGCAAAAGAGTCAAAATAATAACACCATTAAATCATCCCGTTATCTCGAGCTAATTTCACCAATTTGCTGGAGGTATAGGTGCCAGTTTTCTTTAACATGTTTCTCCGGTGGGTGTTGACGGTATGGAAGCTAATATTCAATTTTTCTGCTATATGTTTACTAAGAAAACCTTCGCTGATCAATTTCAGAATTTTCAATTCTTTGTTGGAAAGATTTAGTTCTTTAGGTTTTGGAGGATAGGTGAAATGATTTTCAATCTGATATTGTCCATTGGGATGGTATTTTCCAATGTATAGATTCAGATTGTTATTGGTTTTCATAAAAGTAATATGCGTATAGGTACTCATTGAAAGTTGAGGTTCTCCATTCGGGTTGATATCCAAAAAGTGAATTTCCTGGAGCAACCAACGGTATTTACCATCTTTTCCAAGGCATCGAAAATCATTGCAAAAAGTATAAGTCTTTCTTTCTGAAACGGGAATTTTAAAATAATTTTCAAAAAAGTCTTCAAACCGAGACTCCTACCATGAGAAGAATAAGTAAAATAGACTTAGATTCTATTGGTATAAGATGATTCTATTCTTAGATATTAATTGTTTTTTAAATTAAGGTTTTTTTAAGACCTCTGAGGGGTTTATCTAAACCAGCTTTGTAAAATATGAGATGAAAGGTGTAATCTAATCTGCAGCCTGAGTAAGGGAAGGGAGAATAAAGGGACTTGACTTCAAAACTTCCAGATCTATCCCAAAGTTTGAAAGCACCGTTACAAGGTATTGTCTTGTTGCTTGTTCAGCAATTCGGAAGGAGCGTAGCCAAAATGTTTTTTGAAGGCATGGGAGAAGTGGGACAGGTTTTCAAACCCTGTTTCATAGCAGACATCCAAGGGGCGTTTTAGCTTTTCAGTAATCTGATAATGGGCCAACTCCAGCCGTTTTTGGGTAAGCCAGCGTTGCGGAGTAGTGTCGAATACCTTGACAAAATCCCTTTTAAAAGTGGAGAGGCTTCTTCCGGTCAGGTAGCTGAATTTTTCAAGGGGGAGGTTAAACATAAAGTTTTTTTCCATGTATTCAGCCAGTTCAATTTTCCCGGGTTCCTCAAAGTTTGCCAATACCTGATCAATGCCTGGATCCACAGTTCTGAGAATATTGATGGCCTCTGTGATCTTGAGGGAAGCAAGGGTCGGAGGCAGGTCATCCATTTCAAAATAGGGAATCAAAGAAGAGAGGCAACTGGAAAGCAAGGGGTGGTTGCTGAAATGATAGATTTTAGGCGTTTCCTTGCTTTTGGGTTTAGTTTCTAAAGGAGCATAAAACTCCCGTAAGCGGTCTGTGGATAAATGCATGACGACCGTTTGATGGGGCTTTCCATCCTTGGGGTAATTCAAAATAGTAGCCAGTTGATTTCTGGGAATCAGGAAAATATCCCCTTCTCTAAAAACATAGGAAGCGTCTGCCTGGACGATCTTTGTTTCTCCGGAAATAAACCATATCAACATATGTTGACCGAACATCACATCGGATTTGAAAAAGGTATCCTCAAAACAGGAAAGTTTGATTTCATCAGTAATGTATTTTGCTTGGTATTGCATTCAACTTGAATGTTTTAGAATAAAATCAGGTAATTAAATATAATGATTATCCCGAATAGCACTTTGTTTAAAAGTCCATTCAACCCCAAATCAGTGAAAGGGTGAATTTCCCCTTCACTAATTGAGTTGAGAATAATGGCTCCTTAGAGAGGAATCATCTTTTTTATATTGAAAAAGAGATTCCACAAGCTTTTTCACTCCAGTTCCAGAGTCTTTGGGCATCCACTTCATTGAGAGAATAGGATTTGACTCCTGAGCCCATCGTGGATTCATTTGCAATGGAAGCAACTTCTACATCTTCGCAATAAACACCTCCGATTCCATCCAATAGGGGGGAAGTGGCACACCATACTGTAGTGGCAGCTCCTTGGGGAATAGTTTTCAGTGAAGCCAAAACTTCTGGCTTCATCATACCATGTTCATCCACAAAACCCATTTTTTGAAATAATTCCAAGGGGGCTTCTCTGGCCAATTCTGTTCCCCCAATAGAGCCGGGATGGAGACTATAGGCCCGAACGCCATATGGCTGGGCTCGTTTATCCAGTTCCATTGAAAATAAATTACAGGCAGTTTTAGACTGACCATAAGCCTGAAGCGTATCGTATTCACGAGCCTTGAAATTGGGATCTTCGAAATGAAAGGTCCCAAATTGATGTCCCTGGGAAGAAACATTAACAACGCGAGCTCCCTTAGCTTTGATAAGTGCAGGCCATAATCTGGCTGTCAATTGAAACTGGGCCAAGTAGTTGGTGGCCAGTTGGGACTCGATTCCCCGGCTATCCACTCGTATTGGAACCCACATAATCCCTGCATTATTGATTAAGAGGTGAAGGGGTCTTCCTGAAACAATAAAGCTTTCGGCAAAGGCATCCATAGAATCCGGATTCATTAAATCCATGGGGTGGATTTCAATATTGGGGATTCCATCTAGATTTCGAGTGGCTTTTTCCAGATCTCGTGCCGGTACGATTACTGAGGCTCCTGCATGAGCCAATGTTTTACTGGTTTCCAGTCCGATACCGGTATTACCACCGGTCACGATAGCGACCTTTCCTGTAAGATCCATTCCTTGGATCACTTCATCCGTACTTGAAATTGCTGAAAAGCCTGAGCCAATCGGCTTCTGTAAGGCTCCCTGATAATTAGTTTGTTTCATCGTCTTAGTTTAAAATAGTGATGAAGCAAAAGTAGGTGGATAAGAACTCGGGGACTTTGTTTAAAAGTTCAAGTTCACTTTGTTCAAAAGGTCAGAGTAATGGGGTAATATTCTTAAATGAATTATTCCATCATAAATAGAGCAATCTGGTTTTCTAATCCGCACATCCTAGCTAGGCATTTAGTGTACTGCCTATTATTTATTTCAAGGTGTTAATCGAGTTACCCACTATTTTATTTAAACAGGAATATAAATTATCAACTCCTTATCTGAATTCTCCTGACGCTACAGGATAGTTTACCAAAGCCTAGGTCCTACATTATAAATTCGAAATAATCTGTCAAGATTGTACCTGCTTAAAATTGGCTCTTGACTGTACCTGACCCAATTTAATCTGTGAAAAAACTTCTTCCCATAACGGATGAGGATCAACAAACCTGGAAAAACCTTCAGGCTGGGGACATACATGCCATGGAGACCCTGTACAAAAAGTATATCCAAGAGTTTTTCAGGTTTGGAATGAGTATTTGTCAAGAGGAGGTTTTGGTTCAGGATTGTATCCAAGAAATGTTTCTTGATTTATGGAATTATAGAGAAACTTTATCTCTTCCTGTCAACTGTAAGTTTTACCTACTTCGGACATTGGGAAACAAAATCAAGAGGGCTAAAAAGAACCAACAATTATTTTCTCTTGATGAAACTTTGGAACAGGGATCCTCAGAATTGATGGATATCTCAGAACTCGATCTCTTTTTAGAAGAAGAAAATATTACTCAGAAAAGTAGGCAACTGGAAAAGGCATTTGAACATTTGTCCTCGCGCCAACGCAAGCTGATCCATCTCTTATTCTTTGAAAATTACAGCTATGCAGAAGCATCTCGAATTATGGATATTAATCTCAAATCCACCTATACTTTAGCATGGAAAGCCTTAAAGAAACTAAGGAAGGTTATTTTGATAATTTCATTTCTTGTAATAGATGCGATCGTTTTTTAGTGATTATATGAGATATCATTAAGTTTTTTGATTTTTCTGTAAAATTTAATTTTTTTTCAAAAAAACAGGATAACAAATAAGCTCTTTTCCCTCTGTAGGGTAATGAAGGCAAAAGATTACACGACGGTAGAGCATTTTGTGATGGATTCCAGGTTTCGGGATTTTGTTCTCGATTCAGTATCCGAGTACCGAAGCTATTGGGAGGCCTACCTACAGGATTATCCTGAAAAAATCCTGCTCATCCGAGAGGCAAAGCAATTAGTGCTATGGTTGGAAAGGAATAGAAAGGAGAGTTTGAATCTTGAACTTTCTTCCTCTGAAACCAGAAAGCTGTGGGATAGGATTTATCAGGAAGCAGCCAAAAAAACTCCTGCCCGAAGTAAGGCTTTTCCTCAAGGAAAAAGTGTCAAAAGAAATTCCCTGCTTCGCTATGGAATAGCTGCATCCCTAGTTTTCGTATTAGGTTTTGCTTGGTGGATCAATAAACAATCGAGCAGCAAGTCGGATTCTCCTTTAACCGTTCAAGTGGAATGGACCACCAATAGCAATGCTCCAGGGACCAAGTCTTTAATAAGGCTTTCAGATGGCTCCAAAATTACCCTAAATGCAGGAAGTGAAGTCCGATATAAAAACAAGTTTGATAATTCCAGTAGAGAAATATTCCTCTCAGGAGAGGCATTTTTTGAAGTTGCCAAAGACAGCCTGCGTCCATTCATTGTCCATACAGGAGAATTCAGTACCCAAGCATTAGGAACCTCTTTTAACATCCGGAGCTTCGAAGGAAAAAGTACCAAGGTCAGCTTGCTGACAGGAGTTGTAAAGGTTTCCGGTAACCATCTGGATTCTGCCAAAATCCTACAGCCTGGAGAAGGGGTGGAGATTACAGATGCCATTGGTCCAATTAAACAGGTGGATCTTCAAAAAGCAATCTCCTGGACACAAAAAACGATCAGCCTGGATCAAGCGGAATTTGCAGATGTTTTGGATGAATTGAGTAATTGGTTTGGAGTTGAATTTCTGGTCCAAAATCAACCTACCTCGCTTTCCAGTACCACGGCCAGTTACCAGGATGAAAGTCTGGAAAATATCCTCTTGGGCTTGAGTTACAAGTTGGACTTTACTTATGAAATAGATGGAAAAGAAATCACAATAGAATTCAGCAAAAAATAAACAGATGCCTATGCTATAAAACTCCTTACTAAAAAAAGTGGCTGAAAGTGCGCCAACACTTCCAGCCGACAGATCAGAAAACATTCTATTCTGTCAATTAGCTAAACCCATTCTCACAAGATTTAACCGATGTAAAGGTATGAAAAATGCTATAATCTATCATTTACTGGACATGTCCAAAAAACTCCTCTATGCTTTTCTGATCCAGACTCTCACGATGAGTCTGTTGTTTGCCAACACTGGCGAAGCACAGGTAAAAAGTATTGACCAGGTGTATGTGGAATTGAAGAAATCCCCATCCTCGGTCGTCCCCATTCTCTTGGAAATTGAAAAGCAAACAAACTATCGATTTGTCTATTCAAAGGAAGAGATCACCGAAGCTCTTCAGATTAATACGCCCAATAAAGGAAGTGTCTATGATATTCTCCTTCAGATTGCCCAGGCAACCTCACTTAACTTTAAACAGATCAATGAAAACATCATTGTCAAGAAGGTGGAAAAAACTAACCGGACCCCGATTGAAATTGAGCTTGTCAAGGCTCAGGAAGTCCAGGGTACTGTCAGTGATGAACAGGGACTCCCACTTCCTGGTGTAACTATCATCATTGAGGGGACCACTTCGGGAACGGTCACCAATGAAGAAGGAGAATTTCAAATTGATGTGCAGGAAGGACAGACGTTGGTTTTCTCTTTTGTTGGGTTTCATTCCCAAAAACATGTTTTTTCCAATCAGACAATCTTGGATATAACTCTGTTGGAAGATGCCCAAGCATTGGATGAAGTAGTTGTCATCGGCTATGGTGCGGTCAAAAAAAGTGATCTGACAGGATCAGTTGCCCAGGTTAAATCCGAAGAACTGAATGCTTTTCCTACCACCAATGTGATGCAGGCCCTCAATGGACGTGCAGCAGGGGTGCAGGTGATACAGAACAATGGATCTCCTGGTTCTCCGGTAAGTATCCGTATCAGGGGAACTAATTCCATTCAAGGGGGGAACGAGCCACTTTATGTAGTGGATGGTTTTCCATTCTCTGGAAATCCTACCCAGCTCAACGGAAACGATATTGAAAGTATTGAAATTCTTAAAGATGCTTCAGCTACTGCCATCTATGGATCCAGAGGAGCTAATGGAGTAGTCTTGATTACTACCAAACAGGGGAAAGTAGGAAAGACCCGGGTGGATATTGAAACGAGCTTCAGCTCCCAGTCCCTTCGAAAGAAACTGGATTTAATGAATGGAAGGGAATATGCCCAGCTTCAGAATATGCAGGCTGCCAATGACAACATTCCGCTTTATTTCACCGATCAACAAATCAACTCATTTGGGGAAGGATACGATTGGCAGGATTTGATCTTTCAGGATGCTCCCATTTACTCCACTTCAGTGAATGTGAGTGGAGGCAATGACAAAACCAGGTATTCTATTGCCGGAGGATATTTTGGCCAGGAGGGAATCGTAAAAGGAAGTGATTACGACCGATATTCCATCCGTACTAATTTGAACCATCAGATCAGCGAGAAGTTTTCGGTGAACTTCAATACAAGTTTGTCCAACCTCAAGACTGAACGAAGAGACAGTGGAGGAGGGCAAAGAGGAAACTCCATGATCGGGGCTGCGATTTCAGCCTCCCCGATTTCCCAGCCTTATGATGAAGATGGAAATTATACAGTATTGGGTAACGAATATCCTTTCATTGCTCCGGATATTATCAACCCACTCAATTACATCAATGAACAAAGCAATGTGGTGAAAGCCAATATTGTGTTGAGTAATCTTTCATTTGAATACAAACCGATCGCTGATCTGACGATTAAAGCAACCGGAGGAATTGAGAACCGGGACGATCGAACTGACTCCTATACCACCCGAAACTTTTTCAATTCAGATGGAAGGGCCGGTGTCAGTACATCCCAGTTCAGAAGTTTACTTGGAGAGGCGACAGCCACCTATCAAAAGACCTTCTCTGAAATCCACCGACTGACTGTGTTGGGAGGGTTTACCTATCAGGATTTTCTAAGTACCTACCTAAGTGGCAGTGGTATTGGATTTTTGAGTGATTCTTTTGAAACCTATAATCTGGGAGCTTCAGAGACTCCCGGGATTCCTGGGAGTGGTTACAGTAAGTCTGCACTGCTTTCTTATCTGGGAAGGATAAACTATTCACTCAAGGATAAGTACCTGTTTACCTTCAGTTTTAGAAGTGATGGCTCGTCGCGTTATAGTGAAGGAGAGAAGTGGGGATACTTTCCAAGTGGTGCCTTTGCCTGGAAAATCTCTGAAGAGGAGTTTATGAAAAACAGTGGAACGATTTCAGATCTGAAACTTCGTACCAGCTATGGATTGACGGGAAGTCAGGCAATTTCTCCCTATGCAACACTCAACCAATTAAGCGCCGGAAATACCGTTTTTGATGATAGGCTTTTCAATACGTTTGCTCCCAGCTCGGTGCTCCCTGGGAATCTGAAATGGGAAACCACTGAACAGTTTGATCTGGGAGTGGATATCGGTATTCTGGATGACCGCTTTACCTTCAGTGCCGATTACTATATCAAAAATACAAGAGACCTGCTCAATACGGTCCGGCTTCCGAGCTCTTTGGGCTTTACCACCACTATTCAAAATGTAGGAAAGGTTCAAAACAAAGGAGTGGAGTTTGCGCTGAATGCCAACCTGATCAATAGCTCCAACCTTCATTGGTCATTGAACGGGAACATCTCTTTCAACAGAAATAAAGTCATCAGCCTGCATAACGGAGAGGATATTTTAGGAGCTTTCACCAATGTTCTTGTCGTAGGGGATAATATTACCATCCTTCGGGAGGGAAGACCCATTGGGCAATTCTGGGGATTCCAAGAGGATGGCTATGATGAAACTGGAAGAATTCAGTTTAGAGACCTGAATGGGGATGGAACGATCAATAACAGTGACAAGACCTACATCGGAAATCCTAATCCAGACTTTATCTATGGAATCAACTCGGCGTTGGAATACAAAGGTTTTGCGTTGACTCTGTTTATTCAGGGATCCAAAGGTAATGACATCTTCAATGTAAGCTCCATACCAAGCACGCTGGATTTTGGGCAAGGGATGAATATGCCTAAAGAAGTATTTTATGATCATTGGAGTCCAGAGAATCCTGATGCCAAATACCCGATCATCAGTAGAAATGTGTCGGCAAGAATGTCAGATCGCTTTGTGGAAGATGGCTCATACCTTAGGGTAAAGAACATCCAACTGGCTTATAATTTTCCGATCAACAATTCAAGTGTCAGGAATCTACAGGTGTATGTCAGTGCCCAAAACTACATCACCTTCACCAACTATTCCTGGTGGGATCCGGAGGTCAATTCAAGAGGTGCAGGAACACAGTTGGGGATAGATCACTATTCCTATCCGATTCCCAAGACCTTAACTGCAGGAATGCGAATTGGATTTTAATACACATCTGACAAAACCCCAAAAACCATGAAATTTCATCAACAATTGATATATATAGCAGGGATCATGAGCTTGGCTTCCTGCACAGATTTACTGGAAGAAAATCCCAAGGCAGTGGCCGTTGAAAATTTTTACAACACTGCTGAGGAAGTAGAGGCAGCAGTCAATGCCATCTATTCCCCTCTCAGATCAACAAGAGCCGAGCAAATCGTCGTCTTGGATACACATACCGACTGGGGATATGGGAGAGGAAGCCGGGCCCAATACAATGACTTTGCCGGTTTGAATGCCACCAATACCAATACGGCGGGATCCAGATGGGATTCCTTTTACTTAGCTATCAGAAATGCGAATTTGGTCATCAGAAACGCACCCGAAGGTTCAGATATCAGCCAGGAGGATATTGCTTATTATACCGCTGAAGCTAAATTCCTACGAGCCATGGCCTATTTTGACCTGGTTAGAAACTGGGCAGGAGTTCCTTTAAGAACGGAAGAGACTATGGAAGAGATAGATCTTCCCAGAAGCTCAGAAGAAGAGGTTTATCAGCTGATCATCGATGATTTGCTTTTTGCAGAAGGAAATCTTCCGACTACCCCGATGAATCAGGGGAGACCCACTACCTATGCTGCCAAAGCTATGCTGGCAGATGTCTATATGCATAGAGGTGAATATCAACTGGCCAGCTCAAAAAGCAAAGAAGTGATCGATTCTCAGGTCTTTAGCCTGGTACCGATCAGTTCCATTGAAGATATTCAACAGAAGATCTTTGGACCGGATTTACTTCAGAGTTCAGAAGAACTGTTTTCTCTCAAGTTTGCAAGAGAACCCGGGCAGGGAAATTTTATCCTATGGATTTTGAACCATCCAAGTACAGGGTATTTTAGCTTTGGTGGAGCTTATGCCCATTATGCAGACGCGAATGATCGCTTCTATCAGGAATGGGATGATGCTGATATTAGAAAATCACTGTGGGATCAGGTGGATTTTGGACTCGGCGCCACCACCATTGTAAGTAGTAAATACATCGATCCAGATGCGATTAGTCAGAGTGGTGCAGGTAACGATCTTCCTATTTATCGCTACCCTGAAGTCTTGCTAATTTATGCTGAAGCAGAGGCCCGTTTAAATGGGGCTGCCAATTCAGCTGCTATTGAAGCCCTCAATCAGGTACATCGAAGAGCCTATGGCTTTGACCCGAATCAAGAATCCGATGTGGATTTGAGTTTTGA
>Ga0207716_100517_pt1 | contig 13161 bp, 9 predicted proteins | sample TtaePargueraPR_FD_187739 | JGI IMG/M metagenome (GOLD analysis project Ga0207716, IMG submission 187739) | Aerobic enrichment media microbial communities from Bioluminiscent Bay, La Parguera, Puerto Rico - Tt and P2 (5) (SPAdes) | ecosystem: Environmental > Aquatic > Marine > Unclassified ... | reverse complement strand
AGGGGCCCGAGCCGGAACACGGCGTCACATGCGCCAAGGGCCTGGCGGCCTCCTTCGCGCAACCAGCCTACGACACTTCCAACACACAGGGGCCTGGCGTTGTCGACAACTTCGCATGACGGCCCACGCCTCCAGGCCCCGGAATTCGCTCCGCTCCTCCGGGGGGAAGCGGGTGGGTGCTCAATCCAAGCTCGGCAAATCCAGCCCCTGCTCCCGCGCGCACTTCTTGCTGCATGTTACCCGGTACGCTCGCCAATGACTGCAACCCCTGCTTTGCTGGCGAGGTCGACGAGGTCTGACAGGGTTGCCTCATCCGCAAAGCTGCTTGTCGGTATGATGATGGCGCAGCATCCAGTATCAATCAGGATTAGGTCCTGCCAGAAATCCAGACTTCGGATCGCCGACCAGTTGTGTGCGCTCAAGCCTTCTTCCGCCTTGACGGTTATGCCGGCAGTGTCGAACGCAATCCGCGACTCCGAGGAGGTCGGAAACCGCCGCGCAAACAAAGATGCCAAGCCGCGCAGCCAAAACATCCGGAAGACATATCCATATCCGGTCAGGACGAGGATTCCGGCGGCGGAAATGAGGGCTGCGACACCGGCCGCTCCGCCAAGGCCCAATTCAGTTCCAAGATAGGCACTCGCGAAAATCACAATAAAACATGCCAGAACAGCGATCATGCTGGCGCGGCCAGATGCCAGGCGCTGGGGTTCGCCATACAGGTGCTCAGTGTAGCGCTGAGACCCTCGCAACCGATCCGCGAGCGTTAAGACTACTTTCAGCTCGATCGAAGACATCCGAACCACTCCTTCATCACAAGATGCTGATTCAATCCACCGACGGCAGATCCAGCCCCTGCTCCCGCGCGCATTCCTTCGCGATCTCATACCCCGCATCGGCATGGCGCATCACGCCCGTGCCCGGATCGTTCCACAGCACGCGGCCGACACGCGCGGCCGCTTCCGGCGTGCCATCGGCCATGACGACCTGGCCGGAGTGCATGGAATAGCCCATGCCGACCCCGCCGCCATGGTGCAGCGAGACCCAGGTGGCGCCCGAGGCGGTGTTGAGCAGCGCATTCAGGAGCGGCCAGTCGGCGACGGCGTCGGAGCCGTCCATCATGCCTTCCGTTTCCCGGTTGGGGCTGGCGACCGAGCCTGAATCGAGGTGGTCGCGGCCGATCACGACGGGGGCTTTCAACTCGCCCTTCGCCACCATCTCGTTGAAGGCCAGGCCCAGCCTGTGGCGTTCGCCCAGGCCGACCCAGCAGATGCGCGCGGGCAGGCCCTGGAAGCGGATGCGCTCGCGCGCCATGTCGAGCCAGCGGTGCAGGTGCGGATTGTCCGGGATGAGTTCCTTCACCTTCGCATCGGTTTTGTAGATGTCCTCCGGATCGCCGGACAGCGCCGCCCAGCGGAAGGGGCCGATGCCGCGGCAGAAGAGCGGGCGGATATAGGCCGGCACGAAACCGGGGAAGTCGAAGGCGTTCGCCACGCCCTCGTCCTGCGCCATCTGACGGATATTATTGCCGTAATCGAAAGTCGGGATGCCCTGGCCGGCAAAATCGAGCATGGCGCGCACCTGCTCGGCCATCGAGGCCATGGCGGCTTTCTCGACCGCGGCCGGGTCGCTCTCGCGCTTTTCGTCCCATTCGGCCAGCGTCCAGCCGGCGGGCAGATAACCGTTGACCGGGTCGTGGGCCGAAGTCTGGTCGGTGACCATGTCCGGCTTGATGCCGCGCTTCACCAGCTCCGGGAAAATCTCCGCCGCATTGCCCAGAAGGCCGACCGAGACGGCCTCCTTCTTCGCCACGGCGTCGTTGATGATCGCCATCGCCTCGTCCAGCGTGTCGGCCTTGCGGTCGAGATAGCCGGTCTTCAGGCGCATCTCGATCCGGCTTGGCTGGCATTCCACGGCCAGCATCGAGGCGCCCGCCATGGTCGCGGCGAGCGGCTGGGCGCCGCCCATGCCGCCCAGGCCGCCGGTGAGGATCCAGCGGCCGGCCAGATCGCCGTCATAATGCTGGCGGCCGGCCTCGACGAAGGTCTCGTACGTGCCCTGAACGATGCCCTGGGAGCCGATATAGATCCACGACCCGGCCGTCATCTGGCCGTACATCATCAGGCCTTTCCTATCGAGCTCGCGGAAATGGTCCCAGTTCGCCCAGTGCGGCACGAGGTTGGAGTTGGCGATGAGCACGCGCGGCGCGTCGGTGTGGGTGCGGAACACGCCCACCGGCTTGCCCGACTGGACCAGCAGGGTCTCGTCTTCCTTCAGGCGTTTCAGCGTCGCCACGATCCGGTCATAACTCTCCCAGTCGCGCGCCGCCCGGCCGATCCCGCCATAGACGACCAGCTCCTCCGGCTTTTCCGCCACCTCCGGGTCGAGATTGTTCATCAGCATGCGCAGCGGCGCCTCGGCGGCCCAGTGCGTGGCGTCGAGCTCCCCGCCATGCTTGGCGCGGATGGTACGGGAGTTGTCGCGGCGAGTGTTCATGACGGACCTTTCCTTCAGGACGGGCTGGCTTGCCTCCGCCCCGGCACGCTGCCATCGTTCCGGCAGGGACAAGGAGACGGGGCGAAATGTCGAAATTCTCTGTGATGCACGCGGCGGCGGCCGCGGCGGTACTGGTCGTGGCGGGTTGCGGCGAAGCGCCGGACGGGCCGGCCATCGAGGACACCGCGAACGGCGAAGCTCCGTCCGCGGCGCTGGAACGCATCGCCGACGGTTTCATCGATCTCAATTTCGAGCGAAGGCCGGAGCTGGCCTATTTCGGCTATGCCGATCTGCGCGAGCCCGACCATGCCCGGCTGAGCGATATCAGCCCGGCCGCGCAGGCGCGCTACGAGGCCGCCGAGGACGCGCTGCTGGCCGAGCTGGAAGCCCTCGATCCCGATGCGCTGGAGACGACGGCGGACTGGGTTCTTTACGTCTCGCTGCTGGAGGACCTCACCGCCAGCACCGGAGTTCGCGTCTGCCAGCGCGATCTTTGGAGCCTCAACCACATGTCCGGCTGGCAGGCCTCCCTGCCCCGCGTCGCCGAGGCCGCTCCGGTGGAGACCGAAGCGCAGCGCGCGGCGGCCCTGGAACGCTGGGGCGCCCTGCCGGACTATATCGCCACGGACACGGCCAATCTGCGCGACGGGCTGGCGCAGGGCTATTCCGCGCCGAAAAGCGTGGTGCGCCGCGTGATCGCCCAGCTCGACGCCATGCTGGCCGGGCCGGTCGAGGCCTCGCCCTTCGCCGCGCCGGCCCGCAAGGCCGACGGCGAGGCGGACTTCGTTGCCGACGTCCACGCCCTGGTGGACAGCGAGATCAACCCGGCCATCCGCGCCTATCGCAATTTCCTGGAAACCGAATACCTGCCGGCGGCCCGCGACAGCGTCGCCATCGACACCCTGCCCGACGGCGCGGCCTGCTATGCCGCCTATCTGCGCCTCTACACCTCGCTGCCGCGCACCGCACAGGAGACGCACGACCTGGGCGCGCGGACCGTGGCCGGCAATCGCGAGACCGTGATCGCCCTGGGCGAACCGCGCTACGGCACGGACGATTTCACCGAGATCCTGGCGCGCAACAATGCCGCCCCGGGCAATCAGTTCGCAAGCGAGGCGAAGCTGGTGGACTATTCCCGCGCCGTGGTCGAACGCGCCCGTGAAGCCGTCGCGCCCCTTTTCGCCGCCCTGCCGGAACAGGCGATGGTGGTCGAACCCATTCCCGATTTCCTGCGCGGCACCGGCCAGCCCTCCAGCTACCAGTCCTCGCCGCCCGAGGACGGGCCGGGCACCTATCGCATCGCCTCGGACAACTGGCAGGAAGACACGCGCGGCGGTGCCGAGATCACCGCGGCGCACGAAGGCTGGCCGGGCCATCACCTGCAGATCGCCACCGCCCACGGGCTGGACGGCCTTCACCCCGCCGTGCGCATGGCCCGCGTCACCGCCTATGTGGAAGGCTGGGCGCGCTATTCCGAAGCGCTGGCCGAAGAGGCCGGCGTCTATTCGCCCGAAGGCTATGCCCAGATCACGCGCCGGGCCTGGCCGGCCCGCGGCATGGTCGTCGATCCCGGCCTGCACAGGCTCGGCTGGAGCCGGCAGCAGGCCGCCGATTTCCTGATGGAATCGGGACGTTTCACACAGGAACGGGCCGACGACATGATCGACCGGATCGCGGTCATTCCCGGCCAGCTCACCGCCTACGATACCGGCGGGCTGGAAATCTTCGCCCTGCGCGCAGAAGCCGAAGAGCGGCTCGGCGACCGGTTCGACATCCGCGACTTCCACGCCCGCATCCTGGAGAACGGCGCCCTGCCCCTGCTCGCCCTGCGCGAGAAGGTCCATGCCTGGATCGACACGGTCGAGGCCGAAGACGCAGCCGCTGGCGGGGCGGACTAGGCGCGCGCGGGCCATGGATATCCCTGCCGGGGGCGGGCCATCTATTTCACCTCGCCGGAATAGAGCATGGCGGCGGCCTTGAGCGCCGCCGTCATCGTGTCCTTCAGCGCCGGACGCAGCGCATCGGCCTTGTCCTCGTCGAACCCCCAGGGCGGGGCTTCGCGCATATAGTTCACCTGGGCCAGCTCCATCTGGAGCGCGTGGACATTTAGGCCGGGCCGGCCATAGGCCCGGGTGATCCAGCCGCCCTTGAAGCGGCCGTTGACGATGGAGGCGTAGTCCTCGTGATCCATCATCGCCTTGACCGCCCAGCGCTCGATCGTTCGGTCGCAGCTCTCCCCGCCATTCGTGCCCAGATTGAGATCCGGCAGCGTGCCCTCGAAAAGGCGCGGCACTTCCGAGGCGATGGAATGGGCGTCCCACAGCACGACATAGCCGTGCGCCATGCGGGTCTCGACGATCAGCTCGGTCAGGGCGCGGTGATAGGGATCGTAATACTCGGTCCGGCGCTGCTCGATCTCGTCCTCGCCGGGGGCCTCACCGTCCTTGTAGATGGGCGTGCCATCGAACAGCACGGTCGGCACCAGCTCGGTCGTGGCCTGTCCGGGATAGAGCGAGGCACCGGTCGGATCGCGATTGAGGTCAATGACATAGCGCGAATAGTTGGCGCGGACGATCGAGGCGTCCAGATCGCCGAGGAAGTCGTAGAGGCGCGGCACGTGCCAGTCCGTGTCCGGCAGGCCGCGCGCCGCCTCGCTCAGCCGGCTTTCCAGGCCCGGGCTCAGCGCCGTGCCGGAATGCGGCATGGAGACGATCAGCGGCGAGGCTCCGCGATGCAGCGCGAAAATATCCGTCGTATCGGTCTGCATCAGGCTATTCCCGGTAGTTCGCCCGCCGCTGCAGCCAGCGCCCCGCTCGCCACCAGGCGGCGAGCCTGGTCGATATCGCTGGCAAAATAGCGGTCGTCGCCGTAGGCGGGAACGGCCTCGCGCAAGGTTTTCCGCGCCTTTTCCAGGCGCGGCGAGCTGGTCAGGCCGTCATGGAAATCCATCCCCTGCACCGCGCTCAGCGCCTCGATGCCGACCACGGCGTGAAGGTTTTCCGCCATTTTCAGGAGGCGGTAGGCGCCGTGCGTGGCCATGGAGACATGGTCTTCCTGGTTGGCCGAGGTGGGGATGCTGTCGACGGAGGCGGGATAGGCCTTCTGCTTGTTCTCGGACACCAGGGCCGCTGCCGTGACATGGGCGATCATGAAACCCGAATTGATACCCGGATTGGGGGTCAGGAAGGCCGGCAGGCCGGAGACCGCCGGATCGGTCAGCAGCGCCACGCGGCGCTCGCAGATCGAGCCGATCTCGCAGGCCGCCATGGCGATCTGGTCGGCGGCGAAGGCCACCGGCTCGGCGTGGAAATTCCCGCCGGAGATCGCCTCGCCCGTATCGGTGAAGACCAGCGGGTTGTCGGTGACGGCATTGGCTTCGCGTTCGAGCACCTGGCCGGCCTGGCGCAGCAAATCCAGCACGGCGCCCATCACCTGGGGCTGGCAGCGCAGGCAGTAGGGATCCTGGATCTTGCCGCAGCCCTCATGGCTGGCGAGGATCTGCGAGCCCTCCATCAGATCGCGCAGGCTTTCGGCCACGGCGATCTGGCCCGGCTGGCCGCGCAGGGCATGGATGCGTTTGTCGAAGGGCGCGACCGAGCCCTTGGCCGCATCGACGCTGAACGCGCCGGAAACCAGCGCACCCTGGAAGCCCGCCTCGACGCCGAAGAGGCCGGCCAGCGCCAGCGCTGTGGAGGTCTGCGTGCCGTTGAGCAGGGCCAGGCCTTCCTTGGGGCCCAGCCGGACCGGTTCCAGCCCGGCCTTCTTCAAGGCTTCGGCCGCCGGCAGGCGTTCGCCCTTCCAGCTCGCCTCGCCCGCCCCGATCAGCGCGGCGGACATGTGGGCGAGCGGCGCCAGATCGCCGGAGGCGCCGACCGAGCCCTGGGACGGGATGACCGGCAGAACGCCCTTATCCAGCATGGCCTGAAGCGCCTCGATCGTCGTCCAGCGCACGCCGGAGGCACCGCGGCCCAGCGAGGCCATTTTCAGCGCCATGACGAGGCGCACGATGGGTTCCGGCAGCGGATCGCCCACGCCGGCGGCATGGGAGAGCACCAGCCGCTCCTGCAGCGTCGCCAGCTCGTCGTCGGCGATGCGGGTCTGGGCGAGCTTGCCGAAACCGGTATTGAGCCCGTAGACGGCGCGGCCCGAGGCGATGAGATCGTCCACGGTCTGCGCTGCGGCATCGACATCCGGCTTGGCGGACGGATCGATCTTCACGGCGGCACCGCGCCAGATGGCGGCCCAGTCAGCCAGTCGCATTGCGCCGGGGGTTACGGTCACCGCACTCACAGCCATTCTCCTCCCAGGATGCGGCCATGCAGGGGCCGCCGTCCGATCCATTGAACCAGTTCCGCCGGACGCTCGACGTCCCAGACGGCGAGATCGGCCACCTTGCCGGCCTCGATCGTGCCGATCTCGCCGGCCAGACCCAGCGCGCGGGCGCCTTCGCGGGTGATGCCGGCGATCGCCTCCTCCACCGTCAGGCCGAACAGGGTGCAGGCCATGTTCGCGGCGGTGAGCAGGGAGACCAGTGGCGAGGTGCCCGGATTGGCGTCCGTCGCCACGGCCAGGGGCACGCCCGCCGCGCGCAGCGCTTCCACCGGCGGTTTCTGCGTCTCGCGCAGGGAATAGAAAGCGCCGGGCAGCAGCACGCCCACCGTGCCGGCCTTGCCCATGGCGGCGATGCCGTCCGCATTCGTGTATTCGATATGGTCCGCCGACAGCCCGCCGAACTCGGCCACCAGCTTGGCGCCGCCCGTATCGGAGAGCTGGTCGGCATGGAGCTTCACCGGCAGTCCGGCCGCCTTCGCGGCGATGAAGAGACGGCGCGTCTCTTCCGGCGAAAAGGCGATGCCCTCGCAATAGGCGTCCACCGCGTCGGCCAGCCCGGTCTTCGCGACCTCGCGGATCAGCGGCAGGCAAACCTCGTCGATATAATCGCCCGAGCGGCCTTCATATTCCGGCGGCACGGCATGGGCGGCCAGCAGCGTGGCGGAAATCCGCATGCCCGAGGCCAGGCCGACGCCGCGCGCCGCCTTGAGCTGGGTCAGTTCGCTGTCATGGGTGAGACCGTAGCCGGACTTGATCTCCACCGTACCGGCGCCTTCCTGGGCCAGCGCGTCCATGCGCGCCAGCGCCCCGGCGGCCAGTTCGGCGGCGCCGGCCTGGCGCGTCGCCTCGACGGTCTTGCGGATGCCGCCGCCTTCGCGGGCGATGGCGGCATAGTCCTCGCCGGCCAGCTTGCGCTCGTATTCGTCCGACCGGTCGCCGGCGAAGACGAGATGGGTGTGACAATCCACCAGGGCCGGCGTGATCCAGCGGCCTTCCATGTTTTCGGTGAATTGCGCCTCGCCGGGAATCTCGTCCATCGGACCGGCCCAGGCGATGCGATCGCCGGAAATCCCGATCGCGCCGTTTTCGACGGCGCCATAGGCCGTTTCGCCCGGCACCATGGTGGCCAGACGGGCATGGGTGAGGATACGGTCGAACTGCATGGAGCGGCCTTTGCAAGCGGCTAATTGTCTATACAATAAAGTCCCGATTTCGAGTCTGTCCAGCGGAGTGATGCCGCGATGACTGAGTTTCATGCCGAGACCTGCCTGCTGCCGGACGGATGGGCAAGCGGCGTTTCGATGACGGTGGATGCGGACGGCCGGATATCGGCCCTGGCCGCCGGCACGTCCCCCGCGCCGGATGCCGTTCGGCTGGGCGCCGTCCTGCCCGGCATGGCCAATCTGCATTCCCACAGCTTCCAGCGCGCCATGGCCGGCCTCACCGAGCGCCGCGGCGGGAGCGAGGACAGTTTCTGGTCCTGGCGGCAATTGATGTACGCCTTCAACGAACGGCTCACCCCGGACCATGTCGAGGCCGTCGCCGCCCTGGTGCAGGTGGAAATGCTGGAGAGCGGCTTCACCAGCGCCGGCGAGTTCCACTACCTCCATCACGGCCCCGACGGCACGCCCTATGACGACCGCGCCGAGATGGCCGGCCGCATCTGTGCCGCCGCCGGGGCGACAGGCATCGCACTGACCCTGCTGCCGGTCTATTACCGCTATAGCGGGTTCGGCGAGGCGGAGGCGAGCCATGGCCAGCGGCGCTTCCTGCACGATCCGGACAGTTATGCGAGCCTGATCGAGGCCGCGCAGCGCCATGTCGGCGCCCTGCCCCATGCCCGTCTAGGCCTGGCGCCCCACTCCCTGCGCGCCGCCTCCGTTAAGGATATTTCTGCCATCCTGCCACTTGTGGAAAACGCGCCCGTGCACATCCATATTTCCGAGCAGGTACAGGAAGTCGAGGACTGCCTGGCCGCCAACGGACAACGGCCCGTCGCCTGGCTGATGGACCATCTCACGGTTAATGACGACTGGTGCCTGATCCACGCCACGCACATGGACGAGGCGGAAACCGCCGCCCTCGCCCGCTCCGGCGCCGTCGCCGGGCTGTGCCCGCTGACCGAGGCCAATCTGGGCGACGGACTGTTCCCCGCCGAGGCCTATCTGGAGGCCGGCGGCCGGATCGGCATCGGCTCGGACAGCCATATCCGCATCGACCTGGCCGAAGAGCTGCGCCTGCTGGAATACGGCGTGCGCCTCACCCGGCGCCGGCGCAACGCGCTGGCCGGACCGGGACAATCCACCGGCCGCACCCTGTTCGAGGCTGCGCTGGCCGGCGGGGCCCAGGCGCTCAAACAACCCGCCCGCGGCCTGGCGGTCGGCGAACGCGCCGATTTCGTCGAGCTGGACACGGCCGATCCCGTGCTGGCAGGCCGCTCCGGCGACGCCCTGCTGGACAGCTGGCTCTTCTGCGGCGACAAGCGGCAGGTCCGCTCGGTGCATGTCGGTGGACGGGAGCGGGTGCGCGAAGGCCGTGCGCTCGTACGGGACAAGGTGGCCGCCGCCTATCGCAGCGCCATCGCCGACTTGCTGGACGGAGCAGGCTGATGTCGCAGATCGAGGGGATTGAACTGGACGGGGACGGTCCGGTCTACGACCAGATCAAGCGCGCGGTCACCGCCCGCATCCGCTCCGGCGCCTGGAAGCCGGGCGACCGCCTGCCCTCCGAAGCCGAGCTGAGCCAGTCCCTCGCCGCCGCCCGCATGACGGTGAACCGCGCCCTGCGCGAGCTGACCGAGGACGGGCTTCTGGTCCGCCGCCGACGCGCCGGCACGTTCGTGGCCCAGCCCGACGCACCGGCCGCCCTGCTGAAGATCGTCGACATGGCCAAGGCCATCCCGGCGCGCGGCCAGACCTATGGATATGCCTGCGAAACGGACGAGACCGTGCCGGCGCCGGACCTCATCGCCAAGGCCATGCGCCTGCCGCTCGGCGCGCGGCTGCAGCATGTGGAATGCCTGCACACGGCCGATGGCGAGATCGTCGAACTGGAAGAACGCTGGATCAATCTCGCCCTCCTGCCGGAAGCCGCCCATGCCGGTTTCGACACGGAGGGCCCCGGCGGCTGGCTGCTGCGCGCCGCGCCCTGGACGGAAGCCGAGCACACCGTGTCCGCCATCAATGCCGGACCGGATCTGGCCCGCCGCCTGGGCATCGCGCCCGGCGCCGCCTGCCTCGTGCTGGAGCGCCGGACCTTCCAGGGCAATGACGTGGTCACCTATGCCCGCCTCACCCATCCCGGCGCGCGCCATTCGATGACGGAACGGTTCAGCCCGGAGGGGTAGACGCACCACGCTGTCATCCCGGATGGATGCCCGGCCTTGGGCCGGGCGCAAGTCCGGGACCCATAATCCCGGTGCTCATCCAGCTGTCGCCGACAATGAGCCTGCTTCCGGACGATAACGAGCCTATGGGTCCCGGCTCTGCGCCCCGCCTGCGCGGGGCATTCGGCCGGGATGACAAGGTTGAGGGGGTGCTCCCTACTCCTCCACGGCCTCCATCAGGTGCCGGATGAAGTTTCCGCGCTGGCCCGACTCGATCCAGCGGACCACGGCGACGATGTCGTGCTCGGGGTCGATGAAGATCATGTTCGCGCCCGCGCCAAGATAGGCAAAGCTGCCGGCCGGTGCCTCTTCAACGGCGATGGCGGCATCCGCGTCGCCCGGCGTGTTGAGGAAGAAATTCATGTAGCCATAGGACGGCATCACATCGGTCGGCGTCAGCGAGCGCTCGTACCAGCTATCCGAGAGCAATGGCTCGCCATCCCAGCTGCCGCGATGCAGGCCCAGCAGGCCGAAGCGCGCCTGGTCATAGGCGGAGAGCATCATGCCGCCACCCCAGTGGCCGCCGCCGGAGACGGACCACATCTCCTCGCCGCCGATCTCGACATAGCTGTTCTCATAGCCATGCCATTCCCAGGTCCCGGCCGAGCCGATCGGATCCATGATGCGTTCGGCGAGCACCTCGGGCAGCGGACGCTCCCAGACATACAGCGCCGCCAGGGCGAGCGCGTTCACGCGCACATCATTGTATTCCCAGGCCGAACCCGGCTCCGGCGGACCGGCAACCAGATCGCGGGCCGGATTGTCGCGCGCCGGACGGTCGGCCCAGGCCGGCTTGTCGAACAGCGTGCCCCACCAGCCGGAGGTCTGGCGCAGCATCTGGTCCCAGGTGATCGGCGCATTGTGATCGGTATGGAAGCGCGAATCCTCGACATAGCCGGACACGGGCTCGTCGACGCTGCCGATCAGCCCGTCATCAACGGCCAGGCCCACCGTGTGGGAGAGGAAGCTCTTGGAGATGGAGAAGGTCATGTCGACCCGGTCCAGATCGCCCCATTCGGCGATGATATAGCCGTCGCGCAGGATGATGCCGGCCGGCGCGCCGCGGGGGCGCAGCTCGCCCAGCGGGCTGGAATGCGGCTCGAAAGCCCAGGTCAGCGGCACCATCACGGACAGGTCGCGCGCATCCACGCCCTCCCAGCCTTCGCGGGGCTGGGTCTCGTTGGCGATGGCGAAATCCACGGCGGCCTGAAGCGCATCGGCGTCCAGCCCCAGTTCGGCCGGATCGCGCCGCTCCCAGCTTTCATCGCCGCGCGGCGGGAAATAATCCTGGGCGGCGGCGCTGGCGGTGATGGCGATGGCGGCTGCGGCCGCCGTCAGAAGGCGTTTCATGCGGTTCTCCTACCCTGTTTTCCTACCCCGTGACTCGAATGCCGACAGTGACACCGCGCGGCTCGCCGGGGAAGTAGCGGGCATTGCCGAAGGCGTAGTCGGCCCGCTCGGCATAGGTCTCGTCGGTGAGATTGCGGATGGCGCCGTAGAGCGTGGTGCGATCCGTGAGGCGATAGCGGGCACGCAGGGTCAGAAGGTCGTGGCCCTCATAGGTGTGCAGATTGCCCGCATCGGTGAAGTATTCGCCGACATGGGTCCATTCCAGCGACAGGTCCGTCCGTGCGGTGGGCATCCAGGCAAGACGCCCGGTCCACAGCCAGCGCGGCGCGGTGTCGACATCGTTTCCCTCGGCGATGCCTTCGCTGGCCGAACTCACCGGCCGGTCGAACGCGTAGGTGTGACGGGCCCAGCTGCCGGTGAGGCCGGCCTCGAAATGCTCGGTGAGCGGCCAGGCGATATCGAACTCGATACCGTGATGATCCGTCGCCCCGTCGGTGACGTTGAACCCGTCGGCATCGCGGAAGAAGACGTTGGACTTTTCCATCGCGAAGGCGGTGACTTCCACCCGCCCCGCGCCCAGCGAGCGGCGCCAGCCCAGCTCGGCACTGTCCAGGGTTTCCGGCTCGATCCCGGCGATCGTCTGGCCCGGCTGGAGACGGTAGAGTTCGGCGGTCTGCGGCGCCCGGACACCGCGCGCAATGCGCCCGAAAAATGCAGAATTATCCGAGAGTTCGAACAGAAAGCCGACGTTCGGCGCGAAGGTCGAGAAATCGTCGCTGCGGTCGGGCAGGCGCAGATAGCGGCCCTCGCTTCCGGGCGGCAACAGCGTATCGTAATCGAAGCGCGTCGCCTCCCAGCGGGCCCCGGCAACAAGGCTCAGCCTGTCGCTCGCCTGCCAGCGGGCCCGGGCGTAGAGCGCGGCCACCCGGGCGTCGATCTCGTAGTCGTAATGATCGCCCTGGATGAAGGAGAAGACGGTCGGATTTTCCTGGGTTTCGGCAAGCTCGCCCCGCGTCCATTCCGCGTCGGCGCCCAGCGTGATCCGCACCGGTCCCGCCTCGCGCACCAGCGCTCCGTTCACGCCCGCCGACCGGTGCCCGCTCTCCTCCAGCGGATCGGAGGGGAAGAAATGCATGCGGAAGTCCATCGCATTGGCGCGCCAGTAGGGCGTGAGCGACCAGGACCAGGCCTCGCTGGCCTGCCCGGTCAGGCGCAGGCTCATCCGCCCGGCGATGGCGTCGCGAAAGGCTTCCGGATCGCCATTGGCGCGCGCCACGGCGCGGTCGCGATAGTCCGGCGCATAGCCCGCCGTTTCCTGGTTGAGCTTGACCAGGCTTGCCGTGAAACGCCAGTCGACGCCCCGCGCCATGCCGTCGGCGCGGACCAGGGCGCGCACATGGTCCAGCCGCGCATCCTCGCGCCAGCCATCCTCGTGGCGTCCCGACAGGGCCAACAAGGAGGAAACGCGTTCACCGGACCGCGCCAGCACCGCCTCGCCGCGATAGCGTCCGAAACTGCCGGTTTCAGCGACGAGGCGCGACGGCGTTTCGGCGGGATCGGGCGTCAGCGTGTTGACCAGGCCGTGCAGCGCGTTCGAG
>Ga0207716_100516_pt1 | contig 13246 bp, 10 predicted proteins | sample TtaePargueraPR_FD_187739 | JGI IMG/M metagenome (GOLD analysis project Ga0207716, IMG submission 187739) | Aerobic enrichment media microbial communities from Bioluminiscent Bay, La Parguera, Puerto Rico - Tt and P2 (5) (SPAdes) | ecosystem: Environmental > Aquatic > Marine > Unclassified ... | reverse complement strand
CCGTGCCGCTGAAGATGGCGGGGTAGCGGGACAGCCCGAATTATTCGGAAGATCGCGGCATCACGGCTGGCGAAAAGGCCTGCAAAGAGACCCGCCTAGCCATTTCCAGGCCGGACCAGTTCGCCTCCGACCAACATGTACCGGTGCCTTTCGCGAACTCGCTGGCCGGAACTCCGGCTCGCCACGTCCAGCACATTGGCTGCAAAGTGTCTGGCTCCATGCCTGAAATCTGCGCAACGCCATCCGAAACGCGCACCCCAAAAGGCGACGGGAGCCCGGCAAAGCCGCCTGTTATAAACGCCACGACTTCATTCCAATCGCCGCCCTCTTCCAAACCCGCATAAAGTCGCCAGAAACCACTATGTTGCCCGCTGCGCAGCACCAAGACTTCAGGCCTTTCGTCACCGTTGATGTCCAGAATATAGAGTGGCCCATAAAAGCCAGGATGGTTTTGCGGGACGGGGTCGAGCTCGATCACTGGCAAGTCGAACACACGCTGGACCGACTGCCCTGAATGCGCCTGCGCATAAACGGCTATCCGGTTCGAGTGCCCCACAGAATACCCGACGGATATCAACCGCTCCGAGTCCGAGAAGTCCTCGACAAGAACTCTGGGCGAAAGCGCTTCGTACTCATCGTAAAACACATCTTCTGCGCTGTATCCTGGCCCGGCGAGAACGGCGACACACGCCACTGCGAACAAAAATCGAACAATCACATATCCCTCCCTTGGGATCGCGGCCATTTCCGTCCAAGATAGCCCGCAATATCGACTCGTTTCACGCTTGGATTGCGATGTCCAACCTCTCCATTTCCGACATGGCGCGTCCGGCGCCGCCGACGCCCTATCTTGAAGGGCTGAACGAGCAGCAGCGCGCGGCGGTGGAGGCGCTGGACGGGCCTGTCCTGGTGCTGGCCGGTGCCGGCACGGGCAAGACGCGCGTGCTGACCACCCGCCTCGCCCACATCCTCGCCACCGGCCGGGCGCGGCCGTGGGAAATCCTCGCCGTCACCTTCACCAACAAGGCGGCGCGCGAGATGAAGGAGCGCGTCGGCTCGATCATCGGCGAGGCCGTGGAGGGCGTGCCCTGGCTGGGCACCTTCCACTCGATCTCCGCCCAGATCCTGCGCCGTCATGCCGAACTGGTGGACCTGAAATCCAACTTCACCATCCTGGACACGGACGACCAGCTGCGCCTCTTGAAGCAGATCATCCAGGCGGAGAATATCGACGAGAAGCGCTGGACGCCGCGCCATCTGGCCAGTCTGATCGACGGCTGGAAAAACCGCGGCCTCAAGCCCGAACAGCTCGGCGAGGAGGACAAATGGTCCTTCGCGGAAGGCCGCGGCCAGGGCCTCTACACCATCTACCAGGAGCGGCTGAAAACGCTCAATTGCTGCGATTTCGGCGATCTCCTGCTGCACACGCTGCACATCTTCAAGGACAATCCGGACGTCCTGAAAATCTATCACGACAAGTTCCGCTACCTCCTCGTCGACGAGTACCAGGATACGAATATCGCCCAGTATCTCTGGCTGCGGCTGCTGGCCCAGGGCACGGGGAATATCTGCTGCGTGGGCGATGACGACCAGTCGATCTATGGCTGGCGCGGCGCCGAGGTCGACAACATCCTGCGCTTCGAGAAGGACTTTCCCGGCGCCGAGGTGATCCGGCTGGAACGCAATTACCGCTCCACCGCCCACATCCTGGGCGCCGCTTCGGGCCTGATCGCCGCCAACCGCTCGCGCCTGGGCAAAACGCTGTGGACCGAGGACGAGGCCGGCGAGAAGGTCGCCGTGCGCGGCATCTGGGACGGCGAGGCCGAGGCCCGCTATGTCGCCGAGGAGATCGAGAACTGGATCTCCTCCGGCCGCGCCTATTCCGACAGCGCCGTGCTGGTACGCGCCGCCTGGCAGATGCGCGCCTTCGAGGACCGTTTCATCATGCTGGGCCTGCCCTACAAGGTGATCGGCGGGCCACGCTTCTTCGAGCGCGCCGAAGTGCGCGACGCCCACGCCTATCTGCGCCTGGTGCGCTCGCCCGAGGACGATCTCGCCTTCGAGCGCATCGTCAACACGCCCAAGCGCGGCATTGGCGACACCACGGTACAGAAGATCGCCGTGACGGCCCGCCAGATGGGCGTGCCGATGAGCGAAGCCGCCCGCGTGATGACCGGAACGGACGAGATCCGCGGCAAGGCACGCACGGCGCTCCAGGTGTTCCTGCGCGATGTCGACCGCTGGCGCGAACAGGCCGAACAGAGCCGTCTGGAAGAGCTCGCCGAGATCGTGCTCGACGAAAGCGGCTATACCGCGATGTGGCGCGAAGACAAGACGCCCCAGGCCGCCGGCCGTCTGGAAAACCTCAAGGAACTCGTCCGCTCCATGGGCGAGTACGACACGCTGGAAGCCTATCTGGAACACGTCGCCCTGCTGACCGATGCCGATCGCGCGCCGGACGAGGACGAGGTCTCGCTGATGACGCTGCACGGCGCGAAAGGCCTGGAATTCCCGCTGGTCTTCCTGCCCGGCTGGGAAGAGACGGTCTTCCCCTCCCAGCGCTCGCTGGACGAAGGCGGCACGCGCTCGCTGGAGGAGGAACGGCGCCTCGCCTATGTCGGTATCACCCGCGCCCGCGAACGCGCCATCATCACCTTCACCGCCAACCGCATGATCTACGGCCGCTGGCAGACGGTGATCCCGTCCCGCTTCATCGACGAACTGCCGGTCGACCATGTCGAGGCCCGCTCGGAGACCGGCTATTACGATGGCGGCCCGGGCTTCGAAAGCGTGCGCCAGGCCTCCGACGCCATGGCGTCGAGCTATTCCTCCCCCGGCTGGAAACGCTACCAGGCCTCCCAGCAGGAAGGCCGCCGCTCCGCCCCGCCCACCATCAACGCCCAGGCCACCCTGATCGAAAGCGGCGACGCAAATGGCCGCTGGAAATCCGGAGACCGCGTCTTCCACGACAAGTTCGGCTACGGCACGGTGAAAAAGGCCGACGGCAGCAAGTACACCGTGCGCTTCGACAAGGCGGGAGAGAAGAAGGTGGTGGAGAACTTTTTGCGGGAACTGCCGTAAAAAGGGGACAGGTGGATTTAATGCGTCACGATCGCGCGAAAGCGCCGTCGCCGCAGCCGCGCATTAAATCCACCTGTCCCCTTTTTAGCGCGGCGCTTGACCTGCTCACCACCAGCGTCCATCACCCGCGCCAGCTTCAGGAGACCCGCTCATGTCCACGCTCTGGCGCCTTGTCGCGCATGCCGATTTTGCGATCCTGGCCGATGCGGTCGAGCGGCTGGATGCCTCCGGCAATGCACCCGCCCTCTCCTGGTCGCTCTTCGAGGAAGGCAATGAGGCGCGGCTGGACGTGCTGTTCGAAACCATGCCGGATATCGACGCCTTCCGGGCCGCCTGCGGGCTGTCGGAGAATATCCCCGTCGAGTTCGGGCCGATGCCCGAGGAGGACTGGGTTCGCATCTCCCTGGAAGGGCTGAAACCTGTCGAGGCGGGCCGTTTCACCCTTTATGGCGCCCATGACCGCGAGGCCGTCGCGGCCGGCCAGACCGGGATCGAGATCGAGGCCGGCCCGGCCTTCGGCACGGGGCATCATGGCACGACGCGCGGCTGCCTGATGGCCTTCTCGGAGATGCTGGACAAGGGCGAGAGCCCGAAGACCGTGTTCGATCTGGGCTGCGGTACGGCCGTGCTGGCCATCGCCGCGGCCAAAGTGCTGCCGGAGGCGGACATCCTCGCTTCGGACATCGATCCGGAAGCGGTGGAGGAAAGCGCCGAGAATTGCCGCAAGAACGCCACGCCCGGGATCGACTGCTTCGTCGCCGAGGGCCTGGACCATGACAGGATCGCCGGCCGCGAATTCGAGCTGATCTTCGCCAATATCCTGGCCGGCCCGCTGGTCGATCTGGCACCGGGCATCGCCAAGGCGCTGGCGCCCGGAGGCCAGGTCATCCTCTCCGGCCTTCTTACCGAACAGGAAGCGCGCGTGCGCGAAGCCTACGCGGATGCCGGCCTCGCCGTGACGCGCCGCGAACCGATCGAGGGCTGGGAAACCCTGATCGCGACGAAAGCCTAGCGTTCGCCCGGACCTATTTGCGCTTGGCAGCCAGGCCGGACCCGGCCAGGAAGGCGTCGATGTCCGTGGTGCGGGGCTTGGAGCGCACGCCGGCCCGTTCGCGCGAACGGTCGAGCGCGCGATTGATCATGGCGTTGGCATTCATGCTGCGCCAGTCGTCGATGCCGTAGAACATGGCAAACTCCCTTGATTTATGGGGAAACTGACATCGCATGGTGCAGTGCACAATTTGCGTGTCCGCAATTCGCCTCTGCACAAACGCATGGCGTTGACGACAAAGATTGAACCGCCGCGTCCGCAGGCATACCTTCCGCGCCATGACCCAGATGATTTCCCAGACTTTCGACGTGAAGGGCGGCCCGCACTTCGGCCGCGAGAACGTCCCGAAAATCCGCACCGCCCTCGAGGAGCTTGGCCTGGACGGCTTCCTGATCCCGCACGAGGACGAGTACGACAACGAATACCTGCCCGACTGCAATGAGCGCCTGCTCTGGGCCACGGGTTTTTCCGGCTCCGCCGGTGCCGCCCTGGTGATGAAAGATCGCGCCGCGGTCTTTGTCGACGGCCGCTATACGCTGCAGGTCAAGGGACAGGTGGACGGCGAGATCTTCGAGTATGCCGACCTGGTGGGCCAAGGCCTGCACGGCTGGATCGAGGACAATGGCAAGCCGGGCGAAAAGATCGGCTATGACGCCCACCTCCACTCGCCCGCCGCCCTGCACCAGCTGCAGGTCGCCGCCAAGCGCGCCGGCGTGGAGCTGGTCTCGGTTTCGGAAAACCCGGTCGACAAGGCCTGGACCGACCGTCCGGCGGCGCCGGTGACGCCGGTCGTGCCGCACCCGATCGAATATGCCGGCGAGGATCACGGCTCCAAGCGCACGCGTATCGGCGCGGCCATCGCGAAGGAAGGCGCCGACGCGGCGGTGATCACCGCCCCACCCTCCATCGCCTGGCTGTTCAATGTGCGCGGCGGCGACGTCTCGCGCTCGCCCCTGCCGCTGGCCGCCGCCATCATCGACAAGGACGGCAAGGCGACCTTCTTCGTGGAACCGGAGAAGATCTCCGACGAGACCCGCGCCCATCTGGGCAATGAGATCGCCCTGCGTCCGGAAAGCGAATTCGGCGCCGGTCTGGCCGAATACGACGGCAAGACGGTGCGCGTAGATCCGACCACGGCCTCGGCCTGGGTGCTGGAAACCCTGCGCGGCGGCGGTGCCGAGGTGCAGCAGGCGGAAGATCCGGTGATGCGGCCCAAGGCGCGCAAGAACAGCGCCGAGATCGAAGGGTCCCGCCAGGCGCATATCCGCGATGGCGGTGCCATCGTGCAATTCCTGCACTGGCTGGACACCACCGCCCAGACCGGCGAGGTCGACGAGATCGAGGCGGCGCAAAAGCTGGAAAGCCTGCGCCAAGAATTGCCAGAACTGCGCGATCTGTCCTTCGACACGATCTCCGGGGCCCAGGGCAATGGCGCCTTCGCGCACTACCGCGTCTCCGAAGCGACCAATCTGAAGCTGGCCAAGGGCTCGCTCTACCTGGTGGACAGCGGCGGCCAGTATCCCGACGGAACGACGGACATCACCCGCACCGTGCCGATCGGCGAACCGACGGCGGAGATGCGCACCCAGTTCACGCGCGTCCTGAAGGGCCATATCGCGCTGTCCCTGGTGCGTTTCCCGGTGGGCACGACCGGCACCCAGCTGGACGTGCTGGCGCGCTTCCCGCTCTGGCAGGCCGGCTTCGACTACGACCATGGTACCGGCCATGGCGTGGGCAGTTTCCTGGGCGTGCACGAGGGGCCGCAGCGCATCTCCAAAGCGCCCAATTCGGTGCCGCTGGAGCCGGGCATGATCGTCTCCAACGAGCCCGGCTACTACAAGGCCGAGGGCTACGGCATCCGCATCGAGAACCTGCAATTCGTCACCGATCCGGCCGATATCCCGGACGGCGAACGGCCGATGCTGGGCTTCGAGACGCTCACCGTGGCACCGATCCACAAGGCGCTGATCGATACGCACCTGCTGACTGCAGAGGAGCTGACCTGGCTGGACCAGTATCACGCCCTGGTGCGCCAGCGCGTGCTGCCGCTGGTGTCGGGCGATGTGGCCGACTGGCTGCTCAAGGCGACCGAACCGCTGGCCGGCGCCACCCCGTGATCCGGGCTTTATCCGTCTTTCTCGCAGCCGCCCTCCTGGGCGGCTGCTTTTATTCCGACCGGCCCCTGATCGGCCGGTTCGGCGTCGACATGCCGCTGGACGAAGGCGTCTACAGCCATACGCCCAACCATCCCGACGGCCGCCCCTTCGACCGGCCCATGTGGACCGGCCGGGTGGAGCATCGCGGCGGGCGCTATCACTCCGAAGTCGAGAACTTCCCGCACGAGGGCGTGCGCCTGCGCGAGATCGGCCCGGGCCTGTTCGCCGCGATGAAGGAGAGCGAGGGCATCTGGCTCTACGGCCTGGTCTATGTCTATCCCGAAGGCATCGCGGCCTATCACCAGCCCCAGTGCGACGACCTGCTGGAGGCCGACCGCGCCCGCTACGAGATCTTCGAGAGCGAGGAAGAGCCCGGCACCTGCCGCCTGGACGACTGGGACGAGCTGGAAGCCGTGCTGTTGAGCTATGTGGCGGGTTTCGAGGGCGATCTGCCGATCGACGGCGTGTACCGGCGAGTGGAGTAAAAAGGGGACAGGTGGATTTAACGCGCCGCGTTAAATCCACCTGTCCCCTTTTTGCGCCGCCGCGGGCCTACTCCCCGATCAGCGTGAACCACGCGTCCTCGGTGAGCGTCTCCACGCCCAGCTCCGCCGCCTTCTTGGCTTTCGAGCCGGCACCCGGTCCCGCCACGAGATAGTCCGTCTTGCCGGACACCGAGCCTGAAACCTTGGCGCCCAGCGATTGCGCCTTGGCCTTGGCCTCGTCGCGGGTCATGCGTTCCAGCGTGCCGGTGAAGACCACGGTCTTGCCGGCCACCGGGCTGTCGGACGACACGGCTTCGGCATCCTCGATGGTCAGCTGGGCTTCCAGACGGTCCAGCAGGTCCAGATTGTGCCGTTCGGTGAAATACTGGTCCAGCGCCTCGACCGCCGCATTGCCGATCCCGTCAATGCCCAGCATCTCCGCCCGCACCGTTTCGTCGGACAGGCTCTCGGCCGCCTTGCGGAAGGCGCTCCAGCTGCCATAGGTGCGCGCCATCAGCTGGGCGGTGTTCTCGCCGACATGGCGGATGCCCAGCGCATTGAGGAAGCGGCCGAAGGGGATGCTCCGCCGGCTCTCGATCGCGGCGAAGAGATTGGCGATGCTCGTCTCGCCGAAGCCCTCGCGCTCCTGCAGGGGCGGGGTGATCTCGCCGGCCTCGTTGCGCTGTTTCAGGGTGAAGATGTCCGCCGGCTCGCGCACCAGGCCTTCCGCGTGGAAGAGGTCGATCTGCTTGGTGCCCAGCCCCTCGATGTCGAAGGCCTTGCGCGAGACGAAATGCTTGAGGCGCTCCTTCAGCTGGGCATCGCAGATCAGCCCGCCGGTACAGCGGCGCACCGCGTCCAGCTTGCCGGTCTTGGGATCGTGCTCGCGCAAGGCCTGGCTGCCGCAGACCGGGCATTCGGTCGGGAAGTCGAAAGGCGCGCTGCGCCCCTTCCGGTCGGGATCGACGACCTTGACGATCTGGGGGATGACATCGCCGGCGCGCTGGATCACCACCGTATCGCCGACACGGACATCCTTGCGCTCGATCTCGTCCTGATTGTGCAGCGTGGCATTGGTGACGACGACGCCGCCCACGGTGACCGGCTTGAGCCGCGCCACGGGGGTCAGCGCGCCGGTGCGGCCGACCTGGATGTCGATCCCTTCCAGCACGGTGGTGGCCTGTTCGGCGGGGAATTTGTGCGCGATGGCCCAGCGCGGGGCGCGGGCGACAAAGCCCAGCCGCTCCTGCCAGTCCAGCCGGTCGACCTTGTAGACCACGCCGTCGATATCATAGCCCAGCGTGGCCCGCCGGGCCTCGATATCAGCATAGACGGCGATGAGGTCTTCCACGCTCTCGCAGCGCTGCATCATCGGATTGGTCGGAAAGCCCCAATCGCCCAGCCGGGCGACCGCGTCGAGCTGGGTCTCGGCCAGCGGCGCGCTCACCTCGCCCCAGGCATAGGCGAAAAAGCGCAGTGGGCGCTGGGCCGTCATTTTCGGATCGATCTGGCGCAGCGAGCCCGCGGCCGCATTGCGGGGATTCTTGTAGGCCGGCTTGCCCGCCTCTTCCTGGCGTTCGTTGAGCGCTGCGAAGTCGTCATGGGACATGTAGACCTCGCCGCGCACTTCCAGCACGTCCGGCCAGCCTGAGCCCGGCAGGCTTTCGGGGATGTCGTCCAGGGTCAGGAGGTTGGCGGTGACGTCCTCGCCGGTCTGCCCGTCGCCGCGCGTGGCGCCATGGACGATACGGCCCTTCTCGTAGCGGATCGAAGCGGACAGACCGTCGATCTTGGGCTCGGCCGTGATCACCACGGGCGCATCCTCGGCCAGGCCCAGGAAACGTCGGATCCGGCCGACAAAGTCGGCCACGTCATCATCGTTGAAGGCATTGCCCAGCGACAGCATGGGCACGGCATGGACGATCTCGCCGAACTTGCCCGAGGGTGCCGCACCGACCCGCTGGGTCGGACTGTCGGCGCCCTCCAGTTCGGGGAAGCGCGCCTCGACCGCTTCCAGGCGCTGGCGCAGCCGGTCATAGGCCGCATCGGAGATTTTCGGCGCGTCGTTCTGGTAGTAGGCCTTGTCGTGGGCGTGGATCTCCCTGGACAGGCGCGTGTGCTCGGCCCGCGCCTCTTCGGCGGTGAGATCGTCGACGTCCTTAAGTGCGCTCATCCTGTCCGGTCCCCAATCGAATCGAGACCTGCAGACTAGGCCTCGACGGCCATCAGTGCATCCGCCTGTGCCCGTGCCGCATCAGTCACTTCAGCACCCGACAGCATGCGGGCGATCTCCTCGCGGCGTTCCTCGCCTTCCAGCCGGACCAGCGTGGTGCGCACCCCGCCCTGCCCGTCATCGTCCTTGACGATCTTCCAGTGATGATCGGCCACGGCTGCCACTTGTGGAGAATGGGTGACGACCAGGGTCTGGCCCTTTTCCGCAAGCCGCTTGAGGCGCCGGCCGACCGCATCGGCCACGGCCCCGCCCACGCCCTGGTCGACCTCGTCGAAGACCAGGACCAGGCCCTCGTCCTCGCCGGCCAGCGAAACCTTGAGCGCCAGACCGAAGCGGGAGAGCTCGCCGCCCGAGGCGATCTTGTCGAGCGCACCGAAGGGCGAGCCCGGATTGGTGGCGACCTCGAAGACGACACTGTCGCGCCCGTCCGGACCGGCCTTCTCGTCGTCCGAGACGATCGAGACCCTGAAACGCGCCTTTTCCATCTTGAGCGGCGGCAATTCGCCGGCCACGGCCTCGGCCAGCGCCTCGCCGGCCTTCTCCCGGCTGCGGGTCAGCGCATGGGCCGCGTCGTCATAGCGCGCCCGCGCGGCACTTACGGCCTTCTCGGCCTCGGCGATCCGGTCGGAGGCGTTCTCGATGGCATCCAGCTGCTCGGCCAGGCGGCCGTGCAGGGCGGGCAGCGCCTCGACCTCGACATCGTGCTTGCGGGCCAGACCGCGCAGAGCGAAGAGGCGTTCCTCGACCGCGTCCAGCCGGCCGGGCTCCACATCGAAGGCCTCGGCCGCGTCGGACAACGCTTCCTGGGCCTCGTTGAACTCGATCAGGGCGCGGTCGATGGCGGAGGAGGCGCGCTCCAGGGCGTCGCCTGCGGAGCCACCGCCCTCGCCGATATGGCCACGCACCCGTTCCAGACCGCGCAGCGCCGCATTGAGCCGGCCTTCCAGACCGCCGCCATCGCCGGCCAGGGCCTGCTGGGCGTCCTGCAGATCGCCCAGCGCCCGCTCGGCGCCCTGCAGGAACTGGCGCTCCTCGGCCAGCTCTGCCTCCTCGCCGGTCTTCGGCGACAGGGTTTCCAGCTCGTCCAGCGCATGGGTGAGGAAGGCCTTCTCCTCGTCGGAGGCGCGATTGGCGCTGACCAGATCGTCCAGATGGCGGCGCGCCTCGGCGAATTCCTTCCAGGCGGTGCGGCAGGCCGTCCGCAGATCGCCGTGACCGGCATAGGCGTCGAGATAGGCGCGGTGCGTCTTGGGGTCCATCAGGCCGCGCCCGTCATGCTGGCCGTGCACTTCCACCAGCACATCGCCCAGCGAGCGCAAAAGGCCAATGCTGGCCGCCTGGTCGTTGACATGGGCGCGCGAGCGGCCGTCCTCGCCCAGACGGCGGCGCAGGATCAGCGGCTCGCCGGGCTCGACCGCGATACCGGCTTCTTCCAGCACGGCGCGGGCGGGATGGTCGTCGGGAAGCTCGAATTCGGCAACGGCCAGGGCCTCGTCGGCGCCGGATCGCACCTGGGCCCGGTCGGCACGTTCGCCGGCTGCGAGGCCCAGGGCCCCGAGAAGAATGGATTTGCCCGCGCCGGTCTCACCGGTCAGGGCGCACAGACCGCTCTCGAAGACCGCATCCAGCGTGTCGATCAGGACGACATTGCGAATGGAGAGGGAGAGCAGCATTCAGGGCGTTCGCACCCCCTTTAGCCGAACAGACGACGCCAGGCCCGTTCGAAATAGGACGGGTCCTCGCGCTCGGGATCCACTTCCAGCGTGATGCCTTCGCGGTTCAGCAGATCATAGCTGTCCTGGTACCAGGTGCTGCCCGGGAAGTTGTAGCCCAGGACGGACGCCACCTGCTGGGCCTCGTTGTCGATGCCCAGAGCCACATAGGATTCCACCAGCCGGTGCAGGGCCTCGGGCACATGCGAGGTGGTGCCGTATTCCTCGATCACGGTCTGGAAGCGGTTGATCGCGGCGAGATGGTAGTTGCGGCGCAGATACCAGCGGCCGACGCTCATTTCCTTGCCGGCCAGGTGGTCGCGCGTCATGTCGATCTTCAGGCGCGCATCGGTGGCGTAGCGGCTTTCCGGGAAGCGGCGGGTGACCTGCTCCAGCGCCTCCAGCGCCTGGCGCGTGGCGGCCTGGTCGCGGCCGACATCCATGATCTGCTCGAAATAGCAGATGGCCACGAGATAATAGGCGTAGGCCGCGTTGCGATTGCCCGGGTGCAGCGAGATGAAGCGCTCGGCGTCCGAGATCGCTTCCTCGTAATTGTTCGACTGGTAGTTGGCGAAGGCCGCCATCAGCATCGAACGGCGCGCCCATTCCGAATACGGATGCTGGCGCTCGACCTCGTCGAACTGGGCCGCGGCCAGGTCGTACTGGTTGCGGTCCATGCTCTGGAAGGCTTCCGCATAGATCGTCTCGGCCGGGCGTTCGACATAGGCCACCGCCGAATCCGGGCGATTGGAGGAACAACCCGCCACGAGTGCAGACACGGCAAGCGGCAACAGGATACGCGACGAAAGGGTCATGTGGACATGGGCTCGACAATTGTGGCGGCCGGACGACCACCCGTTCGTTCAGCGTTGTAGCGGATGATTGGCCGGGGCAAAAGTACCCCTTCAGTAACCTTGATCCGGACAGGTTGTATCAGGAGTGCGCCAGCGCGACGTCGGCGGCCGCCTCGTCACGCATATTCACCCACTTCCAGGCGCTGGTGTCGTCCAGCAGGGCGCGCAGGGCCGCATTGTTCACGGCATGCCCCGGGCGTTCGGCCGAATAGCAGCCGATGATCGGCGCGCCGGCGAGATAGAGGTCGCCGACCGCGTCGAGCGCCTTGTGGCGCACGAACTCGTCCTTGAAGCGCAGGCCTTCCGGATTGGCGATTCCCGTCTCGTCGAGAACCACCGCATTGTCCATCGAACCGCCCCGGGCCAGCCCGGCGGCCAGCAGCGCGTCGTAATCCTTCTTGAAACCGAAAGTACGGGCGCGGGCGATATCGGCGGAGAAGATTTCCGGCGTGATGTCGAAAACGCAGGCCTGGCGGCCGACCGCCTGGTGCTCGAAGGCGATCTCGATCTCGATCATCGGCTTGAGCGCCGGCAGGAACCGGGCGCGGCGCTCGTCGTCCTCGACCGTGACCGGACGCAGGACCTGGATCGCGCGGCGCGGCACGGACTGGGATTTCAGGCCGACCTGGTCGATCAGCTCGACGAAGGGCGCGGACGAACCGTCCATCACCGGGATTTCCGACCCGTCGACCTCGATCACGGCGTCGTCGACGCCCAGGCCGGCCAGGGCCGCCATCAGGTGTTCGACCGTGGCGACGGTAACACCGGCATCATTGCGCAGCGTCGTGCCCAGACGCACTTCGCTGACGGCGTCGGCGCGCGCGGCGATGCGGTTGTCGCGGTCGGTGATGTCGGAGCGCACGAAGCGGATGCCCGAGCCGGCGGAGGCCGGCTGCAGGACCATGCGGACCCGTTCGCCGGAATGAAGACCGATGCCCGCACAAACCGCGGGGGCTGCCAATGTCTGCCGGTAGATCACTGTTACACGCCGCTAGCTACTTCATACGATACCGGCGCCGCGATGCGGCCCCGGCGCACGACGAAAACGTCGTCCCTCGCTTGGCAAACAACACCTTGCCCGGCCAGTACGCAATTAAAGCATTGTTGCGTTTTGTTACGCACGCGCAGGACAGGCCGGAAAAGCAAGCGACCCGCCGGCGCAAGGCCGACGGGTCGTCTTTGAAATCAGAGAGTTGACCCTAGTTCGCCTGACGGCGCAGGAAGGCCGGGATCTCCAGATCGCCCTCTTCCAGGCTGTCGCCGAACAGGTCGCCCGACGCCTTCGCCTGGGAGGTCTGCACGGGCGCGGTCTTGGTCACGGGCGCGGCCTTTTTCGGAGCCGGCTCGGCCGGCTTGCGGCGGCGGCCAAAGAGGGAGAAGCCGCGCTTGGGCTCGTCGTCGGCATCCTCGTCCACGCTGTGGGACGGCGCTTCGCTACGGCGCTGCTCATAGCGTGCATTCAGGCTGGCTGCTTCCTCGGCCAGACGCGCCTGGTCGCGCACGACCTGCGGCTGCTGGACTTCGGTGTGCGTACCGATCGCCACGGTGCGGCTGTCGGCGAGATAGGGATCGGTCTCCCGCTCGACCGGCGCTTCGGCCACGGCATCGGACAATTCCTCGGCGCCGGCAGCGCGCTTGAGCGGCTCGGCTTCCGGTTCGCTTTCCGGGATCTGC
>Ga0207716_100515_pt1 | contig 13246 bp, 12 predicted proteins | sample TtaePargueraPR_FD_187739 | JGI IMG/M metagenome (GOLD analysis project Ga0207716, IMG submission 187739) | Aerobic enrichment media microbial communities from Bioluminiscent Bay, La Parguera, Puerto Rico - Tt and P2 (5) (SPAdes) | ecosystem: Environmental > Aquatic > Marine > Unclassified ... | reverse complement strand
GCTGGAAAGCTATCTGGAAGCCCGTCTGTGGAATGATGTGTTCAATTTCGCCCAGACCTATGTGGGCATCCCCCATGGCACGATCAAAGCCACGGTTCTGATCGAGACCCTGCCGGCGGCTTTCGAGCTGGACGAGATCCTCTACGAGCTGAAGGACCATATCGTCGCGCTGAACTGCGGCCGCTGGGACTATATCTTCAGCTATATCAAGCGTCTGCGTTCGCGCGCCGAACACGTCCTTCCCGACCGTTCGGCCGTGACCATGACCGTGCCCTTCATGGCGGCCTATTCGCGCCGTGTGATCTCGGTCTGCCACCGCCGCGGCGCCCATGCCATGGGCGGCATGTCGGCCTTCATCCCGGTGAAGGGCGACGAGAAAGCCAATGCAGCGGCCACCGAACAGGTCCGCCAGGACAAGCTGCGCGAAGTGAAGAACGGCCATGACGGCACCTGGGTGGCCCACCCGGATCTCGTGCCCGTCGCCATGGAAATCTTCGACGAACACATGAAGGGGCCGAACCAGATCGACCGTCCGGCCGATCCGCACGACCTGCCGGTGACCACGCAGCAATTGCTGGCCGCGCCGGAAGGCGACATCACGGATCATGGCGTCAGCGACAATATCGATGTGGCCATCCGCTATATCGCCGCCTGGCTGGGCGGACGCGGTGCGGTGCCGATCCGCAATCTCATGGAAGATGCGGCGACGGCCGAGATCGCCCGGGCCCAGCTGTGGCAATGGCGCTGCTTCGACCGGTCCACCAAGGAAGGCACGGCCATCACGGCGGCTTTCCTGGAAAACAAGATCGCCGACATCTGCGCGTCGATCCAGGACGAGGTCCCCGGCCAGGACGAGCTGTGCGACCGCATCCAGGCGGCCGCGGACATCCTGTCGGACCTGGTTCTCAAGGACGAGTTCGTCGAATTCCTGACCCTGCCGGCCTATGACCGGATCACCCGCGAACTCAAGGCGCCGATGCGCCTCATGGAGTTCGAGGACTGACGATCACACGAAGCTGATGACGGTTGGTCGTCTCAGGCGCGGGGCCCGGTCCAGGCATCAAGCCAGGATCGGGCCTCGCCGTATCCGGTGAAGACCCGGAACACGCCGCCGGCCAGGAAGCCCTTGGTCTGGAACAGCATGGCCTGGTCCTTGTGCTCGGACGGGTGGAAGATGTGGGCGGCGCGCAGCCGGGCCACGGGCTTGCGGAACCAGTCGTCGACCAGGCCCATGAAATCCACCGTCGACATGTCGAAACGCGCCGCGCTCCAGTCGGCCAGGATCTGGGAATATCCCGCGCTTTGCTCGCAGATACGGGCGATCGGCTCGACCGCGCCGGATGCCGTGAGGGCATCGGTGAAACGCACGACGAGCAAGCCGGCCGGCGAGCCGGCCTCGATGGTCACAGGCATGGGCACTCACTGACAACGCGACACGCCGCGCGAGATCGACCCGCTTGGCCTACGGTGTCGGTATCAGCCGGCCGGTGAGTCGGGGAGGGCCGTCGTGCAGCTGAGCGCCACTGTTCGCAGTGCTGCGGGGCTAGCCCGTCACGCCGGAGACCGGCCGCCGGTATCCGCACAAATCCGCCAGCTTCCAGCCTTCCGCCGTCATCTCGAAACGGCAGGAGACATAGTCGCGGCGCGACACGCCATAGGGCGGCGGCGCGTCGGCGAGCGGCGTTTCCGGGGCCGGCGAGACAGCGCCGTAGCGCGCCTGGGGATAGACCAGGACCTGGCGCATCGTCTCGGTCGCCTCCGCGGCGGGATCGTCGATGATGCACAGCGGCGGGCGCGAGAGAATGCCCACGACCGTGCCGTCGGTGATGCCTTCATGGCCCCACAGATGGCCGCGCACCCCGGGATTGTTGCTCGTGAGCGCATGGCGCAGCGGGCCCGGCGCCGTGGCGTTGGCCAGGGCATTGCCGTTATGGCTGATGACGGCCGCGAAGGCGTCCATCTCGTAGGCCTGGGGCGCCCGGCAGGCGGGGACGGTCTCCGTCGCGCAGCCGGCCAGCAGGGCGGTGGCGGTGGCGGTGGAGGCAAGGACGGCAAGTCGTAAACGCACAGCATTACTCCGCAAACTGGAACGTCCCGCTCCGCTATAGCCGGTTTCGAGCCGCGCGGCGAGGGGCGTGGGAGGTCCTGCCGGCGCTAGCGGTTCTTCCGGTTCTCGATCAGGTCGTCCACCACGGACGGGTCGGCCAGGGTCGAGGTGTCGCCCAGATTGGAATAGTCGTTCTCGGCGATCTTGCGCAGGATGCGGCGCATGATCTTGCCCGAGCGCGTCTTGGGCAGGCCGGCCGTGGCGAACTGGATCAGGTCGGGCGTCGCCACCGGACCGATTTCCTGGCGCACCCAGGCCTTGATCTCCGCGATGTCCTCGTGCTCCGGATCGCGTCCGCCCATCAGCGTGACATAGCAGTAGATGCCCTGGCCCTTCACGTCGTGGGGATAGCCGACAACGGCGGCCTCGGCGATGTCGTCGTGGGAGACCAGGGCGCTCTCGATCTCCGCCGTGCCGAGCCGGTGGCCGGAGACGTTGAGCACGTCGTCCACCCGGCCGGTGATCCACCAGTAGCCGTCGGCGTCGCGCCGCGCGCCGTCGCCGGTGAAGTAATAGCCCGGATAGGCCGAGAAATAGGTGTCGACGAAGCGCTGGTGGTCGCCATAGACGGTGCGCATCTGGCCGGGCCAGGATCGCGCGATCACCAGATTGCCCTCGGCCGCGCCATTGTCGGCGAGCCGATTGCCTTCAGCGTCCATCAGGGCCGGTTCGACGCCGAAGAAGGGCGTGCAGGCAGAGCCCGGCTTCATGTCGGTGGCGCCGGGCAGGGGGGTGATCAGGGCGCCGCCCGTCTCGGTCTGCCACCAGGTGTCGACAATGGGGCAGCGGGCCTCGCCGACGACATTGTAATACCAGTGCCAGGCCTCCGGATTGATCGGTTCGCCGACCGTGCCCAGCAGGCGCAGGGAGGAGCGGTCGTGCTTCTTCACCGGGTCCTCGCCCTCGCGCATCAGGGCGCGGATTGCGGTCGGGGCGGTGTAGAAGGTGTTGACCTTGTGCTTGTCGACGACCTGCCAGAGACGGTCCGGGCCGGGCCAGGTGGGCACGCCTTCGAACATCAGCGTCGTGGCGCCGTTCGCCAGCGGGCCGTAGACGATATAGGTGTGGCCCGTCACCCAGCCGACATCGGCGGTGCACCAGTAGACCTCGCCGGGCTTGTAGTCGAAGACGTATTCATGCGTCATCGACGCCCAGACCATGTAGCCGCCCGTGGTGTGCAGCACGCCCTTGGGCTTTCCGGTCGAGCCGGAGGTGTAGAGGATGAAGAGCGGATCCTCCGCGTCCATCGGTTCCGGCTCGCACTCGGCGGACTGTTCCGCGACCAGCGTCTCGTAGTCCACGTCGCGGGTCTCGTCCCAGGCGACGTCCGCGCCCGTGCGCCGGACAATGATGACCTGGTCGACATCGCCGGCGCTTTCCAGCGCCTTGTCGACATTGGCTTTCAGCGCGATGGGCCGGCCGCCGCGCACGCCCTCGTCGGCGGTGATCACGAAGCGGCTGTCGCAATCGGCGATGCGGCCCGCCAGCGCGTCCGGCGAGAAGCCGCCGAAGACCACGGAGTGCACGGCCCCGATGCGGGCGCAGGCCAGCATGGCATAGGCGGCCTCGGGGATCATGGGCATGTAGATCGTCACCCGGTCGCCCTTCTGCACGCCGATGGATTTCAGCCCGTTGGCCAGCCGGCAGACGGCTTCGTGCAGCTGGCGGTAGGTGATCGTCTGGCTGGTGTCCGGATCGTCGCCTTCCCAGATGATGGCCGTTTCGTCGGCGCGCTCGGCCAGGTGGCGGTCGATGCAGTTGGCCGAGGCGTTCAGCCGCCCGTCGGCAAACCAGCGGATATGCACGTCGTCCTTGTCCCAGGACACGTCAGAGATTTCCGTGAAGGGGGTGATCCAGTCGATCCGGCGCGCTTCCTCGCGCCAGAAGTCCTCCGGCTCCTCCAGCGAGCGGCGATACATCCGCGCATAGCGGTCCGCGTCGACAAGTGCGGTGTCCGCGCGGCCTTCCGGTACGGGAAAGATTTCGTTCGGATCGTGATGAGACATGGAAACTCCCCGTTATTCCTGGATATCTTGTCGGTCCGGGACGCACGATACCGCCTCGCGGTGCATGCGCAATCGGATGGTGGAAGGCTAGCCCTCGGCTCGCAATGTCGTGCTCGGGTCCAGCGTGCGCAAGGCTGCGTAGTGAGATAGGAAGACCTGTCCGGTCAGCGCGTCGAACAGGCCGGCCCGGATCAGCCCGTCGGCGACCGGTCCCTTCACCTCCGACAGGTGCAGGCGCACGCCGGCCTCCTTCAGGCGCGAATTGATGGCGCGCAGACTGCCCAGCGCGCTGGCATCGACGAAATTCACGGCCGGGAACATCAGCACCAGATCGGTCATCTCCGGTTCTTCCGCGGCGATACGGGCGATCAGCTCTTCCAGGAAGCGCGCATTGGCGAAATAGAGCGCACTGTCCACGCGCAGCGAGACGACGTGCGGCGAGACGATCACGTCGTGCCGGTCGATATTGCGGAAATGGTGCGTGCCCGGCACCTGGCCCAGCCGCGCCCAGTGCGGCCGCATCGTGCGTTGCAGGACAAGCCCCACCGAGACCGCCACGCCCAGGGTCAGCCCGAACTCGATGCCCAGGAACAGCACGCCGAACAGGGTGAGGAAGGCGGCGGCCCCGTCGGAGCGGGAATAGGACCAGGCGTCCCAGGCGCCCTTGAAGTCGGCGAGCCTCCAGATCGCGGCGAGAATGGTCGCGGCCAGCGTCGCCTTGGGCAGATGGTGGAAGGCCGGTGTGAGGAAGGCGGCCACCAGCAGGATGAGCAGCGCCGTGAACACGCCCGCCACCGGTGTGCGGGCACCGGCTGTCTCGTTGACCACGGAGCGCGCGAACCCGCCGGTCACCGGATAGCCGCCGGTCACGGCTGCGGCGATATTGGCGGCGCCCAGACCGAAGAGTTCGCGATTGGGCTGGATGTGCTCGCGGTGCTTGGCAGCCAGCGACTGGCCGACCGAGACGCTTTCCACGAAACCGATCAGCGAGATCAGGGCGGCGGGACCCAGCAGGGCGCGCCAGGTCTGCAGCTCCACATTGGGAAACTGCAGCGGCGGCAGGCCCGAGGGCAGGCTGCCGACAATGGCCAGCCCGGTGCGTTCGGACAGCATCAGCGACCAGGCCGTCACCGTGGCCGCAGCGACCAGCACGGCCGGCGCCGCGCGGACCAGGCTATCGGCGACCGGTCCGCCCAGGCCGATGCCCTTGAGCAGGCCGGGCAGGAGAGAGCGCGCGCCCAGCAGGAAGGCGAGGCTGATCCCGCCGACGACCAGCGCCGCGAGATTGATGTCCGACATGGACTGCACGAAGGTCATCGCCAGTTCCGGCAGGGTCGCGCCGTGCATGTCGATGCCCAGGATATGGCGCAGCTGGCTGGCGATGATCAGCACGGTGGAGGCCGTGATGAAGGCGTCGACCACCGGCCGGCTGAGGAAGTTGGCGACACTGCCCAGGCGGAACACGCCGAACAGCAGCAGGAAGACGCTCGAGAGCAGGGCCAGCGCCCCGGCGGCGGCAACCTGGTCGGCGGGATTGTCCAGTCCCAGCGAACCGATCGCGGCGGCCGTCATCAGCGAGATCACGGCGACCGGTCCCACGGCGAGCACGCGGCTCGAGCCGAACAGGGCGTAGGCGATCAGCGGGGCGATGGAGGCGTAGAGGCCCGCTTCGGGCGGCAGGCCGGCGAGCAGGGCGTAGGCCAGGCTCTGCGGGATCAGCAGGATCGCCGTGACCAGGCTCGCCAGGGCATCCGCGCTCAGCGTGTCACGGCCATAGCCGCGCAGCCAGCCGAGCCCGGGAAACAGTCGGACCAGGGTGTCGAAGGGCCGCTCAGACCGCATCGATCGGCAGTTTCAGATAGCGAACGCCATTGTCCGCCGGCTCGGGCAGATTGCCGGCGCGCATATTGATCTGCACAGAGGGCAGGATGAGGCGCGGCATGTCGAGCGTGGCGTCGCGCTCGGTGCGCCACTGCACGAACTCCTCTTCGCTCGTCTCGGCGTTGAGATGGATATTGCTGGCCTTTTCCTCGGCGACCGTGGTCTCCCAGGCGAAGAAATCCCGGCCCGGCGCCTTGTAGTCGTGGCACATGAAGAGGCGCGTCTCGTCGGGCAGGGCGTAGATCTTCTGCACCGATTTGTAGAGCTGGCGGGCATCGCCGCCGGGAAAGTCGCACCGCGCCGTGCCGAAATCGGGCATGAAGAGCGTGTCGCCGACAAAGGCCGCATCGCCGATATGATAGACCATGCAGGCCGGGGTGTGGCCCGGCGTGTGGATGGCCTCAGCCTCGATATTGCCGATTTTGAAAGTCTCGCCGTCCTGGAAGAGATGGCCGAACTGAGAGCCGTCGCGGGCGAAATTCGGTCCGGCATCGAAGAGGTCGCCGAACACTTTCTGAACGTCGGTGACATGGCCGCCGATCCCGATCGTCCCGCCCAGCTGTTTCTGGATATAGGGCGCGGCGGACAGGTGGTCGGCGTGGACATGGGTTTCCAGGATCCACTCGACGGTCAGGCCGGCCTTTTTCACGTGATCGATGATCGTGTCGGCGGAATGCGTCGCCGTACGGCCGGAGGCCTGGTCGAAATCCAGCACCGAGTCGACGATCGCGGCGCGGTCCGTCTGCGGGTCCGACACGACATAGGAGATCGTGAAGGTATCCGGATCGAAGAAGGACTTTACGGCGAGCTGGGACATGGTGGCGGATCGCTCCTGATTGGGTCTGGGTACTCGATATAGGGTATGTGCATATTCATGCAAATACGATGATATGCGGCGCGGCGTCGCAGGCGGCGTCTGTCTAGCCTATCCGCCCGGCCGGCAATAGGTGTCGTAGAGGGTGGATATCAGGTGCTCCAGGCGCCGGTCGGCGAGGGCATACCAGATTGTCTGCCCGTCGCGCCGCGTACGCACCAGCCCTTTGTTGCGCAGGATGGCGAGCTGCTGGGACATGGCCTGGGCCCGCATGCCCAGGGCCTCGGCCAGCTCGCCCACCGACCGCTCCTTGTCGACCATGGCGCACATGGCCAGCAGCCGGTTGGGATGGGCGAGCGTCTTCATGATGTCCGAGACCTCTTCGGCCACCGGTCGCATCTCGTCGTAGGTCATGAATTACCTGCAGGGATTTGTAGCTACAGGGATATGTAGGTGGTTCCGGGGTGCGGGGGAAGGGTGCAATCAATCCTGCTCAAAAACACCGTCATCCCCCGGCTTGTCCGCGGGGGACCTCGACCATCCTGCTGGACATTGTCTTCGCGGTGTCATCACCAGGCTCGCTGCCCGGTTGGCGGAGGTCCCCCGGATCCCTGCTGACGCAGTGACCGTGGGATGACGGCGTCCTGCAATGTCGAGGGAAGGGGCACAGAACTGCGCACCCACTGAAATCACCTATTGTGTTAGCGCGCTAACACGCTATACCGACGTCCGAGGAGAACGGACCCATGGACGACCTGTCTGAAAATGCGCGTGCTTCGGCGCCCGATCTTGCGCCGTTGAGCGAGGCCCTGCTGGCGATCCGCGACCAGGCGGAGGCGGAACGCTTCCTGCGCGACCTGCTGACGCCAGGCGAGATTCGCACGCTGGTCGAGCGCTGGCGCGTGGCGCGGCTGCTGGACGAGGGCGGGTATTCCTATCGCGAGATCGCCGAGAAGACCGGCGCCTCGACCACCACCGTCACCCGGGTCGCCCGTTTTCTCAGCCAGGAGCCCTGGCAGGGCTATCGCACCATTCTCGACCGTTTGAAGGAGTCCCAGTCGTGAGCCAGCGTCTGCGTATCGCCGTCCAGAGCAAGGGCCGCCTCGCCGAGGGCGGCATGGACCTGTTGAAGCGTTGCGGCCTGCGCTTCGCCTATGGCCGCGACAAGCTGCACCAGCGCGCCGAAAACATGCCGGTCGACCTGATGCTCGTGCGCGATGACGACATTCCGAACTTCGTGGCTTCCGGCGCGTGCGATTACGGCATTGTCGGCGAGAACGTGCTGCGCGAGGAGCAGGCCGCCGGCGGGCGGGCGAAGGAGCTCGAGGTCGCGCTGCGCCTGGGCTTTGCCGGCTGCACGCTGAAACTGGCCGCGCCCCAGGGCGGGGACATCCGGAGTTCCGCCGATCTCGACGGCAAGGCCGTGGCGACTTCTTATCCCGCGCTCACGGCGGAATACCTGCGCGAACGCGGTATCGAGGCGGAGATCGTAGAAATGCGCGGCTCCGTCGAGGTGGCACCGCGTCTGCGTATCGCCGACGCGATCTGCGATCTGGTGTCCTCCGGCGCCACGCTCCAGGCCAACGGGCTGGAAGCCTTCGAGACGGTGCTCGAGAGCGAGGCCGTGCTGATCCGGCGCGCAAGCGGCCGCAACGCCGAGACCGACAAGGTCGCCGACATTCTGATGCGCCGCGCCGACGGCGTGATCGCCAGCGCCCAGACCAAATACATCATGCTCAACGCGCCCAAGGACCGGCTTGACGCGATCCGCGATCTCCTGCCGGGCGCCGACGCGCCGACCATCGCCCAGGTCGCCGGCCGCGAGGATGTCGTGGCCATGCACGCGGTCTGCCGCGAGCGCGTCTTCTGGGAAACCCTCGAGGCTCTGGAAGCGGAAGGCGCGCGCGCCATCCTCGTCCTGCCCATCGAGAAAATGCTCGCCTGAGGTTCCGCCATGCTCGACACGTTGATCTGGAAGGACGCCAAGCCGGGCGAACGGCGCAAGGCGCTGGCCCGTCCGGTGGAGGCCGGCACGGCCGATGCCGCCGCGCGCGAGATCGTCGATGCCGTCCGCGCCCGCGGCGACGAGGCCGTGCGCGCCTATGCCGCCCGGCTGGACGGCTATGCGCCGGAGGATTTCCGGGTGGACGCAGACACGATCCGTTCCGCCCGCGCCGCGATGGATGCCGACGATGTCGAGGCGATCAAGTCGGCCGCCGATGCGGTGCGCCGTTTCCACGTCAAACAGGGCTATGCCGGCTATTCCGTGGAGACCTGGCCGGGCGTGACCGCCTCGCGCCGGGCGACGCCCGTGGATGTGGCCGCGCTCTACGTGCCGGCCGGCAGCGCGCCGCTGGTCTCCACGCTTGTCATGCTGGCCGTGCCGGCCCAGCTGGCCGGTGTGCCGCGCATCGTCGTGGTCGCGCCGCCCGCCGGCGAGGGCGGGGTCAATCCGGCGCTTCTTGCGGCGGCGGACATTCTCGGCATCGACGAGGTCTACGCCATCGGCGGCGCCCAGGCCGTAGCGGCCCTGGCGACCGGCACGGCCGGCCTGCCGCGCGCGGACAAGATCTTTGGCCCCGGCAATGCCTATGTCGCGGCCGCCAAGGCCTATGTCGCCGGCCTGCCCGGCGGTCCGGCGATCGACCTGCCGGCCGGACCGAGCGAAGTGATGGTGATCGCCGATGAGCGCGCCGATGCGGACCTGGTGGCCAGCGATCTCCTGAGCCAGGCCGAGCACGATCCGTCCGCCCAGGTGGTTCTGGTCTGTTTCGACGCGGCGACCCGGGAGCGGGTGATGGCCGCCACCGAAGCCCAGCTGGCGCAATTGCCCCGCGCCGAGATCGCCCGTGCGGCGCTTGAGCAGTCGCGCACGGTGATCTGCGACACGCCGGAAACGGCGGCGGAGGTGGCCAATGCCTACGCGCCGGAACACCTCATCCTGCAGGCCGATGCGGCCGAACGCCTGGTCGACAGGGTGCGCCATGCCGGATCGATCTTCGTCGGCGCCTTCACGCCGGAAGCGGCGGGCGATTATGCCGCCGGGCCCAACCACACCCTGCCCACGGGCGGGGCGGCGCGCGCCTATGGCGGCGTGACGGTGGAAGCCTTCCAGAAGACCACGACCATTCTGCGCGCCACGGCCGACGGTGCGGCCGCGATGGCGCCGGCTGTCGAGCGGCTGGCTGCGCTGGAAGGGCTGGAGGCCCACGCCAGAGCCATGAGCCTGCGCCGCGAGCGGGCGGAGGCCCAGCCGGCCGTGTCGGCGGCGTCCGGCCCCCGCGCGGGCACGAAGCGCCGCAAGACCGCCGAGACCGACGTCACCGTCACGGTCAATCTCGACCGCGACGGACCCAGCCGCATCGCCACGGGTGTGGGCTATTTCGACCACATGCTCGAACAGGTCGCCAGGCATGGCGGGATCGCGCTGGACGTGGCCGTGGAGGGCGATCTGCACATCGACGCCCACCACACGATCGAGGATGTCTGCCTGACCTTCGGCGAAGCCCTGCGCGAGGCGCTGGGCGACAAGCGCGGCATTGCCCGCTTCGGTTTCGAACTGCCCATGGACGAGACGCGGGCGGCCGTATGGATCGACCTGTCCGGCCGGCCCTTTGCGAAATTCGAGGGGGAAATTCCCGGCGAGAGCGTCGGCGAATTCCCTGTCGAGATGACCGGCCACGCCTTCCGCTCCATCGCGGAAAGCCTGGGCGCGGCCATCCATGTGAAAGTGGAAGGCGAGAATGCCCACCACATGGTGGAGGGCTGTTTCAAGGCCTTCGGACGGGCGCTGCGCGAGGCGGTGCGCGTGGAAGGCGAGGCGCTGCCCTCGACCAAGGGCATGCTGGCATGACCATCGCACTGATCGATACCGGCTGCGCCAATATCGCCTCGGTGCGCTTCGCGCTGGAGCGGGTAGGGCTCGACCATGTCGTCGTCACGTCGCCCGCCGGGGCCGCCGATTGCGACCGGATCATCCTGCCCGGCGTCGGCGCGGCGGGACCGGCCATGGCGCGCCTGGCCGAGCGCGGCTGGGTCGATGCCCTCCTGCGCGACGACCGTCCGCTTCTGGGCATATGCCTGGGCATGCAGATGCTGTTCGAACGCTCCGAGGAGGGCGATGCGGACTGTCTGGGCCTTTTGCCCGGCACGGTGGAACGCCTGCCCCGGCCGGACGGGCTCGTCTGGCCGCACATGGGCTGGAATTCCCTGGAAGGCCTGGCCGTGGGCGAGCCCTTGCTGACCGGCGTGCCGTCGGGCTCGCACGCCTATTTCGTGCACGGTTTCTACGTGCCGGCCGGCCGGGTGACCCAGGCGCAATGCGATTACGGCGTGCCGGTCTCGGCCATCGTGCGCCAGGGCCAGGTCTCCGGCTGCCAGTTCCACCCCGAACGCTCCGGCGCCGTGGGCGCGCGGATCCTCTCCAACTTCGCGAGTATCAAGGCGTGATCCTCTATCCAGCCATCGATCTTCTCGACGGCCGCGTGGTGCGGCTGCACAAGGGCGAATTCGACGCCGTCACCGATTATGGCGACGACCCCGTCGCCGTGGCCGAAAAATTCGGCGAGGCCGGGGCCAGCTGGGTGCATGTCGTCGACCTCTCCGGAGCCCGCGACGGCACGCGCCGCCAGAGCGACACGATCCGCGATCTCTGCCGCACAGGCCTTCGTGTGCAGACCGGCGGCGGGGTGCGCTCGGCCGAGGATGTGGAAGACCTGCTGGCGATGGATGTGGAACGCGTGATCGTCGGATCGCTCGCCGTCACCGAGCCGGAACAGGTCGCCCGCTGGATCGGCCGCTACGGGTCCGACCGCATCACGCTGGCGCTCGATGTGCGCGGCGTGGGCGGGCAGTACCGGCCGGCGCTGAAAGGCTGGACGGATCTGACCGACACCACGCTGGACGATGTCGTGAAAGCCTATGACGGGGCGAATCTGCGTCACGCCCTGGTAACGGATATCGGTCGCGACGGTGACCTTTCTGGGCCGAACATGGGGCTTTACCGTCACCTTGTGTCGCGTTTCCCGGACGTCGCCTGGCAGGCCTCCGGGGGCATCGCCTCGCTGGAGGATATCACGGCGGTGCGCGAGGCGGGCGTGGCCGGCGCGATTTCCGGCAAGGCGCTCTATGAAGGCCGTTTTTCGCTGAAAGAGGCGTTGATATGCTCGCAAGACGCATAATTCCCTGCCTCGACGTGCGCGACGGACGCGTGGTGAAGGGCGTGAAATTCCGCGACCACGAGGATGTCGGCGGCATTGTCGACCTGGCCCGGCGCTATTCCGCGGCCGGGGCCGACGAGCTGGTCTTCTACGACATTGCGGCCTCGGCCCGCGGAGCCACCGTGGAGCCGGAATGGGTGAGCCGGGTGGCCCGCGAGATCGACATTCCCTTCTGCGTGGCCGGCGGGATCCGCAGCGTCGACGATGCCCGGGCGCGTCTCTTCGCCGGGGCCGACAAGATCTCGGTGAATTCCCCGGCGCTGGAAAATCCCGAGCTGATCGACCGGCTGGCCTACGAGTTCGGCAGCCAGTGCGTCGTGCTGGGCGTGGACAGCCGGATGATCGAGGGCGCGTGGCGGGTGCACCAGTATACCGGCGATCCGGACAAGTCCCGCACCGACGAGCGCCGTACGCTGGACTGGGTAGCCGAGGGCATCGACCGCGGTGCCGGCGAGGTCGTGCTCAACTGCATGGACATGGACGGGGTGCGCGACGGCTACGACACCGAGCAGCTGGCGGCCGTGCGGGCGATCTGTTCCACACCTTTGATCGCCTCGGGCGGGGCGGGCCGCAAAGAACACTTCAAATCCGTCTTCGAAACGGCCAAGGTCGACGGCGCGCTGGCGGCCAGCGTGTTTCACAAAGGGGTCATGGAGATAGGCGATCTGAAGGCCTATCTTGCCGCCGAGGGAATCAGGGTCAGACCATGATTGAAGCGAAAACCCTGGACTGGAAGAAGTCCGACGGGCTCATTCCGGCCATTGTCCAGGATCATGCCACGCGCCAGGTCCTCATGCTGGGCTATATGAATGAAGAGGCGCTGGCCAGGACGGTCGAGACCGGCAAGGTGCACTTCTACTCGCGCTCGAAACAGCGCCTGTGGAAGAAGGGCGAGACCTCGAACAACACGTTCAAGCTCATCGAGATCTCGGCGGATTGCGACAGCGACGCGCTTCTGGTCGAGGTGAAGCCGAAAGGGCCGGCCTGCCACAAGGGCACGGTCTCCTGTTTCGGCGACGATCCGGGCCCGGGCCTGGGTTTCCTGGCCCATCTGCGCTCGATCATCCGCAAGCGCAAGAAGGACAAGCCCAAGGGCTCCTATGTCGGCGGGTTGATGGCCCGCGCCCCGAAACGCCCGGCCCAGAAGGTCGGCGAAGAGGGTGTCGAGGTCGCCATGGCGGCGGTGTCCGAAAGCAAGGCGGAGCTCAAGGGCGAGGCG
>Ga0207716_100511_pt1 | contig 13541 bp, 11 predicted proteins | sample TtaePargueraPR_FD_187739 | JGI IMG/M metagenome (GOLD analysis project Ga0207716, IMG submission 187739) | Aerobic enrichment media microbial communities from Bioluminiscent Bay, La Parguera, Puerto Rico - Tt and P2 (5) (SPAdes) | ecosystem: Environmental > Aquatic > Marine > Unclassified ... | reverse complement strand
ACCAGTGCCCAGAAGTGAATCACTGACAGACGGTAGGAATAAACCGGACGGTTGGCCTGTTTCGGTACGAAGTAGTACATGATGCCGAGGAAGCCTGCGGTCAGGAAGAAGCCTACCGCGTTATGCCCGTACCACCATTGAATCATCGCATCATGAACACCAGAGAAGATGGAGTAGGATTTGAATAACTCAACTGGGATCGCCAGGCTGTTGACCACGTGCAGGTAGGTGATCATGATCATCATGGCCAGGAAGAACCAGTTGGCCACATAAATATGTGAAACCTTACGGATTGAAATGGTCATGATGAAGTTGAAGGTGTAAGCCAGCCAGACAGCAGCAATCAGAATATCGATTGGCCATTCCAGTTCAGCGTATTCTTTGGATTGGGTGTAACCCAGCGGCAGCGTAATGACCGCAGCAAGAATGACCAGATTCCAGCCCCAGAAGGTGAACCAGGCCATTTTGTCACTCCACAGGCGGGTACCACAGGTACGTTGTACCACGTAATAGGCCGTCGCCATCAGAGTGGAACCACCGAATGCAAAAATAACCGCATTGGTGTGCACCGGACGCAGTCGTCCGAAGCTGATGTAAGGATTGTCGAAGTTCAGAACCGGCCAAGCCAGCTCCGAAGCGATATAAACACCGACACCGGTGCCGATGACCAAGTAGACACACGCCATATAGGCGAACCACTTGACCACCTGATAGTTATACTGCTGTTGTTCCGCTTGCATAGCGACCACACCTTCTCTCTTTGGAAAACTCTCTCTCAGCCCCCATTATTATTTTGTAGGAGCCAGGACCCTTTTCATTACGCCTTTGTAAATAAAGCATGCTGAATTTTACCTGAACGCGACTCTCAACATGGGCTGCAAGTCTTGATCTGGATCAATGATTTGCGAAATGCCCATCAGGCTGGCAAATGCTTTGTTTATTCTGCGTAGCAGGGAATTTTCCTAAGAACCATCTGGGTGGTCAAGTTCTGACCATTGCAACCGGTATCACTCCAGCTTCAAGCGCTTGATAAAACAGTAACTTAGATTGTTCTATTAAGAAAAAAACAATCATTCAAAACAGCGCTTTCGGGGATGTTGCGGGCAAAGTGCGAAGCTGATCACAGGGCGTCAAAACTGACGGCCAACAGCACTTTACGCTGCTCACTGACCAGAAGATTGAAGGTACGGCAGGCGGCGCCGAGATCCATGAATTCAACACCAATCTGGGATTGCATGAATTCACTGGCGATTTTGTGGAGTTCAATACAGAGACCAGACCCGGTCGCGAATAAAATCACTTCCGGATCCAGTTTCTTGAGTTCGGCCAGTTGCCCGGCCGTAATGTTGACAATCTCCGTCACCGGCCAGTCAGCGATCAGCTGATTGCGGGTCAGGATAAAGTTCGACTCGACAGTCTCGAGTCGGTTTTGATGTTGGGGACGAATGACCACATGGTCATTATCGTAACTGTGGATTTGGTTATATTCGCTAACCGCTTCCTGACTCAGTTTCATTGCTGGGTATCAGTAACCCGCCGCGTCGTTAACACGGTCACGAAGTTCTTTGCCAGGTTTGAAATGCGGAACAAATTTCTCGTCCAGCTTAACCGATTCACCACTTTTGGGATTACGGCCGATACGGGGAGGTCTGTGGTGCAGTGTAAAACTGCCAAAACCGCGAATCTCGATACGATCACCTCTGGACAGGCTGTCACTCATTTGTTCGAGAATCAATTTTACGGCCAGCTCAACATCGCGATAATTCAGTAGAGATTGTTTTTCAGATAATGCTTCGATCAAATCTGATTTGGTCATGTCTTTATTGTTCCTGGAATAATGCGCCAAACACACCGATGTTAAGAGGGGGTTCAATCCATTGACTAAAAGCAGCGCACCCGGCCGGAGCCGGGTGCACCTGATACAGTCAGATATTAATTATCTTTCTGATCCATTTGCTCTTTCAGCAGATCACCCAGCGTGGTGTTGCCAGAAGAAACGTTGCTGTACTCTTTAACAGCTTCTGCTTCTTCTTTCTCGTCCTTGGCTCTGATAGACAGCGTCAGGGTGCGGTCTTTACGCGACATACCGGTAAATTTCGCTTCCACTTCCTCGCCTACAGTCAGGACTTTGCTGGCATCATCGATACGTTCACGGGCGATGTCAGCGGCACGGATGTAACCTTCTACACCTTCAGCCAGTTCAACCGTGGCGCCACGAGCGTCAACCGCACTGATAGTGCCTTTGACGATGCTGCCACGTGGGTTTTCAGACAGGAATGAAGAGAACGGATCATCCTGCAATTGTTTGATACCCAGTGAGATACGCTCACGTTCAGGGTCAATTGCCAGTACAACCGCTTCAACTTCATCACCTTTCTTGAAGTCACGAATCAGTTCTTCGTTGTCTTCTTCCCAGGAGATGTCAGACAGGTGAATCAGACCGTCAATACCACCTTCCAGGCCGATGAAGATACCGAAGTCAGTGATTGATTTGATGGCACCTTTAACCTTGTCACCCTTGCTGTGAGTCATTGAGAACTCTTCCCAAGGATTGGCTTGGCATTGTTTGATACCCAGAGAAATACGACGACGTTCTGCGTCGATGTCCAGTACCATCACTTCAACTTCATCGCCCAGAGCAACCAGTTTGGATGGGTGAACATTCTTGTTGGTCCAGTCCATTTCAGACATGTGAACCAGACCTTCAACGCCATCTTCGATTTCAACGAAACAGCCGTAGTCAGCGATGTTGGTGACTTTACCGTGAATACGGGTGCTGTTCGGATAACGACGAGCGATATCTTTCCAAGGATCGTCACCCATTTGTTTCAGACCCAGAGAAACACGCTCACGCTCTTTATCGAATTTCAGCACCTGAACTTCGATTTCATCGCCGATAGCAACCACTTCTGAAGGATGCTTGACGCGTTTCCAGGCCATATCAGTGATGTGCAGCAGGCCGTCGATACCACCCAAATCAACGAAGGCACCGTAGTCGGTCAGGTTCTTAACGATACCTTTAACGACTTTACCTTCTTCCAGGGTTTCCAGCAGCGCTTCACGTTCTGCACTGTTCTCTTCTTCCATGATCGCACGGCGAGATACAACGATGTTGTTGCGTGGACGATCCAGTTTGATCAATTTGAATTCGAGATCTTTACCTTCCAGGTGCGTGGTATCGCGGATAGGACGGATATCGACCAGAGAACCCGGCAGGAAGGCACGGATATTTTCCAGGTCGACAGTGAAACCACCTTTCACCTTGCCGGAAATCATACCGGTAACGGTTTCACCCGCTTCATAGGCATGTTCCAGTTTGGTCCATGCTTCAGCCTGCTTGGCTTTATCACGTGACAGCTGGGTGGCACCAAAACCATCTTCCAGAGATTCCAGGGATACATCGACCAGATCACCGATAGAAACGGTGATTTCACCATTTTCATCCATGAACTCAGAAACAGGAATCGCGCCTTCAGATTTCAGGCCGGCATTAACCATAACAACATCAGAACCAACATTGACTACCGTACCGGTAACAATCTTGCCTGGTTGCATGGGGGTTGAATTTAAACTCTCTTCAAAGAGATCAGCAAAGCTTTCGCTCATGTTAGTTATCCTTGACCCTGTATTGAGAAACAGGATCACCAAAAGTTATCACCTGCGACATGCAGGATCGTTAAAAATCCCAATCGGCATGGCCGACCAGGGCCCTCAAATTACATGTCAGCGCAATATGCGCGGACCTGTTCGAATACCGCATCAATCCCCAGCTCGGTAGAATCGAGAATAAGCGCACCCTCAGCCGGCCTTAACGGGGCGACTTCGCGTTCGCTGTCTCTTCTGTCACGCTCGGAGATTTCTGCGATCAGATCAGAAAGGTTACTCTCAATTCCTTTCTGTTTCAACTGCTTATAACGTCTCTGCGCCCTTTCCTCGGCGCTTGCCGTTAAAAAAACTTTAAATGGCGCATCCGGAAATACCACCGTGCCCATATCTCGGCCATCGGTGACCAGCCCGGGCATTTTCCTGAAATCACGCTGGCGCTGCAAGAGAGCACTGCGAACCGAGGGGATGGCAGCCACTTTTGACGCCGCATTACCGGCCTCTTCACTGCGGATCCGCAGGCTGACATCGTCGCCTTCCAGCATCACTTTCAATTCTGCATTATCAAAGGCAAAGCGCACATCCAGTTGCTCGGCCAGGCTGGTCAGCGCGGCTTCATCAGCCAAGTCCAGCTGATGTTTAATCGCCGCCTGCGCCAGCACTCGATAAATCGCGCCACTATCCAGATAGTGCCAGCCAAATTCACGGGCAATCATCTGGGCAATGGTACCCTTACCGGAGCCGCTGGGACCGTCGATCGTGAGTACTGGAACCTCAGTCATCAATTTCCTCGATATTCAGTCCTGCTTGCGTGGCCAGTTCGACAAAGCCCGGGAAAGAGGTTGCCACATTGGCGCAATCATTGATCTGAATCGAACCACCGGCCTGCAAAGCTGCCACCGCAAACGACATCGCGATGCGATGATCACCATGACTGTCGACTTCGCCGCTGCCGATCACACCACCATGGATGACAATACCGTCTTCGGTTGGCCGGGCATCAATGCCCAATGTGGTCAGACCATCTGCCATTACCTGAATTCGGTCGCTTTCTTTGACGCGTAACTCTTCTGCACCGGTCAGCACGGTTTCGCCTTCAGCACAAGCGGCAGCAATAAACAGCGCCGGGAATTCATCGATAGCCAGCGGCACCTGGTCTTCCGGAATCTGAATGCCTTTCAGCGGCGCATATTTCACCCGGATATCGGCGACCGGTTCACCGCCGGTTTCAGCTTCGTTGTGCAAGCTGATATCAGCGCCCATCTGTTTCAGAATATTAATGACGCCAATCCGGGTCGGGTTGATACCCACGTGTTTGAGCGTCACATCACTGCCCGGTGCAATGGCTGCTGCCACCATGAAGAAAGTCGCAGAAGAGATATCGGCCGGGACATCAATCCGGGTGGCGGTCAGCTTGGCGCCGCCCTCAATCGTGACAGTGCTGTCCTGCTGCTGTAATGGGTAGCCCATGCCACCCAGCATGCGCTCTGTGTGGTCACGGGTCGGTGCGGGTTCGGTCACTGAAGTCTTACCATCAGCGTACATCCCGGCCAGCAACAGACAGGACTTGACCTGGGCACTGGCCATCGGCAGATCATAATCAATGCCCTTGAGCTGTTTGCCACCGTGAATTTTCAGTGGCGGCTTGCCCTCATTGGTGTCAATTTCAGCGCCCATCAAGGCCAGCGGGTCGGTCACCCGCTTCATCGGGCGGCCTGATAGAGATTTATCCCCGGTCAAAGTGACATCAAATTTTTGTGCTGCCAGTAAACCGCTCAACAGCCGCATGGAGGTGCCGCTGTTGCCCAGATATAAATCGGCTTCCGGTGCTTTGAGGCCATGCATGCCCACACCATGAATCGTCACTTTGCCTTTATCCGGACCGATGATATGCACGCCCATGGCACGGAACGCTGCCAGTGTCGCCAGTGCATCTTCGCCTTCCAGAAAGCCCGTGACTTCGGTCGTGCCTTCTGCCAGTGCCCCCAGCATAATGCTACGGTGAGAAATTGATTTATCCCCGGGCACACGCAATTCACCGGTGATCTGACCGCCCGGATGGACAATATATTTTTTATTCATTTCGCTAGACACGGTGGCTGCTACTCTCAGACTTCGCTGTTATCAATTAAATCGGGATCGGCAAAACGGGTATCGCGGGCTTTTTTAGCTCGCGAGAAGACTTCAATCAGATAGTCGCCATCACCGTCACGGATAGCTTGTTCTATCCGGTTCATGCCCTGATGATACTGTTCCAGCAGCGTCAGAATGGCTTCCTGATTACCGAGACAGATATCCCGCCACATCACCGCATCACTGGATGCAATCCGCGAGAAGTCACGGAAACCGCCTGCAGCGTAGCGTAATACTTCGTCACAATCATCGCGCTCTGCGAGCATGCCCACCAGGTTGAAAGCCAGCACATGGGGTAAATGACTGGTTGCCGCCAGCACGGTGTCGTGATGCGCAACATCCATCTCGAACACTTCGGCCCCGGTCAGTTGCCACATCGCTTTGACCTTGGCAGTGGCGGCCGCATCCGTATCGGCTACAGGCGTTAATACAATTCGATGCGCCTGATAGAGTTCGGCAAAAGCCGCTGAAGGCCCGCTTTTTTCTGTGCCTGCAATGGGGTGACCCGGTACAAACTGGCGGAACTTGTCCCCCAGCGCCTGCCTGGCCGCTTCTACCACTTGTGATTTAGCGCTGCCGCCATCGGTAATAATCGCTTCAGGATTCAGTTGCCCGGCAATGCCTTCAAAAACTTCTGTCATGGCGCCCATGGGCACAGCGACAAAAACCATATCGGCATTATCGACAGCTTCAGCCAGTGAGCTGGCGGCATGGTCAATAATGCCCAACTCCAGTGCTTCGTTTCTTGCCTGTTCACTGCGGGCATAGCCAACCACCTGGTTCACAGCACCCTTCTGTTTGAGCGCCAGCGCCAGTGAACCGCCAATCAGCCCCACTCCGATAATGGCTAAACGATTAATCATCAGCCGCGCCCCATTACGCGCGATAAAGCTTCAAGGAAGCGCTGATTTTCCTGTTCAAGACCGATGCTGACCCGAAGATGCTGAGGCAGACCGTATCCTGCTACCGGTCTGACAATAACGCCTTCATACAACAGCTCATCGTAAACCTCTGCCGCGTTGGTCTGGACATTCACCGTGATGAAGTTACCTTTGGAGGGGATGAATTTCAGTCCCATTTTGTCGAAACCGGCAATCAGTTGTTTCATACCGGCCTCGTTTTTTTCTCGCGATTCCTGCAGGTAGGCTTCATCACCCAGCGCAGCCACAGCAGCCGCCTGGGCCAGGCTGTTGGCATTAAATGGCTGACGAATACGATTCAACAGATCGGCGATTTCCGGATGTGACAAGGCGTAGCCAACACGCAGACCAGCCAGACCGTAAGCTTTGGAAAAGGTCCGGGTAATCACCAGGTTATCGAAATCCTGTAACCAGCTGATAGAGATTTCAGTCTGTTCAAGATATTCAACATAAGCCTCATCCAGCACCACCAGCACCTTTTCCGGCACTTTATCCAGGAAGGCATGAATTTCCGATGGTTCAATCCAGGTACCGGTTGGATTATTGGGGTTAGCAATAAAGATCAGCTTGGTTTTGGCGGTAATGGCTTTAAGCATGGCATTGAGATCATGGCCATAGTCTTTGGCCGGTGTCGCGATACCGGTGGCGCCAATTGCCTTGGCCGCTAATGGATAAACTGCAAAAGCATGTTCGGAGTAAATAATCTCATCGCCATGGCCGGCAAAGGTCCGTGCCAGTAACTCCAATACATCATTAGAACCATTACCCAGTGTAATCTGCTCCGGTGACAGGCGCAGCTTTTCCGCCAGCGCCATTTTCAGCGTATAGCCATTGCCATCAGGGTAACGTGTCATTTCCTTAGCCGATTTCGCTACCGCAGCCAGGGCGGCTTTAGAGGGGCCCAGGGGGTTCTCATTGGAAGCCAGCTTAATCACATCGCGCACACCATACTGGCGTTGCAGTTCTTCAATGGGTTTGCCCGGTACATAAGGCTGCAGCTCGGCGACGCCGCTGACTGCGAGATCACAAAAGCTCATTGGGGCTCCGTTTTGCTTCTGAAGCTATCTAGAATTAACAGCACGGCACCGACACAAATCGCGGAATCAGCGATATTGAAGGCTGGCCAGTGGTAGCTGCCATAGTAAACGTCGAGAAAATCGATCACATAACCATGAATCAGGCGATCAATCACATTACCAATCGCGCCGCCCAGGATCAAAGCCAGCGAGGCCGCTTCCAACCTGGCGTAGGAGCCGAGGCGTTTGAGCCAGATGATCAAGGCCGTGCTGATCGCCAATGCCAGCACCACAAAGAACCAGCGCTGCCAGCCACCGGCTGAGGCCAGAAAGCTAAAGGCGGCGCCGTAGTTGTGGGCCAGAGTCAGATTGAAAGACGGTATGACAGCCACGCTTTCGTGTAGATCCAGCCAGCTTGTCATCAGCCATTTACTCAGCTGATCCAGCACAATCACCACGGCAGATAAGTTAAGCCACTTCAGCATGGTATCAGGCAAACTGGCGCTGTTCGCCAGCCCCCTCAATGTTGTCGACACAGCGGCCGCAGAGCTCAGGATGCTCCGGGTTCTGGCCGACGGATGGCACCTGGTGCCAGCAACGATCGCAGCGAGCATGTGAAGAAGCAGCAATCTCTACTGATAGGCCGTTAACTGGGGTATCCACCGCCTCTGCCGTTTTTTCAACGGCCGGTTTAAGGAAAGCGGCTGAAGTAATCAACACAAATTTCAGCTCATCACCCAGCTTGTCCAGCTTGTTGAACAGAGCGTCATCAGCAAACAGGGTCAGCTCTGCTGTCAGGCCGCCTTTGATTTTGCCGGCATTACGCTGGTTTTCCAGTTCTTTCGCCACGGCATCACGCACCGAAAACAGCTGATTCCAGTATTCATGGTCAAAGTCTGACCCCGCATCCAACGGCGCCAGTTGCTGATACCAGCTATTCAGAATCACTGACTCATTATGTTCACCCGGCAGATGTTCCCACAATTCATCGGCAGTAAAGGTCAGGATTGGCGCAATCCAGCGTACCAGTGCCTCAATGATGTGGTACATCGCGGTCTGTGAGCTGCGACGTGCCAGGCTGTCGGCTTTCATTGTGTACTGGCGATCTTTAGTGATATCCAGATACAGGCTGCCCATTTCATTGGCGCAGAAGTTATGCACTTTCTGGTAAATCAGGTGGAACTGATAGCTGTCGTAGGCTTTGAGAATATCCTGCTGTACCTGATAGGCACGATCCAGCGCCCAGCGATCCAGCGGCAACATATCTTCCGTCGCGACCATGTTGGCAGCCGGGTCGAAATCATTCAGATTCGATAACAGGAAGCGTGCAGTATTGCGAATGCGGCGGTAGGAGTCAGCCGTGCGTTTCAGAATCTCATCCGAGACATGCATCTCACCGCTGTAGTCGGTGGCAGCCACCCACAGGCGAATGATATCGGCCCCCAGATTATTCATGACTTTCTGCGGCGCGACCACATTGCCTTTGGACTTGGACATTTTCTTGCCCTGCGCATCCACGGTAAAGCCATGGGTCAATACCGCTTTGTAAGGCGCTGCATCCGTTGTCGCCACCGAGGTCAGCAAGGAGGACTGGAACCAGCCACGATGTTGATCGCTGCCTTCCAGATACAGATCGGCGGGCCGGTTCAGGTAATCACGGCGCGCCAGCACACAGGCATGCGAAACACCGGAGTCAAACCAGACATCCAGTGTGTCAGTAACTTTATCGTAATCAGCCGCCTCACTTGAAAGCAGTTGCTCGGCATCCATATCGAACCAGGCATCGATACCACCCAGCTCGACTTTCTGCGCCACCTGTTCGATGAGTGACTCTGTCTGTGGATGCAGTTCACCGGTCTGCTTGTGCACAAACAATGGGATCGGCACACCCCAGGTACGCTGACGGGAAATACACCAGTCCGGACGACCTTCCACCATGCCTTCAATGCGTTTCTGGCCCCAGTCAGGCATCCACTCAGTGTCAGCAATGGCTTTCATCGCCGCCTGACGCAGACCGTTTTGATCCATGCTGACAAACCATTGCGGCGTGGCACGGAAAATAATCGGGGTTTTATGACGCCAGCAATGCGGGTAGCTGTGCAAAAGGTCCTGATATGCCAGCAGCGCACCCTTCTCTTTCAACAGTTCGATAACCTGCGGATTGGCTTTGAAAACCGATTCACCAGCAAATAATGGCGTGTCTGGCAGGAAACAGCCGTTGCTGCCGACCGGGTTATCGACTTCCAGTTTATACTTGAGCCCCACCGTATAGTCATCCTGACCATGGCCAGGCGCAGTATGAACCGCACCGGTACCACCGTCACTGGTGACATGCTCACCCAGAATGACCGGGACCTGGCGGTCATAGAAAGGATGCTGCAGTAACAGACCTTCCAGTTGTTCGCCTTTAACCCGGCCAATGACCTCACCTTCCAGCTGATAACGCTCCAGCGCTTTTTCAAACAGGGCTTCAGCCAGCACCAGACGTTCATCGGCGGTCTGGATAACTACATAAGTCAGCTCAGGGTTGAGAGATACCGCCTGGTTAGCGGGCAGGGTCCATGGCGTCGTAGTCCAGATAGGCACATTAACTGCGCCCTGGCCGGTCACGCCGCTGGCCTGTTCAAATGCTGCTGTGTCGATGACCTCAAACCGGACATCGATGGCCGGCGAGGTTTTATCTTCATATTCAACTTCGGCTTCCGCCAATGCTGAACCGCAATCCACACACCAGTGTACCGGCTTAACACCTTTGTGCAGGTGGCCCTGCTTAATGATTTGCCCCAGGGTGCGAATAATATCGGCTTCAAAACTAAAATCCATGGTGAGGTAGGGATTGTCCCACTCACCCAGCACACCCAGGCGTTTGAAATCCTCACGCTGACCGTCGACCTGCTTGGCCGCATATTGACGGCAGGCTTCACGGAATTCCTTGGCTGACACTTTGACGCCCGGCTTGCCGACTTTCTTTTCGACATTGAGCTCAATCGGCAGACCATGACAATCCCAGCCCGGCACATAGGGTGCGTCAAAACCGCTCAGGGTTTTGGACTTGAGGATAATATCTTTCAGAATCTTGTTAACCGCGTGGCCGATATGAATGTCACCGTTGGCATACGGGGGGCCATCATGAAGGATAAACTGAGGGCGGCCTTTAGCCTGCTCGCGCAGTTTGCTGTAGAGATCAATGTCCTGCCAGCGCTTCAAGGTTTGCGGTTCGCGGTTAGGCAAACCCGCCTTCATTGGAAAGTCGGTAGCAGGTAAGTTCAGTGTGTGTTTGTAGTCGGCCACAAGCTTCTCGTGATTCTCGAAAAACCAAAAGCGGTAATTATACGGATTTTTTAATGGGCTGTTGAGCCATCGCTTGATGATAAAAGGATTTATTCGTGACCAGCGCTTATGCAAGACAGGGGAATTACAGTAGAATATGCGCTTTGTCAGGTCTCTTTATCGAGCAAAAATCCTATGGCCACATCGGAAAAGGTGATTATTCGCGGTTTAACCCAGGACGGCGGCAAATTCCGGCCCAGCGACTGGGCTGAACGCCTGTGTGGTGCTGTCGCCTCTTACGGCCCGGGCAGACGCATCATCTTTCACCCCAATGTCAGTCTGGCTACCATTGACGGTGTTAAATGCGTGATTGTTGATGCTGTTTTGGAACAAACAGACGAAATGCTGTTCGATTTTCTGATGGACTTTGCGCGCGATAACAAACTGCAGACCGAGCGCACCAGCGACTATTCTACCGACGACGATTAGGGATACCTATTCGCCCTGCTCGTGCTCTGCATCCGGCCAGTTCTGAATGTAGTTCTTCAGCAGCTTGTTTTCAAACTTGGCTTTATTCAGCAACTCTTCCACGATGTCGGTAATCGACAGCATGCCTTCCAGCTTGCCTTTGAACACCACCGGCAGATGACGGATGTTGTGATCCACCATCATGTTCATACACTCTTCCAGACTATTGTCGGGTTCACAGACATAGGGATCGGGCGTCATTGCATCAGCCACCGTCACCGGGCTCCACATCGCATGCTTCTGATGCAGGATGTTGAGCAAGTCTCGCTCTGACAAAATACCGACCAGCTTGCCACCCTCATCAGTCACCACCAGTGAACCGATACGGTGTTCCATCATCAAGGTCACGGCCTTGTCCAGTGAATCCGATGGCGTCAAGCCAATGACCGGCTTGCCCTTGTTCTTGGTGATCGACCTGACTTTCATCCGTTCGTCCCTTTCAGCAGAGTGCTATTGCTATTCTGCTTGACTTCGATCCACAAGTGCAAGTGTTCAGCGCCCAGTTTCGGGCGATGTTCTGGAATGTTAGAGATGCTCGCGGGTAGCGCGGAAGTCGATATCCGGCCAGCGCTCCATGGTCAGGTCCAGATTGACCCGGGTGGGCGCGATATAAGTCAGGTTGCCGGCACCATCATAGGCGAGGTTGGTTGAGGCTTTTTTCTTGAACTCTTCCAGCTTGCGTTCATCATCGCAGTAAACCCATCGTGCGGTGTGTACCTGCACCGGTTCATAGGCACATTCAACGTTGTACTCACCCTTAAGCCTGTGCACCACGACATCAAACTGCAGTACACCGACCGCGCCCAGAATCAGATCATTGTTGTCGATTGGCCGGAACAACTGGGTGGCGCCCTCTTCACTGAGCTGCTGCAGGCCTTTCAACAGTGCCTTGTTTTTCATCGGGTCTTTAAGACGAACCCGGCGGAACAGTTCCGGTGCGAAATAAGGGATACCAGTGAACTGCAGATCTTCGCCCTGGGTGAAGGTATCGCCAATCTGAATCGTGCCGTGATTGTGCAGGCCCAGAATATCACCGGGCCAGGCTTCTTCAGCCTGTTCACGCTCGGCTGCCATAAAAGTCACGGCGTTGGCGATGGTCACATCCTTACCAATGCGGGTTTGATGCAATTTCATGCCTTTGCTGTACTTGCCCGAGCAGACGCGCATAAAAGCAATCCGGTCGCGGTGTTTGGGGTCCATATTGGCCTGAATCTTAAACACAAAACCGCTGAATTTTTCTTCATCCGCAGCGACTTCACGGCTCTTTGTCTCACGTGGCTGCGGTGCCGGCGCGTATTCAACAAAGGAATCCATTAATTCGGTCACACCGAAATTATTCATCGCCGAACCAAAAAATACAGGTGTCAGTTTACCGGCCAGGAATTCATCCAGATCAAACTCATGGCTGGCACCCCGCACCAGTTCAATTTCTTCGCGCAGATCTTCAGCCATGCTGCCAAACAGCTCATCAAGACGAGGATTATCCAGCCCCTGGATGATTTCACCCGCTTCTTTGCTGTGTGGCTGGAACAGATGCACGCTATCGTTGAGCAGATGAAAAATACCTTTAAAGCCTTTACCCATGCCAATCGGCCAGGTGATAGGCGCACACTGAATATTGAGAATGGTCTCAACTTCGTCCAGCAACTCAATCGGTTCACGCCCTTCCCGGTCCAGCTTATTGATAAATGTCAGGATGGGCGTATCACGCAAGCGGCAGACTTCCATCAGTTTGATGGTGCGTTCCTCAACACCTTTGGCGCTGTCGATGACCATCAAAGCCGAATCAACGGCGGTCAAGGTACGGTAAGTATCTTCGGAAAAGTCGGCGTGACCGGGCGTGTCCAGCAGGTTGACGATGCGGCCGTTATAAGGAAACTGCATCACAGACGAAGTGACCGAGATGCCCCGCTCTTTTTCCATCTCCATCCAGTCCGAGGTCGCGTGTTTATCAGTTTTACGGGATTTAACACTGCCTGCCATCTGAATTGCGCCACCGAAATACAGTAGTTTTTCAGTCAACGTGGTTTTACCGGCGTCAGGGTGCGAGATGATCGCAAAAGTTCGTCTG
>Ga0207716_100506_pt1 | contig 13631 bp, 13 predicted proteins | sample TtaePargueraPR_FD_187739 | JGI IMG/M metagenome (GOLD analysis project Ga0207716, IMG submission 187739) | Aerobic enrichment media microbial communities from Bioluminiscent Bay, La Parguera, Puerto Rico - Tt and P2 (5) (SPAdes) | ecosystem: Environmental > Aquatic > Marine > Unclassified ... | reverse complement strand
GAAAGCTTTTGCTCCGGGACAGGTGTATGTGGCATTGAGTAGATTGAGAAGTTTGGATGGGCTATTCCTGAGAAGTAGAATACAATCCAATTTGGTGCATTCCGATCAGCAGGTGGTTGAGTTTTCTTCTGGTTCTAAAGCCCATCAAAAGCTGGGAGAATTGCTTCAGATTCATCAGAAAAGATACCTTCATCAGTTGCTGGAATTGACGTTTGACTTTACGCCGATTATCCGTGAACTCAGTCAGCATACCAAGGACCAGCATGGAACCATGGAATTTGAAGATGAGGATATGCAGGCTACGATGCCGAAGATGTTGGAGAAATTTCGAGGAGAATCGGAGGTAACTCAGAAGTTTAGCAGACAATTGTTGTATTTATTGCATGAGGGAGACTTTGAAAAACTCAATGAAAGATTGGATAAAGGAGGGGAGTACTACCGGAATTTCTTAGCCAACCGATTGCAAGAGATTGCCCTTCAATTGACGATGGTTTCCAGTTTTACCAAGACTCAAAAGATTCAGGAAGAGTTGGAAGCTATTGAAGAATTGATCCTGCGAAAGTATTTGGATATCAGTAAAATAAGAAACATCGTCAATGCTGTCAGCAATGGAGAAGTTCCTGGGAAAATGCAAAATGTGGAGCAGGCAATTCAGGATCTACGAAAGCAGTTTTTCTTGCGTGCAAGAGAGATTTCTGAAGAAAAACTCAAGGCTGTTAAATCCAAAACCGGCAAGCGGAAAAAGGGAGCTGCATCACCTAAAAGACAAAAAGGAGATTCTCAAGAAGTGACCTTCCAACTCTTCGAATCCGGTAAAAATATTGAGGCAATTGCCATGGAAAGAGGACTGGCACCTTCTACGATTAAAAGCCATATGGCAGAAGCAATTGCTGAGGGGAGGTTTGAATTGGAGGATTGCTTGCCTCAGGAAGTGATCATAGAGATTATGGCAAGCTTGGAGAAGTTTAAGACTATAAAGGAGCTTCGTGAGCACTTTAAAAACAAGTATGACTACGGAACCCTCAAGATGGTTTTTGCAGGGAATAGGGATATTTGAAAATTAAAGGAAGAGGTTGGATTATTTTTTTGGAGGGTTTAATAAGATAAAATACGCGAGACTGCCTATTGTAAAATAAGCAGTCTGCGTACAACCAATCCCAATCTATCTATTTGTTTCGGGTTGGAAAAAGTAACCTTGTCCCTCTTAAGGATTTAAAGAATAAATTTCTTGCATAAGTACCTTCACCGGGGTCTCGCCCCGATTAATCGCTACATCCGCTAATGGATTACCCAACCCAAAGCTTCCTGTCGGGTATTCATTAGTAGGTCCCGATGTAGCATTGCCAACAATTACTTCTAAAGTCCCTCCTTCTATAATATAATTAGAATGGTATGGGTGCACGTGATATGGCAAGGTTTCACCAGGTTCAATAATCAATTCATAAATCACAATGCCAAATTCATCATGTTTTAACTCGGTCATTTTTGGAGCAATATAAAACGCTCCTTCTTTCCAATTAACCGAATATAAATCTTTGTTTTCTTTGATTTTTAAAGAGTAAAATTCATGGATGAGTACTTTTATGGTTGTCTCACCACGATTTATAGCCATATCACCTGATGGTGCTCCTATTCCTGTTTGACCGGTTTCAAATTCGATTGTTACTGAAGTCAAATCTTCGAATATGATCTCCAGAGTACCTCCCTGCATAATATAAAATGAATTATAGGGATGTTCATGGTAGGGTAGTGTGTCACCTGGTTCAATAGTCAACTCATAAACCAAAACATTATGTTCCTCTATAAGGATATTTGTCATCTCTGGAGCAATATCAGTTGCTGCCAGATCGCGGATGTCAGTATTATCTTGTAATTCAGGGTCGTCAATCACTGGATCAGGGTCCATATCTGAAGAATTATCACAGGAAAAGAACGCAATCAATAGGACAAAAAGGAACGGGATGGAATTGAATCTATTTTTCATAATTAGATAATTTTGATTAAAAAAAATGTACTTATATAGTTTGGTATGTTTAAAATCAGAGAGGTTTAATATTTTGATTTATATGGAAAAAATTGCGAGGGTCATACTTGGTTTTTACTTCTACTAACCTGTTATAATTGTCTTTATAGGCAGCTATGACCCTTTCTTGACCTTCATTCATCATAAAATTGATATATCCTCCTCCCAAAGCAAATGGGCTCAAATCATTGTGATAAATTTTGCTCCATTCAGTAATCATTTGGGTATTTCCAGGATCGGGATCAATGCCTGCTATCACCTGTGCCCAACGTGCATCTCGATTGGCCCAGGCAGTTTCACTATTCGTTACATCATGCACCGCCCCATCAATAGGATAAAGGTGGGTAGTGGAATGAAAATTCGGGATATTCCCACCGTGTTTGATATTCACTTCTATGGCTTCCTCTGGCAAATCTTTGAAATAATGAGCCCTCCAATACCATTGCAATCCCGGAGGATAGAGCGCATCGAACATGCCATTCAAAACGGGCATGGGCATTTCACCAACAAAATCCAATATCGGTGGTCCAAATTCTCGGATCGGCTTGAAGACTTCAGCTGCCTTTTCAATGGGGCCAGTATAATTCCACACTACACCGCATACATTTTTATTCCACAAGTTTTCAGGAAAGGGATCAGCAGAAGGGACAATCAGAAAGGCAAAGAATCCGTACAGATCGTTGGATGCATTTTTGGTAAATTCATCATAAAACTTCATTGCTTTTTTAGCTTGCTTCAATGGCCAAAACATGGGGCCTGCGTAGACGTTTTTAACTTCAATTAATTTGAATTTAAAAGAAGTAACCACCCCGAAATTTCCACCACCTCCGCGTAGTGCCCAAAATAGATCGGGGTGAGAATCCTTATTGGCTAGTACCGTCTCCCCATTGGCAAGTACCACTTCACATTCGAGGAGATTGTCAATTGTCAATCCTCCTTTCCTGCTCAAATATCCCATTCCTCCACCCAAGGTGAGTCCACTGATTCCTGTAGTGCCAAAGATTCCAGTAGGCAAAGCCAACCCGTATTTGTGGGTGGCGGCATCGACGTCACGTAATAAATTCCCTGCTCCAATTACAGCAGTCTTGTCATCAGAGTCAATAGAAATGGTTTTCATTCCTGACAGGTCTATAACTAGGCCATTATCCACTACTGCTAATCCCGCACCATTGTGTCCGCCTCCACGTATGGAGACTTCCATATTGTTTTTTGCAGAATAGTTGATCGCGTTTACAACATCCTGTGTGTTCTCACACACTACGATAATAGCGGGCTTCTTATCGATCATTGCATTGTAGATCGCTCTTGCCTCATCGTAATTCTTATCTGAAGGCACTATAACTTGACCTGTTAGTTCCTGATGACTCATATATTCTTTGGGTTAGAACCTATATTTCTTAATAGAAATTCTAATGACATTTACTTTTCAGTAGCGGATAACATTTTGTTGATGTCATCTAAAAGTTTCATCATTGGTTTTTCTGGGCTAAAATCAATGATCCTGGCGTTTTCCAAAACCATCACAGTATGTCCGGGAGGCATATAAAAAACTTCACCGGCTCCAATTTCACTTTCGGATCCATCCGTATGGATTACTTTCAATTTTCCTTTTTCCAGATAACCCCAATGGGACACCTGGCATAAATCATCTTTTTGACCTTTCAAAAGTGGTGTGTAATCTGTGCCTGCAGGAGGTTCGTTAATAGCAACCACCATATCTCCCCAACCTTGGAGCAAATTGACTGGATTGTCTTTGGGAAAATCGTCCTTTGAAATATGAATCGTGTTTTGGACGGATTTTGATTGGGCTATCGAAGTTTGGGAACTTAGAATCATGATGACCATAAGTAAGGGAAGACAAACTGCTAATCGAGATTTCATAATTTACCTAATATTAAAGTATCAAAACTATTGCTCACCGACGCAAATCACCTTTTGTTTCATCCAATGGATGCCACAAGTTTTATTGCCGGAACATTACATTATTGATACTAATCTATAGAAGGTTTTTTTCGCTGCCTGTTCTTAAAAGTCCAAAATATTTACTCTGCGGTTAGGTCCTTTTTATACTCTGTAGGTGTCACTCCAAAATGGTCTTTAAATACTCTGCTGAAGTGAGAAGCGTTATTGAACCCGCAATCGAAAGCAATGGAACTGACGGGATTATCGGTGGTTTTCAAGTAGATGACGGCTCGTTCCAAACGTTTTTTACTGAGCCACTTTCCGGGGGAAGTATCGTAATGATCATTGAATTCTCTCTTGAAGGCTGACAAACTTCTATTGGCAATTTCTGCAAATTCCTCAAGCTTCAGATTAAACATGAAGTTATTCTCCATAACCTCCCATATTGGAATAATGTAGCCAGATGAAATAGCATTGACATAGGAAAGGATATGCTTGTTATCAGGATGTTTGAATATGTTATAAAGCAGCTCTTTAAACTTCATTTCAATGATTTCTTCTGGATAATCTTTGTCTTCATCGAAATAGGTGAGCATGCTGAGGTAGCAGCTTTTAATCCTCTCATTTAAATGGACAAAGAGCAACATGTCATCTTTATGAGGCGGTAAGTTTTCCCATGATAAATGGGGTCTGAATTCCTCTAAAACTTTTTTAAAATAATCGTCTTTCACATATAGGGCTAACACCTTCCAGCCCTCAGTTTTATTATGTAACTCTTGATGAAAAGCAGTACGCTTCAATAAAAAAGCAGTGTCCTCAGTCAGTTCCCATTTTTTGTCACCTTTATAGAAATTCCGTCTGCCAGCAAGAGAAAACAAAAATTGATTGTAAGCACTGTACAATTGCATCACTTTCTCCTTTTGCGGACAATTGTAAAATACGTACAATTGATTTTTTACAGTGAAATGACGAAACACCTTCTGGTCCGATTGGTGCACTTTGTAGGTACTGTAAACTGGCATAGTTTTGAGGTTAAGTAAATTGAAAATTATTATCCCAAACCCTAAAATTTATTGGTAAAGTCAGCTAGGAAGGAAGTGTGACACATGTATGGAAGGCTACTTGTTTGGAAAGCAGTCAATTGTGTATCTACTTCAATATAAGAAATTGAGGGAAAGATTCCTTCTCCTAAACCTGTCAAACAACTAAAAAATATCTTGTTGAAATTTTATTGGGTAGAGGTTTGATATCCAATTCATGATCCCTATATCAGTTTTTTAAAGGAAACCCTCCCAAATTGTTGTATTTTTATTTACGCCAATTAAAAAACTTACCATTTAACTCCGTTTGATTTGATTAGAATTTAAAGTTGAAAAAGTTATTTTTATTTCGTTCTCTTTTGGGAATGAGAACAATTGGCTAAAGTCAACTTTCCAAAAATCAAGTTCAAATAATTTCCCCTGGAGATCAATTGTAAGCTCGAAATCAATCAAAATTCCATCATCATCCATAAAATTTCCCGCAACAATCCTTTCATTCCTTGTTTGATTCTGAGCCAAGTCAAATGAAATTGAACCCATTTTTCCATCTTTCATTTGGATTACCATTTCAGGAATTTCAACTTTTAAGTTAGAATGTTTAAGAAGGTTTAAAACAAACTGCTTTTCAGAATTCGAAATTTTTCTCATGGATTTTTGGTATTCCAAATCAAAATTATTCATTAGAAATTTTATCTAGGGTAATTTTTAACCCTTTGATTCCTGTATTATCTATTTCAACCAAGTTTTCGGTGTGTATTATGAATTGATTGGAAGATTTGCCATTGTAAAAAGTGGATCCAGGAGAGGTGTTTAGGAAAAGTGTATCTCCATAAATTTCAAAAGTTCCTTCAAATTCAATTTCTCTTGAGGAATTGCCGAATTTCCAGGTTGAATCTTTATATAAACCAAGCCAATAGCCCCCAATTGGAGCCTTTCTGTAGGCAGTTAATACGAGATCTTCTAATCTAGGATTTGGAGGAAATAGAATTACTTCATGAATAAGTATAAGCAAAATAACAACCACTCCAGAAATCAGAAAACTAAAAATGGACTTCTTCCAATATTTAGATTTTTGCTTGATAATGGCAATTATTATGAAGACAAGTGTTACAAAAATTCCAAGAACCCCAACGAGCAATAATATCAAACCAAAGAAAAAAGAAGTCATCTTAGAATATTTGAATTCCTAAACCAATATCGTAATTCCTTATGAATTAAATATTTTAAATACTGCTTCTGATTTTATCTTATTGTTTTACCTCAAAATAACCGCCTCCAGTTTCTCTTCGACCACTTTGCCATCTTTGATAGAAACGAAGTAACTGTTATGCTTTTTGTCAATGGAAACTACTTTAAATGGCTTTCCATTTTTGAAAATGATTCCTGCATTATTGTCCATGGCATAGCCGGCTTTGAAAATGCCATTGGCGATGTTTTTCTCATATAGAGGTCTTCGATACTCTTCCGCATCATAATGTGGACTATGGCTATAAGGAAGAAATCCCAACCCTTCCACCACACTCAGTTCAATTGGACGAGAATCGGTAGTTCCATTTTCAAACCAACAAAGAGATCCGGCACTTCCTCCGGCCAAAACAATTCCCTTTTCTAAGGCTTTTTTCAGTACCACATCGATTCCCTGTGCTTTCCAAATAGCTATCATATTTAGCGTATTTCCTCCACCTACTACTATCGCGTCCACATTCAATAGCACCTCTTCGAATGTTTGCTTTTGATTATAAGAACTGATCCAAACTCGTTGAACAGAAGGTTCTACCGATAGATCAGAAACCAGTTCATACCAGCGAATGATGTTTCTTTCACTATCACCTGAGGCTGTTGGCAAGAAACAAATCTTAGGTTTTTCTTTGCCCGTTAGTTTGATGATTTCATTGATAAACAACTTATTGGGACCACTTCCAAAAGGGAAAATGTACTGGTCTTGAGCATGTGAAGCTGCGAAGAAAAGAACAGAAAAGATTAATAGGAGTAGAGACTTTTTCATCTTAGTATAGGTTGCTGGTTTGTGGAAGACTGAATATACAAATGTGGACGTTTTGGTTAGCTAATATTCTTCAAATGTTCTTTTGAATCTATTAGTATTTGATTCCCAAGGGTAGAAAATCAATCTGATCGACTTTTAACCAAAATATTTCAGTTCAGAGTAAAAGTATATGGGTTTAGAATTGAAGGATTTCATTTTTTATAGGATAATTACCTTTTAAAAATGGATTCAAATCAATTTGAATTGGAAGTTTATTTGTGATTTTGACAGGTTGGACCTGGTAATTGGAGGAGTCCATTATATTTTTTCCTACATTAATTGGTATGAAAAATAATCCAGCTCACCTTTCTTCACTCTTTTTCATTTTCATTTTCTTTTGGGGTATTCAATCAACTTATTCCCAAGATTCTGGCTATCAGATTAATTTCAAAATCTCAGGTTTTGAAGGCGATGAAATGATGCTGGCTTACTATTATGGTGATAAACAATACGTAAAGGATACTGCTAGAATTCAACCGAATGGATGGTTTTTGTTAGACGGAGATGAACCTCTTGAAGGAGGGATTTATATGGCCGTTCTTCCACCAAACAATAATTATTTCGAAATATTAGTATCCGGGGAAAATCAACAGATGAGCTTTGAAACTAACTCCCAAAATTTAATTGGGGATATGCAGATCAGTGGATCGAAAGAGAATGAGCAGTTTTACGAGTTTTTACAATATTTGAGTATCAAGCGATCACAAGTAAATGAATTGAATCAACAGATAAAACAAGAATCAATAAGTCTTACCGAAAAAGCTGAACTTCAAAAAGACTTGGATGTTATCAATCAGGAGGTAGAAGAATACCAGAAGAATTTAATTAATGATTCTCCAACCTCATTGTTGGCTGGTATTGTTAGGGCTAATATGCCTTTGGAAGGAATGCCGGAATTTACCGGTGATCAAAAGGAGGTAGAAATGGACCGATACCTTTGGACTAAAGCTCATTGGTTTAATAATGTGGATGTCACGGATGAAAGACTTCTACGAACTCCCATCCTTTTTGGAAAAATCAATAGCTATATTCACAATTTGACTGTTCAGCACCCTGATTCTATTTCTGTCTCTTTGGATGAGGTTTTAGAAAAGGTCAAACCTTCAGAGGAGGTGTTCAAGTTTTTCCTGGTCAACTATTTAAATGAATACGCCAAAAGCAAAACCGTGGGTATGGATGCAGTATATGTCCACTTGGCTCAAAATTACTATAAGAAAGGACTAGCACCTTGGACTGATCCAGATCAATTGGATAAAATAGTGGAAAATGGAGATAAATTAGAGCCTCTACTAATTGGGAAGATTGCTCCAGATATTATCATGGAAACTCAGGATGGGAGCAAACAATCACTTCATGATTTCGAGTCTCCCTATACTATTTTGTTGTTTTGGAGGCCTGATTGTGGGATTTGTAAAGAAACAATTCCAGGACTTGTAGATTTTGTAAATGAATATCAGGACAAAGGCGTGGCTGTATTCTCGGTCTGTACAAAGCTTGGCGATGAAGTTCCTCTTTGTTGGACTGGTGTAGAAGATTTAGGTATGAATGTCTTTTTCAATACTGTGGATCCTTATGGCAGAAGTAGATTTTTGGATGCTTATGATATTCAGTCTACTCCTCAGATTTATGTTTTGGATAAGGATAAGAAGATTCTGTCTAAAAAAATTGGAGTTGATCAACTTTCAAAAGTCTTTGATTCTATTTTAAAAGAAGAATAGGATAATAAAATGAATGGGATTGATTTTGATTAAGATTCTGGAATTTTTGATTTATTACATTGCATACCTGAATACTGTTTCACCTCATTTATTTAGAAGGAATTCATCTTGAATCAAATTCAATAATTGATTAACTTATTGGTAATCAATTAAAAAGATGTGTTATGGATACCTATCTACTTCAAAGCTGCACTTTAAGTGTAACTCCGAATAATATTCCTTGCAATTCTCCAACTCCGGCGGCTTTTAATGTGACGGTCAATACAACTGCCACGAATCTTAATGATAAAAATGAATCGGTAGAAATCACTTGCGATTTGCATGAATATGAAGAAATTGGAACACCTCCCAGTGTTACTTTAGTATCGAGGCGAATTCTTGAAACCCAGACAAAATCATTCAAAGCATACCAACGTCAAAAAAAGGTGATTTTTAAATTCACTTTATCTTGTAATAGTGGATGTGAAATTGAAAATGCGAACTTCAAAACTGGTAGGCAACTTATTTATCTTCATGCTGATTTGAAGATGGCTAAAAATGGGGGACCAGTGTTGGCATCTTGTAGTACTAGTCCAGATGTTAAAATTACATGTGGGGCAGGAGCTTATTAGGGACTGAAGCCTTCCCTTTTTAAAAACTGATATTATTTCAAGCGTAATTGAAATTTTCAATTTGTTGATAAAAAAAAGAAAGGCCACCCATTTCTGGATGGCCGTACCCTATAAATGAATCGGGTAGCTGGTTTATTTTTTATTGAAGTATAGGTCGTGAAATTGATATCTCGGCTCTACTTCAGATTTCTTTTCTTCACTCACCACATCGATGACCAAATAGGGTGGGTGGGGATCATTTCCTTTTACAGGGTTCCAATTTACTAAACCTTCTCCATTTGGATTGCCTGTTTTGATAAAGTTTGCAAAGTAATTTTGGAATTGTTTGGATACTGCATAGTCATCCGCTGTCCAAGCATACTCATGCACCAAAGGTAGGTTGCCCATTGCATATTCTATTTCGCAAGCATGGGGAGCTCCCAAAGCCTTTGGGGCCTCTTGACCATTTCTCTCCATTGTTCCTCCCGCCAGTCCAGGAATCAGATCTTGATTTTTCAACTCAGGTCTGAGTTTGCTATACAAATAGCGATAAACAGGTTGATCTGAATTTTTGGCTTGTAGATCGAGCCACTTCCATGTGGAATAAGAAATAAAACGATCAGCTGCTAAATTCGTCGCTGCCCATTCTACTTCTTCAGGAGTTTGATGAGGATGTAAAGCCAATACTTCTTCCCACTGCTCAGGATAAGTTTCTTTGACCTTTTCTATAAATGCCTCTTTGGTATAAGGTTTTCCCTGCATAAAAGCCATTCCAGGAATCTCAGCGGAGTTCCATCCAGCCATCAATGGGACTTGGGCCTGCTCTTTTGCCTCAAAAATCTCAGGAAGCGTTTTCGGGAGAAAATATCCATCAATGGTCACCGGAAAACCAAAACGTCCTGATTCTTGGTAGATCTCATAGATATCCTTAGAGGATAAAGCTCTCAATTCCGCCAAAGAGTTTATACCTGCTTTTTCAGCGAATTCTTTCCCTACTGTTTCTGCATCTTTCAAAGGCATAGGAGCTAAAGTAGGATTGATTCCTGCGCCACTTTCACCAATGGCTCCAGCAATTAAGTCTTTGGAAAGAGGAGAAGCCATCTGATAGCTGACAGAAATAGAACCTGCAGATTCTCCTGCTATGGTTACTTTTTTAGGATCTCCACCAAATGCAGCAATGTTTTCTTTCACCCATTGCAATGCCATGTTTTGGTCCAGCAAACCGTAATTTCCAGATCCTTTGTAGCTGCTTTCTGCACTAAGTTCAGGATGTGAATAGAATCCGAAAATTCCCAATCTGTAATTCACTGTTACTACTACGATACCTTTTTGGGCCATACTTTCACCATCATATCGAGGTTCTGAACCATCTCCAGCGACATATCCACCACCATAGAAGTAGACTAGAACTGGTAGGTCTTTAGTGTTCCTTTTCGCAGGAGTCCAGACATTGAGGTACAGACAATCTTCACTGATTCCATTAGATCGGAAATTCATATCTCCGAAGACAGGAGCTTGCATCGCACGAGGACCAAAGTGCTTTGTCTCTTTGATTCCAGACCAATTTTTTGCCGGAAGTGGAGCTTTCCATCTTAAATCACCTAAAGGCGGTTGCGCAAATGGAATACCTAGATATTTTTGTACTCCGGTTTTGGTGTCATACATTCCTTCAATCGTTCCATTTTTGATTTTCGTTTGGACATCAAAGGAGTTATTGATCTGAGCAGAAGTTTCTATTGAACTTGCTTGTAAAATCACCATAATTAGAAAGAAAACTAGATATGATTTCATAGATTGGGATTATTGTTTCGAATAGAGACAATAGTACTAGCAATTCGATTGAAATCCTAGATTATTTATTAGAAAAAGCCCATGAACAAGCCAGACCCAAAAGACTTTCTTCCCCACATTGCTTATGATTCAGTAGTATTTGGATTTTCGGGAGATCAACTCAAGATCTTGTTGATGGAATACCATAATACTGGTTGGTTTGCGTTGCCAGGTGGATTTGTGAAAATAGATGAGGCTTTGGATAATGCAGTGCAAAGAGGGCTTAGAGAAAGAACTGGATTGGACGAAGTTTATTTAGAACAGTTTCACACTTTTGGTTCTATGGAGCGAGTGAAGCCAGAGGTCATGAAGAAGATTTTTAAGGCCAGAAATCAAGATGTTCCGGATGATTACTGGATGTTGGATCGATTTATTTCAGTGGCTTACTATGCATTGATAGATTATGAAAAAGTTGAGCCTAAAAAGGACATGCTTTCTGATTCAATAGGTTGGTATGCAATAGATCAAATCCCTGAATTGATTTTTGATCACAATTTTATTGTAGAAAAGGCTTTAGAGCATTTGAGGACTCATTTGGATCAAAAGCTGCTTTCAGTAAATCTGTTGCCAGAAAAATTTACGATGAAAGAATTACAAACAGTTTACGAAGCGATCTTGGGAGAAAGTCTAAACAGAGCCAATTTCCAAAGGAAGATGCTTGGTTTGGGGATTTTAGAAAGACATGAAAAGCTCTTTTCAGGAGGATCTCACAAAGCTCCGTATTTGTATAGCTTTAAAGGAGGGTGAACTTTCTTCAGTCAAATGATTGAAAGAGGAAAAAAGGAGGTCTTTTGAACCTCCTTCAGATATTTACTTTTTTTCTATAGATTTTGAGTCTAAAGGTTGAGTCAAAATACTCAGAATTGTTTTGATGCCTTCTCTATAGTTCCCCAATCGAATATTTTCATTGGGGCTATGCTGGTTGTTGTCAGCATTTACAGTAGGAATAGTGACAGCTGGAACTCCTAAAGCATCTACAAAGGGTGAGATTGGAATGCTTCCTCCAGAGATTCTAATTTGGATCGGATCTTCATCAAATGCTCTTCTCATAGCGGTGCGCAACCATTCGCCGGTTTCAGAATCCATTGGAGTCCGGAATGCCTGATAAGAAATTGAATAATCCATTTTTACGATTTTTGGATACTTCATTCTTTCCTCATCACTTGGGTCATGATCTAGGATTTGAAATCCTTGCTCTTTTATATGCTCTTTGATCAATTGGAAAAGCCTTACTGGATCAGATTCAGGAACTAAACGCATATCGATTTCGGCCAAAGCAGTCGCTGGTACTATTGTCCTCGCTTCAGAACCTACCCAAGCTGATTCCATACCTCGAATGTTCAGCGAAGGATACTGAATACTTTCTTGGTAAGTGTTCCCAACCTTATCAGTCCTTCCTAATCCCAATCGGTTTTGAATTGCATCTTCATCATCTGGAACAGATTTTAGGATTTCTTTTTCTGCTTCAGTCAGATTGATACCATCATAAAATCCAGGAATGATCACTCTTCCTTCCTCATCTTTCATACTTGCCAAAAGCTGAGCCAAAAGAAATGCCGGATTAGGGGCATAGTTTCCATAATGTCCGCTGTGTTGAGGAGTTTTAGGACCATAAGTTGTCAAAGTCATTCTAGAAATCCCACGAGCACCATAACTTAAGGTCGGGAGGTTGGAGGTATGTCTCGGTCCATCCATAATTAGCATCAGGTCGGAAGCTAATTCATTTTTGTATTTGTCTACAGCCGCAGGAAGGAGTGGAGAACCTTTTTCTTCCTGAAAATCCAAAATGATTTTGATGTTGTAATCTGGAGAAAGGTTTGCGCCAATCATTGCATCCCAAGCAGTCAAAAACATAGCAAAAGGGCCTTTATCATCAGAAGCTGATCTTGCAAAGATTCTCCATTCTGGATCATATTTTTCATCCAAATTGGACATTGGAATACTTTCCCATTCCCCATTTGGGTTTTTTGCCTTGAGTTCAGGATTGTACGGGTCTTTTTGGTTCCATTGGGATAAGTCGACAGCCTGTCCATCAATGTGGAAATACAAAAGTGCAGTTTTAGTCGCATTAGGTTCTTTTTTCTCCGCCAGAAGAAGAGGTATGCCTCCCGTATCTAGTCTTTCTGATGTCCAGTTTCTTTTGGAAAACTGATCTTCACACCAAGTGATATTTACTTCAATCTGTTCGGGGAAAGTGGCATCATTTGGCATAGAGACAATCTCTTTAAGGAGGTCAAGTCCATGATGCCAACTTTGAGTGGTTAGTTCCTCCAGTTGCTTTTGGGTTGGAGTTTGGGAATATCCCAGTATGGGGATAAGTAAACCTAATAGGAGTAATGGTTTTTTCATAAAGGATGAAAGGTTCTATTTGGTGGTTATATTTCTTCGTCTGGGATTGCCATGGTATGATTGGCAAGCAATTGCCATTGATTCCCCTTGCGGACATAAGTTCTCATGAAATGATAGGTGGTTGGTTTTGGACCG